>Ga0105048_10002830_pt1 | contig 28323 bp, 24 predicted proteins | sample MAT05_FD_78382 | JGI IMG/M metagenome (GOLD analysis project Ga0105048, IMG submission 78382) | Freshwater microbial communities from Lake Fryxell liftoff mats and glacier meltwater in Antarctica - MAT-05 | ecosystem: Environmental > Aquatic > Freshwater > Ice > Liftoff microbial mat | place...
ATTGACAAAGTGTTAATGCCAAAAGAATGAATCTAATCAATCAGTAAAATAAAGCCTTGCTTAAGCGAGGTTTTATTTTTAAAACACTTTTTTTAAAATAACTTTCACGTTTATTTATTTCATAAAAAAGATTTCCAAATGGCTATTCAAACAGTTAATCCCGCAACAAATAAAGTGATTGAATCTTTTACTGAGATGACTGACGAGCAGGTTGATGAGGCAGTAGAAAAAGCGGCAAGTACTTATGAAACCTGGAAAAAGACCGATTTTAAAATACGAACTGATATACTTCATAAAGTTGCTGGTTTGCTAAGAGAGAAGAAAGACATGTTAGCGAAGATGATAACTTTAGAAATGGGTAAACTATTGGCACATGCAGATGGAGAAATAAAATTAAGTGCTGAAATATTTGATTACTACGCCAGCAATGCAGAAAGTTTTTTGGCTGACAAAATACTGCACCCTACCTATGGTCAGGCGTTAATCAGACACGCTCCTATTGGGGTTTTGTTGGGCGTAGAACCCTGGAATTTCCCTTTTTACCAGGTAGCTCGTTTTGCCGCACCCAATATTATGACAGGCAATACAATTTTAGTAAAACATGCTTCCATCGTTCCTCAATGTGGTGTTGCCATCGAAGCGTTATTTAGAGAGGCAGGAGCACCAGTTGGCTTATACACCAACCTACTTATATCGGGTACCCGTGCATCTGCACTGGTTGCTGATATAAGAATAAAAGGCGTTTCGCTTACCGGCAGCGAGGCCGCAGGTGCCAGTATCGCTTCGGAGGCTGGAAAGCATTTAAAGAAATCGGTGCTGGAATTAGGAGGAAGTGATGCCTTTATCGTACTGGATGATGCCGATATGGATAAAACGGTTGAATGGGCGGTAACAGGCAGGATAAATAATAATGGCCAATGTTGTGTAGCATCTAAAAGATTTATTGTGATGGAAACTGTGGCAGATATTTTTTTAGAAAAATTTAAAGCCAAGCTTTCGCAATTGATTGTAGGTGATCCAATGGATGCTACCACACAATTGGGCCCGATGAGTAGTGAAGCCGCAGCGGAGCAAATAGCAACGCAGGTGCAAAAGGCTGTTGATGGTGGTGCAACAATTTTATTGGGAGGCAAGAGGGTAAAGAGAGACGGTGCTTTTATGGAGCCAACGATCATTACTAATATGCAAAGGAATAATCCCGTTTACTATGAAGAGTTGTTTGGTCCGGTGGCTACATTTTTTAGGGTGAAAGATGAAAAGGGTGCAATCGATTTAGCGAATGATTCGCCTTATGGCCTGGGCGGTTCCGTATTTACGCAAGATATTGAAAGAGGAAAACGAGTTGCCGACCAGATTGATACCGGCATGGTTTTCATCAATCACCCCACCTGGACGCAGGCTGATTTGCCTTTTGGTGGTACCAAACGTTCAGGCTATGGAAGAGAACTTTCTGAATTGGGTATTGATGAATTTGTAAATAAAAAACTAATCCGTATCAGCGAATTGTCAGACCCTTTTTAATAGAATCAGCTGCACAAATTTTAATTATCCTCTTTTTGGATTTTCTAAAATAGAATATACCGATTTTAAAAAATGTATAGACGCCTGCCTTGCTTGCGCCCTAGCGTATAATCACTGCGCCTTCGAATGTTTGCATTCCTCCGAAGTAACGCAGCGCATTCGGTGCATTCAACTCAACCATGAGTGTGCAATAATCTGATTCGCTGCCGCCAATATGTTGAGTTCGGGTAATAAATGGATTGGTGCGCTTTACCAGGAGTGCGCTGAAATGTGTAGGAAATGCGCCGAAGAATGTAGGAGTATGATTGAAATGGCAGCTTAGGAAAGGTTTCAAATAAGACGCACGCTATTTACGCTACCGTTGCATTGAGGTGTGTGTTATTTTGAACACGTTCCTAAGCTGCATCAGAATAGCGTAGGCAAAGAAATGATTTTACGCGCTGAGAGCTGCGAGCCGATCGAGCCGGTTGATCGACTGAATAACTGATCGGACGGTGTGGTAATTGATTTTCCAGGAGTGGCCCATATGCGTCCAGATCGGCTGTCCGTCGCGAGTCATTAGCGGCCACCATTCGCCGGTTTCGGAGTTCACCATCTTGTCGAGTACAAAGCGGTGAACGTTATCGTAGGCCCGCCAGTACAGCTCATCGCCGGTGAGCCGGTAGGCATCCAGGAACCCAATCAGGATTTCGGCCTGCTGCCAGAACTCTTTTTCCCTGTCGTAGACGGCCCCGCTGTGCGCCCCTTCTACAAACAATCCGCCCAACTCCCAATCGACACCGTAAGTAACGGCATGGTGGAGGGCTTTTTCGAACACATCGCGGTGGGTGTCGTAGGGTAGTTTAAGTACGTCGAGGGCGTGGAGGAGCAGCCAGCCAAATTCGCCGTTGTGGCCGTAGCTGGTGTTGTCGGTAGCGGCCCGCTTTACGCCCCCGTCGGCAAATCGGTCCCATCCCCAGATCACGTCGAACTTAATTTGGGGCGCCACCTGCCAGTCGGCTCCGAACTGAGGCACACCCGTACCATAAACCGGGTGCATAATACGCTTCACCAGCAACTCAATGACTTCGAGCAATTTCCGACGGTGCAACGGCAACCGACTGGCTTCATACAAGGTTGTGAAGGCCTCCATCAGGTGCATATGCGCGTCGAGGGTTTTGCGGTCGCCCCCGGCCGAACCGGGCTCACACAGGGTCCAGTCGCGTTGGAACACCTCGAAATAGCCGCCGTAGCAGGTATCCGCAGCGTGCTTTTGCAGCAGGTCGAACAGTTGTGTGGCGTAAGTAAGTCCGCGTGGGTCGCCCGTAGCCAGGGTATATTCGCTCAAACAGTAGATAGCAAAACTCTGCCCATATACGATTTTCTGGTCGTTGAGCACGTTGCCTTGTCGGTCGGTCATCCAATAAAAACCACCGTGTTCCTGGTCCCACATCCGGTCGATCAGGTAATCGACACCATGCCGGGCCAGAGCTGCCAAGTCAGCGCTCCCCGAATAACCCGCCCGGTGGGCTGATGAATAGGTGTAGATGGATCGTGTCTGCGAAATGAGCGATTTCTCGTCGGTGCCCACGTCGTTTCCATGCTGATCGAAGTGGGTAATGAATCCGCCATTTTCGTAATCGGCAGTACGACTCGTCCAGAACGGAAGTAGTTGCTGGGTCAGGTGGGTATGGAGTTCCTGGCGATGCTGTTGAATGGTTTGCTGGTTCATAAGGGGCTAGAATGGGTAATGAGCAGTTGCTGGATTTCGTAGGGGGTGGCTGTGCCAGTCTGGCCGAGTTTCTGAACCGTGACGGCCGCAGCGAGGTTAGCTACCGCTAGGCTTTGCGCTGCGTCAGCACCGGGACTTAACGTAGCCGCCAGGGTGGCCACCACCGTATCGCCCGCGCCTACCGTGTCGAGGGGGCCATTTAGGGCCAGCCCATCTACCGCCCAAACAGCATCTGCATCAACGTAGAGCATGCCCGCTTCGCCCCGCGTCACCACTACCGGCCCGTCGATCTGTCGGGCCAGCGTTGTGCCGTGTTCAATGCACCAGTCCAGGGTGGGTATTTCGGGGAGGACGAGGTTCAGAAAGCGGGCCAGTTCAGCGGTATTTACCTTCAACGTAACCCCCCGCATCAGCAAACCACTGTCGCGCAGGTCGGCTACGTAGCCGACTGATGGGTGGTTGCGGACAAGATCGTTCAGCGGATCAATGCGGTCGGGGGTAAGCAACGGCCGGCGAAATTGCTGGTTAATAATCAGTACGTCGAGTTGAGGGAGCAGTTGGTTTAGCCCGTCGAGCAGTTGGGCAAAGAGGGGGTCGGATAGTGTATTTCGATTGCCAAAGTCGATGCGGTTCGCTTCGGTTTGGCCCTGCATCGGTTTGGTATACACGCAGGTGTCCCAACCGTCGGTGGCTGTCAGCAGGTAGTCGGTTCGAACGCCCTGCCGCCCAAACAGGTGGTGCATTTCACGCCCAAACAGGTCTGGACCCACGCAACCTATCGCCCAGATCTGCTCCACGCCCAGCGCCAGCAGGTTCTGCACCACGTTACCGGCAGCGCCCAGTGACGCCTTCGGCTGGTGGCCCCAATGCACATCGAGGCCCGTTTCGAGGGAGCGTTCGTCGGTCTGGGTAGCATGGTCAAAATAGAAATCAATGGCAAAGTCGCCAACCACACCCACCTTCAGTTGGGCCATGCGGCCGAAAAGCGGCATCAGATCGTCGGGATGTAGGGCACTGGTAGTCAGGAGCAACGGATTCATGAAGTACAGATCTCGGTAAGGACGGCTGTTTTTTGCCTTTGCCTGGTGATGGCATCGACGTAAGAAACTGGTCTGATGCCCAAAATCTACTCATATATGCTCAACCGTCTACCTCGTTATGGCTCGCTTGCCCACACCCTTGTTGCGCTGTTGTTACCCGCCTTGCTGCTGGCTCAGCCTATCGCCCAAAAAGCCTGGATGCTGGGGCCGTTTCAAAAACTGAACGCACAGAACCCGATACTGTCGGCGCAGGCCAGCACTACGTTTGCCTGCCCGGTGCGGGGCGAAACCGTTCAGTGGGAAGAGAAAGATGTGTTTAACCCCGCCACGGTGGTGCGCAAAGGCAAGGTGTATATGCTTTACCGCGCTGAGGACGTAGTGGGCAAATACGCCGGTACCTCGCGGCTGGGGCTGGCCGTCAGCACCGACGGGATTCATTTCCGGCGAATGCCCAAGCCGGTTTTCTATCCCGACAATGATGCGTTGAAAACCTATGAGTGGGAGGGAGGCTGCGAAGATCCACGCGTGGTTGAAAGCGTCAATGGGGTGTATGTGATGACCTACACCGCCTACGATGGCGACAAAGCCCGGTTGTGTGTGGCCACCTCGCGCAACCTGATCACCTGGCAGAAACACGGGCTGGCGTTCGACAGCTTTGCCGACGGTAAATACCGCAATGCCTGGTCGAAATCGGGCGCCATTGTGTGTCGGCGCGTGGGGAACCGGATAGTAGCGCAAAAAATCAACGGAAAATACTGGATGTACTGGGGCGATCAACCCCAGTTGGGTATTGCTTCCTCGGACGATCTGCTTCACTGGACTCCGCTCGAAACCGACGGTAAAATTGTACCCGTGGCCGAGTCGCGCCGGGGTACGCACGATGTTCGGCTTATTGAGCCTGGCCCCTATGCCATGCTGACTTCGGCGGGTATTCTGCTCATTTACAACGGCATGAACAGGGCGGAGGATGGTGATCCAACCCTGCCCGAAGGGGCTTATACGGGAGGCCAACTGCTGTTCGATGCCAACAATCCGGCCAAACTGATTGACCGTTCTGAATCGTATTTTATCCGTCCCGACCAGCCTTATGAGATACAGGGACAGGTAAATCAGGTGGTTTTTCTGGAAGGTATGGTGCCGTTTCGGGGGCGGTGGTTTCTCTATTACGGTACGGCTGACTCGAAAATCGGAGTGGCAACGGCCAATCAATAGTGCCAAACGGAAGGGGGCATTACTGACTAGTATCAACTACGTAGCTGATACTGGTCAGTGCCTGAAAGGGGTGATTAGAGCGTATTTTACGCCATAAATAACACCCTACTGCTCATGAAAACCAATCAATCAACCACTCATCTACTTACTCTTCAGACTTGTCGTACTCAGCATAAAAACTGGGCATCAGAATTGACTCAGAGCGAAGCGGACATCGATCAGTTAATGGCTTTGCTGGCCGAATTGCCCACCAATACGTTTCGGAGTTTCAATCACCAGTCGAGTGATTATGCTCGGATACTGAGTCAGTTGAAGGTACGTATTCACTACGTGCTAACGGATGTTGTTTGCCAGGGCGAACAGTGTTTATCGACTCCAGTACCCGTAGCTACTACCTGCCCTGATCCTCATTTTGGGCAACCAGTTTCGCGCAACTCGCTGATTTCAAGTTTGTCAACTGAATACAACCAGATCAAAGAACGTTGTCACGTGTTTCTGGGTGAGCTGATGCGGCTTAATTTGATTTAATTAGCGAGCCTTTTTTTGACTTTCTCCATTTTTCGGCCCATCTGCCGTGGAGCCTCTTACATTGGCGGTTTTCGCTGGCCCGAGTTCGACCCGGCTTACCCGATTATTTTGGTTCTTAACAAGCTGGGTATTGTCCACCTCCGGCTCGGCCGACACGAAGCGTATATGTAGGGAATATTCACATAAAAAAATGACGACTCTCAACGATATTCAAACTGAAGCCGACGTCGCTTATTTTCTGGAGCGTTTTTATGAGCGCGTCCGGCAAGACTCTGACCTGGGCCACATCTTCGACGGTGTAGCTCAGGTCAATTGGCCTACGCACATGCCCCGAATCATTGCATTCTGGTCTACCATTTTGCTGGGCACCAATACCTACGGGGGCAACCCCATGCGGCCACATTTTGAACTGGCCATGAAAACATCGTTCACGCCCGCCCATTTCGATCAGTGGCTGGCTTATTTCCAACAAACCTTAACCGAGAATTTTGCAGGCCCGCTCGCCGATGAAGCACTCGTTCGGGCCCAGGGTATTGCCGCCGTAATGCAAAGTCGGTTGTATCAGATGGGGTTGCTGGTGATAGAGTAGATGGAACTGTTAAGCAGAGGAACGTAGTGTTATTTTGCGTAGTTTTGGTCAAATGATACGCACAAACAATGCTCAATAAAGAATCTCTTAATAACCTCGCTGGCGACATCTGGAAGGGAGCCATCAAGCTCCGGGGCAAATTCAAACCCAAAGACTATGCGGCTGCTATTCTGCCCATGATCGTGATCCGGCGCATCGAGTGCGTGCTCGAAGCTAAACGCGAGCAGTTTTCCCGGCAGCTCGTTACAGGGTCGCTCAAACAGCAATTCCCAGGCATCACCCCCGACACTTTACAAACTGAACTTACCAGCCGATTCGCGTATTACAGCCGCAATGAAGTTGATCTGACCGACTTGCCCCTGACGCCCGAACTCCTGCGCGACCGGGTAAAACTTATTGAGGTCAATCAGGTCAGCTATTACAATACGACCCACTGGACTATCACTAAAATACTGGCCGTAAACTGGTTGCAGGCGGAACAGAACTTCCGGGATTACGTCAATGGCTTTGCGCCCGTGGTGCGGCAGATTATCGACAAGTTCGACTTTCGGCAAAATGGTGCAGGCCAACCGGCTCGAAAGCATCATGGATCTGGTTAAAAACTTAGACTTTAGCCCCGTCCGGCTCTCGAACCTCGAAATGGGCTACGTCTACGAAGAACTGCTGCAACGCTTTTCGCAGGACGACGCTAAAGACACTGGCGAACATTTTACGCCCCGCGAGGTAATCCGGCTCATGGTGGGACTGCTGGATATTGACCTGAATGCCATTCTGAATAACCGGGCCATCTCGATTTATGACCCCGCCTGTGGCACAGGCGGTATGCTGTCGGTGGCGAAAGAACACCTGATCGACGCGGTGAAAACGCCCGCCGACGCTGAGAAGGTCAAAAACCTCGTCATGCTCTACGGGCAGGAACTGCTACCCCAGAACTACGCCGTGTGCCTGGCCGATATGCTCATCAAGGACGAGCGCCTGGACGTAGACGACCGCAATCAGCGGCAACCTGTTCAGCAGATTACCAATGGCAATTCGCTCATCGCCGAAGATGGCATTTCGAAAGAGCTGGGCGACTTTCATCAGCATCAGCAGTTTGATTATATGCTCTCCAACCCGCCCTTTGGCGTAGACTGGGGAGAATACAAAAAAGACGTGGAGGGTTTCCGCCAAACCCGTTACACCGCCGGTTTACCCCCAACCAACGATGGTTCCCTGCTATTTTTGCAATCCATGATCGGAAAAATGAAGCCGGTTACCTCACTCCCCGCTCCTAAAACAGGAGAGGGGATGAACGGTTCGCGGATAGCCATACTTTTCAACGGCTCTCCGCTGTCCAATGGCGACGCGCTGTCAGGGGAGTTGGAAATACGGAGGCATCTGCTCCAAAATGATCTGGTCGATGCCATTGTGATGCTGCCCGATCAGTTGTTCTACAGTACGGGTATCTATACCTACATCTGGGTGCTGACCAACCACAAGCCCGACCACAAGCAGGGTAAGGTGCTGATTGTGAATGCCCGCGATCAGTTCGAGAAAGAACCCAAATCGTTTGGCAACAAGCGCAACCGCATCACCGACGCGCAGCGGGCCACTATCCTGGACCGTTACCACCGCTACGAAGACTCGGACACGACCAAAATCTTCCGTACTTCAAATTTTGCGTTTCATAAAGTAGAAGTGACTTATTGGCTGCACGACGAAGAAAACAATCCGCTCTACCAGATAGAGCCGTTTGATGTGCAACTAAACAACGCCAACGTAAAACGCAAGTTCGATCTGTACGGTGAACTGGCTTTTGCCGTGTTGCTGAAGCAGGCACATACGGGTTCCGACGGGCTGATGACCCACATAACCGAGTATCCAGTTACCTTCACCTACGACGGTGAGGATGCCTTTGATACGTTACTGGCCCGTGCGTTGCTGGAACAACAGCCCACAGCCGTGGATGGCAAATCGGTAAAAGACATCAAAAACTATCTGAAAGTGGCCGCGCTGGAGGTGGTCTACACACACCGGCATTACATGGTCGATAATGAGTATATCCCCTGCGACCCTGACGCTACCGACCGGGCAGCTTACATTGGCTCGTTTCTGGCGCGGGAGATCGAGTTCCCGATTGTCCGGTGGCAGGAGGCCGAGCAGTTGGGCTACGAGATTTTGCCCAACAAGTACTTTTACCGCTACGAAGAACCCACGCCATCGGACCAGTTGATCGACGAGTTCTGGCAATTGGAAGAAGAAGCCGAAGCCATCTTGACCCAAATCCGCACCCCCGAAACCGTTTGAGCCGCTATGACTGAATTAATCGAATCGGGGATTGACTGGATTGGGACGGTACCGACCCATTGGAAGAAAGAAAAAATATATCGCCTTTGCGAAAAAGTCACCTCTGGTGGAACACCGAATTCAGGCAACGAAGGCTACTATTTAGATGGTGATATTAACTGGGTGCAAAGTGGAGACCTTACAGATGGGTGCGTTACTAAAACACAGAAACGACTAACTGAAGAAGGGTTAGCAAATTCACCTGCGAAAATTCTCCCCAAAGGCACTTTACTAATTGCCATGTATGGAGCGACAATCGGCAAACTTGGTATACTTTCAATTGATGCTGCAACAAATCAAGCTTGTTGTGCCCTAATGCTTCGGAGTCACATTACCACGAAATACATGTTCTACACCTTACTGAACATGCGCTTGTATTTGATTAATGAATCTTACGGCGGTGGACAGCCAAATATTAGCCAGGAAACGGTAAAGCAACAATACATTCTTCATCCTCCCAAACCCGAACAGGAAGCTATTGCGCGGCACTTAGACAAGGTAACGGCTCAGATTGATGCCGCCATTGACATCAAGCAGCGGCAGGTGGAGAAGCTGGAAGCGATTAGAGACAGTTTGATAAATGAGACTATTAAAACTGGAGCCAATAAGTTCGTTAAATTTAAAGAGGTAAGCCGTGAGCCAATCACGTCGATTCCTGAACATTACAAAGTTGTCAAGCTAAAATCGATCACCCGCCAAATTGTTGACGGAACGCATTTTACACCAAACTATCTGGAAGGTGATACCAGCGAAGGCATTCCTTTTATCCGAATAACGGATTTACAAAACAAAGAGATTGACTTAAGTAGAACCAAGTACATTTCGCCGGAAGAACATAAAGAATTAAGTAAGCGGTGCCTACCGGAAGTCGGTGATTTATTGCTGTCAAAAAATGGCACAATTGGCCTGACCAAAATTGTTGACTGGAACTACGAATGCAGCCTTTTCGTGAGTATCTGTTTAATCAAGCCCGTTAAACAGTTGATTGACGTTGAGTATCTTAACTACTACTTTCAATCGGATTACATGGCGTATCAGTTTTACCATGAGAGTAAGCAGATCACCGTTTCTAATCTACATTTAGAAAATATCCGTGATTTTCTGATTGTATTACCGCCGGTTAAAGAACAGCGGGAAATAGCTCAGGTACTGCGCCATAAAGAGAACCAATTTAGTCAGTTGCGGGTCAAACTCAACAAACAAATCGCTGTGCTGCGTGCTTACCGCCGGAGTGTGATTCATGAGTACGTAACGGGCAAGAAACGGGTGATGGCAACCGGTGCCAAAAACGAGGAGAACTCATGACAACACAACCCAATGATATTGTCGATGCCACCGTGCGCGAGTTAGGCTACACCGACGTACGGCAGTTTGCGCGGGTTCAGGCCATGAACCTGCTTAACCGCCGGGTGCGGGAGCAGGAAATCCTTGTGCAGTCGTTCGAGCAAAAATATGGTGCCGACTGGCATACATTTTCCGCCCGAACCGAGTCGGCTTCGGCGGGCATCATTGAGCGGGAAGACGACGAAATGGCCTGGGAAGCTGCCCTGACCTACCTGATTCATTTGCGGCAGCGGCTACAACTGTTGCAGGAAGCGTCATGAAACAGGCATTGACCGTTTTTGCCGACATCATTGCCGAATACGATGTGCTGATTGATATCGACGACGGCAGTTTTTATCATTTCTACGTTCGTATCCGCTTGTCAGACGGTACACTGCTCTACGCCCGGGAGTACATCAACGTGAAACAGGCCCGGAAATATGCCTACCAGTGGCAACAGGCCGACAGTACCCTGCTGATACGCTGGGATAACGCTCCGCACCATGAGCAGATCGCTACCTATCCCTATCATCAGTACAGTGGTGCCGAAGAGAATGTTCAGCCGTCGGCACCCATGACCCTCGAAGCCGTATTAAGCTTTATTCAGGCTCAGTTAGCTGATTTACAGAACTAACGCCACATCAACGTTATGCCGAGTAATAAGGAAAAACAGTTCGAGGCCCACATCGTCGGCTACCTCACCGATCCGGCCCGTCAGGGTATGAGGGCTTTGCCGGTTAGTGAACTCACCGACCGCGAGTATCATATTGTCCCGTCGGAGTTGTTCATTTTCCTGCGAGATACCCAACCCGAAACCTTGCGAAACCTCGAAGCCGACTACGGGGCCGATACCGAAGCCGAAGTGTTGCGGCACATACAGGACGCCGTTCGCATTCAGCCGCTGTGGCTGCTGATTCGGAACGGGCTGGAGGTACGCCACCAGAAATTCCAGCTTTACTACCCAAAACCCCACAACAACAATGCGCCCCTGCAAACGGCGCAATACCGCAAAAACCGCTTCACGCTAAAGTCGCAGTATCATTTCGATGCGGCAAATCCGGCCCTGTCTATTGACCTGGTCATCTGGCTCAATGGCCTACCCATTGTTACACTGGAACTCAAACACCCCGATGAAGGGCAAACCGTAGTCGATGCCATTCAGCAATACGCCGACCGAAACCATGACAACCGCGTTTTTGAGCTACCCTTCTGGCACATTGCCGCCGACACGCAGGACGTAAAAGCCGCTACCCGCCCGGTAGCCCGGTTTTTTCAGTGGCTCAACGCCGGGCTGGAAAACCAACCCACCTCGCCCGATGAGTACCCGGTGGAGCATCTCTACCGCGATTTGCTGGCTACCGACACGCTGCTGGCCTTTCTGGAGTCATATCTGATTTATGTACCTTCCGAAAAGCGCATCGAGTCTGGCGGTATGACGACTATCGAACCAGATTATACCTTATTTCCGAGGTATCACCAATTGCGGTCGGCCCGTACGGTGGCACAGCACGTAAGCGACCGCCACACGGCAACTGGTAAGCTGGGACTGAAACAGTTGATTTATCACTCCGCCGGATCGGGCAAAACGCTCACGATGAGCTGGATGGCCGACCGGCTCCACGCGCTGCACCACCCGGTCACGGATGCCAAGGTGTTCGATATCATCTTTATCCTGACCGACCGGCGTTCGCTCGACAAAAACATCAAAGATGACTTAGTCAAATTTCGGCACCTGTTCACCGACCCGAACAACCCGGTCGTCGCCTTCACGGAGCGCTCCAACGACTTGCGTGTCAGCATTCAGAAACGCCGGGCAATCATTGTCACGACTCTGCAAAAATTTGCCTACGTGCAGGACTTGCTCAAACAGGATGCTGACCTACAAAAACTGAACGTTGCCTTTTTACTCGATGAGGCCCATCGCTCGCAGGACGGAAAACTGTCGGAAGCCACGCGGGAACCGTTTACCCGCACCGCCGACCAACCCGATGCCGATAAAGAGCCGGAAGAAACGGAAGGCGAAATTGTACAAAAGCTAAAACTGGTCAACCTGAATAATCAGGTCGTGGTGGCCTTTACGGCTACGCCTACGCAAAATACCCTCTCCATCTTTGGCGATCCGGTCGACGTTTACTACGAAGATGAAGCCATCCGCGAAGGCTACATACTGGATGTAGCGGCCAATATCATCAGTTACAAAACGCTGTATAACCTCGGCAGCAAAGCCGCTCTGCCCGAAACCGAATATCCTTCAGGCGTGGTGGCCAAAGCCCTGCGCGATGTCGCCTTCCGCGACGAAGACCTGATCCGGTATAAGTCCGAAATTATTGTTAGGCTGTTTGGGGAGAAAGTCGAAAGCCTGCTGGATGGTCAGGCTAAAGCTATGGTTGTGACCTCATCGCGTCCGTCGGGCTTGCTGTATTACCGTATTATCCAGCAGATTCTGAATGCAAAAGGTTCGTCGTATAAGGCCCTGTATGCGTTCAGTGACTTCTCGCAGAAAGATGACAATGGCACTGTTCACGACTATACCGAAGCGGGCATTAACGGGATTGTAATTAGTGACGAATCGGGTGGGAAGCTGATCGAAGACTACTTCGCCGAAGACGAGTACCGCATTCTGGTGGTGGCCAACAAGTTCCAGACGGGTTTTAACCAGCCGAAATTATGCGCCATGTTTTTGGATAAGGCGGTGAAGGGTGTAAACGCCGTTCAGACCGTATCGCGTCTGAATCGGCAATACAAAGGTTTAAAACGGGCCAAAGATCTACTGGTAGTTGATTTTACGAACAACTCAGACGCGATCTTCAAAGCGTTCAAGGAGTATCGGAAAGATGTTCCTTATGAACCAGTAGAGCCAGATCCGGCCCTACTGGACCAGCTTCGCCAGCGAATTGTAGAACAAGCTGTTTTTTCTGATAAGCAAATCAGTGCTTACGCTACTCATGTAAAGGTGGCTGAAGAAGAAGCGGTAGAAAAACGCCAGCCAGCCATTGAGGATGCTCGGTTGCAGAACCTGACCGTGCAATACAGGAAGCAGTTTGACAAGCAACTGCCCGATCGGAAGGACCGCAGGGAGTACTTGGGGCAACTGAGCCAGTTTGTGCGCCTGTCCTATTTTTTAAGTAATTTCTTCAACGTATCGGCTCACCGGCCCTTCCGGGTAGTAGCCGAAGTACTGGGTCCTCAGCTTATACCAACGGCTACACAAACGCCCCTGTCTGAACTATTGAAGGACATTTATCTGGAACGGGCGGCTGTTATATACGTTGGCCAAAAGGCAAATGATAGTGTAGAAGACTCAGAGAAAAAATCTCATGAGTATAAACCGCTATCCGGTTCTACAGAACCATCGAAAACAACGGTGGCTGACTACATGAATCAACTGCGTGAGAAGTTTCCTATCTCTGATGATGAGGCCGTTGTTATCCGGCAAATTCGCGACGATATTCTGGCTAATGAGCAATTAATAGCACCTATTCGGGCCAACTATGAGAATGCCGATTATGTGCAGAGCCAGATTGGCGAAATAGAGAAAGCGATCAGAACAGCATACATTGAGCGATTACAATTCGATAAACTTGATAATCAGCTTTATGTAAGTCGTAATGGTATCATTCCGTTGACAGCCCGACAAATTGTCGAGCATTTAGTAGAACAGGGATACAAACCCCCTGTAATCTATAAGCGTCAACCTGGCTTATGGAAAGGGCAAGTACAGATTCCTGATAATTTTAACGATCCTCTTGACGACTTACGAGATTACATGTTATGAAAAAACGACTGCTCATTGATACGCAGGTACTAATCTGGTTTTACCAGGAACACCCATCATTGACACAACCTATCAAAGACCTCATCGGTGATGAGCAGAATGACGTTTTTGTAAGTCAGGTTAGCTTTTACGAAATTGCTATCAAGCAAAAAATTGGCAAGCTGCCAGAATTCAATATGCCTTTATCTGAAATTATTCAACAGGTTGAGGCTAACGAATTTCAAATTTGGGCTATTGCTAACCAACATTTGATTCAGTATGATCAGATACCGTACTACAAGGATCGTGGTGACCCCTTCGATCGGCTAATACTGACAACAGCATTAGCTGAGCAAGTCGCTATTGTTTCAGCTGACGAAAAGTTTGAGCAATATGGGAGTATTATCGAGCTTATTCGGGCGTGACTAGTATCGACAAAGAAAGAAAAGAACTTTTCAGGTACAACCAGTAACGATTCAAAAACCGGTTGTTCGTCAACTATCTCACTTATTAAAAAGCGATTGTGGTTCCAGGGTGTTCAGCTACTAACATCAGTAATTAGATACTACTATGGCCAACGATTCGAAAAACAGCAAGAAAGCCGCCACTAAACCGGCCAAAGTAGCAGGTACTCACAAAGTGCCTAAGTACGAACAGCGAGAAGGTGTCCAGACGGCCTTATTGGCTAAAACCGAACCAAAGGGCAAAAAATAACAATAACGTAGTTTATGCAAAAGCCGATCCTATCGCGAGACAGGATCGGCTTTTACGTTACAGCGTCCCTCGCCACCTCATGCCGATCGTTGCAATGGCTACCATGGTGGCTGAACTCAGCGGCATCAGCACGGCGGCCACGATAGGGGAGAGGTGACCCGCAGCGGCAAAGGATAACCCCACAAAATTGTAAAGTAGTGATACCCCAAAACTGACGCGGATAAGCCGCATGGCGAATCGGCTGTAGTTCAGGAATTGAGGTAATGCTTTTAAGGAACGACTCTCCAGAATAGCATCGCTGGCGGGCGTAAACCGGAGTGTATCGTCGGTAACGGCGATACCTACGTTGGCCTGTTTCAGCGCCCCGGCATCGTTGAGGCCGTCGCCAATCATCAACACGCGGTGGCCGTTGGTTTGCAACTCCTGAATAAACTTGAGTTTGTCTTCCGGACTGCACCCGAACCGCATGTTCGTATCGGTAAACCACGGGTTCAACTCGCTCCGAGCTGCGTCGGTATCGCCCGACAACAGGTAAAGGTGCTTATTCTGCTTCGTCAAGGTGGAGAGCATCTCGGTAAGCCCAGCGCGAACTTGTCCCGCAAACTGGAAGTAGCCCCGATACGTACCGTCGATGTTGAGGTGAACACACTGACTTATCTGTTGGTCTGGGCCTCCCACAAAGTCCGCGCTACCTGCTTTTACAATGTAATCGTCTACCAGCCCGACTATGCCCAGACCGGGTAACTCCGTAAAATTATCAATGAGCATGGGTGCGCTATCGGCCAGGTGCTGGCTCAGATGATGGCTCAAGGGGTGCGCCGACTGGCTCACCAGCGCCCGAATCATGGCCCGCTCGATCGGGGTGAGTGGTTGAGCAAACGATTCGGTTATGGCTTCTGAGGTAGGCGTGGTTAACGTACCGGTCTTATCGAAAACGACGGTGTCGCAGTAGGTGAGATGTTCGATTACGTCCGCATTTTTCAGGAAAAAGCCCCGTTTGCCCAATAACCGCAGGCCATGTCCCAAAGCCACCGGATACGATAGCGACAACACACACGGACAGGCTACAATCAGTATCGCCGTAAAGGCATTGACTGCCGTGGCAGGTTGTCCAGCCCACACATACCAGTACGCGCCAATCAACGTGGCCAGCGTCAGTACGGTCAGTGTAAAATATGTACCTACAGCGTCGGCAAAGGTTTTAGCATGGCCGAGCCACGCATGGCCGGGCCACGCTTGGCCGGGCTGGTCTTTGCGAAAGGCATCGTTATTCCAGAGTTGAGTCAGATGGCTCTGTGATACCTCGCGCACAATTTCGAGGTCAATTGCTCCGCCCATCTGCCGCCCGCCTGCATACAGCAACGCGCCGGGTTCCCGATGGAGTGGTTCCGATTCGCCCGTCACAAACGAGTAATCAATGAGTCCTTCGCCCCGGTACAATAGGCCATCGGCCGGAATAAGATCACCGTGTCGCATCCGAATCCGGTCGCCTTTGTGCAGGTTGGCCACCGGAATGAGCACTTCCTGATCGTTGATTAATTGCTGAACCGCCAGCGGAAAATACGATTTGTAATCGCGCTCGAAGGAAAGGAAATCGTACGTGCGCTGTTGGAACCATTTGCCACACAACAGGAAAAAGATCAGCCCCGTAACGGAGTCGAAATAACCGGCTCCACCCAAGGCCAGTACCTCGTACGAACCCCGGAAATACGCCACCAGAATACCCAGCAAAATGGGGAAGTCGATATTGATAATACCCCGACGCAGGCTTTGCCAGACTGAGGTGAAATAACCCGAACCCGAATAAAACACGACGGGCGTAGCCAGCATCAGGTTCAGAATACCGAACAGACGCTTGAACGATGGATCGTCGAGCCCCAGGTATTCGGGGAAACTGAACAGCATGATATTGCCCGCAGCAAAGCCCGCCAGGGCCAGCCGGTAAAGCAGCGGCCGGTAGGTGGGTTTGTCGTGTTGCTTCACCACATCGTTAAGGCTGATTAGCGGCTCATAACCCAGCGAGGTGAGCAGTTCGGCTACTTGCCGAAGCGATAATTGAGCGGGATCGAACACCAGATGCACCTGCTTTTTGAGGAAATCGACGCGGGTTTGTTGCACCCCCGGCTCAATACGATAGAGGTGTTCGAGCAGCCACAAACACGACGAGCAGTGAATAGCCGGGACGTAGAACGTCACGTGTGCCACACTGTTATTCTGGAAGTCAATGAGTTGAGCGGCAATCTCGGGTATATCTAAAAATGCCAGCCGGTCGAGAACTGGGGTAGCCTTGGCTGATTTTCCTGGTGCTGTATTGAGATCATAGTATTGGCAAAGTTGATGTTCGCTCAGAACCTGGTACACCGTTTGGCAACCCGTGCAGCAAAACGGCTTATCATCATAAAACAAAGGTACGGTGTTCGTTGAACAGTCGTTACCGCAGTGGTAACAGGTAGTTTTGGTACGGGGAGCTGTGGTTGTCATTGCCGGAAATTTGCCCAAATTTGCCCCAGTCCTGCCGCGCAATGGATGATACGAATCAGGCGCACAACTGATTCTGATGGGTGTTTCGTACCGTTTGTCAACTGACCTTTATGCTACCGAATCACAGTCGGTAACGGAGTCCCGCTTGTTCACAAAACTATTTTTACCAATGAAAACTATTCTGGTCCCTACCGATTTAAGTGCTCAGGCCAACATCGCCCTTCCTGTTGCGGTGAGTTTGGCGACCCAATACAAGGCCGACGTTCGGGTGCTTCATTACCTGACTACTACCATTATTGACCCCAGCAGGAACAAAGGTGCGGCAATCATGTCCAGTTATCTTAGTGAGCAAACGGCTAAAGCTAAAATTGCGCTCGACGAACTTTGTGCTCATTTCCAAACCGATTCTGTCCAGGTTACTCCTGTGTTGAGCCACAACGAAAAAGGGTTGTATGGGGCTGTAGCCGAAGAGGACGTTGACCTGGTGGTGCTGGCCTCGCACGGGGCCAGTGGCTGGGCGGAGTGGCTTGTTGGGTCTAATGCTCAGAATTTTGTGCAAACCAGCGATTGCCCGGTGCTGGTTATCAAGAAAGCCTATCCAGGTTTCGCCCCCAAAAAAGTATTGTTTGCCATTGATATGGACGACCGGTTAAAAACACAGTTCAGCTATCCGCTGTCGGCAGTTAGTTCGCACCGGGAGTTCCTGTTTGTAACAACCCCGCACGACCCCCGCGTTGCAGAAGGCATTCGGGAGTGGGTCGACGAACTGGCCAAGGCTCGTGAACTGACCGATTATCACCTGGCTATTGTGTCGCACCGGGTTACCCACGAGGGCATTATAGACTATGCCCAGCAGCATGCATTCGACTTGATTGTTATGTTTACCGGCCAGCGAACGGGCTTCTGGCATTTTCTTAATGGTAGCGTAGCCGAAGATGTTGTCAACCACTCCCCGATTCCGGTGATGGTGATTCCGTTACTCCACAACGAATAGCATTCGAGGACTTTTGGGAAAATAAACTTGTCCTACGCCCGTTGGGAAAGGTATTTGCTGATGGAAATCAGGAGGGAAACTGATTTTGATAAAGGCTGAAATAATTGGGTTGTGCGACTTTTGTGGTATGGCCAGTTCCTAAAACGGATTGACCACGACCAATGACTAATTCGCTGATTGCCAAGTATAACGTAGCCGGGCCACGCTACACCAGCTACCCCACTGTGCCGTTCTGGAACACTGAAGACTTTACGGAAACGGATTGGCTACACCGCCTGGACACTGCGTTTACCGCAACCAACCACACAACAGGCATCAGCTTATATATTCACCTGCCTTATTGCGAGAGCCTGTGTACGTTTTGTGGTTGCAACAAACGCATCACCAAAAATCACGGGGTAGAATCGCCCTACATCGACGCATTGCTTACCGAGTGGGAGTTGTATTGCGACTGGTTGTCCCGGACCGCCGGACCGCTCCCGCCCCAGATCGCCGAACTCCACCTCGGTGGGGGCACACCCAGCTTTTTTTCACCCGTCGAGTTACGGCGATTACTTACCGGAATTTTCAGGTACGCCGATCCTGTAGATGATCCTGATTTTGGGTGGGAAGGACATCCTAACAATACCACGCAAGAGCACCTGCAAACGCTGTATGACTTTGGTTTTCGGCGCGTCAGTTTTGGGGTTCAAGACTATGATCCGGTGGTGCAGCGGGCTATTCACCGCCATCAGCCGGTTGCCAATGTGGAGCGGGTCACTCGCTGGGCTCGCGATATAGGCTACACATCGGTCAGCCACGACCTGGTGTTTGGCCTGCCTTTTCAGCAAATCAGTTCTATCCGCGAAACTATCGCCCAAACCATGTTGCTTCGGCCCGACCGTATTGCGTTTTATTCGTACGCCCACGTTCCCTGGATAAAGGGCAATGGTCAACGCGGTTTTGCGGATAAAGATCTGCCAACGGCCGACCAAAAACGGGACTTGTACGAAACCGGCCGCGCCCTGCTCGAAGCGGGTGGCTACACCGAGATTGGCATGGACCATTTCGCCTTACCCAACGATTCACTTTATAAAGCCATGCAATCTGGTACACTTCACCGGAACTTCATGGGATATGCCACGCAGCGCACCGATGTACTACTTGGCCTGGGTGCATCGGCTATCAGCGACGTAGGAACGGCTTTTATGCAGAACGAAAAAGGAATCGAAGAGTACCTTCGAGCGGTGCAAATGGGGGATTTCCCTATCTTGAGGGGGCACTTGCTGACTGAGCGGGATGAGTTTATTCGCCAGCAGATTCTCAATATCATGTGCCGCTTCCGAACAAGCTGGGCCATTACCGATTGGAGCGAAATGGAGTGGTTGCTCCTGAACGAGAAACTCGCTGACTTTGCCGTTGATGGCTTACTCGACTACGACGAAACCGCCTTGTGGGTTCGACCCGAGGGAAAGCCTTTTTTACGAAATATCTGCATGGCTTTCGATCAATATCTGCCTCATAATGAGTCTAGTAAACAGTTGTTTTCGCAAACGGTTTGAGTGGTGATTTACCCGGTTTGAGTTTTCTGGCTAATTTTCGATGGGGTTGTATGATGACTGAGCGTTCGCTATTGCGTTACTTTGCCAGTAAGAAACAGCTTTTCACTGATGACATCCCTCTATATCAAAGCCCTGCACATCATCTTTGTGGTGACCTGGTTTGCGGGGCTATTTTACATACCTCGCCTGTTTATCTACTTCACCGAAGCCGCCGACCAACCCGAACCGGCCCGGCAAGTGCTGCAAACACAACTGGCTATGATGCAGCGCCGACTTTGGTACGGCATTACCTGGCCGTCGGCCGTGCTTACATTGTGTTTGGGGCTGAGTACGTGGTATCAGTATGGCTCTACTCCACCCTGGCTGGTTTATAAGTTACTGCTGGTGGCAGGGCTATATGGCTACCATATTGTTTGCCATCTTATGTTTCTACAGCAGCAACGGGGAGAGTTACGCTATACCTCGACTCAACTCCGTTTCTGGAACGAAGTAGCGACCCTGTTTTTGGTCAGCATTATATTTTTGGTGGTGGTGAAAGACGCCCTCAGTATGTTGTGGGGATTAATCGGACTGCTGCTTTTCACGGGTCTGCTATTGGCAGGAATCAGAATTTACAAACGAGTGCGGGAAAAATAGAGAATTGGTAATTGGGTAACTGGTTAATTGGGTATTACACTGAATGCAAGCCCAATTAACCAGTTACCTAATCCCCAATTGCCAATACCTCAAACAATAGCCAGCAGGGGAACATCCGTCAGGCGGGCTACGCGCTGGGTCTCGCCCTCAGAAAACAGCCGTTTGAACCAGTTATGGGCTTGGGGCATCATCATAATCAGGTCGACTTTGTTGGTATGCGCAAATTGTAATAAAGTCTCGTAAACGTCATGTCCGGGCTGAATGGTCAGCGTGTGGGGTACATCGCCCATTAGGTGCCGAATATGCTCTGATTTATGTTTTGCCGTCTCGTTGGCGGGCTCATCCTGAATGCACAACACATTGACTACGCATCCAAACTGTTTGGCAAACCGCAGGGCAGTGTCCAGCACAACGGCATCGGGCGGAGTATTCAGATCAATACCCAATACCACATTTTTGATCTCGGTATATGTAGCAGACGGCGGTAGTAACAAAAGCGGCACAGGCGTCTCCGTAATCATTTCAGTAGCTACACTACCCATCAGCTGCGCACTTTGCGGGGCCGATCCGACGACTGACATCACCAGCAAATCGGCTTTTTCCAGCTGAGCTACTTCGCGAATCGACGGAATGGCATACCCTTCTTTGGTGATACACTTAATGACAACATCGTTTCCATACTGCGTATGTAATTCGCTGGCCAGCGCCAGTAGTTGATGCTGACTCTCGTTGTGCATGGTTTGTACACTAAGCGGAAAATTGCCCCCGGTTTCAGCCGGGTTAGTTGGCCAGAAATGAAAGGCATTTACTAAAATCAGGGCTGCTTTTTGCGCGTTGGCAAGCTGCATGGCAAAGTGAGCTGCCTGATTGGCGTTCGGCGAAAAGTCGGTGGCGGCAACGATGATTTTCATACAATTGAGGGTTTTGTTGGTACTATGCTACAAAAAAAGGCGTGGCTTATGCTATTTAACCTGACGATTGTCAGTCCAAAAATTGATTTTTATCGACACGGTCGAATGGCTACCTTTATAAACACCTGAGACTGACTATAGATTTCCCTTTTTCAATTCTTTCACCGCGAAATCGGTTGCCCGGGCGGTTAGCGCCATGTACGTAAGCGAGGGGTTTACGCAGGACGTTGAAGTCATGGCAGCACCGTCGGTGACAAACACATTTTTCACAGTGTGCATCTGGTTCCACTTGTTCAATATCGATGTTTTTGGGTCACGGCCCATACGAGCGGTGCCCATCTCGTGAATGGCCATACCCGGTGCGCTATGGTTGTTGAACGGCTGAATATTTTTCAGACCAGCCGCTTCGAGCATTTCGGCAGCATCGTTCATCATATCGACCTGCATTTTGGTCTCGTTCTCCTTGAAACCGGCGTTGAAAACCATGGTTGGGAGTCCCCATTTGTCCGTTTTCTGACGATCGAGCGTCACCTGATTGTCTTCGTAGGGTAGGCACTCGCCAAATCCACCGAGGCTCATTGTCCAGTCGCCGGGTTTAGACATCAGCTCTTTCATTTCTGCCCCGAACCCTTCGGCGTTTTCGCTACGGCCGCGTATGGCCCGACCCTGGTAGCCGAAACCCCGAAGATAATCGCGTTTGTCGGCTCCGATATTGCGATAACGCGGAATATAAACGCCGTTGGCGCGTCGCCCGTAGTAGTAGCTATCCTGAAAACCGTCGTAGGTAGCGTTGGCCCCCACCCGGAAATGGTGATCCATCAAATACTTACCCAACACGCCACTATCATTACCGAGGCCATTCGGAAAACGGTTCGAAATGGAGTTCATCAACACAAACGTTGAGCCGAGTGTGGAGCCATTTACGAAAATGATTTTGGCATTGTATTCGATACTTTCGCCGGTTAGCGAGTCGATTACCCGAACACCTTTGGCTTTGTTTTTCTGTTCATCGTAAAGAACCTCGGCCACAATAGAGTGAGGGCGGAGGGTAAGCTTACCCGTTTTCACGGCAGCGGGCAGGGTGGCCGCCTGCGTGCTGAAATAGCCGCCAAACGGACAACCCCGGCTGCATAGGTTCCGAAACTGGCAACTCGCCCGGCCCAGGTCGGTATGAATTTTCTTGGGATCAGTGAGCATAGCTACCCGCCCGATGGTCATGATACGGTCGCCTTTGAAGGTTGACTTGATCGACGATGCCACGTGTTTTTCCAGGCAGTTCAGATCCATGGGCGGCATAAATTCTGAATCGGGGAGTTGAGGCAGGTTGAGTTTCTCGCCCGAAATGCCCACGAATTTTTCCACGTAACTGTACCAGGGAGCCACATCAGCATAGCGAATCGGCCAGTCGACGGCGATGCCTTCTTTGGCGTTGGCTTCAAAATCCAGATCGCTGAGCCGGTAGGTTTGCCGCCCCCACATGATCGACTTGCCCCCCACAATGTCGGGCCGGAACCAGTCGAATCGCTTCTTTTCAGCATATGGCGAATCAGTGTCTTTCATCCAGTAGTGGGCGTTACCAGCGTTGAAAATCTGGTCGCGGCTCAGATACGGATGGGTTTCGACCTGCCCGGTAGTCAGCTTACCGGCATTGGGCATTTCCCAGGGCGCTTTCATTGCGGTTTCGTAACCTGTAACGTGTTCGAGGGGTTTACCCCGGTCGAGCATCAGTACGCGCAGGCCTTTTTCGGTAAGTTCTTTAGCAGCCCAGCCACCGCTTACGCCGGAGCCGATTACGATAGCATCGAAGGATTGGGGGGGAGTTAGTATATGCATGGAATAAGTGGGGGAGCGAGTTTGGAACCCGGAATTTGATGTACGATGTAAATATAATGAGTTTCAGTAGCCGCGAGTCAGCGTGACAGAATTCTCTACCAGTTCGCCTTGTTCAAATCGGGTAAAGTTGCGTATAAATTGAGCCACTTTCCCTTCATCTTCCAGCCGTTGCCCACCAGCGGTGTGCTGCGTCAGTATCACGTTTGACATTGTCCAGAGTGGGCTGTCGGCAGGCAACGGCTCCTGAGCCGTAACGTCCAGCACTGCGCCAGACAGATGCCCCTGTTCCAACGCAGCGATCAGGGCGGGTTCGTCGGCGGTGTTGCCACGGCCCACGTTGGCAAAAACACTCCCGATTTTCATTGCTGCTAGCACCTCACTATCAACGAATTTATCGACTGTACCAGGCAGGCAGTTAATAAGCAAATCGGTGGTGGCGAGTGCGGTAAGCAGCTCTTCGCGGGTATGAATCTGTGCGTCGGGATTGGTGCGGGCCATGAGTTTTATGTCGCATTCGAAACCAGTGAGAATACTACGCACGGCCTGTCCAATGGTGCCCGCTCCCAGAATGATTACGCGCTTTTTGTGCAGCGTACTCATGGTATAGCGAAGGGGGGTGCCAATCCATTTTTGCTGACGTTGCAATACCGCCAGTTCATCGATCCGGCGGTACAGAGCCAGAATACCCGCCATAATGGTTTCGGCGCAGGGCCAGGCAAAAAAATCGCCCATGTTGGCGACCGGAATGCTCAGATTCAGGTTGCTGTAGTTATTGAATCCAGCCGAATCTAGCTGCCAGAATTTGAGGTTGGGCAGGTTTCTAAGCCAGTCGGCGGGTGGATTGCCCATTAATACATCAGCTTGCTGAAAGGCTGTCTGCTGCTCGTCGGCGGGCAGTTCATTGCGAAAAACAATAGCGTGGGTGTCGCCAATCTGTTGGCGGAGTACCATCCGGTTGGCTTCGTTGAGGCCGGTTTGAATGAAAAGAATCATGTGGTAAAATTCTGATTATATTGCCAGTCATGCAACTGACGGAGCTACTTTGTCCGTCTATTTCTAACGACAATGGGAACAATCCTGCTGTCGTTAGTTCTATATACATCCTCCTTCACAAAATCCTTCATGCGCACACTTGGCCTTATCAGTGACCCTAGCTTCACGCAACCTGTTTATTCCCGCTTCGATCAATTCTGGCTCCAGTTTATAAAAGACGAGCGCGACCTGCCTTTTATAAATCTGGCAATCCGTATTACGCTCACAATCATTCCGTTAGCGTTATTATTATACATGCCTTTTTTAACGGGCTGGCTATGGGGTGTCGTGGCTTTTACGTATCTGTACCTGAATAATCTTGTTTTTAAAGGGCCATTTGGGTTGATGCTTCATTGCACCAGCCACCGCCCCTTATTTAAACCCGAGTATAAAAACGCCTATTATTATTGGACGTGGGTAATTGCTCCGTTTTTCGGCCAAACGCCCGAAACGTACTTCAGTCACCACATTGGCATGCACCACCCCGAAAACAACGTAGATCCCGACGGAAGTACTACGATGCCTTATCAGCGCGACAGTTTTCGTAGTTTCCTGACGTATTACGGGTCGTTTATGCTATTCGGCGTAATTGAGCTAGTGGCGTATTTGCGAAAAAAAAACCGTATGAAGCTAGCGTACCGGGCTGTTTTGGGCGAACTTAGTTTTTATGCGCTGTGCGTGGGGCTATCGTTTGTGAGTTTCCCCGCTACACTAGTCGTGTTCATTCTGCCATTTTTAATTTTTCGGCTTATTACAATGCTGGGCAACTGGACCCAACATGCCTTTATTTGTGCTAATGAACCGCTGAACCCTTACAAAAATAGCATCACCTGCATCAATGTAAAGTATAACCACAAGTGTTTCAACGATGGCTACCACACTAGTCATCACGACCGGCCAGCCATGCACTGGACGGAACACCCGGCGTTTTTTCAGAAAACGATTGATAAATACGCGAAGAATCAGGCCATCGTTTTCGATCAGCTCGATTTTCTGGGCGTCTTCATCAACCTCATGCGCAAGCGCTACGATGTGCTCGCCAGCCACGTTGTTAATGTAAACGGTACTTTCCGCGACGAGGCTGAAATTGAAGCCGTGTTGCGGCAACGGACAAAACGGATAGTGTAGTACGTTTCAGGTTTCATGGCTACACCGTTTCACGTTTCATAGATGATAACCAACGTTTTTAAACGTGAAACAGCATAGCCTGAAACCGTTAGGCGTGCTATTGAGTTTTGGCATAAATTTGTATGGCTCAACGACTACTGTGTATGCCAGACGTTTTCTATCACAACTATTGGAGAGTGCTGATAGTGATTGTATTGGTTGGTCTTTCTTATGTTGCCGTAGCTCAAAAGAAGCCGCTTGCAACGCGCGATTCGTTGTTCTGCGCAACACCAGAGTTAACATCTGGTGAGATACGGGCCCTAGAAGTGCAGATAAAACTGGCGCTGGCGATAAAAAAAGCATCGGGTGAAAACAAAGCCGGAACCATCACGTATGTTCCAATCCGGCCTCATATTTTTCGGCGAGCCAATGGTACAGGTGGCATGACCCTCAATAGCCTGAACAACGTACTGGCTATCACCAATAAGGACTACCACGATAACGGCTCGGGTATTCAATTCTATTTCTGTGGTACATCGCCCGATTATGTCGACGATGATGCTTTGTTCACGTCTTTTCCGTTCGCCAACAGATCAGCAGTGGCGGGCCGCGATGCTATCAACGCCATGAATGCCTATTTTGTGAACATGTTCGATGATCCCCGCTATGTAGGGGTAGCTAATTTTCCATCGAATTCCATCGAATCGACGCGCTCGTTTATCCGAACCAACCGATTGTCGGATCAGTATCTGGGGAGCTATGTGCTGAACCACGAATTAGGTCATAATTTCAGCCTGTATCATACGTTTCAGGGCAGCAATGAAGCCAGTACGCCCGAACTCGTAACGCGTGGCGCGGGGGCCAACTGCACTACCGTCGGCGATTTTCTCTGCGACACTCCCGCTGATCCGTATGGGCGAAACGGCGTTTCGACCACCATCGTCAATGGCTGTCTGGTATATACAGGAACTATCACTGACCCTAGCGGGGAACCATACAATCCCCAACTGAGCAACATTATGTCGTACTACGATGGCTGTACCCCACAATTCACAGCGGGGCAACATGGGCGTATTCAGGGCGGGTTGGCTACCCGGCAAACGGCCACTGGCTACACCATCGACTGCGCTCCCACAACGGTTGCCGCCGTTTCGACCCTGACGGCTACACCAGGCTTTAGTGGCGGAATCGTGCTAAACTGGCAGGACAACGCCACGAACGAAATGGGTTATTTGATCGAACGATCAACTACACCCACGGGGGTTTTTGTGCCGGTGGGTGGAGTCGGGCCCAACAACAACTCATTTGCCGACCTGACCACCGACTCGTTTATTACCTATTCGTACCGCGTTCGCCCGTCGAATAGTACCACGGGCGGGGTATCGGGGGTGGCAACGGCTACGTCGGGAGCCACCCTTTGTCGCCCAACTTTCACGGAAGGGTGCTACGATCAGGATGGGCTGGATAGTTTCACCCTGAATGGGGCTGTTATGAGTCAAAATACGGGCTGTACGTCAGGTGGCTATACTCAATATAGTACGCCAATAAGCGTGACGGCAGGGCAAACAGTGGCCATTAGGGGCCAGTTTCTGGGCAATACATTTTACGAAGGAGTCACCATCTGGGGGGATCTGAACCGCGACGGTATTTTCGAATCGTCGCCATCGTCGGAGCAGCTGTTTCAAACAACCGGTTCACTTACTACCGGGTTCTCTGGTAGTTTAACTATTCCTATCGGTACAACGGCGGGAGCCTTGAACATACGGGTCATGGTACAATTCAATGCTCCTCCAACAAATCCCTGTGGCACCTATAGTTTTGGCGAAGCCGAAGACTACGTACTACAGCTTGGTGCGATCTGCGCTGCTATGTTTACTACGCGTGCGGGCAACTGGACCGACCCCAGTGTATGGTCGTGCAATCGGGTACCTACCTCTACTGATCTGGTCGAGATTCGGCACGTAATAACCGTACCCGCCAGCACCACGGTTTTAGCACTGCGTGTGGGATACGCACTTCAAGGTAAGGTCGCTTTTGACCCAGGAGGGAGGTTGCGGGTGGGGCTGTAATTCCTTATTTTTGCTCCTTACTCTTTTCATTAACCACCATGTTTGTTGACGCTATTGAGCGCATTGATACCTTCACCCGCCCCATGCATTCCATCGTCCGGCTCTATGGCCACGGCGAAGTTATTCCCGGCAGTGCGACCCTGTTTTTTGTGAATGAAGATGGTTGCGCCGTTACCTGTAAACACGTGGCCGAACTGATTGTGAATGCTGATGCTATTTACCAGAATTACCGGCAGTTTCAGTCGGCACGGGGATCGCTGGCGCGGGATAAAAACGTAGGGAATCAGCTCAAGCAACTGGAGGAAAAGTACAACCTGCGCGCCGAGAGTATGATTCGGATTCGCAACTCGTTTCACAACTGCTTCGATCAGTTTTCGGAAATTACCATCGACATGCACCCAACCTACGATTTGGCGGTGCTGCGGTTCAAGAACTATACCCGAAAGCTATACCCCGCTTACGCAACCTTTGCCCGAGACAGCAGTTTTATTAAACCCGGCCGGAGTTTATGTCGCCTAGGTTATCCGTTTCCTGAGTTTACTAATTTTCGCTATAACCCCCAAACCGACGATATTGAATGGACTGAGACCGGGCGCCTAAGTTCGGCCCGGTTTCCGATCGACGGCATTGTAACGCGCCTGATTGCTGACCCCAACGGAGCTATTTCGGGCATTGAAATGAGTACACCGGGTTTGCGGGGACAAAGCGGTGGGCCTTTGTTCGATACGCGCGGCCTGATTTATGGTATGCAGTCGGCAACGCGGCACCTGCACCTGGGTTTTGATATTGAAAACCAGGAAGTTATGGTTAATAACCGCAAAACAAAAGTGTCTAATTATCCTTTCCTAAACGTTGGCATGTGTGTTCATTTGGACGTAATCAAGCAGTTTTTACGGGATCGTGGCGTGAAGTATTATGAAGGCTGACGTATCTTTGATGGTCCGTACCGTCGACTCTTTTTTATGATTATTGAATCGCCGTCCCGACAAAGTGTACTGTCCG
>Ga0105048_10002832_pt1 | contig 28314 bp, 25 predicted proteins | sample MAT05_FD_78382 | JGI IMG/M metagenome (GOLD analysis project Ga0105048, IMG submission 78382) | Freshwater microbial communities from Lake Fryxell liftoff mats and glacier meltwater in Antarctica - MAT-05 | ecosystem: Environmental > Aquatic > Freshwater > Ice > Liftoff microbial mat | place...
ATGGACCGAAAAGAGCCGGATTTTAACGCAAAGGCGCAAAGACGCAGGGACGCAAAAAAGAAATCCGATTTTTTGCGCCTTTGCGTCTCCGCGCCTTTGCGTTGAAATCTGGGCATTTCAACCCGTTCGGTGCTCTAGCGCGGCTTGCACACGCCCTCGTCGCAGCGCTGACCGGGGCAGGCCACGTCGGACGAGCAGGTGCAGGCGCCGTCGGTGCAGGTGCGCCCCTCGCCGCAGCTCGCGCTGCCGACGCACTCCACGCAGCGCGACTCGAGGCAGTAGTGGAAGCGCGCGTCGTCCTTCTGGCACTCGCCGTCATTGGAGCACGCCACGTTTCGCGGCGAGGGCGCGCACCCGGCCACCACCATGAACAGCGCCGTACTGACCCATGCAGCCCAGGTTCTCATTGCTCTGACTCCCGATATTTTGGAGGCGATCGTCTGCTTTCCTACCACGCGAGTGGCGTGATCGCTCGCGCGATCATTTGAGCTCAAACGATTTTTCCACCGATGAGCGGAGCACCTGCGACTCGTCGCCTCGGTCGTCGAGATCGTTTGACGTCAAACATATATCCGCTCGCTGCTCCGCGCCGTGTCGGCCGCCGTGCGGACCCTGTCGCGCATCGCCCTGAACCCGTGCTACGGCTCGATCGTGAGCCCACTGCACGCCCCCGCCCCTCCGCCCGCGACACCAACGAGCGAGCCAAACGCGGCGCTCGAAATCCAGGATCGCCTCGCGGCAGCCTTCGGCATCCTCCCCGCCGACCGCCGCGCGCGCGTGCAGGCGGTCCTCGAGCGGAGCGGTCAAAAGGCTGCGGCGTACTGGCTCCAGCTCTTCCTCGCCATGGGCATCGCGTCGCTCGGCCTCGTCCTCGGCAGCACCGCCGTGGTGATCGGCGCCATGCTGATCTCGCCGCTCATGGGGCCCATCGTCGAGCTCGGGCTCGGCCTCGCGATCGGATCGCCGCTGCTCGTCATGCGCTCGTTCGCGCGGACGGCGCTGAGCATCCTGGGCGTGATCGCCAGCGCGGCGATCCTGACCCTGGCGCTGCCGTTCACGGAGGTGACTCCGGAGATCGCCGCGCGCACCTCGCCCACGGTGCTCGACCTTCTCATCGCCATCTTCTGCGCCATCGCGGCGGCCTATGCGGCGATCCGGCCCGGCTCGGATACGACATCCACCGCCGCGGGCACGGCGATCGGCATCGCCCTCGTGCCCCCGCTCTGCGTCGTCGGCATCGGCATCGGCATCGGCTCCGCGCGGGTCTCCGGCGGCGCCGCGCTGCTCTTCACCGCCAACTTCTGCGCGATCGTGTTCTTCGCCGTCCTCTGCTTTCTCGTCCTCGGGTTCAACGTCGTCGCCACCGGAGCGCTGGAGCACGACGAGCTCGAGCGCCAGGGAAAAGGGCGGGTGCGACAGATCGCCGGCGCGCTCCAGTTCGTCTTCGCCTGGCGCTACGGTCCGCTCGTTCGCGTGCTCATGCCGTTGTTGCTCCTCGCCGCGGTGTTCGTGCCGCTCCGCGAGGCGCTCACCGAGGTCACCTGGCAGGTCCACGTCCGCACCGAGATCCAGCGGATCCTGGCGGAGCTCCCTGGAGAGACGGTGCGCACGAACATCTCTGTCGAGCGAGGCGCGGTCTCGGTCCGGCTGGTCACGGTGGGGCACACCGACGACGTCGCGAAGATCCACCGCAATCTCGTGCAGCGGATCGCGGCCGCCGCCGGCGTCGTGCCCGTGGTGGACGTCGTGGCCGTGCCGGATGCGAGCGCCCTTCGCGACGTGGTCGCGATCGCCAGGGCGCCGGAGCCACCGATTGAAACCGTGCGCCGCGAGCCCGACGCCAACCTGCTCGAGAAGCGCATCGCGGAGTCCCTCACGCGAAGCTGGCCGGTCGAGGCGGGCCACCTGGTCGCGTGGCACGCGACGCTCTCGGCCGAAGAGACGACTGCGCTCCAGGTGGTCCACATCGGGCCCGCCCTCGGATCAGCGGGCTGCGCTCTGCTCGGCAGCGCGCTCACCGCGGCTCTCGGCACAGCCGTCCTCGTCCGCGAGGTCGCGGTCAACGGCGAGCCCGTCGTCGCGGCGCCGGAGGGAGGTCTCGCGTGGCTCACCTCTGCGCTCCAGGTGCTCGATGGAGTGACCGACGCCGCGGAGCTTCATGCGTGCATCGAGGCGCCCATCGTCAAAAAGGGGAAAGTCGCCGATGAAGCGAGGACCGTCGTGAGCGCGCTCCGAGCCTCGCGGGCGCTCCGGAGCGGCCGCGCCGACCTCGGCGACGGGCCGCAATGGAAGGTCATCGCCACGATAGGCCCCTGCGTTGGCACCGAGCAGGCGATCGACGGCGGCGCGCCCGACGGCGGCGCCGCCCGATGAGCGACGTCGCGCGCGGCATGCAGCGCGAAGCCTCTTCCTCCGGATCATCTCGCCTTGGCCCGACTCGATAGCTCACGATACAGAGTGTCATTCGTCAAAAGTCTTTCAGACTTCGCCGACCGACCCGGACCCGTTCGCTGTCCCCCTTTCCCACTCACGGTCAACTCATGTCCAAGCCTGCGCCTCCTCCTGGTCTCAACGCGCCACCGGGCGTCTGGTCGCCCGCGCAGCACGCGCTTCAGCGGGTAACGGCCCCGATCGAGCGCTTCCTCCACGTCGAGGCGGCCAGCGGGATCCTGCTGCTCGTCGCCGCGCTTGTGGCTCTCCTCTGGGCGAACTCACCATTCCGCGCGTCGTACGAGCACCTGTGGCACACCCCGGTGTCGATGGGGATCGGCGAATGGATTGCGAGCAAGCCTCTCCATTTCTGGATCAACGACGCCCTCATGGTCGTGTTCTTCTTCGTCGTCGGCCTCGAGATCCGGCGCGAGATTCACGAGGGCGAGCTCTCGGACATCAAGCGCGCCACCCTCCCGATCGCCGCGGCCCTCGGCGGAATGCTGGTACCGGCGGCCATCTACTTCGCGGTGAACCACGGCTGGCCCGCGAAAAGCGGCTGGGGCGTGCCGATGGCGACCGACATCGCCTTTGCCGTCGGCGTCCTCGCGCTCCTGGGCAAGCGCGTACCCGCCGCCATACGCGTGCTCTTGCTGGCGCTGGCAATCATCGACGACATCGGCGCGATCATCGTGATCGCGGTCTTCTATTCGTCCGGCTTCTCGTGGGCGGGTGTCGCCATCGCCGGCCTCGGCCTCGGAGGCGTGGGTATTCTTCGCAGCGTTGGTGTGCGGAGCACCGCGGCCTACGTGATTCCGGGCGTCGTCCTCTGGGCGGGCATCCTCATCGCCGGCGTGCACCCGACGATCGCGGGCGTGATCCTCGGCCTGCTCACGCCCGCAAGCTCCTGGTATGGCGCGCGCGGATTTCTCGTGACGGCGGACCAGGCACTCGACCAGTTCCGGCGTCGCTCCGGTCAGGGGCATGACGCGCGCGATCTCCTCGAGCCGCTCGCCCGCATCGCCGAGGCCCAGCGCGAAGCTGTGCCGCCGGTCGTCCGACTCGAGGCCGCCCTTCACCCCTGGGTCGCCTATGGCATCATGCCCATCTTCGCCCTGGCCAATGCCGGGGTCGATCTCCGCGGCGTGAATCTCGCCGATTCGGCGTCGGCGGGCGTGGTCCTCGGCGTCGTCCTTGGCCTCGTCGTCGGCAAGCTGGTCGGCGTGCTCCTCGCCAGCGCAATCACGGTGCGCCTCGGGCTGGCCGCGCGCCCTCGCGGGGTCACCTGGCGAGGGATTGCGCTCGTCGGCGTGGTCGCCGGGATCGGGTTCACGATGGCCATCTTCATTGCCAATCTCGCGTTTCCCCCGGGCGCGATGCTCGGAGCCGCCAAGATCGGCGTGCTGATCGCCTCGGGAATTTCCGGCGTGAGCGCGCTCATCGCCGGTCGCTTCCTGCTGCCGGCGGTGCGCGTCGACGAGCTTGTCGCGACGACCGCCGCCGAGGCCGAGGCCTCCACCGAGCTCTGATCCGAGCTGCCTGATCAGCGCAGGAATCAACCGGCAAAGTGGACACGTGAGCTGGTGACCGCGACGAGGACTGCTCCCCGGAACCGCCAGGTGATGCGTTGAGATAGATGTTGGCCACGCGCGCGGCTCGGAACGGGCGGTGGATGGACGCTCATCAGGGACCGCCTTTCAGGTGACCGGGGGAAGGTCACCTTGAAAGGGCTGGCCCCAGAGTCCTCGCATTCCAAACGGGAGCCGCTTCAGGGGTGAGCGCGGATCTCCAATTGTTCAAGCACAAGCACGGAGAGCTTCGCGAGCCGCAGCTCGCAGGCCAGGAACAGGCCGACTGGGCCGGCCCCTGCGATGATCACGTCGTAGAACAAGGTGTCCTCTTGGCTCGGATGTTTGGACCGGGCCTACGCTAGCGTATCAGTATCCCCCGGCACAAGCCCCCTCTTCCTGACCTGAACGTGGGGCGGTGTGCAGCGAGGCGCGAGGGCTCGGCGGCGCGGGTTCTCCGTCGTCAGCGCGAGGTGGAGCTGCGCTCCGCAGGGTTGGGTTTGCAGGATCGGGCTTCTTTGCCTACCCTCCGATCATGGCCGGTACGCCGCGATGCTGCTCTTCCCGAAGAAGAAGAAGAGGAGGAGGCGCGCGACCGGAAAGAAGAAGAAGAGCGCCCATGGTCGACCCGCACACCCCGCACGAAAGCCTCGCGTTCGGGCCCGCCTCGCTCCTCTCGCGCGTGCGAGCGAGCGGCTGCGCGCTGCTCTTCGCGTTCGCTCTCGGAGCGTGTGCTTCGCCGGGCGTTGGCGCGCCGAACGCCCCTGCGGAAGTGAGCGCTGCCGCCGCGGTGGTGAACGACGATTACTTCGTCGGCACCTGGACCGTGAGCATCGAGTCTTACGAGCGAGCCGCTTCGTCGACCGAGGTCGTCGCGTTCGATAGCGGCCATCAACTGCGGCGCGGCACCTGGAACGCGGCGAGCGCCACCTCCGCTCAGGAGCCCGCGCGATACGAGTGGTGCGGAAACGCGAGCGCCGAGAACCCCGCGCCCACATGGCAACACGACGCCTCGAGCCGCGCCATGGTCTTCCGCTGGCACCGAAGCCGCGAGTCCGTCGATGCCTTCGAAGATGAGCGCATGGACGGCTCGCAGCCCTACGTGATCGAAGGCAAAGACCGCTGGAAGACGGAGTTCGACCCGAGCGCGCGGCGTTTCTTGTACTTCATTCGCCGGCCGTGAGCGCGTGCGCGGCCCGGGCCAAGGAGGCACTGTGATCCTCCCCCGGTTTGAAGGACACCCGAGAAGGCACGAAAGTGTGCCAGGAGTGATCCATGACGAAGCGGAAACGGAGAGCGTTCACGCCGCAGTTCAAAGCGGACGCGGTGCGGCTCGTGAAGGCGGGCGAACGCGGCATCGGGCAGATCGCTAAGGAGCTCGATCTCACCGAGACGGCGCTGCGCGAGTGGGTGAAGCGGGACGCGATCGGCGTCGGCGCGGGGCTCTCGGTCGCGATGGTCGCGACGCGCGTGCTCCGCTCGCTGGTCTTCGGCGTGAGCACGCCCAGATAGACACTTGCCAGAACGCGGTCTGCACCGCGGGCACCCCGCTCGTCTGCACCGGGGGTGAGGTCTGCGTCACCGGAGCGTGCGTGTGCCATCCGACCTTCACCGCGGGAACGGCCGCGCCGACCGGCTCGAGCCCCGGCGGGGTCGCGGCAGTGGACCTGAACGGCGACAGCAAGCCCGACCTCGCCGTCGCGAACTCGACCAGTAACACCGTGAGCGTGCTGCTCAGCACCTGCGGCCCCTGACGCCCGCTTCGCAGACGCCAAGCGCAGACTCGATGAGAATGAACAAGACCCGAACGGCCTCCCTGCTCGCAGTCGCGATCGCGATCACCTCCTGCATCGCGCCACCGGCCTCACCCCCGCTCGATCCGCCGGCCTCGGCGAGCTCCTCCGCAGCGCCTGCGGCGATCGCCCCACCGATCGAGGTCGCCGTCACCGTCGATGACCTCCCGATCCACGGCCCCGCGTTCCCCGGCATCGATCGCCTGAAGATCGCCGAGGATCTCCTCACGGCCTTTCGCGCCCATCACCTCCCGCCGGTGTATGGCTTCGTCAACGGCAAGAAGGTTGACGACAATCCGGCGACGCTGGCAATCCTCCGTCGCTGGGTCGAGGCGGGCAACCCGCTGGGAAATCACACCTATGGGCACGTGAGCCTGAACGAGCTCGACGTCCCCGCGTACCTCGCCGATCTCGAGAAGGGCGAGGCGATCTTGAAGCAGCTCGTGCCTGACGAGGCGACGTGGCGAGTCTATCGCTATCCGTTCCTCTTCGAGGGAACCACGCTGGAGAAGCACGACGCCGTGCGCCGCTACCTCGCCGAGCATCGGTATGCGATCGCCGAGGTCACGATCGACGGTGACGACTGGGCCTGGAATCCGCCCTTCGCCCGGTGCTCGGAGCGCCGCGATCTAGCAGCGCTCCGCGCGCTCCGCCGCGGCTACGTCGAGACGCACCTGAGCGAGCTTCGCTACGCGCGCGAGCTGACACGGCAGATCGCCGGCCGCGACGTCAAGCACGTGCTCCTGCTCCACATCGGAGCCGCCGACGCCGACGCCATTGACGCCCTCCTCACAGCCTACGAGAAGGAGGGCGTGCGCTGGATCGACCTCCGCACTGCGCTCGCCGATCCCTTCTACGCGGACGATCCCCACCTCGCGACGAAGGCGGGCGCCGCGTTCCCGTACCCGCTCGCCAAGTCCAAAGGCATCACCCGCCCGCCGCTCCCGAAGCGCCCTGCCGAGGACGCTCTTGAGAGCACGTGCAGGTAAGAGGCACCTTCGCCTCTTCGCGTTACAGCGCGAACTTCACCATGTCCGCCCGAACAGCGCCCATGATCCCGCCCCACGACCCCGCCGTGTGGTGATCGTAGCTCTCGCCGTCGTCGCGGAGCGACACGGTGTGATTCGTCCACTTGGCCACGGAGCCCGTGGCGCCGGTCCCGGTGTTGAGCTGACCGTCGCAGAACAGATCGCCGGGGTTGCAGAAGCCGCCAGTCGCCGAGAGGCCGCCGGTGGAGTGATAGGACACAACCTCGTCGTCTTGCCCGGGGAGGACGCCCGAGTAGGCCGTCCCCTTGGCGCCCGCGAACATGTAGAACACCTTGCTCTGCGTGGTGTTGTGGTTGTAGAGCGCCCGCATCGTGCTGGTGCGGAGATCGGCGGTGATCCCGTCGCCGACAGCCCAGTAGCCGAGGTTCGCCAGCTCGCTCCCGCCGGCCGCGCCGCCGCCGACGTCGACCCACTTGATGTTCCAGCCCGTCTGCGTGCCGCCCGAGGTCGCGGCGCCACAGACGCCCGAGGCGTTGGGGGTGGCGTTCTTCTTGGTCCGCGACGAGGCGCCGTACAGGGCCAGGGCATAGCCAATCTGGGCGTTACCGGCGCTGTGCGCGGCGACATAACAGAAGTTGGTCCCCGTGCAGTAGCAGTCGAGCGCGTTACGAACGGCCCCGTTGGTGTCCGCGATGTGGCCGGCGCCGAGCCAGTTGACAGCCTTCTTGTTGATCCCGGCGGCCGTGCCCGAAGAGCCCCAGTAGGAGAAGTCGGCGTAGTTGCCGACCTGGGCGCTCTGGCTGGGGTTCCGGCCGTGGATCCAGAGGCTGTAATTGGTCGCCGAGGCGACGCTCGAGGCGAGGAGGGTCGTGGTGGCAGAGAGGAGGGCAGCAACCTTGAGGACGAGTCGGCTCATCGGGGCATAGGACAGCAATCGAGGCCGCTCGTCAACGCGCCATTTGCACGGGCGCGCAGAATCCCCTCCTCGATCCTGGGTCAGGTGGGCAGTGCAGCGCGTCTTTTCCTGTCCTGCTGCATTCGGCCCTACCGCTTCGCGTCAACGAGGCTCGAATGGACGACGAGGCGGGGCCAGCAACTCTCCCCCTCGCAGCGCAGCCCGACAGCGCCCTTGACGCGCGCCGGGGCGGGCAGCTCATACGCCAAGGGCGTGAATCCACTCCTCGCCGATCATGCTCCAGATCTCGCCGGGCCGCATGAGCTCGGCCCAGCGATCGAACTGGGGGTGATCGCTGAGCCGGGCGCACTTCACGGCGCCGGTCTCATCGGCGATCATCAGCCGGACCTCGCCGGGGTCGAGCTGATCGACGAGGTCAGGCGAGTGGCTCGTGGCGATGATTTGCAGCTCGGGAAACAGGGCGAGGATCTGGCGTAGCTGGGCGATCAAAGCGGCGATGGCCTTCGGGTGAATGGCGCGCTCCACATCGTCGATGAGGACGAGGTGTGGACCCTGGTGACTCAAGATCACCGTCAAGATCCCCAGGGTGATCAGCGTCCCTTCGCTCGCGCCGTGGGACGGCAGGTTGGGCGCCCCTTGCATATCGAAGACGACGCAGTGGCCGACATACTCCCGCAAGGAGGTGCTCGTCGTCGTCTGGCCGTTGATGGTGATCTGCTGAAGCTCGGAGCGCTTGATCGGGGTTCGCTCCAGACGAACCCGCGTGACCGAAGGGATCACGGCCTGAAGGGCCTGCTCGATCCGGCGAAAATCATCAGGTCGGCTGATGAGCATCTCCGCGAGCACGGCGGCGAGCCCCGCACCGTCAGGCTCGATGCGTGGGACCCGAGTGTCGCTATACGCCGGCTCTGCGAGCTTGCCAGCGTCGAACCGGAGCAGGTCGACGATGGTCGTCAGCTCGTCCAGGATCGCTCCGTGACGAGGGCCCTTCTTGCTGGAAGGGCTCTCATCAAGCTGGAGCGATTGATCCCCATGGGCAGCTTTCATCGACCACATGGCCCTGAAGTCATCAATCTCGAACAGAGCAAGATCGATTGAGCCTGGCTTGCCCAGCCAGGCTCCAGTGCTCTGGATCTCGACCTCACTGTCGTTCGGGGCCCCGCTGGATCGCAGGACCTGAAGGCCGCGATCATTGCTGAAGTAGCCCCGGTCGGCGTGCCGGAGAAAGAACAGGTAGTCGAGCCCCTGGAGCACGCTCGTCTTCCCGGAGGCGTTGGGCCCCACCAGCACCGTGAACCGCTCGAGCGGGATCGTGACGTCGCGCAGCGCCTTGAAGTTCTTGAAGCGGACAGTCTCGATCATGGTCGCGCCGGGAGCCCTCCGTGGGCGTCCGAACCCTGAGCGACCGGGCTCGCGGTGGCAACAGCGGGCCTACCTGCGCGCAGCGGCCCGAAGATCGAGGCGTACCACCTTGGCGAGCTGCGGGCCTTTGCGCAGAGCCTGGAGCCGATCCGTGGTGGTGGTGCTCCCTGCCGCGTGGTCGAGGACCATCGCCCCGAGGGTGGCGACAGCGGAGCGGCCCGGCCGCCATTCTCCCATCGCGAGACGGTCTCCAGGCTCACGTCGAGCAGCTCGGCCAGCGCGGTGGCGCTGAGCCCGACCGCCTTACGCATGGTGCGGATCGCGTCACCCGAGTGCGCGCCGGCCCGAGCGAGCGCCAGCGCGACCTCGATCTCGAACCGATCGAGCTCACCGAGCGCGAGCTCGGCCTTGGTCATGCCGGGGGACAGGATAGGCAGATTTGACGTTTCGTCAACATAAACGAAGGATGTCGCAGAGGCGCCGCCGGGCCTCTCATAAGCCAACGGCGGCGCCTCACGATCCTATCTCTGGAGAAGCCTTCTTCCTAGCTCTCCCCACCCTCCGCCGCCGGCTCAACCTTCGTCTCCGAGCTCCCAGCGCCGCTCACCGCCGCAGCCGCGGTCTCCGCCGCAGCCGGCTTATCCCCCTTCTTCTTCGCATGCTCCCGCCGCGTCTCCCGCGCTCGCTCCTCGGCCCTCGCCTTGTTGAGCACCTCCAGCAGCGGCGCGAGCAGCAGCCTCCCCTGCGCGAGCTTCACCTTGTCCGTGCGCGAAGCCCGGCTATCGATGTAGCGCCGCAACCGGAGCATCACATCGACGAACGCCACCTCGGCGTCCTGCCCGGTGAGGACATGAATCGATTTGCTCGCCCGCGTCTTCTGCACCGCATCGAACGCCGCGTCGCTCTCGTTCAGCGCCTTCTCCCACTTATCGAGCCACCCCGCGGGCAGCTCGATCGCGGCCACTGTGGCGGCGTGCTCCGGCGATCGCAGCGCGGCGAGGGCGTCGCGGCAAAGCCGGTTCTCATCGGGGATATAGTCATTCACGTGCGCGAGCCCGTCCGGGAACGCTGCCGCCTCGAGCGCCTGAGCGCCCAGGATGTTGGGCCCGGAGCGCTGGGTGGCCTCGACGTTGATGTAATAGAAGTGGTGACGAAGCCGGGTGTCGACGTCGTTGTCGGCGAGCTCCACCCGGGCGAGCAGCGCTTTGAGCGCCGAGGCCGCGAGGACCTGGCCACTGACCCCCTGCTCGAGGCCCGTCACCACCGGCTCGAGCTCGGGGATGTACGCATCCAGGGCCGGCTCGGGCGGGCCGGCGCTCTGCCGTGACTGGAGGAGAATCACGATGTTCCGACCGGCCGTGGCCATTTCAGGGCGGGTCAACTGGGCAATGGTAGCCAAGGGCTCATCCTTTCGGGGTGGACGTGGAAAGCGAGAGCTATCACATACCCGAAGCGCAAAGACAGAACTTTTGGCGTCAAGTCGCCGATGTTACGGGCGAGAGGTGGCTTTTGCCCCGAGGGAACAGCTTTTCCACGGGACCGCTTCTCGACGCTGGTGCATCTCCCCGGCCCGGCGTCTCGGTGTTACCCTCCGCGACTTGCTGATCACCGACAACCGGAGCAGGTGGCGTCATGGTTCCTCCTGGAGCTGAACGCGAGGCGCCCGAGCAGCGAGCGCGGCAGAAGATCGATATCGCGTTCGCGGCTTCCGGCTGGATCGTCCAGCACCACGATGAGATGAACGTGAGCGCCGGACGGGGCGTCGCCGTCCGCGAGCTCAAGCTGACGGCGGGGCATGGGTATGCGGACTACCTCCTGTTCGTCGACGGGAAGGCGGTCGGCGTCCTCGAAGCAAAAGCCGAGGGCTTCACCCTGTCGGGCGTCGAGCCGCAGGCGAAGAAATACTCCGAGGGGCTCCCCGCGAACCTCGACCCACAGGTCGCCCCGCTCCCGTTCCTCTACATCTCGAACGGCGGGGCGACGACCTTCACCAACCTGCTCGATCGGAAGCCCAAGAGCCGACGCATCTTCCAGGTCCACCGCCCCGAGACACTCGCGGACTGGCTGAGCGCGGACACGCTCGATACGTGGGTGAAGGCGCAAAAGGACGAGAGCGGCGAGGCCTACACCGCGGCCGACGACACCAAGCCATCCAGCTTGCGGATGCGGATGTCGACCCTGCCGCCGCTCGACCGCCGACTCGTGTAGCAGCGCTTCCTCTTCCCAAACCAGTTCGAGGCGATCACCCACCTCGAGCACTCGCTCAAGCAAGACAAGCCACGCGCCCTCATCCAGATGGCGACGGGCTCGGGCAACGTCCGCGTCGTCGACAAGACAGAGCTGCTCCAGGTGTCGCCCGACGCCACGGCGAAGACCCACTTCGTCATCGTCGACTGCGTCGGCGTGACTCAGAGCGCGCTCAGCGACACGCAACCTCTGGATCGAAAGCGCCACGAGTCGCTCAAGAACTTACTGGAGCACGTCGCGGCGGGCGGCACCGATCTGGACGTCCTGTCTTCGCTGGCAGCGCGCCTTGCCAGGCTCGAGCGGGCCTGCACGAAGGAGGAGCGCGGCGCGATCGCGGAGGCGGCGGGTGGGCTCAGCCTCGGTGCGCTGGCGGGCGCGCTCGTGGCGGCGATCGATCCGGATCGCCACGTGGTTGAGGCGCAAGCGATGTTCAAGCTCGACGCGAAGGGCGAGCCTACGCCAGAGCAGATCAAGAAGGCGGCAGTCGCGGTCGCGAAGGAAGCGGCGAAGCCACTGGCCACCAGGCCAGATCTTCGCAAGAAGCTACTCGCCGTCCACACGGCGCAAGAGCAGATCGTCGACCATATCAACATCGACGAGCTGCTCCTCGACAAGACGGGGTTCTCGCAAGAGGCGAAGGAGCGCGCCATGTCGGTGGTGGCTTCGTTCGAGCAGTATCTCGCCGATCATAAGGACGAGATTGACGCGCTGAAGCTCTTCTACTCGGTGCCTCACGCGGAGCGACTTCGCTTCAAGGATAGCAAGGAGCTCGCGGGGAGGCGAAAACGTGGGTGCTCGCAGCGCAAGCGCGGCTCGGGGCCGAAGAGGCGGAGATGGGGATGGAGCGCTATGTGGACGCGGAGATGAGCTATCCGGCAGCGGCGGAGGCGCCCATGCTGGCGGAGGTGCCGGAGCTGGTGCTGGAGGCGCGGCGGATGGAGGGGATCTGCGGGGGAGCTGGCGCGGAGTCGGGCGCCATCGGCCCCGCAGGAGCTGACCTGGTAGGCGGATCTGATCCGACGAGGCGGCGGGCGCGAGTGAGTTTCCGCCGAGCGCGACCGGTGCCAGATCGGGCGGAGGTATCGGCTGAGGTTTCTATTGACAACCCCATCTTCGGATGCTTGGCTCGCACCGCCAAGCATGACCACTTCCCGTTTTTCCAGCGAGTTCCCGGCAGACTGCCCACCCACGACCGCGGTCGACGCTAGCGGCGTATATTACCGGATCGTCTCGGGCGGAGAACTCTGCGAAAACGACTTCAAGAGCCATCGGGAGCTGAACCTCGCTCCGAATGGGCCTCCGTGCGGAAGATGCGGTGTTTCCGTCTTCACCAGTCGTACTCGTGCGTGCCACCGGCTACGGCTATCGCCGCACCTCGGCGAGGCCATTGCCGAGGGGACGCTCTCAATCAGCCACGGGAAGACTTTGCTGACGAGTGAAAAATCCGGACACGTAGAATGGTGGCCATATGAGGGCGTTACGCGGCAACAGCTCTTCTCGGACGTCAAGCCATGCACCGGATGAGACCTTCACGCGATCCGGTGACGCCGTCCCCGATTGGGGCACGACTCATCGTGGAAGAAGTGCTTTACGACGCGGAGCGACCGGTCGTGTTCACGACGCGCTCGATCGCTGGACAGTTGTTGCTCGCCTATGCTGCCGGCGATACGCCTGACGGGTCCTGGTTTGTCCTGGCAGCCTGCACGCAGCGCACCATCAATGGTTTGCAGAGTGGGCACATTTCGGTTCATGATGCGCTGACGAGCTCGTGGATGTGGCTTGCTCACGAAGACCTCACCGGCGCCTTGGCTGGAGTCTGGCCCGTCACTCGCGAGGAAGTTCCCGAAGAGCATCTACCCGCGCCAGGAACGCCGCTGTACCCGGAGCACGAAGCAGCCCTCGTTACCCGAGCGATTGGCGACGAGGTCTCGCTCGGCAAGATTCCGGCGAGCGTCGTTGCATTTGTCGCCGATGCGACACGAAAGGCAGTGAAGACTCTCCTCGATTACCGTCTTTCGAAGTCGAGCGAAGGACGCCCAACCGAGGAGCATCGAGCGCTGTACGATCTCAAGATTCAGCGTTTTGCTTTTTCTAGCTTCGAAGTCAGCTTCGCTCCCCCGGACGAAGATTTGTTCGGCAATGTAGAGCTTCAACAGGTTGCCGAGAACCTCGAAGCCGGGCTGCGATGGGCCGTGGCGTCCACGGGTGAGCCTCTGGTCGCCACTGGTGGTGATGAGGAGCGGCTCGCAATCCTGCGTGCCTCGCTGCTCCTGACTCCGCCGTCCGGTGGTCCGATCAGCGAGGTCGAGGTGTCTGGCCAGTGGATCAGTCGGGGCAAGGTGCGCTTGACCAGGACCGCACGTCCCAGGGTCTATGCGGAAATTCGACGTCTCGCCACCGAGCGGGTTGTTAAAATTGTCGGTCGCGTCGGGCAAGTCGACAGGGATAATCTGTCGTTTATCCTCAGAGACACCTCCGACGAGCGAGACCGGAAGGCCATCTTTCCTGAGGACTTGCTCGATGACGTCCTTCAGGCATTGGTTGACGCCGGACTCGTCGAAGTCGCCGGAGTTGAGCGTTCCGGGCGATTGTATATCGCAGCCATTGCGCCCGCGGACAAGAGATGATGGTCATACCGGGTAGGATGCCACGTCCAGCAGCGGCGGAGGTGAGCACGGCATTGGCGGCGCGGTCGCCCGTGATCCTGAATGCCTGTGGGTAAAAACCAGCGAAGAGAGCCTGCGACCAGGATTTTGTCGTCCAACCGGCCCGACAGCAAAATCCTGGCGACACCAGAGGCCTCCAACCGGTTTCGAGAGCAAAATCCTACCCAGGATTTCGCCGTCCAGCCGGCTTCGAGGCCAAAATCCTACCCAGGATTTCGCCGTCCAGCCGGCTTCGAGGCCAAAATCCTACCCAGGATTTCGCCGTCCAGCCGGCTTCGAGGCCAAAATCCTACCCAGGATTTCGCCGTCCAGCCGGCTCGAGGCCAAAATCCTACCCAGGATTTCGCCGTCCAGCCGGCTCGAGACCAAAATCCTACCCAGGATTTCGCCGTCCAGCCGGCTCGAGACCAAAATCCTCGCGACACCAGAGCCGCCCAGCCGCTCCGAACCCAAAATCCTCCCAGCGACGCAGGCGCCGCGCGCCTTCGTAGTAGGCTCGCGCCCCCGATGCGCCTCGTCCTCGCTACCCGCCGCTCTCCCCTCGCCCTCGCGCAGTCCCGCGCCTTTGCCCGCTTGCTCGAGGCGGCGAACCCGGGGCTGACGATCGAGGAGCTGCACATCGTCACCTCGGGCGACAAGACGCAGGACAAGCCGCTCCAGGATATCGGCGGCAAGGGGCTCTTCATCAAGGAGCTGGAAGAGGCGCTGCTCGATGGGCGCGCGGACTTTGCCGTTCACTCGATCAAGGATGTTCCGGCCGAGCTCGCGCCGTCGCTGGCCATCGTCTGCATTCCGGCGCGGGAGGATCCGCGCGATGCGCTGGTGGCGCGGGATGGGCTCACGCTCGCGGCGTTGCCGCCGGGATCGAAGGTGGGAACGGGGAGCCTGCGGCGCATCGTCGCGCTCCAGGCGGCGCGGCCGGATCTGGTGTTCGAGCCGGTGCGCGGCAACGTCGATACGCGGATCCGCAAGGTGCACGAGGGGCAGTTCGACGCGGTGGTGCTGGCGTATGCGGGGCTTCGGCGGCTCGGGTGGGAGGATCGCGCGACCGAGGTGATTTCGCCGGACGTGTCGCTGCCCGCGATCGGTCAGGGAGCGCTCGGGATCGAGTGCCGCACCGACGCCGCCGCGGCAGCGGCCGCGCTCGCGCCGCTCGTTCATGTCGAGACGGCGTTGAGCGTCGCGGCGGAGCGCGCGGTGATGCTCGCGGTCGATGGGAGCTGTCGCCTGCCGGTGGCGGCGTTTGCGGTGCGTGAGGGGGACGAGATTCATCTGCGCGGGCTGCTCGCGGATCCGGATGGGAGCAATCTTCGGCGCGGGGAGCGGCGCGCGACGTGGCCGAAGGACGAAGGCGAGGCGGCGGCGCTGGGCCGCGATCTCGGCGCTGAGCTCAAGTCGCACGCCGCCGCGCGCTGAAGTCAGCGCGATGCTCGGCCATGTCGCGCTCCTTCTCCACGCGCACCTTCCCTACGTGCGGCACCCGGAGCACGCGCGTCCGCTCGAGGAGCGCTGGCTGCACGAGGCGCTGATCGAGAGCTACCTGCCGATCCTCGGCATGCTCGATCGCCTGGAAAACGACGGGATCCGCGCGCCGTTCACCGTCTCGCTCTCGCCGCCGCTCCTGGCGATGCTCGGGGACGAGGTGCTTCGGGTGCGCTTCGTCGATCATCTGACGCGGCTGCAGGCGCTCGCGGCGCGGCTGCTCCGCGGGGATGGTCTCGACCGCGCCACGCTCGCCGCCGCGGGCTGCGTGGGGCCAGCGTTGCTTCATCAAATCCAGCGGCTCGCCGAGGTGCGCGCGATCTGGGAGCGCCTCGAGGGAGACGTCGTCGGCGCGTTCGTGCGGCACGCCGACGCGGGGCGGATCGAGCTGGTCACGACCACGGCGACGCACGCGTATTTGCCGGGGCTGCTCGCCTCGCCGGCGTCGATCCGCGCGCAGCTTCGGCTCGGGCTGCGCTACTTCGAGCGGGTCACGGGGCGCCGATCGATCGGGCTCTGGTTGCCCGAGTGCGCCTACGATCCAAGGCTCGCGGAGGATCTCGCGGCGGCGGGCGTGCGCTACACGGTGCTCGACGCGCACGGGCTCGAGCTGGCGCGGCCGAGGCCTCCTTTTGGTTCGGCGGCGCCGGTGATCGGGGTGGGCGGGGTGGCCTATTTCGGGCGGGATCCCGCGGCGGCGCGCGATGTGTGGTCGCGCAAGACGGGCTACCCGGGGGACGCGGACTACCGCGAGTTCTACCGCGATGTGGGCTTCGATCTGCCCGAGCAGGCGATCGAGGGCGAGCTCGGTCCCAACGGCACGCGGCTGATGACGGGGCTCAAGCTCCACCGGATCACCGGGCCGGGCGCGGAGAAAGATCCGTACGATCCCGAGCGGGCCGAGGCGCGCGCGCGGGGCCACGCGGCGCACTTCGTCGCGGTGCGGGAGACGGCGTTGACGAGCGTACCCACCGAGAACCGCGCTCCGCTCCTGGTGGCGCCGTTCGACGCCGAGCTCTTCGGTCACTGGTGGTTCGAGGGGCCGATCTTTCTCGAGCACACGCTGCGCGGGCTCGACGCTTCGGCGCGCGCGGGGCGGATCCAGGCGACCACGCTCGGCGGGTATCTCGAGCGCTTCCCCGAGGCCGCGGTGGCCGAGCCGGCGCCGTCGACGTGGGGTGAAGGCGGCTTCGGCGAGGTCTGGACGGGGCCGCAGGCGGCGCGCTTGCTGCGGCACGTTCACCAGACCGAGCGCCTGGTGCGGCGGGCCGTGGATCGCCGCCGCGACGTGGGCGGCCTCGCGGGGCGCGCGCTCGATCAGGCCATCCGCGAGCTGCTCCTGCTCGAGTCGAGCGACTGGCCCTTCATGCTCCATCGCGGGGACATGGCCGGCTACGCCGAGACGCGCGCCGGAGCCCACGCTCACCGCGCCGCGCGCCTCGCGGCGATCGCCTGCGCGAGCGGACCCACGATGGAGGACCTCTCGTGGGTCCATGCCGTGGGCTCACGCGATCGTTTCCTCGGCGAGCTCGCCGGCGAGGAGATCCGCGACGCCTTCGATCCCTGGAGGTCTGAATGAACGTGCTCTCTCGCCGCGCTGTCTGGATCCCGATCGTGGCGGCGCTGGGGTGTAGCCCCGCCGCTCCCGGCGCCGCCGGAGCGCGCTGCCCCGAGGCCGCGACGCCGCGCTCGAGCGCGAGCGCATCGCCCTCCGCAGCGCCGTCAACGACGGCGAGGAGCGAGGACGCGAAGCCTCGCCTCGAGATCACGATCACGCCGGATCCGCGCATCGACAGCGTCGGCGTCGAGGTGGTCGCGCAGGGCGATCCGGCGCTGCTGATGCGGTGGTCGATCCGCGATCCGTTCGGCACCTTCAAGCTCATCAGCCTGCGCGATGACAGCGGGCCGCTGACGTCGACCGCGGCGCCCGCGTCGACCGCGAGCAGCGCGAAGGGCGCGATCACCCTGGCGACGCCGCCGCGCGGCGCGGTCCACCTTGTCTACGAGGTCAACGTCAAGCCGGGGCTGCCCAACCAGGTGCTGCCGGTGAACCTCGATCCCGACCACTTCGAGGGCGCGGGCGAGGCGCTCCTGGCGCTGCCCGAGGGGCTCGACGACAAGCTCACCGCGGCGACGATCCATCTGCGCGGGCCGTACTGGAAGGACAGCAAGGGCGCGTCGAGCTTCGGCTTCGGCGAGGACCGCGAGGTGATCGCGCGCGGGCACGACCTTCGTTTTGCGACGTTCCTGGTCGGATCAACGGGGATGGGGCGGGCGCTCTTCGATACGCACGAGGGCTACGATGAGGCGGTGTGGCTCGGCTACACCTCGTTCGATCCGCGGCCGATCAGCGCTGACGTGGCCGCGTTCCGCACCGCGGTGCGCGAGCTCTTCCACGAGGCCGAGGGCGCGCCGCTGACGCTGCTGATCATCACCGATGGCCGCACGCCGGGCTCGTTCCGGGTGACCCGGCGGGCGTCGAGCGTCCTCGCGCACGTGGGCTCGGGCGAGCCGTGGTCGGGGCCGGTGCGGATCGCGGTCGCGACCGAGGTGATCCACGGGTGGATCGGGAGCCGCCTCTGGGTCGGCCCGGACGACGCGGCGCACGCGGCCGAGTCGTTCTGGTTCTCCGAGGGCGTGGCGCGGCTGGGTGCGCAAGCGGGACGTCGCCGAAGAGGCGTGCACGAAGTAGCCGCGGAACCGCCTTGACGAGACCGCCCCCCTGACAGCCACAATGGCGAATGCTTGAGCTTGGTCTTCGTCGCGCTTTGATGATCTCCGCGCTGGTGCTGACAACGACGTTTGCGGCCGGGGCGGCGCAGGCGGAGCAGGCGGCACCTGCCGTCGCGCCGACGGCAGCCGGCGGCTACGCGCCGCCGAGCTACAGCTACGGCGCGCCGCTGAGCTACCCGCCCCCCGGCGCGCTGCTCGGCGCGGAGTACCCGCCGGAGATGCGGCAGCGCAGCACGGGGATGGTGGCCGGCGGGGTGGTCTTGATGAGCTTCGGCCTGGTCGGGCTGTTCGCGGGCAGCGCGATGGTCGCGGCGCACGAGCCGACGGTGGAGTTTGACAACAACCAGTGCTTTGACTGCGGCGGGTTCGAAGGCGGCAGCGGCGGCAACCCCACCATGGCGTTCGTGGTGCTCAAGCCCGGCTTCAAGACGGCGGGGATCGCGACGCTGGTGGGGAGCACGGTGGCGATGGGGGCGGGGATCGCGCTGCTGGTGATCGGGGGGAAGAAGGTGCCGTATGGCGAGGGCGCGATGGGGGCGGCGAAGGAGACGCCGAGCCTTCGCGTGGGGGCGACTGGGGCGACGTTCAGCGTGCAGTTTTGATCGGGTTACGAACGGATTGGGTACGACTTCGGTCCTCTTCCGTCCGTCGTCTTCCGTCTCCGTGCGCGTCTTCGTGCGCGTGCGCGCTCTGGATCTGGACCTGAAATCGGAGCGCGCACGCGCACGCGCACGCGCACGCGCACGAAGACGGGGGACGAAAGACGGAGGATGAGAGACGGAAGAGGTTACGGGGCGACCTTGGCGTGGTGGATTAGATCGCCGTCGACGAAGGCGGCCCACGGCCCCGTCGCGGTCCCCACGATCGCGTAGTTTCCATCGAGGTGCGGGTAGCGCCCGAGCATGACGAAGAGCTGGCTCGATCCCGTGTCGCGCCCCGAAAGCGCGATGCCCACGGTGAGCGGCGCGAAGGGCAACGGGGACGTCTCGCAGGGGAGCGAGGCCTTGCCTTCGGGTCCGCCGTAGCCGTCGCCGAAGGGCGCGCCGAACTGGGTGACGTACCCGGGGACGACGCGGTGGACGACCATGCCGTCGTAGTAGCCGCTCTTCACCAGCTCGACGGCGCGGGTGACGATCGCCGGCGCGACGGCGGGATCGAGGGTGATCGTCAGCGATCCGATGTCAGTGTCGAACGCGAGGGTGGTCTTCGCGGCGACGAGCGCGTCGATCTCGCGCGGCGCGGTCGCGGCGGCATGGGCGGGGCAGGCTTTCTTGTCGCCGAGGAGGCCGAGGGCTTTGGCTGCGTGCTCGCGCGTGGTCGGGTAGTTCGATTGGCAGAGCGCGTCGACGCGGCCCTTGGCCTCCTTGATCGCCAGGGCGCCGACGGCGTCGATCAAGGTGTCGGAGAGCTCGGGATCGAGATCCACCGCCGGCCGCGCTAGGGCGTCGAGCAGGGCCTTGACGATCGCCGGGGAGGGCGCGAGGGCGTCGGCCGCGTCGGCGGGGTTCGGCTCTTTCTTGCGCTTCGCGTTCTTGCCCTTGCGCGGCGCGGCCTCCCCGGCGCGCTGCGGTTTCTTGGCGAGCACCTCCGCCGCGGTGGCGACGATCCCGCTCTCCTTGGCGCCGAGCGCCTCGACCAGGATCGCCGCGGCGCTGTCGATTTCGTCATGCTTTTCGAGGAGCGCGAGCGCGTCTTCGCGGGCGCGGGGATCGCCGTGGAGCGCATAGGCGCGGTACGCCGTGAGGCGCGGGCCGAGGATCTCGGCGCCGCCGATCGCTGCGACGACAGCGCGGCCGGCGATCGAGGACATCGGCACGCCCTCGGCCGCGGGGAGCGATCCCGGCGGCTCGAGGCCGGCCTCGCAGCCAAGCAAGGCTTTGTCGCGGTAGTTGGCTCCCGCGAGCACGCGCGCGGCGGTGCAGCGGAGCCAGGCCACGCGGCGAGCGATCGGCGGCGGCGGCTCCGGCGGGGCCTTGAGCGAGGCGAGATCGCCCAGCGCTTTCTTCGCCGGTGTTGGGCTGTCGAGCGCCTCGATCAGCGTGAGCACGACGCCGAAGTCTTCGCCGACGAGGCCGGTGAGGGCCACGGGATCGGCGCTGGGTACGAGCGCGGGCAGCGCGTCCGCGAGCGCGCGTTGACCCGCTTTTCCAAGGCGTTTGAGCTGACGCGCGGCCTCGGCTCGCTCCGGCGGGGAGAAGGCGGCGGGCGAGCTCAGGACCCGCGCGAGCTCGGTCGCCGCGCTGTCCCCGCCGCGGCCAAGGGCGCGCACCGCGAAGAGGCGCGCCTCCGAGGGATCGGTGAGGCGCGCCGTCGCTACTTCGCGGATGCGATCGACGACGGTGAGGGGGACGTTGTCGAGGCGCCCCACGGCGAAGAGGGCCTCGGTGGAAGGCGGCGTCGAGGCGGTGCCCGCCGCGAGGTTGAGCAGCGCCGCGAGCGTCTCTTCGCGGAGCTTCTGCTTGGCGATCGCGAGGTCGCCGAGCGCGAGCGCGGCGGCGACAGCGCGAGGGCGCGGCGCGGCGAGCCAGGCCACGAGCGTGGGCTCGGACTCCTCGGCGCCGCAGCGCCCGACGGCGCGACGGATCGCGGCGTCCGCGTCGAGGCGCGGGAGGCCCACCGGCCCCGGGGCCGCAGCCGCGGGCGCGACGTCGTCGGCCGCGCCGCGGCTCAAGGCGCGGGCGACGAGGGCGGCGACGCTGTCTTTCTCGTGGCCTTTGCAGGTGAAGCCGAGGCCGTACGCGGCCCAGGCGAGCACGTCGTCGTCCTCGTCGCCGAGCGCGCGGAGGAGGCCGGGGCGAGCCGATTCGCCGCCGATTCGCGCGAGCGCCCGCGCCGCCGCGCGCCGGACGGCGACGTCGCGGCTCTGGAGATCGGCGGTCGTCACCTCGTCGGCCGCGCGGCGAAGCTCGGCGGCGAGGATCGGCGCGAGGCGAGCGTTCACAGGCGCAGGCGCGCTCGCCGACGCCGCGGCGGATCCCGCGCCCGGCACCGGCGGCGAAGACTGCCCGCAGGAGGCGAGCGCGAGCGCAGAAACAGCGGCAACGAGGCTGCGAATCGATCTCATGGTGCTCCAGCGAGGTGCTCGGCCCCGGCGCGGAGCGCGGCGGCGCGGGTGTGGGCGCGCGCGTCGAACCAGCGGCAGACGATCTCGTGCGTCCACAGGTAGGCGCGGCGGCGCAGGCCGAGGGCGTGGACGTCGGTGGGGAACGGGATCGCGTCGACCCCGGCGGCGCGGAAGTTCTCGAGGGCGCGGGGCATGTGCCACCAGCAGGTGACGATCGCGGCGCGGTGGGCGCCGAGGCGGCGGAGGACGGCGGCCGAAAAGATCGCGTTTTCGTGGGTGGAGAGCGAGCAGAGCTCTTCCACGATCGCGCGCTCGGGTACCCCGGCGCGCGCGAGCTCCCTCGCGAGCGCCGTGGCCTCGGCGTGCGCTCCCCAGCGTCGACCTCCGCTCACCACGATTGTTGAAGCAACGCCGAGGTGATATGCGCGCGCCGCCGTCTCGGCCCGGCGCATCGCCGAGGCCAGCGGCCGCCCGGAGGCGGCGATCCGGCACCCGAGAAGGACGATGGCGTCGACGCGGTGGGGATCGCCCATGCGGCCGACAATAGCCCAATCGCGCCCCCCCCGCGAGGGCCGCCGCGCCCCGCTCGCGAGGCCGAGATGCCGCGCCTTCACCAAAAATTTCACGGAGCGCGGTCGTACCGGGGTAGACTTTGCCCACACGCGGAGTGGTATCCAAAACCCGGACACTGGTGGTCCAGGGCGGGAAGGCTGAGGGCGGAATGCGGATCAAAATGTGGGGAGTTCGCGGCAGTATCCCCACGCCCGGGCCGGATACCGTGGAGTTCGGCGGTAACACGAGCTGCTACGAAGTCCGGGCGGGCGACACGCTGATCATCCTCGACGGCGGCACCGGCCTGCGTCTCCTCGGCCAGGAGATGCTGAAGCAGATGCCCTTCGAGGCGTGGATGTTCTTCAGCCACGTGCACTGGGATCACATCCAGGGCTTCCCGTTCTTCACGCCCGCCTTCGTGCGCGGCAACAAGATCCACCTCCACGGCGGCATCAACGTCTCGCGTACGCTCGAGGAGACGCTGGCCGGGCAGATGGACTACCCGAGCTTCCCCGTCCACCTCACCGAGATGGGCGCCTCGATGACGTTCCGCGATCTCTTCGAGGGCGAGGTGATCACCGTCGGCCCGAAGAACGATGTGACGATCACCAACGCGCGCGGCAACCACCCGAACGGCGTCTACGCGTACCGGGTCGATTACGCGGGTAAATCGGTCGTGTACATCACCGACTCGGAGCACTACGCGATCGTCGATCCGAAGCTGAAGAAGCTCGCAATGGGCGCCGACGTGATGATCTTCGATGCGACCTACACGCCGGAAGAATACGCGGGGCAGGTCGGCGGCGTCCCGAAGACGGGCTGGGGCCACGCGACGTTCGCCGCCGGCTGCGAGCTGGCCAAGGCCGCCGGGGTGAAGCAGCTCGTGCTCCACCACCACGACCCTTCGCAGACCGACGCGATGGTGCGCGAGAAGGAGCGCCGTGCGCAGGAGCTCTTCCCGAACACGATGGCGGCTCGTGAAGGCTTCGTAATCGAGCTGTAGGGGGAGTCGGGATCCCGACGAGGTGTCGGGATCCCGATGCAGCGAAAGCGTCAGGCGCTGATGGCGAAGGGCTCGCCGACGATCTCTTCGAGGCGCTCGCGCATCCGCTTCTTGGCGCGCTCTTCGAGCTGGCGGACGCGCTCTTTGCTGACGCCGAAGACCTGGCCGAGCTGCTCTAACGTCTTCGGTTCGTCGGTGAGCCAGCGCTGACGAACGATGCGGCGCTCGCGCGGGGAGAGCTCGGAGACGACCTGCTTGAGCGCGCTCTGGAGGTGGTTGCGCTCGTCGGCGCGGCAGGCCTCTTCCTCGGGTGACCGCGCGCTGTCCGCGAGGCGGTCCACCGGGGCCTTGCCGTCGTCGTTGGGGGAGCGCTCGAGGCTCACGTCGCGGGCCATGAGCAGGGGGAGGAGCTCGGTGGCGCGCTTCTCGGTGAGGCCGCTGAGCTCGGCCAGCGCCGAGGGATCGCGCTCGTGGGTCTTGCGGTAGATGCGGAGCGCGCGGCGCTCGCTCTTCGAGGATCCGAGGCGAACGATGCGGTAGCCGCGCGCCACGAACTCGCGGATCTCGGCGCGGATCCAGTAGGCGGCGTAGGTCGCGAGGCGGCAGCCGCGCTCCGGGTCGAAGCGCTCGGCGGCCTTGAGCAAGCCGATGTTTCCCTCCTGAACGATGTCCTCCATCGGAAGGCCCCAGCGCCGGTACTCGAGGGCGATCGTCATGACGAAGGGCAGGCACGCTTCGATCAAGCGGCGACCGCAATCACGCTCGCCGGCGCGGTAGCGGGTGGCCAGCTCGCGCTCGAGCTCCGGCGTGAGGGTGGTGCGGCTCGCGAGCTGCGTTCGATATACCGAGAGTGAACCCCGCTCCATTGTGGTCGCCATGAACTCTGCCTTTCCGGCGCATCAGGTCCCACCGCGCTTTGCGTGCGGGCCTTCGTCCGGCGTAGAGGCGCAATGCACTCGCAATGCCGCGCCGATATTGCAGGGAAAGTCGTCGAATCGTTCGATGGATCGCGCAAGGATGGTGAAGGCGCGTCTCACCGGCGAAAGCGTTGCGGGATCATCGAAAGGCCGCCGCGAAGGCCTCTTCGACAGCGCGTCCGAGGGCTTCGGCTGCGCGCGTTCGCGCCTGATTTCCCCATGCGTTCGCACCAAATTCGGCGCTACTTCGACCTCGGCGGCGCCGTCGTGGTATTTCCCCCGCCGTGGGAAGGCGCGTCGCGGCACTCGGAGCTTGTACTGTCGCGCTCGGCGCGGTGGTGCTCGGCGTCATCGTGCGCACCCCTTCGCCCGAGCCGCTGCGCGCGATGCGCGGCGTCGCGCTCTGGGCCGAGCGGGCACGCACGCTCGGTGACGAAGAGGTCGACGCGGCGAGCTGCGATCAGAACGCGCTCGATCGCGGGCTGATCTTGCCGACCGGCGAGGCGACGGCGCTCAGCTGCGACGACGCGCGCACGATCGTGCTCCAGGCACGCACCTCGATGGCCGCCGATGTGCCCGCGGTCGACGCCGCAAAGTTTGCGGAAGCCACGGCGGATTGGCTCGATCCGCACGGGCTCTGGTCGGTCGCTCCCGACGCGCCGGCGGGCGCGCTGGTGAAGCGCGACGCCGACAGGTTGCTGGCCGAGCTGCAGCAGCGCCCGGGGGCAGGCCCGTGCGCCGCCGCGCTCGAGGTGGGAGGCGAGCTCTCGACCTGGTCCGACGAGCTGCGCCGCATCTTCGATCAAGGCGCGCGCGACGGCGCGGAGAAGTCTGCGCCGCGATCACTCACGGAGGCGTGGAAGCTCGCCGCGTCGACGCCCTTCGAAGACGGCGCGGTGACGCACGGCGCGCGCGATCTGGCGCGGGAGCTGGGCCGCCAGGTCGGCGCGCTGCGCGTCGTGTATGGCGAGCCGATCGCCGCGTACGCCGACGCCGCGCGCAGCCGCACCGCGCCGACGATCGGCGCCGAGGGGTGGGCGCGCGTGGTCACGGCCGCGGCGCTGCGCGCGTACATCCCGCAGCTCGACGCGCACGGCGCGTGGGCTCCGCTCGACGAAGAGATCTCGATTTACGATCTCGCGCTCGAGGCCGAGCCGCCCGAGCGGATGTGGACGGAGATGTCGCGGACCGCGCTCGGCGTGCGGATCAACCGCGGGGCGATGGCGCCGCTCGTCGACGGGGACGTGGTGCTCAAGGTGCAAGACGTGGCGCTCGCGGGCGTGAGCGTGGAGCAGGCCGAGCAGCTCTCGGTGATCGCCGACGCGCGGCCCGGGACCAAGGCGCGGGTCACGGTCCTGCGCGCGCGAGAGGCCGGGCCGCTCGATCTGATCGTGCAAGCCACAGGCGGTGGCGTCGCAGCGACCGCCGCGGCCGACGCCGCCCCCACCGAGCTCCAGGTCGACTTCCTGCGCTACGGCGACGGGCGCGCCGCGGTGATCCCCATCAGCGATGTGCCCGACGACCTCGGCGTGAAGCTCTCGGCGGCCCTGACGCGGGCCCGCGCCGCGCGCGATCTCCGCGGCGTGGTGCTGGACCTGCGCGCCAACGGCGGCGGCTCGACCGACGGCGCCATCGCCGCGCTCGGCCTGTTCCTGCCCGGCGTGTCGCTCTTCCCAATGCGGCGGCGCGACGGCGAGATCGAGGTCGACCGCGCCCCCGACGTGCCCCAGGAGAAGCACTACACTGGCCCGCTCGCGGTCGTGGTGGACGGGGACTCGGCGAGCGCCGCCGAGATGATGGCCGGCGGCCTGGCGAGCTACCGGCGCGCCGTGGTGATCGGGGACCTCACCTACGGCAAGGGCTGCGCGCAGGAGTACCTCGACGACGACGCGCACGCGGGCGTGCTCCGCTTGACGACGCTGCTGTTCTCGCTCCCCGACGGCTCGCCGGTGCAGAAGGTCGGCATCTCGCCGCAGGTGCGCCTCTCGCTGCCGGCGGCCACCGAGCGCGAGGCCCTGGTGACGCGCGCGCTCGGCCCCTGGCGCGGGCCCGACGTGCGCGACGTGAGCCGCGTGAAAGACGTCCTGTGGCCGACCAACGGGGGGCGCGTGGGGCCTTGCCAGGATCCGACGCTCTGCCGAGCGCTGCGCGCCCTCGGCGCGAGCCGCGCTGCTGCGCGGTAAAGCCTGTCTGTCGGGGGCATCAAGGCACCCTCGACGCCATCAGGTCCTGGCGAAGCCTGGACCGTAGCTCAATGAAAAGGCCCGCGGAGCAAGCGCTCGCGCGGGCCTTTCCCCTCTGAGGCGACGCTCTCAGGCCGGCGGCTTGACCGTCCCGACCTTCACGGTGCCGCCGCTGGCGATCCACTGGAAGGCGTCAATCAGCACCGACGAGTCGAGGTTGTGATCGCCCGTGTCCCAGATCGTGAAGCGGATCGACACGTTCTCGCCGCCCTTGACCGGCGCCTGGGTCTCGAGCCAGCTCGTCCCGCCGGCGTCGAGCATCCCGGGCAGGCCGTCCATGCCCGTGCCGAGCAGCTCACCCTTGCCGCTGGGGCAATAGGGGTTGGGCGCCGAAGGGCAGCTCCCCGTGCACTTCGCCGCGAAGGTGCCGATGCCCGACGCATCGCACACGTCGAAGAACGCGATGTTGACGCTGACCGGGTTGTTCTTGCTATCGAACGAGATGTTGCCGTTGATCGAGCCCTGCGGCGGCGGGCTCACCAGCGCGATGAACTGATCGTTGTAGTCGGAGCAGACCCACTCCGCGTACTCGAACGAGTAGAACTTGAAGTTGAACTTGTACCCGGTCGCGTTGGTCGGCGCGCGCAGCTTCACTTCGAGTGCGATGTCGTCGTGGATGGGCGCCGTGCCCGGCTTGCCACAACCGGGCACCTGCTGCGGGAAGCCATCGGGCGCGACCGGGACCGGGTTGGGGTCAGGGACGACGCAGTTCTGCGAAGGGTTCGTCTGCGAGTCGGTGCAGAAGCCCATCTGCCCCGGCGTGCGCATGTGCCCTGTGGAGAGGCCGAGCATGGCCTTGCCGAGCCGGGTCTTCACTGTCATCCCGAACTTCTCGAGGAGCCCGACCTGGAGGCCCGGCGACCGCGGGGAGATGCCGTCCGCAGCGATGTACTTGGAGCTGAGCACGCCCCACTTGCGCTCCAGCTTGGTCGCGGGGTTCTCGGTCGTCGTCTGGCAGAGATCGATCGCCTTCGCCGCGTTGTCGGCATTGACGTCGGTGAGCGCGAGCCCTTCGTCGCAGGCCGTGGCCACGTTGTCGATCATCCCGTCGCAGTCTTCGTCGGCCGGCTCGGGGATGCCGCCGTCGCCCTGCGCGGTGGTGATCTTCACCTCGATCGCGCCGGGGTTGGCGTTGACGTCGCAGTCGTTGCAGTCGCCGTCGGCCTTGGTCCAGCCGTCGAGGTCTTTGTCCTCGTCCATGGTCGAGTCGCAGTCACCCGTGGTGCCGCCGCCGCCGGGGCCGACGCTGACGGTGATGTCTTCCCCGGTGCTCGTGCTGCCCTGACCGGCGCCGCCCTTCCCGGTGCTCATCGATCCGCCAGACGGGGTGTTGCTGCCCCCACCCGAGGAGGAGCCTGACGGCGTGCTCGCGGAGCAGGATGCCCCCGTGGCCGCGATCACTCCCGCGATACCAAACAAGAATAAGGCGCTACGCGACATGTTTCTCTCCATCGTCAGCTTAGTTTCCAAGGCTCACCGATCGCGCTGAGATTGTCCAGCTTCTGCACACTTTCGGGAACGGGAAACATTCGTAAAAGAACCGCGACCAGCCGGGATCTGTCCCCCGTGTCAGGCCGCGGTTCTCGTGCTTCGGGCGGAGGGTTCGCGATCGAGCTCCAACGGGTGCGGTCTCGTCACTTCACTTCGGCGTATCGACAACCCCGGTGCCGACCTCGGTCCCCGACTCGGCGATCCACCGCCAGTTGTCGACCAGCGTCGTGGTGTCGAGGATGCCGTCGCCGGAATCGTAGACGGCCCAGCGCATCATGATCACCTGCCCCGGCTCGACGGGCGCCTTGGTGAAGAGCCAGCCGGTCGACGCGTGATCCTGGCTCGCCTCCTGAAAGCCGGTGTCCTTGAGGCCGGCGTTGCCGAGCGCGCAGTTGAACGATTTTTTGCCCGCGATGCAGGGCGGGCCGCCCGATTTCGCGCAGCCGCACACCTCGAGGAACGCGTTGTTGACGCTCACCGGGTTGCCCTGAGTGTCGAACGAGATGTTGCCGTCGGTCTGGCCCATGGGGATGGGCGAGAGCAGCGCGACGAAGAAGTCGTTGAACTGGCTGCAGATGAAGCCCGGCCACTCGTACGTGAAGAAGTTGAAGTTGAACGAGAAGCCGTGGGCGTTGGTCGGCGCGCGCACGACAACCTCGACGCCGGTCGGATCGTGCGGAATGCCCGTCTTCACGCCGAGGCACGCGGGGGACTCCTTCGGGAAGCCCTGGGGGTGGCTCCCAAGGTAGTTCTTGTTGAAGCCGCCGACCGATTTGTAGCCGGGATCGGTCGGCTGCCGGGCGGCGCCGCTGGAGAGCCCGAGCATGCGCGCGCCGGCCTGGACCTTCACGTTGGGCC
>Ga0105048_10002834_pt1 | contig 28308 bp, 16 predicted proteins | sample MAT05_FD_78382 | JGI IMG/M metagenome (GOLD analysis project Ga0105048, IMG submission 78382) | Freshwater microbial communities from Lake Fryxell liftoff mats and glacier meltwater in Antarctica - MAT-05 | ecosystem: Environmental > Aquatic > Freshwater > Ice > Liftoff microbial mat | place...
ACCCAGGTCACCGCCTTGCTGACGTAGTCCCAGCTCACGCCGAAGGCCTGGCCCACGTCGCTCCAGGACATCCGCTTTGCCCAGATCCCGAGAAAGCACATCATGGCTGTCGTCATGGGCGAGCTCCCCTGCGCCCATGGGATCTTCTCGACTCGCACCCCGCAGTCGGGGCAGCTCACCCGCCGCGGAGCATAGAGCAGATAGACCATGTGTGCGGGTGGGTTTCTTGGTCGAAACTTCCGGTACACGCTGGGCCCGCCGATGTCAGCTCCTTCTTTGTGGCGTCCGCCTGGCGGCTACCCGAGTCACGAGGCCCCGCCGGCGGCACCCTCTGCCCCAAAGGCCACGTCCTCGTGCGACCTTGCCCGAAGCGAGCACGTTGGTAGCCTGTCCTGGTTCGATGGGGCGCTGGGCTCCCTCCGATCCGGTGGTCGCCGCCTGTCTCGGTGCCAGTCCGACCCACAGATCCGTCGGAAGAGCCATAAATCGAAGGGATGCCATCTTTGATCGCATAGACGACCTCGCCGTCGCTGACGAACAATCGTCCAGTACTGTCGACGGCCGAAATGTGAAGGAGACCCTTCCAGAGCGTCTTCGTTAGCCCGACGTACTCCGTGAGCGTGTACGCGAGCGGGACGAAGCTGCCGCCCCCGCTTCCAGTCGCTCCGCCGGTCCTGCTCCCGCTCATCGTCCCGCCGGCGCTGCTCCCGCTCATCGTGCTGCTGGTTGAAGCGCCGCCTGCCCCCGGCCCACCGCCGTTTCCAGCGCTCGCCGTGCTCGTGGCGTTTGGTCGCCGCGGCGCCGTCCACCACGACTTTCGCACCGCACGCGGGAAGGACGGTTGCGATCAACAGAACACAAGCTCGTCTCGCTCTCGGGGTCATCGGTCGATGAGTGCGATGCCACGCCGATGCTGTCAACGATTCAATTCCGCGCGCCGCAAGGCGGTTCAGAGCCCATGGATACTCTCCCCGACGTGCGCTCTGGAGCCGGAGATCTGGCGTGACTATTCAGGCGCCGAAGCCGAGGGCGTCGTCGCTGTCGCGATTGGGGGCGGGGATCACCGGCGCGATCAGGCGCTTCACCATCGTGATCTCGTTCCCGCGCTCGTTGTGGGTGACCTCGTCCATGAAGGTGCGGATCAGCAAGAGGCCGCGGCCATGCACCATTTCGAGGCGCAACGGGTCGGTCGGATCGGGGAGGACGGTGGGATCGAAGCCGGGGCCTTCGTCGGAGACGACGTAGACGACCTCGGTCGGCGTCTGGCGCGCGGTCACGTGGACGCGGCGGACGCGGTAGGGGAGCTCGGTGCGGCGGGCGGCGATAAGCTCTTCGTAGAGGCCGTCTCCGCTCTCACGGAGCTGCGACGAGACCTCGAGGTTGCCGTGGTACATGGCGTTGACGAGGGCCTCGCGCAGCGCGACGCCGACCTGGATCAGCGCGGTCTCGTCCACGGATTTTAGCTGGGTGATGCTGGCCTCGAGGTGGCCGATGAGGTCGGGGATGATCGACACGTCGTTCTCGAGGACGAAGCGCGACTCGGTGTACGAGAGCCACTCCAGCATCCGGCTCATCGGCCGGCCGCCGCGCGCGAGCTCGAGGACCGTGGAGACGGTGGGGGCGAGATCCTGCGCGAGGCTGCGCTTGGGGACGTAGCTGGCGGCGCCCTTCTGCAGCGCGCGCACGGCGATCTCTTCGCTGCCGTGCGCGGTCATCAGGATGACGGGGATGTGCGGGTACCGCAGGCGCACCGCCTCGACCAGCTCGAGCCCGTCGAGCTCCGGCATCTGCAGATCGGTGACGACCACGTCCGGCGGGCTCCCGGCGAGGTGATCGAGCGCCTCCCGCCCGTTGGCGGCGAAGGCGACCTCGTGCCCCGCCTTGCGCAGGATGCCGCCCGCGCGCGTTCGGTCGAGGCGCGAGTCGTCGACGACGAGCACTGTCGTCATGACCGGCGTCCTGTTCGGCGAGGGTGCGTCATCACGGGGGCTCGGGGCAGCAGGTGGAGCTCGAACTGTCGAGGGAAGGAGTGAGCGGGGGCCGCGCGCGGGCCCCCGCGAAAGGGAGGGTCACCCGCGCGGACCCGCCGTGATCAGGCGTCGCTGCCGAGGGCTTTCTTCAAGGGTTTGTTGAAGGCCCACATCGCGAGGCCGGCGGAGATGCCGAGGACGGTGAGCAGGAGGAAGAACGAGTCCTTCGACCAGCGCGTGTAGAGGATGCCGATGTAGCCGCTGAGCGTGTTGCCGAGGAAGCTCGAGATGAACCACATGCCCATCATCATCGAGACGATGCGCGCGGGGGACACCTTGGTCACCAGCGAGAGGCCGATCGGGGAGAGGTAGAGCTCGCCGATGGTGAGCAGGAAGGTGCAGAAGAGCGGCCAGAACAGGCTGCCTTTGCCGCTGCCCACGAGCTTGGCGCCGATGATCATCACCACGAACGAGGCGCCGAGGATGAAGCAGCCGATGGCCATCTTCGAGACGCTCGACGGCTCGGTGCCCTTCTTCGCCTGGCGGCGCCAGAGCATGTCGAGGATCGGGGCGAAGACGAAGATGCAGAACGGGTTGAACGACTGGAACCACGTCGACGGGACCTGCCAGCCGAGGATCTTCGGCCAGATCGTCTGCTCGTCGGCCCACGACTGCATGGTGTTGCCCTGCTGCTCGTAGACGGCCCAGAAGATCACGTTGAGGAGGCAGAGCGCGACGAGCGCCCAGACGCGCGTCCACTCCCCGCCGTTGAGGGGCTCGACCTTCTTGCCGGCTTCCTCGTTGGCCTTCGCCAGGTTGTCCGGGGCGAGGTACTTCTGGCCGAAGATGTAGACGATCAAGCCGAGGCACATGCCGAAGCCGGCGGCGGCGAAGCCGTAGTGCCAGCCGTAGACCACCGCGAGCGTGCCGCAGACGAAGTTGCAGATGAACGCGCCGAGGTTGATCCCCATGTAGAAGATCGTGAAGGCGCCGTCGCGGCGCGGATCGCCCTTGGGGTAGAGCGAGCCGACCTGGGTCGAGACGTTGGGCTTGAAGGCGCCGTTGCCGATGATCAGCAGCAAGAGCGCGAGGAAGAACGAGTTCTCGATCGCCATCACGAAGTGGCCGAGGGCCATGAGCAGGCCGCCGACGACCACGGTCTTGCGCGCGCCGAGGTACCTGTCGGCGATGATGCCGCCGAAGAAGGGGGTCAGATAAACGAGGCCCGTGTACCAGCCGTAGAGCGTCGTCGCCTGCTCGGTCGGGTTGTTCGGGAGCAGGCGCTGGATGAAGCTCCAGCCGAGCACCAGGCTCGGGTCGCCGGCTACGAGCGTGCACGGCGTCGTCAGTTGCTTGCAGCCCTGGAGGTGCTCTCGCATCGTGACGAACAGGTAGTTCGCCATGTAGAGCTTCAGCAGGCCGCGCATGCCGTAGTAGGAAAAGCGCTCCCACATCTCGGCAAAGAAGAGGATCACCAGGCCGGGCGGGTGGCCGAAGCGTCGCTCGAATGCGGTGACCGGCAAGCCGGTCGATTCCTGGGCGGGGACGGATTCCTTGGCGGTGCTCAAAATTTCTCCTCGACGAGGCGCTTATCCTACCGGAGGAGGCGCGACCGCTACCAGAAGCGCATGGAGCCCGGCGGGCGTTTGTCACGCGCGTCCGCGCCCCTCTGCCTCGCTCGCTCGTTTAGCTCAGTGGAGGTATCCCCTGCGCTACCATCGGCAAATGCACGGGATCCGGGCAGGAATGAGCTTCGGGCTCGCGGTGGGGCTGGTCGCGTGCGGCTCCTCCCCTGCCGACCTTCCAGCGACGCCGCCGCCCACGGTCGCGCCTCCCTCTTCGGGAGACGGTTGGATCGGCGAGCCCACCCTCGCGCCGGTCGGATCGACGAAGGCGCCGTCGCCGTCGCCCGCCGTCGCGGCCCCCTCGGCTGCTGGAAAAGACTTTGCGGACGAGGTGAAGCTCCTCTTTCGCGTCGCCGCCTGCGCCGGGGACGCGCCCCTCCCACCCGGCCTCGACGCGGCGGTGGTGAAGGCGCACTGCGACGAGATCCTCCCCAAGATCGAGGCCTATCGGACGCGCTACGTCGGCGTGGTCCGGCCCTTCCTCGCCGCGCTCGAGCCCGCGGGGTTGCCTACCACCGTCGTCTACCCGTTCGGCGGCGGCGATCTGGTGACAGCGTTGACAGCGTTCCCCGACGCCCGCGAGATCACGACGATCTCGCTGGAGCTGCCCGGCGATCCGCGCCGCATCCGCGCCATGAGCCGGGACGCCCTCGATCGCAGCTTGAAGCAGCTCCGCCGCGAGCTCGGGGAGCTGCTCTTCGTCGACGACTACAGCCGGAGCGAGACGCTGAAGAAGACCCAGCGCGGCGATCTGCCGGCCGAGCTCTGCTTCTTCCTGACGGCGCTCGCGGTGCACGGGTACGAGCCGGTGGGCCTGCGTTACTTCACGCTCCAGCCCGACGGCGCGATCCACTACCTGAGCGACGAAGAGATCGAGAGCGCCGAGCGCACGCTCGCCGTCCAGCGAAAGGGCACCTGGACGCCGCCTGATTTCTCGGAGTCGTTCGCCAACACCGAGCTGACGTTTCGCCGCAAAGGCGAGGCCGCGGACGCGCCGCTGCGCGCGCATCGCCACCTCGCGGTCAACCTCTCCGACGATTTTCTCGACAAGAACCCCGCGCTCCTCAAGCACCTCGAGGCCAAGGGGCGCGTCGCGGCGATGACCAAGGCCGCGAGCTACCTGCTCTGGAAGGACGGCTTCTCACGCATCCGCGGCTACCTGCTCGCGCACCTGGATTTCATGCTCTCCGACAGCACCGGGATCCCGCCCCGGTTCGCTCTGGGCGCGGGCCTCGTGCAGGAGACGTACGGCACGTTCAAGAGCTCGCTGCTCGGCGCGAGCCGCGAGCACAACCTCGCGTTCAGCGCGCTGTGGAAGAAGCATCCTCTCCGCAAGCTCCCGTTCCGCTTCGGCTACCTCGACTCCGCCAAGGCGACGCACCTGCTCGTGACGCGCTTGCCCACCGCGCCTGTCGTCGACGCTGGGAGTGACGCTGCGCCGCAGGGCGTTCCGTAACAACGTGCGATTGCCTCGAAAAGACACGGTCGCCGACGCGGCTCGCTTCATCGGCTTCGCGGTCGGCATCTTCGTGGCGGTGAACCTCCTCGGCGAGGCGATCCGCGGCCCGTTCGACACGGTGCCCCAGTGGATCACGATCCCCGGCCCGCGGTGGCTGCGCTCGATCGTCGAGGCCGCCGCCGCCGTCGCGCTGATCGCCCGGCCGTTCGCGGCGCGGATCCCGGCGCGGATCCGTCAGGCGGCGGCGCTCCTCCTCGCCGCGCTCACCGCGCTCTCGATCGTCGACGCGGTCCGCTTCTACGCGGCGCTGGAGCGCGGCTCGATCGCTACGCCGGTGATCGTCCCGGCGTCGATCCCCGTGGCCCTGGTGCTCGGCGCGCTCGCGGCGCTGTTCTACTTCGAGCGATCGCCGGCCCCGCTCGTCGGTCGACGTCGCGTCCTCGTCGCCGCCCTGGCGATCATCGCGACGGTGATCGGGCTGCCGCTGCTGCGGATGGTGATGTTCGGGCCGACGCGCTACGTGCGCGACGCCGACTGCGCCATCGTCCTCGGGGCGCGCGTGTGGGACGACGGGACGCCTTCGCACGCGCTCTCGGATCGCGTCGACGAGGCGATCCTTCTCTACCAGGAAGGCCACGTCCGGCGGCTCTGGATGAGCGGCGCGATCGACGTCAAGAACGGCTTCTCCGAGCCCGCCGTGATGAAGGCGCGCGCGGTGGCCGCCGGCGTCCCGAGCGACGCGATCCTCCTCGACGAGGAGGGCGTCGACACCGCGAGCACGGTGCAGAACTCAGCGCGGCTGGCGCAGTCGCAGGCGATCGGGAGCGCGCTGATCGTCAGCCACTACTACCACGAGCCCCGGCTCAAGATGCTCTTCGCCCGGACCGGGATGCGCGTCTACACCGTGCCCGCGCGGATGAAGCACCGCCTCGTCAAGGAGCCCTACTTCGTCGCGCGGGAGATCGTGGCCTACTACCACTCGTTCCTGCTCGACTGAGCCAGTCCGGGATCAGTCGTAGTAGTCCGCGGCGATGGCTTCCTTGATCAGCCTCTCCATCTGCAGGATCACGTCGTCGGGGAGCAGCGAGCTGTTGTCGAGGAACTGATCGTCGCGCCAGTTGGCGCGGCCGGCGGGGGCCCCGTCGCGGCTGAACGTGATCTTCCCCTCGAGCTCGACGGCGACGTAGCGGATGTCCTTGGAGATGATCTGGACCCGGTGCTCCTTGTTCTTCGGCTTCGACATCGACGCTGTCCTCACTCTTGCCCGTCAGACGCTCTACCCGGCCGCGCGCGGCGTTCGTCGGTGATAACACGAACCCCCCTCGCTCGTCTCCGGGCGGCTCCGGATGTTTCGGTTCGCCGCGCTCACGCGAGCTGATCGAGGAAGACACGGATCTGGACGACCTCTTCGAAGCCGAGCCGGTTCAGGATCGGCCGCGACATCGGGCCCGCCTGGGTGATCAACGTCGGCGTGCCGCGGCGCCGCCCCTCTTCCCAGCGCGCGGCGACCAGCGCGCGGTAGGCGCCCTTGCTCCGCGCCGAAGCGAGCGTCGCGCCGCCGACCATCACCACGCCGCCCTCGAGGAAGAGCGCGTCGGCGGCGGCGATCGGCTCGTCGCCGTCGAAGGCCAGGTAGCGCTCGAAGACGGCGACGCTGCGATGCTCGGCCCAGCGCAGGGCGATGTCCGGCTCTTCGGGCGCGTCGTCGTTGCCGAAGCCGCGCCGGAAGATCCACGCGGCGCGGGTGAACTCTTCGAGCGTCTCGACGCGGCGGACGGTGATCGCCGCGTCGACGGTGGCAAGGGGGCGGGTGAGCACCATCCCGACCGAGAGCTCGTTCTCCGCGAAAGGCTTCATTCCCAGGGCGATCAGCCGCTCGGCGAGGTCGCTCGGCTCGGCGTGATCGCCGACCTCCCAGGTGATCGCGCGCACCCCCTTCGCGGCGTAGATCGCCCGGATCTCGGCCACCGTCGACGCCACCGTGTCGGGGGTGAGGCGGAGGCGCTGGACCACGTTGTGGTGCGCGTCGTTCTCGGCGCCGATGATCGCGGCGAACTCCGGGCGCACCACGCGCTCTTCGCCCTGACGCGGTGGGCAGTTGAGGTTGAGGTTCTCGGCGAGCTCGAGGATGGCGGCGGGGATCCGGGACATGAAGGCGATTATATCAGCACCGATCCGGTCTTAGCGCGTCACGTCGCGCCCGTGGTCATTCGGCTTGACATGCCCGCTGCTGAGGCGAACATGCGGAAATGCTGGCTCCTGGACTACGCGATCTTCGGCCCCAGGTCGGGTCGCGTCGTCCACGCCGCGCGCGAGCTCGGGGGGAGCGCGGATGATGCGAATCCGATCCAACCAGATGACGGCGGTCTGGCAGCGGGGTGATCTGCTGGACTGGCTGGCGCGCGCGTTCCCGGAGTACTTCCATCGCTGGTCGCCGGAGGAGCGGGGCGCCTACGTCGACAGCCGCGGCGCCCGCGCGATCGCGCTCGGGTTCACGCGCCCCGACCACCTCCGGTTTCTGATTGGCTACGAGCTCGGCTGCGGCGTGGCGCTGGCCGACGGGGACGCGGCGGCAGAGCCGTCCGCCGCGCGGCGGCTCTTGCTGCAGCGCGATCTGGATCCCGAGAAGCGAATCGAGGCTGTCGAACGCCTCTTGTATGGAGAGCCCGACGATGGACCCTAGTCTCAACCAGCAGGCGATTACCCAGGGGAAGACCCGCATCACCGCGCTCGACGCCATCGCCGCTGACACCAGCTCATCGCCCGCGGCCAAGGCGGACGCCGCCGCCGCCAAGGGGCAGCTCCAGAAAGAAGTGGCGCTGCGCGAGCGCGTCGCCGCCGCCAAGACGCCCGCCGAGCAGAAGAAGGCCGAGGCCGATCTGGCCGCCTATCGGGCCAAGACGTGTCCCGGCGCCGAGGACGGGAGCACGGTGGCCAAGTGCCGGCCCACCGTCGTCTTCGTCCATATTCACATGCGGTTTCTCCTGCCGCCCAAGCTGCTCAAGGACATGCGCGACGCCGGCAAGTACCCGCGCCGCGCCGCCAACGTTCCGGCCGACACCTTCAAGTCGCGGTTCAGCTTCGAGGGGCTGGCGATCCCGACCAAGAAGCGGTGGTCCGGCGATCACCCGGTCGTCGGAGCGACGGTGACGCTGGCCGGGATCAAGGGCGTCACGGACAAGACCGGGACGGCCCGGTTCGAGAACGTCGTCGGTGGCAGTTACACGCTGGAGATCGAGCCCCCGCCCAAGCAATCGACCACGCTCCCCGCCGGCCCGGATCTCCCGGTGCGCACTGGCTACTCCTTCGATGCGGCGCCGCCGTTCATGTACCGGCCTTTCCAGGTCAAGGCGACGATCGACGGCGAGGGGCGCTGGCAGCAGAAGCCCGACGCGACCGTCGTCCTCCCGCACCTGGGCACCAGCGCGGCCTACGCCGGCGTGGTCGGCGCCACGGCGATGGATCTTTACCTGGACTGGAAGCCTGACTGGTTGAAGATCCCCAATCGCCACGTCGTCGGCGGGCGCACCAACAAGGCCGTGGTCATGCACCAGACGGCCACCACCCTGCACGAGCAGATTGGCAGTCCGATTGACACGTTCCACGGAGGCGAGGGGACGGCCGCGCACTACCTCGCCGACCTCGACGGCCACGTCGTCAAGCTGGTTCACGAGACCGAGGTCACCTACCACGCGGCCAACAGCCACTGGCACGAGCTGGTCGGCCTCAACAGCAGCGGGATCGGGATCGAGACGGTCCACACCGACAGCAACAGCACGGCCAACGGCGCGCCGATGCTCTACCGCGAGTTCCCCGACGAGCAGTACGCCGGGATAAACCGGCTGGTCACCCTGCTGCGCAGCACGTTCGCCATCAAGAAGCTCTATGTCTGCGGTCACAACGACTGCCGTGATGGCTCCCGCGACTGCCCAGGGGACATGTTCGACTGGAAGACGCTCGAGGACGCCTCCAACGCGCTCAAGGTCAACTACGGCGGCGCCTTCGCGGGCGATCGCGGGGTCACGGCCAGCGCGCAGACCGCCGCCGCCGCGGCCGTCCCGATGTCGCAGCGGCTCCACAACGTCGGGTACACAGGCAAGACCGTGAAGGTCGCGATGGAGCGGTTCCTGGTCCGCTCCTGGTCCGGCACCCGATTCGATGCCCGCCCCAAGACCTCTCTCGAGGCGGGCGCTGCGCCGGATGTCGCGCTCAAACCCACCAAGGGCAAGCCCGTCAAGCCGCAGGTCGTGGGCCAGCAGGTGACCCAGCCGGTGGCTGACGCGATCGATCAGATGTTTCGCGACATCTGACCATGTCGGCTCGTGACGCCATCAAGGCTCGAACGGCGGTCACGGCGCTGACGATCCTCTCCCTCGGCTGCGGACCCGCGGTGTCCTCTCTGCCGGTGACGGTGGTCACGATCGCGCCCCCTGCGCTGAGCGTCGCTGTCGCGCCTCCGCTCCCCGAGCCGCCGCAGGCGATCGCGATCGCGGGCGGCGGCTGGTCGCTCTTCCACGGCGACATCGCGCGTACCGGGCGCGTCGACGCTCGCCCGATCCTCACTGGGCCGCGTGTACTCTGGCGGGCGAAGATTGGCATTCAGGGCTGGCTCAACGCCCCGGTGATCGCCGGCGCGCTCGTCGTCGTCCCTTCGGCGGGCGACGCGCACAACGCCGCGGACCCGCGCGACGGCCTCTACGGGATCGAGCTCGCCACCGGCCGGATCCGCTGGCACGCGCGCCTCGCCGGGGACGCCGACGGCGTCGCGCTGAGCGGCGATCGCGCGATCGTCGGCTCCGACGACGGCCGCGTCACCGCGATCGATCTCCAGACCGGTCACCCGATCTGGTCGGTGCGCCTGCAGGGCAAGGCCTACGCGAGCCCGCTGCCGCTCGGCGATCAGGTGATCGTCGGCGACGCGTCGGGCACAGTGCACGCCCTCGCGATCAAGGACGGCGCGCCCCGCTGGCAGGTCAAGCTCGACGGCGCGATCCGCGGCGGCGCCTCGGCCGACGAGGGCGCGATCTACGTCGTCTCCCAGGGCGGCGAGGCCGCGGCGCTGCGCCTCGACGGCTCGCCGATCTGGCGTTCGAAGCTGCGCGTCGTCGCGCCGGGCACGGGGCTCACCGAGGTCTACGCGGCGCCGATCGTCACCGGATCAACGCTGGTGATCCCGTTCGCGCGCGACACCTCGTACCCGACGCCGGGGGTGCTCGCGCTCGACAAGCGCCGAGGCAAGCTCGCGTGGCTGGCAAAAGGGAGCGGAGCGAGCGACTGGGGCAACGTGCGGATGACGCCCGCGCTCACGAGCGGGCGCTGGTCTGGGCCGAGCCGTACTCGGGCGATGTGGTCGGCCTTGATAGTGCGACAGGCACAGTGCGCTTTCGTCACCCCGTCGGTGCGTGCTTCTTCCCATCCTGGGCGGCGCCCGCCGCCGCGGGGGACGTGGTCTATGTGCCGCGCTTCGACGGCGCGCTCTACGCCGTGCGCGCCGGAGACGGCGGGGTGCTCTGGCAGATTTACCTCGGCGAGGAGAGGCACATTGGCCCGGCGCTGCCAGCGGCGATCGGAGCTCAGACCACCTGCGAATGGGAGGTCCCTGCCGGCGCGCCGCTCTATGCGCCGCCGGCCATCGCCGCGGATGGGACGGTGCTTGTCGGCTCGGGCGAAGGCTTTCTCTACGCGCTGGGCGAAGCGCGTTAGGACGCAAGCCGTGCGCGCTTTCGCGCCGCGTGTTTCCCCCTCTCGTCGCTGGGGTTTCCTTCTGGAAAACCCGTTGCCGGGGGAACCGAGCGGGGCTAAGCGGAGCACTCTCCCGACCGGCGCGGTGGCCCGTCGGGCGCCCGTCGACGAGGTCGCACCCGATGAACACCAACGTCCTTCTCGCGCTCACATTCGCCTCTCTCTCTGCGGCCTCGCTCGGAGGGTGCAAGCGCCCCGAGGCCCAGGGGGACGCCAAGGCCGAGGCGGCCGCGAAGGCCGAGGTCGTGACCATCCCCGGCGCGCACTTCGCCAAGATCACCGAGCGCAAGCTCCCCGCCACGCTCGAGGCGAGCGGCACCCTTGCCGCCGACGAGATGAGCGAGGTCGCGTCGCCGGGATCGGGCGTGTGTACTTCGGTGGAGATCGATGTCGGGTCTCACGTGAAGAAGGGTGACCCGCTGGTTCGCCTCGACGGTCGCGACGCGTCGCTGCGGTTGGCGCAAGCCAACGCGTCGGCGGCCCAGGCCCAGGCGCGGCTGGGGATGAAGCCGGGCGAGCGCTTCGATGCGACCACGCAGTCCGAGGTCCGCGCCGCCAAGGAGGCGATGGATCTCGCGGTGGCCGACGCCGCGCGCACCAAGTCGCTCTTCGAGTCGGGCGGCGTGGCTCAGGCCGCGTGGGACCAGGCGCGGGCGCGGGCCGAGCAGGCGCGCGCGCAGTACGACGGCGCGCTCAACGGCGCGCAGCAAGCGTGGGCGGGCCTCGCCGCGGCGCAGGCCTCGGCGAACCTGGCGCAGAAGGCCGCGGGCGACACCATCGTCCGCGCCCCCTTCGACGGCGCGGTGGCCGAGCGCCGGATCTCCGTGGGCGAGTTCGCGCAGGTCGGGCGCGTCATCGCCGTTGTCGTGCGCGACAACCCGCTCCGCTTCCGCGTCGACATCCCCGAGGCCGACTCGGGCAAGGTGAGCGAGGGGAAGGACGTGACGATCACCGTCGCCGCCTTCCCGGGCCGGGTCTTCCACGGCAAGGTCAAGCGCATCGGCGCCAGCATGAAGGCCCAGTCGCGCGCGCTGCCGATCGAGATCGAGGTCCCCAACGACGAGGGCTCGCTCAAGCCGGGCTCCTTCGCGCGCGCGCAGATCGCCCTCGGCGTGGGCGACGCCACGGCGCTCCTCGTCCCCAAGGGCGCGATCGGTACGAGCGGGAGCGCCTCCCGCGTCTTCGTTCGCGTCGGCAACCGCGTCTCCGAGCGCATCGTCAGCGTCGGCCGCGAAATCGACGGCCTCACCGAGGTGAGGGGCACGCTCGCGTCGGCCGACGAGATCGCCGTCGATGCGGTCGACAAGCTCAGCGACGGCGCTGAAGTCACCGTCATTCCCTGACCCTCACGTACCCCCAGAGCGGAGCGAAATTCCATGCAATGGTTGGCCGCGATCTGCGTCAGGCGCCCGGTCTTCGCGACCGTCATCGTCCTCATCCTCACCGTCGTCGGGCTGTTCTCGTACTTCGGCCTCGGCCTCGACCGCTTCCCGAAGATTGATTTCCCCAACGTCACCATCGTGACCGTCCTCCCGGGCTCGGCCCCGGAGGAGATCGAGACGGAGATCACCGACAAGATCGAGGCCGCGGTCAACACGATCAGCGGCATCGACGAGCTCCGCTCGACCTCGGTCGAGGGCGTGAGCCAGGTGATCATCACCTTCGTCATCGACAAGGACGTCAACCTCGCCGCGCAGGAGGTGCGCGACCACGTCAGCGCCATCCTCCGCGATCTGCCCCCCGGCATCGACCCGCCGGTGATCACCAAGATCGATCCCGACGCGACGCCGGTGCTGACCCTGGCGCTCTCGTCCGGCGCCAGCGCGCGCGACACCACCGAGTTCGCCGACAAGGTGATGCGCCGCGAGATCGAGTCGATCTCCGGCGTCGGTCAGGTGCTCGTCGTCGGCGGCCGCAACCGCCAGATCAACGTCCTCATCGATCCCGAGAAGCTCCAGAAGTTCAACCTCTCCGGCGTCGACATCGAGCGCGCGCTCCGCTCGCAGAACATCGCGCTCCCGAGCGGGCGCGTCGAGCAAGGCTCCCGCCAGCTCACCCTCCGCACCCAGGGCCGCGTCGAGTCCGTCGAGCAGATGGCCGACATCATCGTCGCCACGCGCGAGGGCTACGCCGTCCGCATCGCCGACATCGGCACCGTGGAGGACGGCACCGCCGACGCTGTCTCCGCCGGCTTCAAGGGCCAGCGGGCCACGGTCATCCTCAACGTCCGCAAGCAGAGCGGCACCAACACGGTGGAGGTCGTCAACACCGTCAAGGAGCGCCTCAAGGACCTCAAGGAGCGCCTCCCCGCCGGGTACTCGATCGACTTCGCCCGCGACCAGTCGGAGTTCATCGAGAACGCGGTCGGCGCCGTGAAGGAGCACCTCGTCCTCGGCGCCTTCTGCGCCGCGCTGATCGTCTTCGCCTTCCTCGGTAACGCCCGCTCGACGATCATCGCCGCCGTCGCCATCCCGACCAGCATCGTCAGCACCTTCGGGATCATGAAGGCGGCCGGGTTCACGCTCAACTCGATCACCCTGCTCGCGCTCACGCTCGCCGTCGGCATCGTCATCGACGACGCGATCGTGGTGCTGGAGATCATCTTCCGGCACATGGAAGAGAAGGGTGAGTCGCCCTTCGTCGCGGCGATCGAGGGCACGAAGGAGATCGGCCTCGCCGTCCTCGCGACCACGCTCTCGCTCGTGGCCGTCTTCCTCCCCGTGGCGTTCATGGGCGGCATCGTCGGCCGCTTCATGAGCTCCTTCGGCCTGACGATGTCGTTCTCGATCATGGTGTCGCTGATCGTCAGCTTCACCCTGACGCCGATGATGTGCGCCCGCTGGCTCAAGGTGAAGGTCAAGACCCTCCAGGTCGAAAAGCCGCAGGGCGGCGTCTTCCGCGTCGACGAGCAGCCCAAGTCCGCGCACGGCCACGGGGAGTCGAAGGGCGTCTACGGGGCGATCGAGCGGACCTACGTGCGGATCCTCGGCTGGTCGCTCCGCCACCGCTGGGTGATCGTGCTCTTCTGCGTGCTCTCGATCGTGGCGATCCCGCTCCTGGGCAAGGCGGCCAACGCCAACTTCCTCCCGGACGAGGACGAGTCGCAGTTCGCCATCAGCGTCCGCGCGCCCGAGGGGACGAGCCTCGATCAGACGCGCCTGATCGCCACGCGCATCGCCGCCGAGGTCGAGAGCCAGCCCGGCATCCTCTACTCCGTCACCACCATCGGCGACGATCCGCAGCAGACGTCGAACCTCGCGGGCATCTACGTCAAGCTCGTCTCGTCCTCGAAGCGCGCCCTCTCGCAGCAAGAGATGATCGACAAGGTCCGCAAGGACGTGCTGCCAAAGTTCTCGAAGGAGCACCTGCGGATGTCGGTCGGCATCGTCCCCGCGTTCTCGGGCGGCGGCGCGCAGTTCCCGGTGATGTTCCAGATCATGGGCCCGGACATGACCAAGATCTCGAGCTACGCCGACGCGCTCCTCGCCAAGCTGCGGACGCTCCCCGGCGTGGTCGATCCGGACACCTCGCTCATCCTCGGCAAGCCTGAGCTGCGCGCGCACATCGACCGCAAGAAGGCCGCCGATCTCGGCGTCAGCGTCGCCGACATCGCCCAGGCGCTGCGCCTGCTCGTCGGCGGCTACGAGGTCACCAACTACAACGAGAACGGCGAGCAGTACGAGGTCCACGCCCGCGCCGTGCCCAGCTACCGATCGGACATCGACGGGCTCAAGCGCCTCACCGTGCCCTCGCTCAAGCTCGGGACCGTGACCATCGACAACCTGGTCACGTTCACCGAGGGCGCGGGCCCGTCGAAGATCGATCGGTACAACCGGCGTCGTCAGGTCACGATCATGTGCAACCTGAAGAAGGGCTTCTCCGAGGGCGCGACGATCGCCGAGCTCAACAAGGCCGCCGCCGAGCTGAAGATGCCGCCCGGCTACGTCGCCGGCCCGATCGGGCGCTCGCGCGAGCTCGGCCGCGCCGCGGCGAGCTTCGGCCTCGCCTTCATGCTCTCGTTCATCTTCATGTACCTGGTGCTCGCGGCGCAGTTCGAGTCCTGGCTGCACCCGATCACCATCCTGCTCTCGCTGCCGCTGACGGTGCCGTACGCGCTGATCAGCATCATCATTTTCCGGCAGTCGCTCAACATCTTCTCGATGCTCGGCATCCTCGTGCTCTTCGGCGTGGTGAAGAAGAACTCGATCTTGCAGATCGATCACACCATCAAGCTCCGCGCGAAGGGGTTGCCCCGGCTCGAGGCGATGCTCGAGGCGAACCGCGATCGGCTCCGGCCGATCCTGATGACGACGGCGGCCTTCGTCGCCGGCATGGTGCCGCTGGTGTTCTCGAGCGGCGCCGGCGCGGGGACCAACCGCGCCACCGGCTTCGTGATCATCGGCGGCCAGTCGCTCGCCCTCCTGCTCACGCTCCTGGCGACGCCGGTGGCCTACTCGCTCTTCGACGACCTCTCGACGTGGACGCGGCGCGTCCTGGGCCTGAAGGAGCCCTCGGCCGCCGACTTGCCGCCGGAATAAGCGGTCAGCGCCCGCGGCGCAGCACGCGGTCGATTTTTCTTGCCAGATCGTCCGGAGTGATCGGGTAGCGCGCCACGTCGGCCGCGCCCGAGGCCACCAGCTCGCTCAGCTGCCCGGCGCTGAGCTTGGCCGCGCAGACGATCACCCGGGTGCCCGGGGCTGCGCGGCGGATCTCCTCGACCGCGGCGCGCCCCTCCGGGATGCTCGAGCCCACGTCGAGCACGACCAGCGGCAGGAAGGCGACGGCGACGTCGCCCGGCGCTTTCAGCGCGACGATGTCGATCCGCTGCGCCGCGAGCGCCGTCTCGCACGAGGGATCGATGCCCACCGCCTCGACGGGCGGAACGAGGCGACACAGGCCGATGGTCTTCGCTTCCGAGGGCGGGATGCTCTTGCCCTGCGGCGGCGGTCCCCACGAAGGCGAGCGCTTGGAGCGGTCGCCGATCGGCACGTCGCCTTTGCGCGTCGGCAGGCGCGCCTCGGTGGCGTCGGGCGACATCGCCTCGATCAGGCGACGCTTCGTGTCCGCCGCGTCGCGCGGGCGGCGCTCCGCGACCTTGGCGAGGAGATCGAGCCGCAGCTTCTCCAGCAGCGGCGGCACCGGCTCGCTCCCTTCCGGGCGCGCCAGCGGCGGGGGCTTGGAGAACATGTGCCGGGCCATCAGGTCGATGGAGGCGCCCCCCGTGAACGGCGGCTTGAGCTGGAGCAGCGTCGTCAAGAGGCAGCCCAGCGAGTAGAGGTCGGCGCTCGGCCCCACCGCGAGGGATCGGCACTGCTCCGGGCTCATGTAGGCCGGCGTCCCGGCGATCGCGTCCCCCTGCGTCAGCGTCGGCCCGGCGTCGCGCGCGTCGTCGACGTGGGCGAGCCCGAAGTCGAGCACCTTGGCCACCCACCGCCCGCCGACCTCGGCGAGGAACACGTTGTCGGGCTTGAGATCGCGGTGAACGATGCCGAACGAGTGCGCGACGTCGAACGCGTCGAGGAGCATCGCGAAGATGCGGGCCACCTCGGCGAGGGGCGGCGGCGCGCGGAGGGAGTGGAGCCACGATCCGAGCGAGCGCCCGTTGAGGTGCTCCATCACGAGGTAGAGCACCCCAGCGTCCTCGCCGAAGTCCAGCACCCGCACCGCGTTGGGGTGGTTCAGCAGCGAGGCGGCGTGGGCTTCGCGGCGGAAGCGGCGCACGTACTCGTCTTGCCTCGCCACGTGGGCGTGCATCGTCTTCACGGCGACGGGGATGCCGAGCGAGAGGTGCTCCGCTTTCCAGACGTTGCCCATCCCGCCGGCGCCGAGCAGCCGCACGAGCTCGTACTTTCCTGCCAGGATCTTCCCGACGCCGGTCACCTCGCGGTCGCTCGCCACGGCGGACGTCAGCGTGTGCTCGCGCGACGAGGCCGGGGATCCCGATGCGGCGGGGCGCTTGACCCGCGTGGTGATCAGCGGGTCGTAGTCGTTCGACGGGGCGCTGTCCGGCGACGCTGCGGACGGGGGGTCGGACGGCCACACTTGCCGCGGACGATCGGGCGCGAGCCGCTGCGTCGAGTTGGGGTTCGGCGCGCTGTGGTCCGGCAGCAGCGTCGGCTGGATCCCGAATGACAGCCGCGCTTGCTCCTCTTCGTCGTGCTTGGTCATGGGCGCCTCTCGCGTACGCCCACCGAGAGCTGCGCGTTGACTACACTATCGCCGGAGCTGGTGAACGGGCTGACGCGGAGCGAGGCCGCGCCGAAAAATGTCCCCCCGGCTTCGAGCCCCGCGCCGAGCCCGCCGAGAAACTGAGCGGCGCCTACGTCCGCGCTGAGCGCGTGGGCGTCGAGGAGGGCGTGGAACCGCAGCCACGAGGTCGCGTCGGCGGTCGCGCCCGCGAGGAGGAACCCCTGGAACGGGGGCGCGCCGCCCAGGCCATCATCGTCGCGAAGGCGGAGGCGCGCGCCGAGATCGGCGAGCCAGGTGAAGCGCCCGCTGGCCCCGCCCGCGGCGATCGCGCCTTCGAGGCGAGCCGGGGCCCCGCCCGCCACCATCGGGATGCCGACCCGCAGCGCCGGGGCGAGCTCGAAGCTGGCCTGCCCGATCCGTACGAGGCGATAGCGCGCGCCGAGCCACGCGCTGCCGTCGGACGACGCCTGGCCCGAGGCGCTGGAGCGGAGCGAGGCGTCGATCCCGAGCGGCCCGATCGATCCGGAGGCGCGCACCTGGCCCTGGAAAACAAGCTCGTTCCCGCTTCGAGCCGTCACCACGCCGCCCGTCGCCATGTTGGTCGCGGTGGGCGCGAACCAGAAGACGTCAGTGCGCTTCGAGAGCGACCACAGCGCCGCGTCGGCTCCGATCTTCGGCATCGCCTCGGGGGCGGGGGGCGCCTTCGGCGGCGGCGCGTCGGGGGGCTCTGCCGTCGTCGTGCCCAGCACCGATCCGTGGCCGTCGATGACGTCGAGGCGGATCGGCCCCATCGCCGCGGCCGGCCGCGGCAGCGGCACCACCGCGCTGAAGAGGCTCGCCGTCGCGCCGCGCGTGAGCGCGACGTCCTGCACCGTTTCGGCCGCGCTCCCCACGCCGGGGAGGTGCGCCCGCAGGCGCGGCGCCACGCGCTCGCCCACGTCGACGCCCTCGAACCCAATCAGGGCCACCTTGACCCCGAGCTGCTGAGGGTCGTTCGTCCTGGAGGTTGCGATCGTCGCGCTCACCTTCGCGTAGGCGATCTGGATGTTCTCCGCCGCGCCGCTGCCGCGAGAGCGCACGTGGAGCACGCTCGGGGCGCGCTTCTGGAGATCGAGCTGCGAGGGCATCGGCCCGAAGGGGCCCTCGTCGATCGCCATCTCGAGATCGGGCGCGGTGCCGAAGCCGAGCATGCCGTAGGGGTTGGCCTCGATCGCGTGGTCCTTCAGCGCCCCGCCCCCGGCCTCGAGCCGGGCGTCGACGATGCGGATCGGCCTTGGTTTCGAGGCGATCCCGAGGAACTCTTCCTTGTCGATGGCGCGGACCTGGAGGTAGTACGTGCCCGCCGGCAGCTTCTCGGCGCGGAAGGCGACGATGGCCGCGGGGACCTCTTCGCGCGCGATCAGATCGTTGAAGGTCTCGTCGCGGGCGAGCTCGATGCGGTACGAGATGGCCGCGCCCACGGGCGCCCACGTCGCAGTGATCAACCCCTGACCCGCGGGCGCGAACGCGATGGCGTCCGTTCCACCGGCGGCCCACGCGGGGGCCGGCGGGAGCGGGCGCGGCGGCATCGGCGCGGCCACACCGAAGAAGCGCGATCCAAAGTTGGTGGGCACCTGGACCGATTTGCCGCCGGAGGTGATGCCGGCGTTGCCGTTGAAGACGGCGACCGTGGTGCGCTCGCCCTTGCGCTCGACCACCGTGTCACGCGACGCCGCGCTCACGCGCCCGCCGCCCTTGATCGCCACCTCGACCGTGTTGCCGCGGAGCGCCGAGAGCCCGGCCTTGATCTCGCCCGACTCGACCTCGACCGCGGCGGGGGGCGTCTTCGACACGCGGGTCTGGTTGGCCGTCCCGTAGATGACGACCAGCGTGTTCGGCGCCAGGAAGACCCGGGTCCTGTCGACGAACTCCACGTCGGCGCGCCCCTGCTCCCGGGTGTTGACGCTGGAGTTCGAGTAGAGCGGCATCCCGCTGGCCGCGGCGTTCCAGCTCCCGCCCGCGGGGCGCGCGCGCACGTCGGGGTTCATCGAGCGCAGCTTGGCGTCGGGGATCGTCGTCACCGTGGCTGGCAGCACCAGCGTCACCCCCTCGGGGAGGGCCACGCCGGCCTGGCATGAGACCCGGTTATAACGATTGAGGAGCCCGACGTGCGCGGGCGAGCCATAAAGCGCCTTGGCGATGTCGACGCAGGTCTCGCCCTTCTGCACGCCCCATTGCACCACCGGCTCGGGGAACCCGGGCGTCGGTCCGGCGGCCCTCGCTTCGCGCGCGAACGCTCCAGCCACCGCGAAGAAAGCAAGCCACGACCGCCTCATCTTGAGCCTCTGGAGATACTCGTACCCCAACCGAAATGCTGGTTGCAAGCCCACGCGTGATGGCCTACCAATCGCCGATGCTTGACCGGCGCGCAATAGCGCTTCTCGCCGGCCTTGGCAGTGTTCTGGGGGCCACCCGCGCCGCCGCGCAGCCAGTTACACAGGCCAGCGCGCCTCTCGACCGCTTCGAGCCCGCGCCCGCGGGGGACGCCTTCTTCGCCGTCCCCTCGGCAGACGTCGCGGGCGACCTTCGCCCCGCGGTCGCGCTCGCGTGGTCCTATGCGCGCGATCCGCTCGTCCTCCGCACCGTCTCGGGGCGCGAGGCAAAGCTCCACTGGGTCGATCACCAGATGATCCTCCACGCGATGGCGAGCTTCCAGCTCTTCCACCGCCTCGAGCTCGAGCTTGATCTTCCCTTCACCCTCGCCCAGGGAGGGACCACCGGGGTGCTCGCCGGCACGAGCGTGGAGGCCCCCTCCGGCGCCTCGCTCAACGACATTCGCGCCTCGGGCCGCCTCGCCCTTCTCCGGCAGGACGGCGGGATCCCGGCCGCGGCGCTCTCGTTCGCCGCGTGGATCCCCTCGGGAGACGCGGCGTCCTTCGCCGGCGGCGGCGCCGCGCGCTACGCCCCGGCGCTGATCGTCGGCGCCGACTACGGCCGCGTTCTCTGGTCGGCCACGCTGGGCCGCCGCTTCCAGACCGAGCGCCCGGGGCAGCTCCTCGGCAGCCAGATGTTCGGCGGCGCGGCCGTGGCCTTCAAATGGCAAAAGCTCCAGATTGGCCCCGAGCTGACGATCACCGGCGGCGCCGGAGACAACGTATCGACCCTGGTCCGCGACGTCGTCGGGGCGGAGATCTTGCTCGGCGCGCGCTACGGAGTCGGCCCGTTCACGATCGGCGCCGGCGGCGGCCCGGGCGTCGGACAGGGCGTCGGGGTGCCGACCTATCGTCTCTTCGCCTCGCTCTCCTGGGCGACGGAGCTCGGCTCTCCCCTGAAAAAGGACCCCGGCGCGGCGCCCAACGGCGCTGGCAACGGCGCTGGCGTGGGCGCGGGAACAGCCCCGCTCCCGCCGCCTCTCCCCAGGGTCAAGCCGGCCGCGCCCCCGCCGGATCGCGACGGCGACGGCGTCCCCGACGCCGACGACCAGTGTCCAAGCCTGGTCGGCGACGCCCGCCCCGAGGCCGTTCGCCGCGGCTGCCCGCCGGACCGCGACGGCGACGGCGTCTACGATCTCGACGACCATTGCCCCGCCGTGCCCGGCTCCGCCAGCGACGATCCCACGAAGAATGGCTGTCCTGTCGACAGCGACGGTGACGGCATCATCGACGCGAAGGATGCCTGTCCCGCCGAGCAGGGCAAAGCCACCTCCGATCCGAAGACCAACGGCTGTCCCGAGGCCGTCCGCGTCGAGGCCACGCAGATCATCATCCTTCAACAGGTGAATTTCGAGACGGCCTCGGACGAGATCAAGAAAGACAGCTTCAGCGTCCTCGGGCAGGTGGCCTCGGCGCTGAAGCAGCACCCGGAGATCGCCCGCCTCGCCGTCGATGGGCACACCGACAACCGCGGCGCCGAGAAGTCCAACCTCAACCTCTCGCAGCGGCGGGCGCTCTCCGTCGTTCGCTGGCTCACCGAGCAAGGGGTCGACGCGCGGCGCCTCGAAGCCCGCGGCTTCGGCCCGCGCCGCCCCCTCGTCGACAACACGACCGAGGCTGGCCGCGCCAAGAATCGTCGGGTCGAGTTCCTGATCAAGAAGCGCACCGAGCTCGGCGAGGCAGGTTGGAAAGACGGCCCGGTCGACTGACCCCGATGCGGTTACGAACCAAGGCGCTCCTGCTCTTCCCGGCCATCGCCATCGTCCCGACGGTGACCGCGGCCTTGCTCCTCATCAACGTCAACCGTGTCGCCGTTCGTGACACCGAGGAGACGTTGCAGGACGCCATCGCCGCCGAGGTCGCGAGCCACCCGGCGCGCCTCATCGGCGCGGTGGAGCAAGACGCGGTGGCGATCGCGGCGATCCTGGGCCGGGCCGCGGCCGGCGCGGTCAAGGACGACGACGCCATCGAGGCCGTGCGCGCCTTGATCTCCACGCGGGCGACGGTCGCGGCGGTGCGCTTCGAAGTCCCCGCCGTCCGGGTGAGCACGCTGATTCACCGCACCTCGAACGGCGTTGGTGACGCGCCCGAGAGCACCGCAGAGCTCCGCGCCCTCGCCGACGAGGCCGGCGTGGGCTTCGCCGTCCTGCCCTCTCCCAAGGACGCGCCGCTCCGCGGGATCGTCGTCGCGCGCGTCCCTTCCGCGCCTGGATCCGACGCCAAGGCCCCTCCGGGCTACCTCGTCGTCGGGGTCGACCTCGCCCCCCTCGCCGACGATCTCCGCCTCGTCGCCGAGCGCCGCTTTGGCGGTCACGACGTCAGCCTCCTGATCAGCACGCGGGATCGCCGCGCGGTCGCGTCCTATGGAATGCCCGGCGTCGTCTCCGGCGCCAGCGTCGCCTCGCACCCGCTGTGGACGCGCCTCTCCACCGACGCTCCCTGGAAGACGCGGATTGGCGTCGTCAGCGAGTATGCGGGCCAGGACAGCGCCCTGATGATCGGGGTCGCCCAGACGATGCCCGAGCTCGACTGGGTCGTCGCCGTCTGGCGCCCCGAGCCCGTGGCCTTCGCCGCCCTCACCGAGATGCGCCGCCAGGGCGCGCTCGTGGCCATCGCCGCGGCGCTGCTCGCCTTGCTGGCCGGCATCCTCACCGCTCGTCGGTTCACGGCGCCGATCCTGGAGCTCGTCGCCCAGGCCCGCCTCATCGGCGGCCGGAGCTGGCGCAAGGTCGCGTTGACCTCCGAGCGCGCCGACGAGATCGGCGAGCTCACCCGCTCCCTTGGCAAGATGTCGTCAGACCTGGAGCAGGGCGAGGTCGAGATCGCCCACGAGGCCAAGCTGCGCGGGGATCTGGGCCGCTTCATGAGCAAGCCTCTGGTCGACGCCATCGTCGCGGGCGAGCACCCGCTCGTGCTCGGCGGCAAGCGGGCCCCTGTCTCCGTGCTCTTCGCCGACATCGTCGGCTTCACTCCTCTGGCCGAGTCCCGATCGGCCGAGCAGGTCGTCGGCCTGTTGAACGAGCTCTTCTCGGTCCTGAGCGAGATTGTCTTTCGCCACGGCGGCACCGTCGACAAGTTCATCGGCGACTGCATCATGGCCGTCTGGGGCGCGCCGATCCCGCAAGCCGACCACGCCGACCGCGCCCTCGCCGCCGCCGAGGACATGATGCGCTTCCTCGAGACCGCCAACGAGGAGTGGAAAGAGAAGTACGACGTCGAGATCCGCCTCGGGATCGGCGTCAACTCGGGCGAGGCCATCGTCGGCAACGTCGGCTCCGACAAGCGGATGGAATACACCGTCATCGGCGACGTGGTGAACATCGCCGCGCGCCTCGAGGCCATCGCCCTGCCCAATCAGGTGCTGGTGGCCGAGCAGACCCAGAAGCTTGCTGGAGAGCGGTTCTTGCTCCGCGAGCTCGGCGCGCGGAAGCTCACCGGGCGCAAGACGGAGACGATGGTGTACGCACTCGAGACCGAGTGAGCACGCCGCGGAGCGGCGAACGAGGATAGGGGAGGGGACGAGAGGAGGGGCGTAGTCGAGGAGGGGACGAGAGAGCAGGGGACGTCGTGTTGACGTCCCCCGCATCATCTCTGCGGATTACGCCGCGCGCCGCCGCCGCCGCGCGCCGATCAGGGCCGCGAGCGCGCCCCCGAGCAGCCACGGAGTGCTGTCGTCGTTGCCATTGCCCGGCGTCGCCGAGCAGATCAGGCCGTTACCGCTCGCGACCACGTGATCGGTCTCGCCGCCGGCACCGGTGGTCGAGCTCGTGGTCGAGCTGGTGGTTCCGCCGCCGCCGCCGCCGGCACCGTCGGTGCATATGCCGACCGTCGCCGACATCGAGGTGCAGATCTTCCCGTCGGGGCAGCCGTTGCCGTTCGTGCCGCGGCAACCGTCAACGCAGGTGTGGGTCACGTCGTCGCAGACCTTCCCGCTGTTTTCCTTACCGCACTTGACGTCGGTCATGCACTCCACCGACAGGTCGTCAGCGGCGTTGTTGGGATCGCGCTCGCCCGTGTCGACCTTCCCGTTGTGGTTGGTGTCCTCGGTCCCGTCCTTGACGCTGCCGTGATCGGTGTCGGGATCGAGCGGGCTGGTCTTGGTCGTGCTGTCGGCGTCGGCGATGCACTGCTTCTTCGCCGGGTCCGTGGCCGGGTTGGAGCAGGGCAGGCCGAGCTCGGTCCCGTCGAAGAGGCCGTCGTCGTCGCTGTCGGGGTCGAGGGCGTTGATCTTCCCGTCGCCGTCGGTGTCGTCGGCGAAGTTCGGCTCCTGGCCATCAATCACGCCGTCGTCGTCGCTGTCGGCGTCGTTGGGATTGGTGCCAATCTTGCCCTCGACGAGGTCAGTGAGGCCGTCACCATCGCTGTCCTTGTTGGTCGCGTTGACGTCGTCCGCGCCGTGGCCGGTCGTCGGATCCGTCTCGCCCGCGTCGAGCTTGCCGTCGAGGTTGGTGTCCTCCGAGCCATCCTTGACGCCGCCGTGGTCGGTGTCGGGATCGAGCGGAGACGTCCTGGTCACGCCGCCGTCGGCGTCGGCGATGCAGTGGTGCTTGGTGTTGTCGGTGGCCGGGTTGGAGCAGGGCAGGCCGAGCTCGGTCCCGTCGTAGAGGCCGTCGTTGTCGCTGTCGACGTCGAGCGCATTGATCAGCCCATCACCGTCGGTGTCATCGGCCGGGTTCGGCTCCTGACCGTCGATCACGCCGTCGTCATCGGTGTCGGCGTCGTTGGGGTTGGTGCCAATCGCGACCTCGAAGACGTCGCTGAGGCCGTCCTTGTCGCTGTCCTTGTCCATCACGTCGTCGGCGCCGTGGCCGGACGTCGGGTCTGTCTCGGTCCCGTTGACGACGCCGTTGCGATCGGTGTCCTCCGAGCCGTCCTTGACGCCGCCGTGATCGGTGTCGGGATCGAGGGGCGAGGTCCTGGTCGTGCCATTGTCGCCGTCGGCGATGCAATGGTGCTTGGAGTTGTCGGTGGCCGGATCCCCGCAGTTCTTGCCCTGCTCGGTCCCGTCGTAGAGGCCGTCGTTGTCGCTGTCGACGTCGAGCACGTTGACCAGCCCGTCGCCGTCGTTGTCGTCGGCCGGGTTGGGCTCGAGGCCGTCGAGCAGGCCGTCATCATCGGTGTCCGCGTCGTTGGGGTTGCTGCCAATCGCGGTCTCGAAGATGTCGCCGAGGCCGTCGCCGTCGGTGTCGACCACCGTCGAATCATCGGCGCCGTGGCCCGTCGTCGGATCCGTCTCTCCGGCGTCGACGACGCCGTTGCGGTTGGCGTCCTCGGAGCCGTCCTTGACGCCGCCGTGGTCGGTGTCGGGATCGAGGGGCGAGGTCTTGGTCGCGCCATTGTCGCCGTCGGCGATGCAGTGGTGCTTGGTGGCGTCGGTGGCCGGATTCGAGCAGTCTTTGCCGAGCTCGGTCCCGTCGTAGAGGCCGTCGTTGTCGCTGTCGACGTCGAGCGCGTTGATCAGGCCGTCGCCGTCGGTGTCGTCAGCCAGGTTGGGCTCCTGGCCGTCGAGCACACCGTCATCGTCGGTGTCCTTGTCGTTGGGGTTGGTCCCGATCGCGGTCTCGAAGACGTCGGTGAGGCCGTCGCCGTCGGTGTCGACCGCGGACTGGTCGTCTTCGCTGTTGCCGGCGGTCGGATCCGTCTCGCCGATGTCGAGCACGCCGTCGCGATTGATGTCCTCGGAGCCGTCGATGACGCCGCCGTTGTCGGAGTCGGAATCGAGCGGATTGGTCACCGTAGCGCCGTTGTCGCCGTCGGGGATGCAGTGGTGCTTGGTGACGTCGGTGGCCGGGTTCGAGCAATCCTTGCCGAGCTCCGTACCATCGTAGAGGCCGTCGTTGTCGCTGTCGGGATCGAGCGCGTTGACCAGCCCGTCGCCGTCGCTGTCGACACCGGGGCTCGGCTCCTCGCCGTCGATCACGCCGTCATCGTCGCTGTCGGCGTCGTTGGGGTTGGTCCCGATCGTGCCTTCGAAGACGTCGGTGAGGCCGTCTCCATCGGTGTCGACGCAGCCGTTGTTGACCACGCCATCGCAGTCGTTGTCGAGGAGGTCAGAGCAGTTCTCGGTCTGCGAGCCGACGGCGATGTTGGCGTTGCACTGGATCGCGCCCGCGGTGCAGGCGGTGGTGCCCGCCGCGCAGACGCCGGGGAGCCCGCTCGCGCAGACGACGCCGCCGCCCGGATTCCCGTTGTCGGCCGTGCCATCACAGTTGTCGTCGAGCCCGTCGCAGGTCTCGGTCTGCGAGCCGACAGCGATGTTGGGGGTGCATGCGAGCGAGCCCGCGGTGCAGGTGGTCTTGCCGGCCGCGCAGACGCCGGGGAGCCCGCTCGCGCAGTTGACGCCGGTGCCCGGGACCCCGTTGTCGATCGTGCCGTCGCAGTTGTTGTCCTTGCCGTCGCAGACCTCCACGCCGGTGGGGACGCACACGCAGGTGAACGTCTCATCATCGCAGGTCGAGGCGGTGCCCGGACACTGGGCGTCGGTCACGCATTGCACGCAGACCTTGGGGCTCACCGCGGTGTTGCAGTGAGGCGTCGCCCCCGAACACTGGGCGTCGGTCACGCACTGGTCGACGATCACCTGGGTCGGCGGGGCGCCGGAGCTGGGGCCGTTGCCATCTGTGGGGGTGTCGGACGCCGGGGCCCCGAGCATGCCGGCGGCGTTGATCGTGGCCTGGTTGGAGATCAGCCCGCTCGCGCCGGTATTGATCGTCACCTTGAACGACACCGTCGTCGAGGCGCCTACCAGCATCGAGCCGCCGATCGTCCCGTTGGCGCCGGTGCCGAGGCGGAACTTGGCCGTCTTGGTGCCAGCGTTGAAGTCGCCCTGATCGTCGACGGCTGCGTCGGTCTTGTTCCCGCTGTTGGCGCCCGCCGTGATCTGGAGCGAACCAGGCACGTAGGTGACGCCGGTCGGCATGACGTCGGTCAGCACGGTGTTGACCGAGGTGTCGTTGCCGGTGTTGGTGACGACGATCGTATACTGGAGGACGTCGCCCACGAGGAGCGAGCCGCCGTTGACATCGATCGCCGTCTTGACGGACGTGCTGAAGTCCGGCTTGAACGTCGAGACCGAGGTGATGAACCCGGCCAGGTAGTACGTGTCGCCACTGCTCGTCGCCTGGATCGGCGCCGAGGTCTGCCCCGCGGTGAGCTTGGCGGTGACGTCGACGATGTCGAGATCCATGCCCGACATGCTCTGCGCTGTCCCGGTGAGCTGGGGAAGATCACCCACGACCGAGACGGGCAAGCCCAGGCTCGATCGCGTCCCGTTGAAGAAGTTGTCCTGCGGGTTCTGCGCGTCGAAGAGCGCCGCGCCGCCGTTGAAGAACAGGCTATCTCCGACGAGGGTGTTGTCCCCCTCGTAGGTGATCACGCCGAGCTTGCCCGTGAACCCGAAGTTGGGGACAAGGAACCCCGAGAGCGTCACATTCTGATCGTTCCCGTTGTTGACGTTGTCGAGCCCTTCGTAGAGCGCGAGGTTGCGCAGCGCCGTCGTCCCATCGCTGTAGAAGACGGCCATCCACCAGCCGCCGAAGTTGCCGCTGTTGTTGAGATTGATGAAGTTGTTCGAGTCGATCCCGCTGACGCGGTAGGGACCCGAGCCGTTGACCTGGACGATCGAGGTCACGTCCGCCACCGACTGATACGTGTTGTTGGTCGCCTGGTACGACTTCAGCGCGACGATGGCCTGGGTGAAGCCACCCTCGCGATCCAGCGTCACCGTGGTGTCGGCGCCCGAGACGGGCAGCGTGGCTCCCCAGTACAGGAACGCGTGCGTCACCGTGGCGCCTACCGGCACGTTGAGCTGGGCAGTGCTGCGCTCCTGCCCGAGCGCGATGGTGTTGTCGGCCTGCGCCTGCCCCACGGCCGGCGAGTCGGAGCGCCAGAACACGTCAGGGGCCGTGTCAGTGGTGCTGGTCCCACAGGCTCCGACCATGCCGACCACGGGCAGGGGCGTGCCCGCGGCGCACTCGTAGCCGATGGTGTTGCCGATCAGGAGGAAGTCCCCCTTCTGATCGACCTGGACTCTGAGGAAGGGATCGGCGCTCGCCGTCCCTGCCGTGAGGCAGAGAGCAGCGGCGGCGATCGCCGGAAGATGAACTCGATTCTTCATGAAGCGCTCCTGTGGCTCACGGCTTCGCCGGCTTGCTGGTCTTTTCGACGATCTTGAACTGGACGCGGCGGTTCTTGGTCCGCCCCTCTTCCGTGTCGTTCGAGGCGATGGGCTGATCCTGCCCATAGCCCTTGGCGGTGAGCCGCTTGGCCTCGATGCCGCGCTTGATCAGCGCCTTCTTGACCGACTCGGCGCGGGCCTGGGAGAGCTGCTGATTGCTGATCTTGACGCCCTTGGTGTCGGTGTGGCCCTGGACCTCGAGCTTGAGGAGCTCGGAGTGCTCCTTCAGCACGCCGGCGACGTTGTCGAGCAGCGAGTCGCTGACCTTCTTGATCGTGGCCTTGGCGGTGTCGAACTGCACCTGCTCGAGGATGAAGACCTCGGTCTCGGTGACGCGGACCCGGGGACAGCCGCTCTTGGTGGGATCGGGATCGGGCTTGCCCTTGTCGGCAGGACAGGCGTCCTTGTCGTCGCGGATGCCGTCGCCGTCGGTGTCGGGCGGGCAGCCGTTGGTGGTCGGATCCTGGGTGGCAACACCCTTGATGTCGACGCAGGCGTCCTTCTCGTCGATGGTGCCGTCGCCGTCAGTGTCCTTGGGGGGCGGACAGCCATTCTTCTTCGGGTCGGGATCGGGGATGCCGGCGACGTCGGGACAGGCGTCCAGATCGTCGAGGATGCCGTCCTGATCACGGTCCTTGGGGAGAGGACAGCCATGCTTGGTCCTGTCGGTGCTGGCGACGCCGGGGACGTCGGGGCAGGCGTCGTCGAGGTCGAGGATGCCGTCCTTGTCGCGGTC
>Ga0105048_10002836_pt1 | contig 28299 bp, 32 predicted proteins | sample MAT05_FD_78382 | JGI IMG/M metagenome (GOLD analysis project Ga0105048, IMG submission 78382) | Freshwater microbial communities from Lake Fryxell liftoff mats and glacier meltwater in Antarctica - MAT-05 | ecosystem: Environmental > Aquatic > Freshwater > Ice > Liftoff microbial mat | place...
CTCGAAATCGTCGAGGTCGACCTCGACGGGCCACGCGCGGGCGAGGTGCTGGTCGAGATCATGGCGACCGGCATTTGCCATACCGACGCCTACACGCTCGACGGGCTCGACAGCGAAGGGCTGTTCCCGTCGATCCTCGGCCATGAAGGCGCCGGCGTGGTGCGCGAGGTCGGGGCGGGCGTGACCTCGGTGGCGGTCGGCGACCATGTCATCCCGCTCTACACCCCCGAATGCCGCAAGTGTAAAAGCTGCCTGAGCGGCAAGACCAATTTGTGCACCGCGATTCGCGCGACGCAGGGGCAGGGGTTGATGCCCGACGGGACCAGCCGCTTTTCCTACAAGGGCCAGATGCTCCACCATTATATGGGCTGCTCGACGTTCTCGAATTTTACCGTGCTGCCCGAGATTGCGGTCGCCAAGATCCGCCCCGACGCGCCGTTCGACAAGGCCTGCTACATCGGCTGCGGGGTGACCACCGGGATCGGCGCGGTGACCCACACCGCCAAGGTCGAGCCGGGCGCCAATGTGGTGGTGTTCGGGCTTGGCGGGATCGGGCTCAACGTCATCCAGGGGGCCAGACTGGCGGGGGCGGCCAAGATCGTCGGGGTCGATATCAATCCGGCCAAGGAGCCATGGGGGCGGCGGTTCGGGATGACCGACTTCGTCAACCCTCGTGAGGTCGCCGGCGACCTTGTCGCGCATCTCGTCGCGCTGACCGATGGCGGGGCGGATTACAGCTTCGATTGCACCGGCAATACCGAGGTGATGCGCACCGCGCTCGAATGCTGCCACCGCGGCTGGGGCCAGTCGATCATCATCGGGGTGGCCGAGGCGGGCAAGGAAATTTCGACGCGGCCGTTCCAACTGGTCACCGGCCGGGTGTGGAAGGGCAGCGCGTTCGGCGGCGCCAAGGGGCGCAGCGACGTGCCGGGGATCGTCGACCTGTATATGGATGGCACGATCGAGATCGACCCGATGATCACCCATGTGCTCAAGCTGGACGAGATCAACCAGGGATTCGAGTTGATGCACGCGGGAGAGAGTATCCGCGCAGTGGTGGTTTATTAAGCACGCCGTCATTGCGAGCGTAGCGTGGCAATCCAGTTTTTTGTTTCGCTGGATTGCCGCGTCGCTACGCTCCTCGCAATGACGAACATAGGGAGAGCAAGCAATGTACAGCCATGTGATGGTCGGATCGAACGACCTGGATGCGTCGAAGAAATTTTATGACGCGGTGTTCACCGCGATCGGCGGCAAGGAGGGGCGGGTCGATCCGAAAGGTCGGCTGATGTACCTCAACAACGGCGGGATCTTCATGGTCACCCCGCCGATCGACGGCGAGCCAGCGACCTGCGGCAACGGCTCGACGATCGGCTTTGCGGTCGACGGCCCCGAGCAGGCGCAGGCCTGGGAGCAGGCCGGGATCGCCGCTGGCGGAACCGCGATCGAGGATCCGCCGGGGGTGCGCTCGGGGATGGGGGTGAATTTGTACCTCGCCTATCTGCGCGATCCGTCGGGCAACAAGATCTGCGCGATGCACCGCCTGCCGAACGATGCATGATCGAGACGATTAGCGAAGTCCGGTCGCATGGCGGGACGCAGGGCGTGTACCGCCATGCGTCGAGCGCGACGACCACCGACATGGTGTTTTCGGCGTTCGTTCCCGACCATGCGCCGGGGGCGAGGCTGCCGGTGCTGTGGTATCTGTCGGGGCTGACCTGCACCCACGCCAACGTCACCGAGAAAGGCGAATATCGCGCGGCCTGCGCCGAGGCGGGGATGATGTTCGTTGCGCCCGATACCAGCCCACGTGGCGCGGAGGTGCCCGACGATCCCGATGGATTGTGGGACTTCGGGCAGGGCGCGGGCTTCTATGTCGATGCGACCGAGGCGCCGTGGGACAAGCATTTCAACATGTGGTCCTACCTCGCCGACGAGCTTCCGGCGCTGGTCGACGAGCATTTCCCGGCGGACCTGGCGCGGCAGGCGATCACCGGCCATTCGATGGGCGGTCATGGCGCGCTGACGCTGGCGCTGGGGCTGCCGGGGCGGTTCCGCTCGGTCAGCGCTTTCTCGCCGATCGTCGCGCCGAGCGCGGTGCCGTGGGGGCGCAAGGCGCTCAAGCATTATCTCGGCGAGGACCGCGCGACGTGGCGGCGGCACGATGCGGTAGCGGCGATCGAGGATGGCGCGCGGGTCGATGAACTGCTGGTCGATATCGGCAGCGACGATCCCTTCCTCGACAAGGAATTGCGGCCCGAATTGCTCGAGGCGGCGTGCGCGGCGGCGGGGATCGAGCTGACGCTGCGGCGGCAGGCGGGGTACGATCACAGTTACTATTTCATCTCGACCTTCATGGCCGACCATGTGGCGTGGCATGGCCAGCGGCTGGCGAGATGATCGAGAGCCTCGACCTGTGGGCGCAGCACGGGCTGCGGGTCGGCGTCGGGCTGGTGGTCGGGATATTGGTCGGGCTCGAGCGCGGGTTCAAATTGAAGGACCAGCCCGACGGACGACGGGTCGCGGGGGTGCGGACTTTCTCGCTGCTCGGATTATGCGGCGGGATCGCCGGACTGATCGGGTCGATGGGGCAGGCGGTGGTCGGCGCGGTGCTGATGCTCGGCGCGATCGGGGTTCTGGCGGTTGCCTATGCGCCGAAGCTCAAGGCCAAGGGCGACGCGACCAGTCCGGTGGCGGCGGTCGCAACGCTCGGCATCGCCTACCTCGCGGGCAATGGCCTGATCGGGCTGGCGCTGGCGGCGGGCGCGGTGGTGGTGCTGATCCTGGCGCTTCGCGACGAGCTTCATGGTTTCATCGACCGGCTCGACGAGCGCGACATCAAGTCGCTGGCGCGGTTCGCGGTGATCTCATTGGGGGTGCTGCCGTTCCTGCCCAACGAGGCCTACGGCCCTTATGGCGCATGGAACCCGTTCAAATTGTGGTGGGTGGTGGTGCTGGTCACCGGCTTCTCGTTCGTCGGCTACATCGCCAACCGCCTGTTCGGCGCGCGCCACGGGACGATCGCCACCGCGCTGATCGGCGGGGCGTACAGCTCGACCGCAGTGACCCAGTCGCTCGCCCAGCGGCTGGGGACGAACGAGGCCGGTGGCGCCGAGCCGGCCGGAATCGCGCTTGCCTCGGCGGTGATGTATTTGCGCGTGCTATTGCTGGTCGCGGTGCTCGCCAACCGCATGCTGGCGCCGCTGGCGGTGATCATCGCGCCGGCGCTGGTGGTCGCCTGGGCGGCGGGCTGGTGGCTCTATCGAAGCGCACCGACTAGCAAAGACAGCGTCCCGCCGGGCAACCCGATCGCGATAGTCCCCGCGCTGACCTTCCTGGCGTTTGTCGCCGGTGCGGCGGTGGCGGCGCGCTGGGCGCAGGGACAATTTGGCGAGCAGGGGATTGCGATATTGCTGTTCCTGATGGGATCGATGGATGTCGATGCCTCGATCGTCACCGCCGGTGGCCTTCCCGAGGCGGCGATCGGCAGCACGCTGGCGGCGATCGCGATCGGCGGAACGGTGGTCGCCAACATGGCGGTCAAGATCGGGGTGACGCTGGCCTATGCGCGGGGGAAGGGGAGATCGGCGGCAGTCGCGCTGGCGGCAAGCACGCTGGTGCTGGCGGTGACGCTGCTGGTGGCCTGGCTGAGGTTGTGATCAGCTCGACAGATAGACGTACCACAGGATCAGGAGCACCATTCGCGCGGCGAATCCCGAGCCGCTGATCATCGCCAGCAGCATCGCGATCACCGCCGCCGCCGCGCCGGTCGACCCGGCCAGGACGATCGGGTCGAGCGACCAATTGGCGAGCGCGGCGGGAAGCGACATTACAAGTGCCCAGGCGACGCTGGCGGCGATCAGGGCACCGCGGCGCATGGCCGGAGGTGTATAGGTGGTTGCGATTAGCTGGCGGAGGCCGCGCGCCTCGCTCCGCCCGGCATGGGCGCTGAGCCCGAATACCAACAGGAGCAGGCCTGCCGGGCTACCAATATGGCGGAAGTCGGGGAGCAGGCCGAGCAAAGCAGCGATGATCGCCAGATAGCGAAACAATTTGCCCGCGCCGATCAACCGGAATTCGGCCAGCAATAGCGTTGCCAGCGGAGATCGGGCGATGGTCGCGGCGGGCGCACTGGCGATTGCGGGCGGGGGCGGCCCCCTAGCCAGCATGCGCGCGAGCAGCCCGGCGATGCGGCGGCGGCGCGGCGCGCTGTGCGGGGCGTAAACCATGCTCGCCAGCACAGTGAGCGCGATCGCCACCGCGACCCATGCGAAGCGCGAGGAAATGTAGCCAGGGGCGCTGATCCCGCGTTCCGAATCGAGCGGCACCCGGCCGGGTTTGATCTGACCCCCGCCGATCGAGAAGTCATTGTCGCCACTCGGCGAGCCCGCCACCAATGGTCGGACGAAGCCCGAATAATCGACCATGTTGATGGCGAAGCTCGACGGTCGCTCAGACACGATGATCGGGATCACCATCGACGCCATCCACAGGATGAAGAACATCAGTTCGCCAATGCCGCGGCGACCCAGCGGACGTGCATCGAGCAGCTGTCGAAGCGCCGCCAGCCCGACCAACGCCGGTGCTGCGACCAGCCACAGGGGAAGCGCGATCCACCCCGGTTGAAATGGCCCGGTGACAATCTGCCAGCCGAGCAGCCAGCCGGCCGCGGTCAGGGCGGTCAGCGCGGCGAGCAAGACCAACGCGTCGGCCGCAAATCGACCGAGCATGATCGCCGCGCGCGAGCCTCCGCTGACCTCGTCGACCTGCCACGGATTGCGGCGGGTGACGTTCGACCGAAGATAGAGAAAGGCGACCGGGAGTAACAGGGTCGAGACGACGATCCCGAGGCACATCCCGAGCGTCGCCGAGGTCATCACCGGCAAATGACCGCCGATCGCGACCTGCATCCCCGAACCATCGTCCCGCGCAATCATGAATCGGGCGCCGATCGGCGCGACCAGCAGCAGTAGCCATAGCCCCCAGCTGCGCGAATAGCGGAGCAGGCTGACGGTCATTGCCGACCGCGCGACCGCAATCGCGCTCATGTCGGAGTGACCTGGCCGCCTTCGACCCGCCAACTGGCGGCGGCGTGGGCAGTCAGTTGGTCGGAGGCGTGGGTGGTCATCACCACCGAGGCTTTGGCGGCGCGCTCGACGATCAGCGCCTCGAGCAAGCCCGAAGTCTGGTCATCGAGTTCGGCAGTGGGTTCGTCGAGGATGATCAGCTCGGGCTCACCGAGAAGGGCTTGGGCGAACACCAGGCGACGGCGCATTCCACCCGAAAAGGTCGCGATCCGCTGGTTGATGTCGCCGTGGAGATTGATGGCGCTGGTGATCGCGCCGAATTGCGCATCGGCGGCGGTCAGATCGAGCCCCTTGAGCGCGGCCATATGCATCGCAAATTCGCGCGCGGTGAGATCGTCGGGAAGATCGACCGCTTGGGGTGCATAGCCGAGCGTGCGGCGCAGTTGGCGTCGAGCAGCGGGGAGCGGAGTGTTTTTCCAGCTAAGTTTACCGCGGCTTGGCTTTTCGGCCGTCGCTAGGATCCTGAGCAGGGTCGATTTGCCCGCCCCGCTCGGCCCGGTCAGCAATGTCAGCCCGATCGGGACGTGGATCGTCACCCCGTTGAAGATCGTCTTGCCACCATAAGTTTTGCCGATTGCGTCGAGATGGAGATTACTCATCCGCGTGTATTACATAAGCAATACACTTAATGCAAGTAAAATGCGCTGTCACCATAAACCTCAACATGCCCCCGGCAAGTCGAATCCTGGTGACCCCTACGGGGCTCGAACCCGTGTTTCAGCCGTGAAAGGGCCGCGTCCTAACCACTAGACGAAGGGGCCGTCCGGGTGCCGGGGCGCGACTAGGGGATGAGCGGGCGACGGTCAAGGCCGAGGGGGGGCGAAAGCCAATCAGGCGGGTGCGGCGTCCTCGACGTGCATTTCCGCCGCATTGCCGCCCTGCCATTCGTCGCGCTTGATGGTGCCGGCGAGCCACCAGCGGGTGTCGGGGGCGGACGACAACAAGGCTTGCCCGAGCGGCGTATCGGCAGCGCGGAAGGCGATCCACTTGAAGCTCTTGCCATCGTCGCCGCTGGCGATCCCGCGGACATGGCCGTTGCCGACGATGCCGGTGCGGAGCAGCCGCGCCGGGCCGGCGGCACAGCGCGGGGCGGGCCAGCCGGCGCCATAGGGGCCACCGGCGTCGAGCTGGTCGCACAGCCCGCCAGCCACCCCGCCCGGCGCGAGCAACGCGTCGAGGGTCAGGGCCCGGCCGCCGCGGGCGATGTCGATGGTGGCGGCCAGGCGATCGTTGAGAAATGCGCGCAGCGGTTCGATCCCGCCCGGCGCGACGGTGACGCCCGCTGCCATCGCATGACCGCCGCCCGCGACCAGCAGGCCATGGTCCCTGGCGGCGAGGATCGCGGCGCCGAGATCGACCCCCGAGATCGAGCGGCCCGAGCCCTTGCCGACGCCGTCTTCGTCGACCGCGATGACGATCGCCGGGCGGCCGTATTTCTCCTTGAGGCGGCTGGCGACGATCCCGACCACGCCGGGGTGCCAGCCGAGCCCTGAGACGATCACCAGCGGCGAGTCGGCCTGCGCCAGCGCCTGGTCGGCGGCGGCGTCGGTGACGACTTGTTCGATCGCGCGGCGTTCCTCGTTCAAGCGGTCGAGCTCGGCGGCGATGGTGCGGGCTTCCTCGGGATCGGTGGCGGTGAGCAGGCGCACGCCGAGGTCGGACTTGCCGACCCGTCCGCCGGCGTTGATGCGCGGGCCGAGCGCGAAGCCCAAGTCGCGGCTGGTCGGGCTTTTGACCAGTCGCGCGGCATCGGCCAGCGCGGCGAGGCCGATGTTGCGGCGCTCGGCCATCACCTTGAGCCCTTGCGTGACGAAGGCGCGGTTGAGCGTCTTGAGCTTGGCGACATCGGCCACCGTGCCGAGCGCGACAATGTCGATCAGGTCGAGGATTTTGGGCTCGGACACGCCGTTGACGAAGCGGCCGCGCGTGCGGAGTTCGCGAAGCAAGGCGACGCCGAGCAGGAAGGCCATGCCGACCGCGGCGAGGTGGCCGTGGGCAGCGCCATCGACGCTCTCGTCGAGCCGGTTGGGGTTGATCATCGCCACGGTGGTCGGGAGGGTGGTCGAACACAGATGATGGTCGCAGACAATGACGTCGAGGCCGGCGGCGGCGGCTTCGGCCAGCGCATCGAACGCCTGCGCGCCGCAATCGACGGTGATGGCGAGGGTGGCGCCCTTGTCCTTCAATTCGACCAGCGCCTTCCCGCTCGGGCCATAGCCTTCCATCAGCCGGTCGGGGATGTAGATCATCGGGTCATTGCCGAGCCGGCGCAGCAGCAAGGTCAGCAGCGCGGCGGAGGTGGCGCCGTCGACGTCATAATCGCCGAAGATGGCGATCGTCTCGCCCGCCTCGACCGCATCGGCAAGCCGGCCTGCGCCCTTGTCCATGTCGGCGAATATCGAGGGGTCGGGGAGGAAATCACGCAAGGTCGGCGCGCGGTGGCGGGCGAGGTCGGCGGGATCGACCCCGCGCGCCAGCAGCAACTGGTCGACCAGGTCGATCCCGAGATCGTCGCCGCCGTCGCGCCGCGCGCGCCACGGCTGGCCGCTGACCGAGCGGAACGAGGCGAAGGACTGACTCATCGCGCCGGTCTAGTGACCCGCGCGGCGAAGGCAATGCGGGCGCGCGAGATGCGTGATCTCTATCTGTACGCCACCGGACAGAAGTTGGTGCCCGCACCTGCGTACCCATATCCGAGGAGTGGGGTATGGCCGAGAGCGACATTGTCTATTTGATGCGCCGAGCGGCGGAGGAAGCGCAGCGCGCGCAAGACGCCAGTGACGCCGCGATTGCCGCAATCCATCGGCGGATGGCGGACCTCTACGCCGACCGGGTCGCGGCGCTGACCGATAATCCCGACTTCGACCCGATCCTGCTGCTTCGGCCGAAGACTTAGCCGCCGACCAGGTCGCGGTAATTGGCTTCGGGAATTCCGTAGCTGTCGCCGGCGCGTTTCTCGAGCCCGGTGCGGTCGAGGATCGTGATCTGCCCGCGGCTGGTGGCGATATGGCCCGCCGCGGCGAGACTGCCAAGCGCATCGGTCACCCCGGCGCGGCGAACGCCAAGCATCAACGACATGAACTCATGGGTGACCGGAAAGCTGTCGGTCTCCAGCCGATCGCAGGTCATCAGCAGCCAGCGCGCGAGGCGATCTTCGATCTTGAGCGTCACGGTGGCGAGCGCGGTATGCGACACCTGGATCAGGAAGCTATGCGCAAAGCCAAGTAACAAGCGCCGTAAACTGCGGCTGTCATCGACCATCGCGACGAGCTCCGCGGTTGGGATGCTGTAGGCGTCGCCGGGCATTTGCATGAACACTTCGAGCGGACTCGACACGCCGCCCATCACAGTCACGACATCGATCATCCCCTCGCGACCGATGATCCCGATCTCAGCCTGCTTGCCGTCCGCCGTGGTCGAGACGACCGACGCCACCCCGGCCTCGAGAAAGTAGCAGCGCTCGATCAACTTGCCGGGGGTAACCAGCGGCATTCGCGAGGGGATCGACGTCAGCGTCAGATGCGGCAGGATTCGCGCGCGATCGACGTCGGTCAGACGCGCGAGCAATCGGTTTCTGAAAGTGCCAGCTTGATGCACAGATACGCCCCCACAGTTCCGCGGCGACGCGGAAGAATATATGCAGCTTGGCTAAGCGTTGCACCAATCGCAAGTCTGTACGGCACCGTACTGATTTTTTGGGGGAAGGCCGAATTAAATATAGACGATTCAACCGTTTAAGATTGCGTGTCGAGGATCAGCAAATTGCGCAGCTGGTCGCCGTCGGCGCGCCGCAAGGCTGGGACGACATGGGCCGAGAAGCCGACTCCGCCAGCGATTCCGAGGCGCAAGCTGCAAATGCCGAAGGCGCGGGTCCAGAAGCTTTGGGCGAGTTCGATGCTCTGGATGTTGCGGGTCGGGACGATGGCGCGGCGGCGACGCCACCAGCCGGTTTCGATGAACAGGCTGTGGTCCGACAAGGCGTATCGCGTGTGGCGCCAGCCGAGCCAGCGCGCCGCGACCGCGACCAGCGCACCGGCCGCCCATAGCAGGATGATCGGGCCGAGCCACGGCATCGCCCCGAGCGCGACCAGCGAAGCGGGCACCAACAACGCAGCGAGCGAGGTGACGTAAGCGACCGAGACACGCGACCAGTGGCTGGTCGAGGGCTGCGATGGCCAGCCGAGCGATGCGAGGATTGCGCTCGCCTCCTCGGGATGGGCGAGCGGGGCGACGACATGGTCGCCTTTGGCGCCGTCCATCGCCAGGCTCTGCAGTTTCAATTCGCACCAGCCGAAGGCGCGGCGGATCGGGCCGCTGGCGACGATCGTCGCCTGCACCCGGCGCACCGGCACGGTGACGTCGGTCAGGGTGAGGAGTCCACGGCGGCGGCGCAGGCCGGCCTCGGTCCGGTCGAGACGAAAGCCACGCTCGCGAAGCAAGGTGCGGACGACGCCGGTGATGACGCCGAGCAAGATGAGGATCAGCGCGCCGCCGATCACCGCGATAAACTGGTGCGCGAGGATGACTTGCTGAAGCGGGCCGGAACGCTCGGCGATCAGCATCCAGAAGCTGCGCTTGAACGGGTCGAAGCCGAGCACGTCGCCGAACGTCTGGGTGACTCCGAACAGACCGGCGACCACCGCCAGCGAGAAATTGAACAGCCCGGCGATGGCGACCCGGCGGCCGTCCATCGCGAACAGCGGCGGGGTGTCGAGATCGGTGTCGGCGGCCGCCAGGGGCAAGCGGCTGCGGCGGGCGCGGATATGGTCGCGCAGGGCCTCGGCGCGGCCCAGCGCAATGGTGTCGAGCACGCCATCCTCATTCTTGGCGCCGGCCGAGGCACCGGTCTCGAGCCGCACCCGGGCGAGCCCGAACAGGCGATGCAGCGGGCCCTGCTCGAGATCGACGTCGGTCACCCGGTCGAACGGAATGGCGCGGCTGTTGCGCGACAGGAAGCCGCTGTCGATGCGGAGCTCATCCGCGCCGACCCGATATTCGAACTTGAGCCAAGTGAACAGGAGGGAGGCGACCGAGAAGACCACGAACCCGGCAGCGATCAAAGCGACCAGCCACCAGCGGCCCTGCGAGCCCAACACTGCGGCACCCGCGATCAGGCCCCAGGCGCCCTTCAATGACTTGCCGAGCCCGGTGACGAGGTAGAGCCGATGGAGTCTCTCGGGCGGGCCGAGCGCGGCATCGCCCGGCGCCACGGGAATTGCGTCGCTCATTCGGGGTCGATGCGGATCGAACCGCGGATCGCCTCGCGAATATCGGCGGCGCGGGATGGCGCCAGGCCGGGCAGCGAGACGATGCTGTTGTGGGTACCGGCGGTGTGGACGACGAGGGTGGCGGTGCCGAACAATTTGTCGAGCGGGCCGCGCTTGACGTCGATATGCTGGACCCGGACGAACGGGACGATGGTGTCGCTGTGGAACAGCCAGCCGCGGACCACGCGCAGCAGCTCGCCCTCGAACGAATAACCAATCCGGCGATAGACGCGCTCGGGCGCAACGAGAATCGCGCTGAAGGCGATCAGGCCGACCAGCATCGGCGCCAGCCCGGCGATCGGAAATTCGTGGAGAACCAGCCGGTCGAGGATCAGCGAGCCGAGCAGCATCGGCAGCCAGAACATCGCCGCGCCGAGCCTGAGGACGTGGCGATAGGCAGGTTCGACCGGCTCGATCGGGGCCATTGTCTCGACTGCTCCGTCGGCGGCGATGGTCTCAGGTGTCATGCGCAGATAATACAGTGAAGCGCGCGCGCCACAAGGGCTATGACGCGATCCCGTGGCGATGCTCGGTGAAGACCCGGCGGACGGTGCCCGAGCTGGCGCGCATGACAATCGATTCGGTGGTGACGGAACCGCCCTTGCGGCGCTTGACGCCCTTGAGCAGGGAACCGTCGGTGACCCCGGTCGCGGCGAAGATGCAATCGCCCTTGGCCATGTCCTCGAGTGCGTAGATGCGGTCGAGATCGTCGATTCCCCAGCGCTTGGCGCGGGCGCGTTCGTCATCGTTGCGGAAGACGAGCCGGCCCTGGATCTGCCCGCCGACGCAGGCCAGTGCGGCTGCCGCGAGCACGCCTTCGGGCGCGCCGCCGGTGCCGAAATAGACGTCGATCCCGGTGTCGGGATCGGTCGTCGAGATGACCCCGGCGACATCGCCGTCGGGGATCAGCTGGATACCGCAGCCGAGCGCCCTAAGCTCGGCGATGATTCCGGCGTGGCGGTCGCGGTCGAGCACGCAGGCGATGATGTCGGCCGGATCGACGCCCTTGGCGGCGGCGATCGAGCGGACATTGTCGGCGACGCTCCGGTCGAGATCGATCGTGCCCGGGGCATAGCCCGGCCCGATCGCGAGTTTCTCCATATAGACGTCGGGGGCGTTAAGCAGGCCACCCTTCTCGGCAATCGCCAGCACGGCCAGGGCATTGGCCCCGCCCTTGGCGGTGATGGTGGTGCCTTCGAGCGGGTCGAGCGCGATATCGATCCCCGGGCCCATGCCTTGCGCCGAGCCGACCTTCTCGCCGATGTACAGCATCGGCGCCTCGTCGCGCTCGCCCTCGCCGATCACCACGGTGCCGTCCATCGGCAGCTGGTTGAGCGCGGCGCGCATCGCCTCGACTGCGGCGGCGTCGGCGGCTTTCTCATCGCCGCGCCCGACCATCCTGGCGGCGGCGATCGCCGCGGCTTCGGTGACCCGGACCATTTCGAGGACGAGGACTCGGTCGAGGATGGAAGAAGCGATGACCATGGAAGCTCCAATCGGGGAAGTTATGCCGCCGATAGGCACCGATCAGGCGGCGCGCAACGGTTACTCCTCCTCGGGGTCCGCCTCATGGTCGAGGATCGAGGTGCGGACCCGGACCGAGCGGGTGCCGAGGCGGGTTTCCTGAAGGAAGATGGCAAAGCCGGCGCCCGTCGAAATCATCGAAGCGATGAACAGCAAGGCGATGGCGGTGCCGAATTTGAGGCCCGACAGGAACGCCGTGAACAGCAGGATGACCACCGCCGAGATCAGCAACGCGGCCAGCACGGTGGCGAAGATCGCGCGATTGACGATGTGGATTCGGCGGTCGAGCAGCCGCACTTCGCGGATCAGGCGGTCATGCTCGTCGCCGCGGCTGCCGAGGATCCGCGGCTCGAGATTGCGCGCGCGATCGACGATCCGGGCAAGCCGCCCGGCGCAGACGTTGAGGAAGGCGCCAAGGCCCGCAAGCAGGAATACCGGCGCCACCGCGAGCTGGATGATCTGCGCGAGCTGGGTGAGCTGGACCGTTGGGAAGGGGAGTATTGGGGCCATTGCGGCGTCAGACGTTCTCGGCAGCGCGGCCGCTGCTGGCGACTGCGAGGAGCAGCATTGCGGTGGCGATGAAGCTTGCCGCGAGAACCCAGGCGAAGCTTGCGATCATTGTCGGGGTGGCGCCGAACAGGCTGACGATCAGGGTCGCGATCGACAGGCCGACGGCAAGGATCAGCGCCAGCACGAGGTCGGTCAGCGCGGCAAGGCCGGTCCAGGTGCGCACCGAGCCTTGCTCGAGCCGGGCAGCGAGCATCAACACGATACTGCGAAGGAACAGCCAGCCGGCGATGATCGTCAGGGTCGACAGGAAGTGGGTCGAGGATTCGCTGGCGAACAGAATCCCCGCGAGCGTGGTCAGCGCGCCGGCGAGCATGGCGAGGCGGCGGGTTTCGCGGCGGAGATTGCCGGCGAAGATCTCGGTCAGGCCGGCGAGCACCAGCAGGGTGCCGATGATCACCGAGCTGTGGGTCTTGCCATAGAGCGGAAGCAGGGCCGATCCGGCGCTCAGCAGCAGGATGAACCAGCCGGCGGTGGCGATCCACTTGGCGCGGGCGGGGAGAGGGGAAGCGGTGGTCGGGAGGTCGGTCACACCGGCGAGGCTAGCCGACCCGCTGGGAAAGGGCCATCGCCGCCTGCTTCCTGACGCTCGGCAGGCGCCACCATGACGTGCCGGGGCTGAGATGATGCTCGTGGTGATAGCCGCCGAAATGGAAGCAGGTGATCAGCGACCCGAGCAGCGGCAGCCGATTGCTCCGCGCGCGATGCTGGTCGGCAAACGGCGCATCGGCATGGCGATGCGGCAGATAGGTGCCGAAGACGAACAATTGGACCAGCGCCAGCACCGCCGGCACCGCCCAGAAGATGACGATATTGAGCAGTGACGCACCAAGCAGCATGTAGACTATCGCCACCGCAGTGATGCGCAGGATCTGGCCGTGGGTGTAATAACCGCGGAAGAACCGCACGAACCATGGCGCCAGGCGGCGCGGACTATCGGGGTGGAAATCGGGGTCGTCGGCAGTGCCGGGCGCGGCGTGGTGCGCCATATGTTTGGGCAGCAAGGCGCGAAACGACAACGCCGCATAAGCACCGAGGCACAAGGTCCCGATCACCCGGTTCAGCCGCGGCCGTCCCGGGGCGAGCGAGCCGTGCATGCAATCATGGGCGATGATGAACAGCCCGGTGCTTAGCCATGCCTGGACAAGCACCACGATGATCGCGAGTGGGATTAACTCGGGGCGCCATTGCCAGAGGAAAATCCCGCCAAGGTGGATCGCCAGCCATGCAACGCCAACCGCTCCCGCAAGCAGCAGGCTGATAGCGCGATTGGAGTCTTCAGTACGGGTCATGGTTTCGCCATAGCAGCTTTTTTGGCTCAGTCCTCACGAACTTCAATCGCGACGATGGTGATCGTCCCGCCGGGGCCGGGCGGATCGACCTCCTCGCCAATCTCGCTTCCGATCAACGCCTTGGCGAGGGGGGCGGTGAAGGCGATGTGGCCCGCCGCGGGCTCGCTTTCGTCATGGCCGACGATGGCGAGGCTGCGGGTGGTACCGTCCTGTTCGATCGTCACGGTGGTGCCGAAGGCGACGATCTCGCCCGACGCGGGCGGCGCGAGCTGGGCGGTGGCGAGCCGGGCGCGCCAGTAGCGCAGGTCGCGCTGCAACTCGGGCAGTTGCTCGGGCGTGGCGGCAGCGACGGCGGCGTCGAGCGCGGCGTTGCGCGCCTCGATCAGGGCGAGGCCGCGCGGGGTGACGAGGTTGGGACCAGGCGGGAGCGGAAGCTCGAACTTGGGCTCGAGATGCTCCTCGTCGCTCTCGCGGCGGAAGGCGACGCTCATGGCTTGGCCATCATTTTCTTGATGCCGCGCGCGGCCTGGCGGAGGCGCTGCTCATTCTCGACCAAGGCGAGGCGGACAAAACCCTCGCCTTCCTCGCCGAAGCCGACGCCCGGCGCGACCGCGACGCGGGCCTCGGTCATCAGTCGCTTGGCAAATTCGACGCTGCCCAGCGCGCGGAACGGTTCGGGGATCGGGCTCCATGCGAACATCGACGCTTGCGGGATGGGAATGTTCCAGCCGGCGCGGGCGAAGCTGTCGATCATCACGTCGCGACGGCCCTTGTAGAGCTTGCGGTTGAAATCGATGATGTCCTGCGGGCCGTTCAGGGCGGCGGTCGCGGCGGCCTGGATCGGGGTGAAGGCGCCATAATCGAGGTAGCTCTTCACCCGGGTAAGCGCGCCGATCAGCCGCGCATTGCCGACCGCGAAGCCGATCCGCCATCCGGCCATCGAATAGGTTTTGGACATCGAGGTGAACTCGACCGCGACGTCTTTCGCGCCATCGACCTGGAGGATCGAGGGGGTCGGCGTGTCGCCGAAGTAAATTTCGGCATAGGCCAAATCGGAGATGACGATCAGGCCAGCCTCGCGGGCGAAGGCGACGAGCTTCTCGTAGAAAGCGAGGTCGACCACTTCGGCGGTCGGGTTGGACGGGTAGCCGATCACCAGCACCTTGGGCCGCGGCACGGTGTAGCGCATCGCTTTTTCGAGCCGGTCGAAGAAATCGGGGCCGGGGATGGCGGGGATCGAGCGGATCGCGGCGCCGGCGATGATGAAGCCGAAGTGATGGATCGGGTAACTCGGGTTGGGGGTCAGCACGACATCGCCCGGCGCGGTGATCGCCTGGGCGAGGTTGGCGAGGCCTTCCTTGCTGCCGAGGGTGACGATGACCTCGGTCTCGGGGTCGAGCGCGACATTGAAGCGCCGCTGGTAATAAGCCGCCTGGGCCTTGCGCAAGCCGGGAATGCCTTTCGAAGCGGAGTAACGGTGCGAGGTCGGCTTGGCGGCGACTTCGGCCAGCTTGGCGATGACGTGAGGCGGCGGGGCGCCGTCGGGGTTGCCCATGCCGAGATCGACAATGTCCTCGCCGCGCGCGCGGGCGGCGGCCTTCATCGCATTGACCTCGGCGAAGACGTAGGGCGGCAGGCGCTGGATGCGGTAGAAATCGTCGGTCATGGAGCGACCTTATCGATCATAAGCGGGGAGCGACAGGCCACGTGCGATGGCGGCACCGCGCAGGCTGAACCCCGCGAGGCCCGCGACCAAGGCGGCGAGGCCGGGCGAGGCGCCGAACAGGGTCAATGCGACGAACAGGCCCGAGGCCAAAGCGGCGGCGGTGACGTATAATTCGGGGCGCATCAGGATCGAGGGTTCATTGGCGAGCACGTCGCGGATGATCCCGCCGACACAGGCGGTCATCACCCCCATTGCAAACGCCGGGACCGGGGCGACTCCATAGTTGAGCGCCTTGGCCGCGCCGTAGGTGGCGTAGGCCGCGAGCCCGACCGCATCGAACCACAACAGGGCCTTGTCGGCGATGGTTTTGCGCGACAGGAACCACACCGCGATTCCCGCCGCGATGCAGATCAGCAAGGTCGCATTGGTCCCGACCCAGAATATTGGCGCGCCGATCAGCAGGTCGCGCACCGTGCCGCCGCCAACCCCGGTGACCACCGCGAAGAAGATGAAGGTGACCAATGTCTGCTTCTTCTCCGCCGCGAGCAGGGCGCCCGAAATGGCGAACACCCCAATCCCAACGTAATCGAGCAGGAGGAGCGCGTCGGGGAGGATGGCGGGCGGAGTCATGGTCCGCGCCCTAACCGTTCGGCGCTGGCTTGTCCGGTCAAAAAAGCAGTCCTTCGACAGGCTCAGGACGAACCGCTATGGGGAGCCATGACCGACGACAGCACAACCACCACTACGCCCTTCCCGACCCTCGAAGACTGGCAGCACTGGACCTGGGTGACCGGCCGCGCGCAGCAGATGCTGATGGAGAATTGGGCCGAGAGCTTGAAGAATGACGAGCCGATCGCGGGATTGGCGACTCCCGCCGCGACCGACCCGATGGCGTGGATGACGGCCGGGGCCGAGGCGTGGTCGAAGGGGCTGGAGGCGTGGGGCAAAATGCTCGGCGCGACCGCCGAGGCGGGCGAACGCAAGGATCGCCGCTTCGCCTCGCCCGAATGGAGCGAAAATCCGGTATTCGAGACGATCAAGCAATCCTATCTCGCCATTTCCGACCGGCTGCTCGGATCGGTCGAGGAACTGGAGGGGGTCGACGACGAGACGCGGCAGAAAATGCGGTTTGCGACCAAGAGCTTCGTCGATGCGATGGCGCCGTCCAATTTTGCGCTGACCAACCCCGACGTGATGAAGAAGACGATCGAGACCCGCGGCGAGAATTTGCTCGGCGGCCTCAGGAACATGCTCGACGATATTCGCGGCGGGCAATTGACCCAGACGCGCAAGGGCGCGTTCGAGGTCGGGCGAAACCTCGCCGCGACCCCGGGCAAGGTGGTGTTCGAGAACGACCTGTTCCAGCTGATCCATTATGCGCCGGTCACCGAGACGGTGCTGGAAACGCCGGTGATCGTCTTCCCGCCGTGGATCAACCGCTTCTACATCCTCGACCTGACGCCAGAGAAAAGCTTCGTCCGCTGGTGCGTCGGACAAGGCATTTCGCTGTTCATGGTCAGCTGGAAATCGGCCGACGAGAGCATGGCCGACGTCAGCCAAGACGATTATGTGCTGAACGGTCAACTGACCGCGATCGACCAGGTCCGCGACCTGCTCGGGGTCGAGGGGGTCCATGCCATCGGCTATTGCGTCGCCGGGACGACGCTGGCCGCGACATTGGCCTATCTCGCGGCCAAGGGCGAGGCGGGGCACGTCAAGAGCGCGACCTTCTTCACCGCCCAGGTCGATTTCGCCGAGGCCGGGGATTTGAAGCTGTTCCTCGGCGGCGAGACGATGGGGCTGCTCGACCAGTTGACCAAGGAGAAGGGCATTCTCGACGGCCGCTACATGGCCGCGACCTTCAACCTGCTGCGCGGACGAGACCTGATCTGGAATTATGTGATCAACAATTATCTGATGGGGGAGGAGCCGGCGCCGTTCGACCTGCTCCACTGGAACAGCGACGTCACCAACCTGCCGGCCGGCTGGCACCGCGACTATCTCGAGACGCTCTACAAGCAGAACAAACTGGTCGAAAAAGGCGGGATCAGCGTCGCTGGAACGCCGATCGATTTGTCCACTATCGCCACCCCGGCCTACGTCCAGGCCGGGCGCGAGGACCATATCGCCCCGCCCGAGAGCGTGTGGAAGATCATGCGCTTTTTGCAGGGGCCGAAGCGCTTCGTGCTGGCCGGGTCGGGGCATATCGCGGGTGTGGTCAACCCGCCCGCCGCAGGCAAATATCAATATTGGATCAACGATCAGGACCCAGCCAGCCTCGACGATTTCATCGCCGGGGCGAGCGAGACCAAGGGCAGCTGGTGGCCGAACTGGATCGAGTGGCTGAAGGCGCTCGACCCCGCCACCGTCGCGGCCAAGGGCGCGCGGATCCCGGGCGAAGGCAAGTTGAAGGCGATCGAGGATGCGCCTGGACGGTATGTGAAAACGCGCTAGGCGCGCGGCCTCATTGTCCGCCGAGCCGTTTCACGACGCTCTCGAACACCGCTGGATGGAAGGGCTTGTCGAATTCGAGGCCGACCTTCCATTGCTCGGTCCACGCGACCTGGGCGTGGATCGTCTCCATGCCGGGAATGCGCAGCCACACGCTTTCGCCCACATCGACCCGCACCGGCGGCACGATGCAGCAGCCTTCTGGCGAGAAATTCAGCAGGTCGACCGGATAGCGGACATCGGCATGGCGCCGGAACTCGACCTCGCAATTGAGCGGGACGCGCTCGGCGCGACGCGGTTCTTCGATCGACATACGGCCCTGCCCTTGAGGTTACGCAGTACAATAGAAAACACCGGCCCGCTGGATAGCGGCGAACTCGACCGAAATGGACTATATCGACCCGTCAGGCGATTAGCTATTTGAAATTGGTTTACGCCGGTTGCGCCCCGGCACGCGGGATCAGAAGATGCCGCCACCGAGCCACAGGCGAAGCACGCAGATCAGCACCACGACGAGGTTGAGGTTGCGACCCGCATTGCTTTGGCTCATCGCCCCGATCCCGGCGCCGATGATCGCCAGACCGACGATCAGCCAGTTGAAGATGCCGAGCAAGGGGATGAACGCAACGACGGCGAACACCAAGGCGACGAGGCCGATAATCAGCGAGACGATATTGAGCATGTCGGACTTCCTATCACGGTAATCAGGCTTCGCCCAGTTCGGTCGTGTCGCGGGATCGATTGGCGCGTCGTTCGCCGAGCAGGGAGGAGGCATAGAGCGCCAGCGCGACCCAGATCGCCCCGAAGGCGATCGCGTGGGCGGTCGAGAAATCCTCGCCGTACAGCCCGACCGCAAGCAGGAATTGCAGGGTCGGAGCGAGGAACTGGAGCATGCCGACGGTCGAGTAAGGCAGGCGGCGCGCGGCGGCGGTGAAGCACAGCAACGGGACGGTCGAGACGATTCCGGCGGCGACGAGATAGGCATTCACGTCGGCGGGATGGTCGAACATGGCGCGCCCGGTCGCGCCCCCGACGAGCAGCCAGCCGAGTGCGAGCGGGAATAGCAGAGCGGTTTCAATCGACAGGCCGGCCAGCGAATCGACCGCGATGATCTTGCGCAGCAGGCCGTAGCTGGCGAAGCTGAAGCACAGGATCAGGCTGATCCATAACGTTCCCGACGCTCCGGCGGCGAGCACCGCCACCCCCGCACCGGCGATTCCCACCGCCGCCCATTGCCGCCGCGACAGGCTTTCGCCGAGGACGAACCGACCGAGCAGGATGTTGGCCAGCGGGTTGAGATAATAACCGAGGCTGCCGGCGAGGATGTGACCATTGTTGATGGCGTAGACATAGAGCAGCCAGTTGGTGCCGATCAGCAAGGACGTACCGAACAGGGTCAAGAGCACCGTGCGGTTGCGAAGGGCGGCGGCGATTTCGTCCCAGGCGCGGGCAACGGTCAACAGGATGAACAGCACCAGCAGCGACCAGACGATCCGGTGGGCGACGATATCGAGCGAGGCGACGCTGGCGATCTGCCGAAAATAAATCGGCATCACCCCCCACAAGGCATAAGCCGCAATCCCGTAGGCCAGCCCCGCACGCCACCGGGAATCGCGCTCGGCGAGTGGAGAAGGGGGGGGATTCATCGCCGGTTCGCCTAGCCGAGCCGCATTCCAAGTCAACGAGCATCGTAAATGCGATGTTGGTTGAAAGCTCGGGCCGGGGATGCCACTCTGGAAGCCCGAGCCAACGAGGGTTGTCCAGTGTCGCTGATCCGTTCCCTGCCGCTGATTGTTGCCGTGTCGGTGGCGGTCGGCGGCTGTGTGCCGGTCAAGCAGAAACCGAGAGCGGTGGTCAGCGTGGTCGAGCCGACCAGGGCCGATGTGTGGAAGGGGATCGCCAGCAGCGCCGACCAGCAGCGGCTGGCCAATGTCAGCGGCGCCTGGGCGGCCGGCCTTGCCGGTGCGCGCAAGGGCGGCTTCACCACCGCGCTTCGCGACGATGCCGAGATGATGAAGTCCAATGCCGCACTGGCGCGGCCGGCGCCGACTCCGGGAAGTTATCGCTGCAGCCTGGTCAAGCTTGGCGGCAAGCCGGCGTTCGAGAAATTCAAGCCGTTCTTCTGCTACGTCGAGGTCGACGGCAATCTGCTGACGATCGTCAAGCAGACCGGCAGCCAGCGCCCCGCCGGGCGATTGTGGGAGGATGACAATCCGACCCGGTTGGTGTTCCTCGGCAGCCTGGCGCTGGGCGACGAGGAGATGCCGCTGGCCTATGGCGACAACCCCAAGCGCGACATGGCGGGAATCCTCGAGCGGACCGGGCCATTTCGCTGGCGGCTGGTGATCCCGTGGCCGCAGGACGGATCCAAGCTCCACGCCTATGAACTGACGCCGGTCGCCGACCAGCCGCAGTGAATCCGCCACGGGGCAACCGATTGGCCGATCCGGCCGAGGTTCGCGCGCATTTGGTCGCCGCAGCCAGCGCCGGCACCGCGATCAGCTATTCTGATTTGCTCGGCCAGCTCGGCTTCGCTTTCTCAAGGCCCAAGATGCGCGCCTTGTGCGCGGTGCTCGGCACGGTCGATGAAGCGGCCGAGGCGCTGGGCGAGCCCGAGCTTGCGGTGCTGGTGGTGCGCGCCTCCGACGGGCTTCCGGGACAGGGCTGGTGGGTCGCGGGCGGGGCCGAGAAACATGACCATGTCGGCGACTGGGACGGCCCGGCGGCGCGGCGGCTGATCGACCGGCTGCAGCACCAAGCGTTTCATTATTGGTCGGAGCGCGATCGCTAGGCTAAGGGCCGCGCTATGACCTCTCCCCAGGAATCGCGAACCTTCATCGTCACCGACGAGGATGACGGCATTCGCCTCGACCGCTGGTTCAAGCGCCACCTTGCCGATGTCAGCTTCAACCAGGTGTCGCGGTGGGCGCGGACCGGGCAGCTCAGGATCGACGGCAAGCGCGCCACGCCGGGCGACCGGCTGGCGATGGGGCAGGCGATCCGCGTGCCTCCGGCCGAGGCCAAGGACGAGGAACAGCTGCGGCCCAAGCGGCCTTTGATCGAGCTCAGTGACGACGAAGCCGCTTATGTCCGCTCGATGGAAATCGACCGCGGGCGCGACTGGTTTTTGCTAAACAAGCCGCCGGGGCTGGCGACCCAGGGCGGGACCAAGACCAGCCAGCATCTCGACCGGCTGCTCGGCGGGCTGGCGGGGGACAATGAGCAACGGCCCAAACTGGTTCACCGGCTCGACAAGGATACCAGCGGGGTCATTTTGGTCGCCCGCTCGGCCCGCGCCGCAGGGCATTTCGCCAAGGCGTTCAGCGGCCGCACCGCGCGCAAGGTCTATTGGGCGATCATTACCGGGGTGCCGAGCCTGCAAGAAGGCATGGTCGATGCGCCGCTCGGCAAGCAGCCCGGCAGCGGCGGCGAGAAGATGCAGGTCGACGAGGAGAATGGGCAGGCCGCGCGGACCCGCTACCGGATGATCGACCGGGTCGGCAATCGCGCTGCGTGGGTCGAATTGCAGCCGCTCACCGGGCGCACCCATCAATTGCGCGCGCATATGGCGGCGATCGGCCACCCGATCGTCGGCGACGCCAAATATGGCGGGCCCGAGGCGTTCCTGACCGGCGGGGTGAGCCGCAAGATGCACCTCCATGCGCGGCGGCTACGGATCGAGGGGCCCGACGGGGTGATGATCGACGGCAGCGCCGAGCTTCCCGACCATTTCGCCGAAAGCCTCAAGATGCTCGGCTTCGACCCGCTGGCGGGCGACGCGCTGCCGATGGACACGTTCGATTACAAGACCGACCCCGAGGTCAAGGCGCGGCGCGTCGCGGCGGCGGCCAAGACCAGGCGCCGCGAGCGCAAGGGCGAGCGGCGCAGTCGCGGAAGTCGGTCGGATGCCGACAAGCCGACCGGCAAGTCCACTGGCCGGGGCACCGGCAAGCCGCCGGGCAAACCGACTGGCCGAGGGGCGGACAAGTCCACCGGCAAACCGATTGGCCGGGGCGCGGGCAAGCCAAGCGGCAAGCCGCCGGGCAAACCCGCCCGCAAGCCGACCGGAAAGCCCCCCGCGCGCGGATGAGCAAGCTGGCGATCTTCGATTGCGACGGCACCCTGGTCGACAGCGGCGGGACGATTCACCGCGCGCTTCGCTCGACCTTCGACGCGCACGGGCTCGAATGCCCACCTCGGATGGTGACCAACAAGGTCATCGGCCTGAGCCTCGACGAGGCCTTTGCAACGTTGGTCCCCGACGGCGACCATGCGGCGCTTTCGCAGACCTACAAGGACGCCTTCTTCGCGATGCGCAGCCGGGGCGTGGTCGAGGAGCCGTTGTTCGACGGCATCGTCGAGGCGCTCGACGCCTTCCGCGATGGCGGCTGGCAGCTCGGCGTGGCGACCGGCAAGAGCCTGCGCGGCCTGACGCATTGCCTTGCCGCGCATCGGATCACCGAACACTTCGTCACCCTCCAGACCGCCGACAATCACCCGTCCAAGCCGCATCCGTCGATGGTGCTGGCGGCGATCGCCGAGGCCGGGAGCAGCGCCGACCGGACGGTGTTCATCGGCGACACGGCGTGGGACATGGGTTCGGCGCGGGGCGCGGCGTGCGGGGCGATCGGCGCCAGCTGGGGCTATCACGACGAAACCGAATTGCGCGATGCCGGGGCGCACTCGGTGGCGCTCGACCCGGCCGAGCTGGTCGCGCTGTCGGAACGCTGGATCGGGGAGCAAGGATGACCGACGACGAGCTGCTGTGGAAAAAGCGCTTCCATTTGTTTGCCTTGGTGCGGCTGGCCGGGCTGGCGATCTTCATGCTCGGCATGGCGGTGATGCTGACCGACCTGGTCCGGCCCGGCGGCTGGCCGTTGCTCGGCGGGATTTTGGTGGCGGTGGGCGCGATCGTCGCGGTGATCGCGCCGCGTCTCCTGAAACGGTCGTGGGACAAGAAGTGAGGCGGTTCTGGACCGACTCGTCGGTGATCGAAGTCGAAGGCGGATTTGGCGTCAGCCTCGACGGTCGGCCGCTCAAGACCCCGGCGAAGGCGGCGCTGGTGGTGCCGACCCGGGCGCTGGCCGACGCGATTGCGGCGGAATGGGCGGCGGCGAGCGAGACCGTCGATCCGCGCGCGATGCCGTTCACCGGCCTTGCCAATGCGGCGATCGACCGCGCCGGCGACGACCTTGTCGCGGGGATCGTGCGCTACGCCGGAAGCGACCAATTCTGCTATCGCGCCGAGGAACCGACTCCCTTGGTCGAGCGACAGGCCGGGACGTGGGACGCGCTGCTCGGCTGGGCGCGGCAGCGCTATCACGTCGATTTCGTGACCTGCAGCGGGGTGGTCCACGTCGATCAGCCGACCGAAACGATGCGCGAACTGAGCCATGCAGTGATCAGTCTCGACCGCTTTCGGCTTGCCGCTTTGTCGCCGCTGGTAACGATCGGGGGGTCGCTGGTGGCCGGGCTGGCGGTGCTTGAGAAAGCAATCCCGCCCGAGGCGGCGTGGGAAGTGGTCAGCCTCGACGAGCGCTGGCAGCTCGAGCGATGGGGCAGCGATGCGGAGGCGGAGGCGGCCCTCGATGCCAAGCGCAGCGACTTTCTCGCTGCGGCATGCTTCCTCGAATTGCTCAGTTAGGGCGTTCGACCAGTTCGCGGACGAATTGCATGAGGTAGGGCTGGCGCTCGCGGTGCAGCCGTTCGGCGGTGACGATCGCCTGGACATCGCGCGAGCAACGCTCGACGTCGTCGTTGATCAGCACATAATCATATTCGGCCCAATGCCCGATCTCGACCGCCGCGCGGCGCATCCGGAAATCGATCACCTGGTCGCTGTCGGTGTCGCGGTCGTGGAGCCGCTGCTCGAGTTCGGCCATCGATGGCGGCAGGATGAAGATCCGCACGAGGTCGGTGCGAAACGCATATTCGAGCTGCTGAGTACCCTGCCAGTCGATGTCGAACAAGATGTCGCGCCCGTCCTTCAGGGCTTCCTTGATCGGCTCCTTGGGACTGCCGTAGCGATGATCGAACACATAGGCCCATTCGGCGAATTCGTCGTCGGCGATCAGCCGCTCGAACTCGGCATCGTCGACGAAATGATAATCGCATCCCTCGACCTCGCCGGGACGCATCGGGCGGGTGGTCGCACTGACCGACATGGTGATCGACGGATCGACCTCCATCAGCTTGCGGCTGATCGTGGTCTTGCCCGCGCCCGACGGGGAGGAGAGGACGATCAGCAGCCCGCGGCGGCGGCGGTCGAAGATGGGGGGTGCGGCGGTGGAATCCATGACCGCACTTGCCGTGCCCGGCCCGCTCGCGTCAAGGCGGCGGCGTAAAATGGTGCAGTGCAACAAAATGCTTGAAATCCACGTTGAACTGCATTATTGTGCACTGCAGCAAAGGAATTCAAACATGATTACCGACACCACCACCCAGAACATCGAGACGAATGTCGAGAAGACCGTCGCCGCCATTACGACGCCCGTCAAAACGGCGTCCGCCACGGTCGCGAAGTCGGCCACGAAGGCTGCGGCCAAGAACGCCGCCAAGCCGGTCCGCAAGGCTCGTGCAACCACTGCCAAGCGTCGTGCCCGGAAGGCTGTCCCGAGCAAAGTCGCTGGGGCCAAGGTCGTTGCCGCCGCCAAGTTGAACAACAAGCGCGCGGTCAAGGCGACCAAGCGCGTGGTCAAGGCGACCGTCGCTGCGGCCTCCACCCAGATCGAAAGGAACACCCCCATGGCTTATGATTTCACCAAGATGTTCGCCGGCTTCGAGCTTCCCGCCGCCGACCGTTTCCAGACCCTGTTCGCCGATGCCGGCGAGCGTGGCCAGGACATGGTTCGCAAGACCCAGGCGACTGCCGGTGAAATGACCGAGCTCGCCAAGGCGAACATCGAAGCGCTGACCGAGGCCGGCCGTATCGCCGCCACCGGCGTTCGCTCGATCGGCCAGGACGCGCTGGCCAGCGGCCGCGAAGGCTTCGAGCAGGCTTCGACCTCGTTGAAGACCCTCGCCGACGCCAAGTCGCCGACCGAATTCTTCCAGATCCAGTCGGACCTGGCGAAGGCTTCGTTCGACCGCGTCGTCGCCGAAGGTTCGAAGTTCGCCGAAGCGATGGTCAAGCTCGCCGGTGAAGCGGCGCAGCCGCTGTCGAACCGCGCGACGATCAACGCCGAGCGTATCAACGAGCTTGCTGCCTAACCTCCCTCCTCCTGTTGGGCAGTATATGCGGCCGTCCCTTGATGGGGCGGCCGCATTTTTTTAAGCGCTAAAGCGGAGCGCGCAGGGTTGCAGCGCGTTCGCGCCATGCCATATCCTAGGGCCACAATGACTCGCTTCGATTTCACCATGGCTGATCCGCCCCGCCGCGATGACGGCACCGACGACGGTCTGGAGACCGGGGTCGTCACGCGCACGCGCCCCAAGACCAAGCAGCCGTCCAACTACAAGGTGCTGCTATTGAACGACGATTACACTCCGATGGAGTTCGTCGTGCTGATCCTGCAGCGCTATTTCTCGATGGGGATCGAGGATGCCACGCGGGTCATGCTCCAGGTCCACCAGAAGGGCGTCGGTATCTGCGGCGTGTTCACCTACGAGGTCGCCGAGACCAAGGTTTCCCAGGTGATCGACTTCGCTCGCGAAAACCAGCACCCGTTGCAGGCGACGCTGGAGAAGGCGTAGGATCCTTGCGGCGCTGACATGAACCGCTAAAGCGCGGCATGGATTCCATTCGTATCACCGGCGGCACCCGCCTTGAAGGCAAGATCCCGATTTCGGGCGCCAAGAACAGCGCGCTGACCCTGCTGCCGTGCGCGCTGCTGACCAGCGGCAAACTGACGCTGGGCAATCTGCCGAGGCTGGCCGACGTCGACAATTTCTCGCATTTGCTCAACGGGCTCGGCGTCTCGACCAAGGTCGCGGGCGTCAAAAAAGGTGAATTCGGGCGCAAGATGACGCTGAGCGCGCGCGAAATCGCCTCGACCGTCGCGCCCTATGACATGGTGCGCAAGATGCGCGCGTCGATCCTGGTGCTCGGGCCGATGCTCGCGCGGGCCGGCGAATCGACCGTCTCGCTGCCCGGCGGCTGCGCGATCGGCGATCGGCCGATCGATCTCCACCTCAAAGTATTGGAAGCGCTCGGCGCCGAGATCGAGCTTGCCGCGGGCTATGTGAAGGCCACCGCGCCCAAGGGCCGGCTGACCGGCGGCGATTACAGCTTTCCGGTGGTGTCGGTCGGCGCGACCGAGAACGGGCTGATGGCGTCGGTGCTGGCGAGCGGACGGAGCGAATTGTTCAACGCCGCGCGCGAGCCCGAGATCGTCGACCTGTGCAATCTGCTGGTGGCGATGGGCGGCAAGATCGAGGGGATCGGATCGCCGCATTTGGTGATCGACGGGGTCGAAGGGCTCGACGGCTGTTCCTACGACGTGATGCCCGACCGAATCGAGGCGGGCAGCTACGCCTGCGCCGCCGGGATCACCGGCGGGTCGATCGAACTGGTCGGGGCAAGGCCGGCCGACATGTTGGCCATCACCAATGCGCTCGCCGCAGCCGGGCTGGTGATTGAATTCACCGATGGCGGGATCAGGGTGATCGCCGACAAGCCATTGCGCCCGCTGGCGATCTCGACCGCGCCCTACCCGGGCTTCCCGACCGACATGCAGGCGCAGTTCATGGCGATGCTCGCCGTCGCCGAGGGGCAGAGTTTCTTTGAGGAGACGATCTTCGAGAATCGCTACATGCACGTCCCCGAGCTGCGCCGGATGGGCGCCGATATCGAGGTCCACGGCCGCTCGGCGATCGTCAAGGGCGGGGCCAGCCTGACCGGAGCGCAAGTCATGGCGACCGACCTTCGCGCGTCGATGAGCCTGGTCCTCGCCGGGCTGTGCGCGGAAGGGGAGACCGAAGTGCTGCGGGTCTACCACCTCGACCGCGGCTACGAACGGCTCGAGGAGAAACTCCAGGGCGTCGGCGCGACGATCGAGCGCGTGTCCGCCGGCTAGTCCGCCGTCGTCAACTGGCGCTGCCCGCCGAGCTTGTGGACCCGGCCCGATTTCATCACGAACCCGATTTGCTCGAGCAACCGGACGTTCTGCGTCGGGTCGCCCTCGACGGCGATGATGTCGGCGTCCTTGCCCGGCTCGATCGTCCCGGCCCTGGCGGTGATTCCGAGCAGTTCGGCGGCATCGACCGTGGCCGAGCGGATCGCCAGCGTCGGGCTCATCCCGTTCCGCACCATCAGCGCGAATTCCTCGGCGTTGCGGCCGTGCGGGCTGACCCCGGTATCGGTACCGAAGGCGATCTTCACGCCGCGGCGGATCGCCTCGGCGAAGCTTTTCTCGGCGTTACCCGCAGCGGCGCGGGCCTTGTCATACTGGGCTTGGGTCAACGCGCCGCGCTGCCCGTCGGCAAGCGCCGCAGCGGGGGCGAGCAGGGTCGGGACATAATAAGCCCCGGTCTGCTTGTAGAGGCGGAAGCTCTCCTCGTTGGTGAAGGTGCCATGCTCGATCGAATCGGCCCCGGCGCGGAGAGCGGCGTTGACCCCGTTAACGCCATGCGCGTGGGCGGCGACCTTGCGGCCGAACATCTTGGCGGTGTCGACGATGGCGCGCATCTCATCGTCCATCATCTGTTGGTTGAGTCCACCCGGGACATTCGACAGCACGCCCCCGGTGGCGGCGAACTTGATCACGTCGGCGCCCGCGCTGATTTGCTCGCGCACCGCGCGGCGGCAATCGTCGGCGCCGTTGCAGGTGTTGCCGCCCGGTAAGACGAGGCTCGCAAGGTCGCGGTTGATGCCATTGCGCGGGTCGCCATGCCCGCCTGACACCGAGATCCCGCGCGCCGCGCTCAAGATCGTCGGCCCGGCCAGTTCGCCGACATTGATGGCATCGCGGAGCGACAGGATCAGGCGCGGATCGCCGCCGAGGTCGCGCACCGTGGTGAAGCCGGCAAGCAGGGTTTTGCGTGCGTTCGACAGCGCCGTGTAGGCATTGTCCTCATTATCGCGCTGGTTTTCCTCGATCCGCGCGCGCAACCGGTCATCCAGTCCGCGCAGATGGACATGGCTGTCAATCAGCCCCGGTAGAACGGTGGCGCCGCGAAGATCGACCACCCGGGCGCCGGGGACATCAACAAAACCGTCGCGCACCTCGGCGATGGTCCGGCCCCGGACAATGACGCTGGCGTTGCGGCGCGGCGCCTTGCCGGCTTCGGCGATCAGCGTTCCGGCGTGGATCACGGTCACCGGCTCGGGGTCGGGTTGGCCGCCCGTAACCTGGGCGGCGGCAGGCGCGGCGGTGGCAAGCGCTAGGGCGACGGCGAGTTTCTTCATGAACATTCCCCTGGTTAAAACGTGTCGAGTGCGTGGAGGGCGAGGCCGACGAGCCCGCCGACCAGGGTGCCGTTGATGCGGATGTATTGAAGGTCGCGGC
>Ga0105048_10002837_pt1 | contig 28297 bp, 23 predicted proteins | sample MAT05_FD_78382 | JGI IMG/M metagenome (GOLD analysis project Ga0105048, IMG submission 78382) | Freshwater microbial communities from Lake Fryxell liftoff mats and glacier meltwater in Antarctica - MAT-05 | ecosystem: Environmental > Aquatic > Freshwater > Ice > Liftoff microbial mat | place...
TGATTTGATCAGGCTGCCGATGTGCCCGCGCTCGAAGCGGCTGCCGACGATGCGCGCACGACCGATCGTCCCGACGTAGATCAGGTGGTTCAGCTGCCCCGGCTGCGGCGGTGCATCGGCGAACTCGCTGTCTTCGATGTCGATCTCTGCGTCGCCGAAGTTGGCGGTCAGGATGCCGTTCTCGTTGTCGAAGAAGGCGCAGCGCCGCACGCGGAGCCGGCCGCGCTCGAAGCGGATGCCGGCGCCGTTGAGATCGGCGACCCGCGCGCCGCGGAACTCGAGGTTCTCGATCGTGATGTCGCCGTCGCGCACGACCAGGATCGCCTTGCGCTCGGCGGCCCGCCCATCGGCGTGCAGCACCGGGCGCGCGCCGACGCCGCGGATCGTCAGCCGCCGCTGGCCGATCACCGCCACGTCGCCACGGTAGTCGCCGCTGAGCACTTCGATCGTGTCGCCATCGCGGGCCTCGCGCAGCGCCTGCGCCAGACTGCTGCCGCTGCTGCCACTGCCCGATGGGCCGACCACCAGCGTGCGCCCGGGCCCGGGCTGGGCCAGCACCGGTGCCGGCGCCAGCGCGCCCAGCCCGATGCGGTGCAGCAGTGTTCGCCTGAGCATGGGTGCCCGTCGTTCGCCGGCTCTCAGGCCGTCTTCTGCTCCGCCAACCCCAGCGCTTCGATCATCTGCGCGCGCATGACGAACTTCTGCGCCTTGCCCGTCACCGTCATCGGCAATTCGGGCACGAAGCGGATGTGGCGCGGTATCTTGTAGTGCGCGATCTGGCCGTCGCAGAAGGCGCGGATGTCGCCGGCCGTGGCGCTTTCGCCGGGCTTGAGCACGATGAAGGCGCAGACCTCTTCGCCGTACTTGAGGTCGGGCACGCCGAAGACCTGCACCTGCGCCACCTTGGGGTGGCGGAACAGGAACTCTTCCACCTCGCGCGGGTAGACGTTCTCGCCGCCGCGGATCAGCATGTCCTTCACGCGGCCGACGATGTTGCCGTAACCCTCATCGTCCAGCGTGGCCAGGTCGCCGGTGTGCATCCAGCCGTCCACCACCGCCTCGGCCGTGCGCGCGGCGTCGTCCCAGTAGCCGAGCATCACGCTGTAGCCCTTGGTGCACAGCTCGCCCTTCTCGCCCACCGGCACGGTGCGGCCTTCGGTGTCGACGATCTTCACCTGCAGGTGCGGCAGCACGCGGCCGACGGTGGACACGCGGCGCTCCAGCGGGTCGTCGGCGGCGCTCTGGAAGCTCACCGGCGAGGTCTCGGTCATGCCGTAGGCAATGGTCACCTCGCGCATGTTCATCTGCGCCTGCACGCGCTTCATCACCTCCACCGGGCAGGGGCTGCCGGCCATGATGCCGCCGCGCAGGCTGGCGAGGTCGAAGCCCGCGAACTGCGGCAGGTCGAGCTCGGCGATGAACATCGTCGGCACGCCGTGCAGATGGGTGCAGCGGTGCGCCTGCACTGCGTCCAGCGTGGCGGCGGGGTCGAAGCCCTCGCCCGGGAAGACCATCGTGCCGCCCGTCACCATGCTGGCCATCGAGCCCATCACCATGCCGAAGCAGTGGTACAGCGGCACCGGGATGCACAGCCGGTCGCCGTGGCCGAAGCGCATCGTGCGCGCCACCTCGATGGCGTTGTTGACGATGTTGTGGTGCGTCAGCGTGGCGCCCTTGGGCGCGCCGGTGGTGCCGCTGGTGAACTGGATGTTGATGGCCTCGTGGTCGCTCAGCGTACTGCCGATGCGCCGCGCGGTGTCGACCGACGCCGCATCGGCCCGCGCCAGCACCTGGCCGAGGTTGAACATGCCGGGCGTGGACGCCTCGCCCATGCGGATCACGCAGCGCAGTTGCGGCAGCTTCGCGCTGTGCAGCGCACCGGGTGCGCAGTGCGCGAGTTCGGGCGCCAGCACCTGAAGCATCTGCAGGTAGGCGCTGGTCTTGAACCCGGGCGCGCTGATCAGGCCCTTGCAGCCGACCTTGTTGAGCGCGTACTCCAGTTCGGCCAGCCGGTAGGCCGGGTTGATGTTGACCAGGACGACACCGATGCGCGCGCTGGCGTACTGCGCCAGCACCCACTCGCTGCGGTTGGGCGACCAGATGCCCAGGCGGTCGCCCTTGGCGAAACCCAGTTGCAGCAGACCGGCGGCGAGTCGGTCTGCCTCGTCGCGCAACTGCGCCCAGCTCCAGCACAGGCCTTCGGCGTGAAAGATGCAGGCTGGCGAGTCGCCGTGGCGCCCGGCGGTGGCGTCGAGCCACTCGCCGATCGTCAGGCTCGACAGGGGGCTCGCTGTCTCGCCGACAACCAGCGAGAGGCCGCCCTGGGGTTTGCGCGCTGCCGCGCCTTCGGGTGTCGCGTTCATCCCCTCATTGTGTCGGCACCGAGGCCGGCGCGCCAAAGGACGGCGGCGGGTTCGATTCCTCGTCTTCTTCCGGCGTGATGCTGAGGTTGACGTTCTCGACATCGAGCGTCTTCTGCTCGCCCAGGCCGTAGAGCACGATCTGGGGCTGCCAGATCACCGCGGACACCATGATCACCTGCAGACCCACGAAGGCCACCGAGCCCTTGTAGATGTCGCCGGTCTTGAAAGCCGGGATGCGCTTGTTGGTGACCTTGTCCATGTACTCGGTCTTCGGCGCCACGCTGCGCAGGTAGAACAGCGCGAAGCCGAAGGGCGGGGTCAGGAACGAGGTCTGCAGGTTCAGCGCCACCATCACGCCGAACCAGACGAGGTTGATCTCCATGTCCTTCAGCACCGGCAGCAGCAGCGGCAGCAGGATGAAGGCAATCTCGAAGAAGTCGAGGAAGCAACCGAGGATGAAGATCAGCGCGTTGACGAAGAGCAGGAAGCCGATCTCGCCGCCCGGCAGGGCCGCAAACAGCGCCTTCACCCATACCGGGCCGTCGATGGCCTGGAAGGTGAGGGCGAAGATGGTCGAGCCGATGAGCACGAAGAGCACGAAGATCGACAGCCGCGCCGACGAGTCCAGCGCCTGCCTGAGCAGCGTGCCACCCAGCCGCCGGCGCGCCAGCGCCATCAGCAACGCGCCGGCTGCACCCATCGCACCGCCTTCGGTCGGCGTGGCCAGGCCGAGGAAGATGGTGCCCAGCACCAGGAAGACCAGCAGCAACGGCGGGATCAGCACGAAGGTGACCTGGCGCGCCAGCGTCGACAGCAGGTTCGTGCGCACCAGCCGGTCGACCACGGCAGCCAGCCAGGCGAAGCCGATGCCGATCATCAGCGCCACCACCACCTTCTCGTCGGTGGGCGGCACGAAGTCCGCGTCGCCGCCGAGCCAGAGCTTGATCGTCGGCCAGTGGGCAAACACCTGCCAGCCGACGATCGCGCTGATGACGGCGAGCACGCCCAGCGACTTGTGACCGGTGTTGCCGTTGGCCTCGTGGTAGATCAAGGCCTCGGGCGGCAGCGCAGGCACCCAGGTCGGACGCACCACCGCCAGCACCAGCATGGCGATGACGTAGATGCCCACCAGGAGGAAGGCCGGGATGAACGCGGCCTTGTACATGTCGCCCACGCTCTGGCCCAGCTGGTCGGCGATGACGATGAGCACGATCGACGGCGGGATGATCTGCGCCAGCGTGCCCGAGGCGGTGATGACGCCCGCGGCCAGCGGCCGGTTGTAGCCGTAGCGCATCATGATGGGCAGCGAGATCAGGCCCATCGAGATCACCGAGGCGGCAACCACGCCGGTGGTCGCCGCGAGCATCGCACCCACCAGCACCACGGCGATCGCCAGGCCCGAACGCATCGGGCCGAAGACCTGGCCGATGGTGTCGAGCAGGTCCTCGGCCATGCGGCTGCGCTCGAGGATCAGGCCCATGAAGGTGAAGAACGGGATGGCCAGCAGCACATCGTTGGCCATGATCCCGTACAGCCGCAGCGGCAGGGCGTTGAAGAACAGCGCCGGCACCAGCCCGAGCTCGACGGCCAGCCAGCCGAAGCTCATGCCCGTGGCGGCCAGGGCGAAGGCGACCGGGAAGCCGGTGAGCAGGAACAGCAGCAGCGAGCCGAACATGATCGGCGCGATGTTTGCGGTGATGAAGCCGCTCAAGACCGTGCTCCCGAGCCGGCGCCAGACCCTGTGGCGGGCGTGGCGGCGGCCCTGGCGTCGGCGGCCTCGCGCAGCGCGGCCTCGTTCATCATCTCTTCAAGCAGCAGTTCCTCGTCGGTCTTCTCCGGCTTGGCGTGCGGGTCGGGCCCGTGGCCCGTGAGGAAGCCGATGCGCTTGAACAGCTCTGACAGGCTTTGCAGTGCCAGCAGCGAGAAGCCCACCGGCACCAGGATGTACAGCGGCCAGCGGATCAGCCCGCCGGGGTTGGCCGAGACCTCCTGGGATTCGATGGCCGTCATCACCGAGGGCAGCGAGGTCCAGATGAGGAAGGCGCACAGCGGCAGGAGGAAGAAGGCGATGCCCACCACGTCCACCCAGACCTGGGTACGCCGGCTCAGCCGGCCCGAGATGACGTCGATGCGCACATGCTGGTCGTGCAGGAAGACGTAGCCCGCACCGAGCATGAAGAGGGCAGCGAACAGGTACCACTGGCCTTCAAGGAAGGCGTTCGAGCTCATGTCGAAGGCCTTGCGAACGATGGCGTTGACGGTGCTGACGATGACGGCGGCCAGCAGCAGCCAGCACAGGGCGCGCCCGAGACGCTCGGTGGCGGCGTCGATGCCGCGACAGAAGGTGAGCAGCAGTTTCACGGTTCCACTCTTATCTTGTTGGCGTCACCTGCGGCCGGGCGTCAAACGCGGGCGGTCCAGGGGCATCGGTTCGTGAACCAAAGCAAAAACCGCACGCAAGCCCCACCGGGGTGGGGCCTGCGGGCGGGAAAGACGGCCCGCAGGCCGCCGTGTGGAACGTCAGCTGCGCAGCATCTGCGCCATGAAGTCGTCGAAGGTGTTCTCGGTGAAGCGCATCCACTGCACCGACTCCCTCTGGAACGCGCTGTACGAGTCGTACATGCGCTTGAAGTTGGCGTTGCCGGCGCTGAGCTCCTGGTACATCGGCAGCGCGGCGCGGTAGAAACCTTCCATCACCGGACGCGGGAAGGGCTTGACCTGGGTGCCACCGGCGATCAGGCGACGCAGCGCCGGTGCGTTGCGGGCGTCGTACTTGGCCATCATGTCGGCGTTGGCCTCGTGCGCCGCGGCGGTGAAGATCTCGCGGTACTCCTTGGGCAGCGCGTCCCAGGCCCGGTTGTTGACGATCCAGCCCAGCGCGGCGCCGCCTTCCCAGAAGCCCGGGTAGTAGTAGAACTTGGCGACCTTGTGGAAGCCGAGCTTCTCGTCGTCATAGGGGCCGACCCATTCGGCAGCGTCAATCGTCCCGCGCTCGAGTGCCGGGTAGATGTCGCCGCCGGGGATCTGCTGCGGCACCGCGCCGACGGCCGAGAACAGCCGTCCGCCCAGGCCGGGGATGCGCATCTTCAGGCCCTTGACGTCCTCCATGGTGTTGATCTCCTTGCGGAACCAACCCCCCATCTGCGCGCCGGTGTTGCCCGAGATGATGTACTGCACACCCTGCGGGCGCAGCCAGTCGTTGAACATCTTGCCGCCGCCGGCTTCCTTCCACCAGGCGTTCATCTGGCGGAAGTTCAAGCCGAAGGGGATGCAGGAGCCGAAGGCCCAGGCCGGATCCTTGCCCACGTAATAGAACGCGGCGGTGTGCGAGCACTCGACCGTGCCGGCAGCCACGGCATCAGCGGCTTGCGGCATCGGCACGATCTCGCCGGCCGGCGCGACGCTGATCTGGAAGCGGCCGCCGGTGGCTTCGCTGATGCGCTTGGCGGCGTCTTCAGCGGCGCCGTAGATGGTGTCGAGGGCTTTCGGGAAGCCCGACGAGCAGCGCCAGCGAATGGCCGGCTGGGCCTTGACGATGGCCGGGGCGGCGAGCGCCACGCCGACGCCTGCGCCGACGGAAGCCTTGGTGAGGAATGAGCGACGTTCCATTATTGGTATCTCCGGAGAGTGTGATCTGTGGTGGCAAGGGGCGTGCGCCGGGCTGTCAACGACAAGCCGTGGACGACGGCGACGCGGACCATAGGCGGCACCGGACACAAGAAAAAGTAGAAATATCTTGCATCTAAACTCCAGAATCTGGAACTATCGGGCCTGCCATGCAGCACCTGAACTACAAGCACCTGCACTACTTCTGGGTCGTCGCGCGCAGCGGCGGCGTGGCCAAGGCGGGTGCGCAGTTGCACGTCACGCCGCAGTCGATCAGCACGCAGATGCGTCAGCTCGAGACGGTCATCGGCGATCGCTTGTGGCGCCGCGCCGGGCGCAAGCTCGAGCTCACCGAGACCGGCCATCTGGTGCTCGAGCACGCCGAGCGCATGTTCGGCGTCGGCGAGGCACTGAAGGACGCGTTGCGTGACCGCAAGGGCCAGGGTGGCGGTGTGCTGCGCATCGGTGTCACCGGGGCCGTGGTCAAGGTGGTGGCTTACCGCACCATCGCGCCGGTGCTGCTGCTGAAGCCGGCGCCGCGGCTGCTGTGCCGCGAGGGCCGCTTCACCGAGCTGCTGGCGCTGCTCGCCGTGCACGAGCTCGACCTGGTCATCTCCGACCGCCCGATGCCCAGCGCGATGGGCGTGCGCGGCTTCAACCACCTGCTGTCCGAGAGCGGCGTCACCTTCCTCGCCGCGCCGCCCCTGGCCAAGCCGCTGCTGCGCAACTTTCCGCACAGCCTGGTTGGGGCGCCGATGCTGCTGCCGGGCGGTGACACGGCCGTGCGGCCGAAGATGCTGGGCTGGTTCGAACGCATGGGCGTGGCGCCGCGCGTCGTTGGCGATTTCGATGACACCGCCGTCATGAAGGCTTTTGGACAGGCCGGGGCCGGGGTTTTCCCGATGCCGACGGCCGTCGCTGCCGAAACCGCGCAGCAGTTCAAGGTGGTGCCGGTGGGCCGCACCGACGACGTGCGTTACCAGCTCTACGCCGTATCCACCGAGCGCCACCTCGCCAACCCGGCGGTGCTGGCCATCCGCGACGCCGCACGGGCGGCGCAGGAGGCCGCGCCGCCCGTGGGCAAGCGCCGCGCCGCCGCGAGCATCGAACCCGCCTGAGCGTGCCGCCTCAGCGCACGCCGAGCTTGAAGGCGATCATCGCGCGCAGCTTGTTCGGCAGCACCGGCTTGATCAGCAGATGGAAGTCGTGCTGCAGCGCCTCGTTCTCGTGGCCGCTGAGGCTGCTGCCGGTGATCAGGATGGCCGGCAGCGTGTGCGTGGCCCAGCGTGCGCGGACAAGAGCCAGCGCCTCCAGTCCGGTGCGGCCCTGCGGCAGCCGGTAGTCCACCAGCAGCAGCTGCGGCGCAGCGTCAGCGGTCGAGGCGGTCGAGGCGGTCCAATCGCGCACCGCGTCCACGGTGTCGAAGGACAGTACCTCGGCCCCCCAGGCCTGCAGCAGCACCACCAGGCCCTCGCGCACGGCGGCCTCGTCCTCGATGACGACGATGCGCTGCCCGTGCAGCGTCAGGCCCAGCGCGGCCTTGGTGGGACTGCCGGGCAGCGTCTGGGGCTCGCGCACGGGCCGGCCCGGGGGCAGTTCGAGCGTGAACACGGTGCCGCGGTTGACGCGCGAGCGCACCGTCAGCGGCGCGTCCATGAGGTTGGCCAGCCGCTTGACGATGGCCAGCCCCAGCCCCAGCCCCTTGCGGTGGTGCGCCTCCAGCGGGCGGTTGCTCTGCACCTGGTAGAACTCGTCGAAGATGCGCGGCAGGCTGGCCTCGCTGATGCCGATGCCGCTGTCCCAGACCTGCAGCACGAGCTTGCCGCCGCGCAGACGCGCGCTGACCAGCACACCACCGTCGTCGCTGTAGCGGATCGCATTGCTGACCAGGTTGCGCAGGATGCGTTCGACGATCACCGGATCGGCCTGCGCCAGGTGGCGTTCACCGCGAAAGCTCAGCTGCAGGCCCTTCTCGAATGCCACCGGCTCGAAGTGCAGGCGCAGTCGGCCGAACAGTTCGCGCAGGCGCACCGGCTGCACGTTGACGTCGACGCCGCCGCTGTCGATGCGGGTGATGTCCAGCAGCTCGCCGAACAGACCCTCCAGCGCGTCCACCGACTCGTTGATGCTGTTCACCAGCGAGGCCACTTCGGGCTCGCGGCTGCGCTGGCGCAGCGCCTCGGCGAACAGGCCCATCGCGTGCAGCGGCTGGCGCAGGTCGTGGCTGGCGGCGGCGAAGAACTGCGTCTTCGCGCGGCTGGCCGCCTCGGCGAGCGCGCGCGCGGCGTCGGCCTCGGTCTTCTCGACGCGCAGCTGGGCCGCCAGCTCGTCGGTGCGCGCCTTCAGCCGGATCGCATGGCCCAGCGCCGTGCCGTAGGTGCGGCCCATCAGCAGCGTGATGCCGAACAGCAGCGTCAGGATGCCCGCCAGTTGCCAGTGCCAGGGCTGGGTGTCGTCGCTGGCCACGCGCACGATGGTCGGCGCCAGCACCAGGGTGATGAAGCCGATGAAGATGCCGGGCTGCGTCGCCAGCAACTGCACCGAACCCAGGCAGTAGCTGTAGACGACGAGGATCAACGCCAGCCGGTGATAGTTGGTGCCCAGGCCCCAGAACAGCCACGCCGCGATGCCCCACATCAGGCCCTGCAACAGCACCAGCGCGGCCCAGCTGCCGCGCCAGGCAATCAGCGTGCGGTCTTCCACCGTGCGTCGGCGGCGCCGCCAACGCACGTAATGCGCCAGCCGCAGCGTCCACAGCAGCGCGACCACACCCAGCCAGCCGAGCAGGCCGCTGCGCTCGGCCAGGGGCCAGAACATGGCGGCCATCAGCAGCGCACCGACCGCGTTGCCCGTCAGCGAGGCCGGGGTCTGCACGAACAGCGCGCGCAGCTCGTCGACCTGGGTTCGCGTCGGGTCCACCGGCGTCTTGCGCGCGCTGCCTGGGGCAGCCGCGGCGGCGTCGGGCAGGGGCGTCTCGGCCGCAGGGTTCATCGAGGCTGCCTTCATCGCAAGAGCTGCTGCGTTCAACGCGCCGGGTTCTTGCGCACCAGCGTGATGCCCTGGCCTTGTGTCATCTGGCTGACCGCCAGCACGGCCTGCGTCCGTGTGCTGACGTTCAGCGCACGCAGCACCGCCGCCACATGGTCCTTGACGGTCTCGACCGACAAGCCCAGATGGCGCGCGATCAGCTTGTTCGGCAGGCCCTGCAGCAGCAGCCCCAGCACCTCGGTCTGGCGCGGCGTCAGGCCGACGGCGTCGAGCGAGGCCACGGTCTGGTGCGCGTCGGCCTGCACCGCCGGCTCGCTCGGGCGCATCACCCCCGGTGTGGTGTCGCCGCCCGGCGGCGGCGCGCTCATGTCCAGGCCCAGCATCATCGGCGGCACGTACAGGCCGCCGGACATCACCATGCGCAAGGCATCGAACAGCATCGTGTTGCTGCTGCGCTTGGGCACGAAGCCCATCGCGCCCAGGTCGATGGCGCGGATCACGTCGCTGGCGCGCTCCGAGGCCGAGACCACCACCACCGGCACGGCCGGGTAGGCCGCGCGCAGCTCGGCCAGCAGCTCGAAGCCATCGGCGTCGCCCAGCGAAAGGTCGAGCAGCACCAGGTCGTAGTCGCTGTCGTCGGCCAGCGCGGCGCGTGCGCCCTGCGCCGTTTCGACGCCGGCCACCGTGACATCGTCACCCAGGCCCTGGATGACCGACTGCAGCGCCGCCAGGATCAGCGGGTGGTCGTCGACGAGCAGCACCTTCATGCGTGTTCTCCTTGGCGTCTCTGGCGGGCGGTCTCAGGTAAAGCGCCGCGTCACGCTCTCGGCGACGCAGGCCGGCTTGGCCGAGCCCTCGAGCTCCATCGTGCACTCCACCACCAGTTGCGCGCCACCTTCCAGCGGCTCGTAGGCCAGCAGCTTGAAGTGCCCGCGCAGGCGGCTGCCCGAGCGCACCGGCGACGGAAAGCGCACCTTGTTCAGGCCGTAGTTGATGCCCATGCGCACGTCGGCGATGTCGAAGCCGCTGGCAAACAGCGGCGGCAATAGCGACAGCGTCAGAAAACCGTGCGCGATGGTGCCGCCGAAGGGGCCGCCAGCGGCGCGCTCGTGGTCGACGTGGATCCACTGGTGGTCATCGGTCGCTTGGGCGAAGAGATCGATGCGCTGCTGATCCACGGTCAACCAGTCAGAGACGCCGATCGACTGGCCGACGAGAGGATGCAGATCCTGCAATCGGGCAAAGAGCTTCATGGTGCGGTGATCCACTGGCGCAAGGGCGCCCATTGTTCAAGGTCGCGTTCGACGCGGCTGGGCGCCACGTCCCATAGCGTCAGGCCGCGCGCGGCCAGCTGGACGTAGTTCTGCGTGTCGCGCAGCCAGGCCACCACGGGCACCGGCAGCGTCTGCGTGTAGTGATGCAACTGCTCGACGGCGCGTGTGTGCTCACGCACCCGCATGCCGATCAGCCCGATGCGCAGCTTCTCGCCGCGCCGGTGCGCGCGCAGTTCTTGCACGAAGGCGTGGGTGGCGTTGATGTCGAACAGACTGGCCTGCAGCGGCACCAGCATGCGGTCGGCGATGCGCAGCACGGCGTCAAGCCGCTTGCCGTGCAACCCGGCGGGGGTGTCGAGCACCACATGCGTGGTGCCCTTGGGCGGGCGCACGATGTCATCGGCCTGCACGTCCCAGCCCCGGATGGCCGCCGCTGAAGGCGGGCGCAGCGCCAGCCACTGGCGAGCGGACTGCTGGCGGTCGACGTCGCCGAGCATCACCGCATGCCCGGCCTGGGCCAGACAACCGGCGATGTTGGTGGCCAGCGTGCTCTTGCCGGCGCCGCCCTTGGGGTTGGCGATCACGATGACGGGCATGGCCTCCTCCGTAGCGGTCCGACCAGGCTGCCGCGCCCGGTGCTGAATGCGGTTATGGTAGCTGCCGCCGTGCCCGCCCCGCCCTTGGCGTCGACTTCAGCCCCCATGTCCGACATCGTGCTCATCGCCGCACACCCGCAGCTCGGGCAATCGCGCGTCAACGGCGCGCTGCTGCAGCGCGCCGCCGGCATCGGGCGAGTGGCCGTGCGAGACCTGTACGCGTTGTACCCGGATTACTTCATCGATGTCGCCGCCGAGCAGGCGGCGCTGGCCGACGCCCGGCTGGTGGTCTGGCTGCACCCGGTCCACTGGTACTCGATGCCGCCATTGATGAAGCTGTGGCTCGACGACGTGTTTGCCTTCGGCTGGGCCTACGGCCCGGGCGGCCACGCACTGCAGGGCAAGGATCTCTGGGCCGTGCTGTCCACCGGCGGGCCCGAGAGCAGCTACCGCCCCGACAGCTACAACCGCTACTTCTTCGACGCCTTCCTGCCGCCCTACGACCAGACCGCCGCGCTGACCGGCATGCGCATGCTGCCGCCCTTGCTGCAGCATGGCGCGCACCGCGTCGACGACGAGTCGATCGCCGCGCATGTGGAGGTCTTCGCGCAGCGGCTGGCCCGTTATCCCGACTGGCCCGAGATCGCCGAGCTGGACGCCGCGCCGGCCTGCGAAGTGCCGCTGGATGCGCGGCCGGTGGACTGAGCACCGCGGCGCCCGAAATGGAACATGGCACACCCTGGCTCAGCTCGAGCCTGATCTATCTGGCCGCCGCGGTGCTGGCGGTGCCGCTGGCGCGGCTGCTCGGGCTCGGCTCGATCATCGGCTACCTGGGAGCCGGCATCGCCATCGGCCCCTGGGGGCTCTCGCTGGTGACCGACCCGCGCGCGATGCTGCAGTTCGCCGAGTTCGGCGTCGTGCTGATGTTGTTCCTGGTCGGGCTGGAACTCGAGCCGAAGCGGCTGTGGTCGTTGCGCAGGCCCATCTTCGGCTGGGGCAGCGCGCAGCTGCTGGGCAGCACGACGCTGCTGGCGGCGGTGGGCATGGCCTTCGGGCTGGACTGGCGGCTGGCGCTGGTGGGCGGCTTCGCGCTGGCAATGTCGTCCACCGCCATCGGGCTGGGTGTGCTCAACGAGCGCAACCTGATGCCCACTACCGCCGGGCGCAGCGTGCTCAGCGTCTCGCTGTTCCAGGACATCTCGGCCATCCCGCTGCTGGCGTTGCTGCCGCTGCTGGCCTTGGCGCCGGCCGCCGCCGACGGGGGAGGCGGCTGGCTGGGCGCAGCCAAGGCGGTGGGCGTGATCGCCGCCATCATCTTCGGCGGCCGCCTGCTATTGCGCCCGGCGCTGCGCTGGATTGCGCGCAGCGACACGCCGGAAATCTTCACCGCCGCCTCGCTGCTGCTGGTGGTGGCCACCGCCGCGCTGATGGAGAGCGTGGGCCTGTCGATGGCCCTGGGCGCCTTCCTCGCCGGTGTGCTGCTGGCCGAGAGCGAGTACCGGCGCGAACTGGAAACCGACCTCGAGCCCTTCAAGGGCCTGCTGCTCGGCCTGTTCTTCATCGCCGTGGGCATGAGCATCGACTTCGCCGTCGTGCTGGCCAGCCCGGGGCTGGTGGCCGCCATCGTGCTCGGCTTTCTCATCGTCAAGGCGCTGGTGCTGGTGTTGATGGCGCGGCTGATGCCGGTGCCGCTGGGCGAGCGCCCGGTGTTCGTGATCCTGCTCGCGCAGGGCGGTGAGTTCGGCTTCGTCGTGCTGCAGGCGGCGCTGGGCGCCGGGGCCGTGGCGGCCCAGCCGGCCTCGCTGCTGGTGGCCTGCATCGCGCTGTCGATGCTGCTGACGCCGCTGCTGCTGGTGCTGGCCGACCGCTGGGCAGCCGCGCGGCTGAAGAGCGGCGCCGCGGGCCCGAAGCTCGACGAGATCAACGAGCCGCAGCACGCGCCGGTGCTGATTGCCGGCTTCGGCCGCTATGGGCAGATCGTCGGCCGGCTGCTGGCGGCCAACGGCCTGCAGGCCACCGTGCTCGACCACTCGGTGGATGCGGTCGAGACCGTGCGCCGCTTCGGCTGGAAGGCCTTCTACGGCGACGCGACGCGGCTGGACCTGCTGCGCGTGGCCGGCGCCGAGCGCGCCCGGCTGTTCGTGCTGGCCATCGACGACGTGGACCAGAGCGTCGAGTGCGCGCGACTGGTGCGCGAGCACTTTCCGCAGTTGACCGTGATTGCCCGCGCGCGCAACGTCTCTCATTACTACGCGCTGCGCAAGCTGGGCATCACGCTGATCGAACGCGAGACGCTCGACTCGGCGCTGCTGAGTGCGCGCAGCGCGCTCGAAGTGATGGGCTGGCAGCCGCATGCCGCGCGCGTGCAGGCGCTGCGCTTCAGGCGCCACAGCATCGAGCTGATGGAGCAGATGGCGCCGCACTTCGAGGACGAGCGCAAGCTGATCGCCATCGCCAAACAGGGCCGCCAGCAGCTTGAAGAGATGTGGGCCAGCGAGCGCGAGCAGAACGCCGAGCGCGCTGCGCGCGCCGGCTGGCACGCGCCGCTGCAGCGGACCGTCGACGAGCCTCGCGCCGACTGAACACGGGCGTCTGCGCGCGCCGCATCGCGGTGCTAAGCTCATCTCCCCTTGGCGGGCGCCCTGCCACGCCGTTCACAGAGTGAGCACCCCATGCCCGGACTGCTGCCCGATGTCGATCCCGATGGCCTGCTCGAGTACTCGGTGGTCTACACCGACCGCGCGCTCAACCACATGTCCAAGCGCTTCCAGGGCGTCATGCGTGACATCGGCGGCGTGCTCAAGGAGGTCTACGGCGCACGCTCGGCGGTGGTGATCCCGGGCAGCGGCACCTTCGGCATGGAGGCCGTGTCGCGCCAGTTTGCCAGCGGCCGCAAGGCGCTGGTCATCCGCAACGGCTGGTTCAGCTACCGCTGGACGCAGATCCACGAGATGGGCCGCATCCCGGCCGAAGAGACCGTGCTCAAGGCGCGCCCCGTGGCCGCCGGCCGCCAGCAGCCCTGGCAGCCGGCGCCGCTGGACGAGGTGGTGGCGACGATCCGCGCGCAGCGCCCGGACGTGGTGTTCGCGCCGCATGTCGAGACCTCCGCCGGCATGGTGCTGCCCGACGCCTACCTGCGCACGGTGGCCGACGCGGTGCACGAGGTCGGCGGCCTGTTCGTGCTCGACTGCATCGCCAGCGGCGCGCTGTGGGTGGACATGCGGGCCACCGGCGTGGACGTGCTGGTCAGCGCACCGCAGAAGGGCTGGACCGGATCGCCCGGCTGCGCCTTCGTGATGCTCTCCGAGCGCGCGCGCGCGGCCATCGACGCCACCGTCAGCACGAGCTTTGCGGCCGATCTGAAGAAGTGGCTGCAGATCATGGAGACCTACGAAGGCGGCGGCCATGCGTACCACACGACGATGCCGACCGACGCGTTGGCGCTGACGCGCGACGCGATGCTCGAGACGCGCGCCTACGGCTTCGAGCGCCTGCGCGATGAGCAACTCGAGCTCGGCCGCCGGGTGCGCGCGCTTCTGGTGGCGCGCGGGCTCAAGAGCGTCGCCGCCGAAGGCTTCCAGGCCGCTGGCGTGGTGGTCAGCTACACCGACGACCTCGGCCTGCACAACGGCAAGGCTTTCATGGGCGAAGGCCTGCAGACCGCCGCTGGCGTGCCGCTGATGTGCGACGAGCCGGCCGACTTTCGCACCTTCCGCCTCGGGCTGTTCGGGCTGGACAAGCTGCACCATGTTGATCGCACAGTGGCCAACCTGGAGCGGGCGCTCGGCCACATCCAGGCTGCCGCGGCGGCGCCCGAGCACGCGACGGCCTGATTCAAGGCGCGCAGGCCGGGTGCCCCGCCGGGCACCGGTCAGCGCAGCCCGTCCCACAGCAGACTTCAGGCCGGTGGCCCCCCATGCCGGCACACCGCGGGTGTGGCGACGGCCCAGAACCAGGGGTCCGAGGCCTGTGCCGGCATCAGCATCTCATTCGATGCGGCATGCGTCCTCGAAGGGCAGGCGGGGGCTGCGCGCGAACAGCTTGGACGGGTCGCCGCGGCCGAGCGTGCAGACGAAGTTGGTCTTCACGGTGGTGCCGGCCCAGAAGGCGGCGTCCATCTTCGCGGCATCGAAGCCGCTCATCGGCCCGCAGTCCAGGCCGAGCGCGCGCGCGGCCAGGATCAGGTAGCCGCCTTGCAGGCTGGAGTTGCGCAGCGCCGTCTGCTCGATCAGCGCCGCATTGCCCTCGAACCAGACGCGCGCATTGGCGTGCGGGAACAGCCGCGGCAACTGCTCGGCAAACGCCATGTCCATGCCGATCACCGCCGTCACCGGGGCCTGTTGCACCTTGGGCCGGTTGCCGGCGCTCATGCACTCCAGCAGCCGCGCCTTGGCTGCGTCGCCGCGCACGAAGACGATGCGTGCCGGGCTGCAGTTGGCCGAGGTCGGGCCCCACTTGAGCAGATCCCACAGCGCATGCAGCGTGCTGTCGGGCAGCGGGTCGGGGAAGTAGCCGTTGTGCGTGCGCGCTTCGGTGAAGAGCTGTTCTGTGCTGGTGTTCATCGGACAATTGTCGGGTGTTCCAACCCTCGCAGAATGACGTCCGCCGCTTCTTCTGCAGCGCCCATGCGCGCTGGCGCGAAGGTCTGCCGCTGGATGCGATGCAGTCGATCGCCGCGCGCTGGATCGCCGAGCACCCTGAGCACCACGATGAACTGGCCGACGAGGCCGCCGCGCTGGCGGCCGTCTACAGCGTCGAGGGCGGACGCGCCAATCCCTTCCTGCACCTGTCGATGCATCTGAGCCTGGAGGAGCAGTGCGCCATCGACCAGCCGACCGGCATCCGCCAGGCGGTTCAACTGCTGGCTGCCCGCCGTGGTGGTCTGCACGCCGCGCACCACGAGGCGATGGAGTGCCTGGGCGAGATGGTCTGGGCGGCGCAGCGCAGCGGGCTGCCGCCCGACGGGCAGGCCTACCTGGAGTGCGTGCGCAGGCGCTCGACGAGGGATTGAGCCGTCCGCCAGCTGGCGTCTCGCGGCATCAGCGCACCAGCTCGACCGCCGGCTCGTCGCAGCGACCGAGCAGGCGCAGCGCCTGGTGGATCAACTCGTGCGCATCGGCGGTGACGGCACTGGCGCCCCGCTGCAACAAGGTGTCCGCCTGCGCCAGCATGCGCAGGCCGGCATAGACGATGACCGGCGGGCCGGCGCGGCGCAGGGCCGGGTGCGCGAGGAAGTCTTGCCCGGCGGCGCGCGAGGCGTCCGATGAGCCGGTGCGTGCAAGGTCGGTGATCACCAGGTCGTAGCGCTCGTTCTCCAGCTGCGCCAGCGCTTCGCGGGTGGACACCACGTTGTCGAAGACCAGCCCGTGCGGGCGCAGCGCGTCGCGTTCGGCCTCGTTGTTGGCTGGTTGGTCATCCACCCACAGGACACGTGCGGCGGCTCGGGGCGCCGTGGCCAGCAAAGGCAGCGCCGTGACCAGTGCATCCACGTCCGGCCCCAGACTGGCCCGGCGCAGCGCGTAGGCGTTGCGCCGCGTGAACCAGCGCAGCGCCGGCGGCATCGATTCATCGGCGGGCATCGCCGCGCCATCCACCAGCACCGGCACCACCGCCGCGCCGTGAAAGCGCGCGCGCCGCCACTCGAAGGCGACGACGTTGTCGCTGTTGTGCAGCCGCTGCACGTCGAAGGTCGGTCCGACCAGCGCCAGCACCACATTCGAGCGCTCGATGGCCTGCTGGATGACGTCGCGGTAGGCCTCGCCGCCGCCGATGCTGCCGGTATCGATGAAGCTGCCGCAGCCGGCGGCGCGCAGCGCATAGCCCAGCAGGTGAGCCGCCCACAGCGTGTCGGCGCGCTGGTAGGAGACGAAGGCCTGCACCGCCGGCCCCGGCTAGTGCACGCGCCCGGGCCGCGCGCCGCCGGCCAGCACCTGCGCCAGTTCGGCCAGGCTCTGCAGGTTGTGCGCGGGCAGGAAGAGGTCCACATGCGGCAGCATCGCCTTGATGCCGCCGGCGCGCGGCTCGAAGGCATCGAAGCGCAGCAGCGGGTTCAGCCAGATCAGCCGGCGGCAGCTCTTGTGCAGGCGCTCCATCTCGAAGCTCAGCTCGGCCGTATGGCCGTGCTCGAGGCCGTCGGTGACCAGCAGCACGGTCGCCCGCCCGGGCAGCACGCGGCGCGCCCAGCGCTGGTTGAACTCGTGCAGGCAGGTGCTGATGCGGGTGCCGCCGGACCAGTCTTCGACCTCGCGCACGACCCGCGAGACGGCCACGTCCGGGTCGCGCTGGCGCAGGCTGCGCGTGGTGCGGGTCAGGCGGGTGCCGAAGACGAAGCTCTCGACGCGCGCGTCGGCATGCCCGAGCGCATGCGTGAAGTGCAGCAGCATGCGCGAGTAACGGCTCATCGAGCCCGAGATGTCGGCCAGCACCACCAGCGGCGCGGGCTGGCGGCGCGGCTGGCGCCAGCGCAGGCCGGCCAGATCGCCGCCGTGGCGGGCCATGTCGCGCAGCGTGGCGCGGGCATCGGGCCGGCCGGGGTGCGCGGCCGGCCGCAGCCGCCGCGTGAGCAGCGGCTCGAACAGCGGCGCCAGGCGCCTGAGCATCTGCTGCGCGGCGCGCCACTCGTCGCTGGTCATGGTCTCGAAGTCGGCTTTCTGCAGCCTCTCGCGCTCGCTCCACGTCATCGTGGTCTCGATCTCCAGTTGCTCCGGCGGCGGCGGCTGCGGGGCGTTGGGCTGGTGCGGGAACATCGCCTCGGCCAGCCGCCGGTTCTCGGCCGGCGCCGGGGTCGTGTTCTCCTTGGCCTGCACCCGCGGCAGCAGCATCGCCATCATGCGGCCGGTGAGATCCGGGTCGCGCCAGAACAGCTGGAAGGCCTGCTCGAAGAGCTCGCGGTGCTCGACGCGGTCGATGAAGCAGGCCGCCAGCGTGTCGTGGAAATCGCCCCGGGTCTGCATCGTGCCCACCTGCAGCGCCTGCAGCGCGAGCTGGATGCGGTCGCTGCCCAGCGGCAGCCCGGCGGCGCGCAGCACGCGGCCGAAGTGCATCACGTTCTCGGCCAGATGGCCGGGCAGCTCGGCCGGGGTGGGCAGCATCGTCGGTGCGCCGGGAGATCAACCCTGGGCGGCGGCCTTGACCTGGTCGAGCAGCCGCTTGGCCTCGCTGCCCTGCACCTTGGCGATGTCGTCCTGATACTTCAGCAACACGCCCAGCGTCTGGTTGATCGTCTCGGGGTCGAGCACCAGCGCATCGAGCTCCATCAGCGCGCGCGTCCATTCGATGGTCTCGGCGATGCCGGGCAGCTTGTAGAGCTCGATGCTGCGCAGACGCTGCACGAAGCCGACGATCTCGCGCGACAGCCCGGCGCGCGCGCCAGGCACGCGGCGCTGCAGGATGGCCAGTTCACGCGCGGCGTCGGGGAAGCCCACCCAGTGGTACAGGCAGCGGCGCTTGACTGCGTCGTGGATCTCGCGCGTGCGGTTGCTGGTGAGCACGACGATCGGCGGCGTGACCGCCTTTACCGTGCCGTACTCCGGGATGGTGATCTGGAAGTCGCTCAGCACTTCGAGCAGGAAGGCCTCGAAGGGCTCGTCGGCGCGGTCGAGCTCGTCGATCAGCAGCACCGGCGGCACGGGCTGCGCCGGGTCGATCGCCTGCAGCAGCGCGCGGCGGATCAGGAAGCGGTCGCCGAAGAGTTCATGTGCCAGCGCGTTGCGACCGCCCTCCGCTTCGGCCAGCCGGATCTCGAGCATCTGACGGGCGTAGTTCCATTCGTAGGCCGCGCCGGCCAGGTCGAGCCCTTCGTGGCACTGCAGGCGGATCAGCGGGCGGCCCAGCATGGTGGCCAGCGTCTTGGCGATCTCGGTCTTGCCGGTGCCGGGCTCGCCTTCCAGGAACAGCGGGCGCTGCAGGCGCAAGGCGAGGAAAGCGGTGGTCGCGAGTGCGCGCTCGGCCACATAGTCATGCGCCAGCAACTGCGCGGCGGTGTCGTCGATGCTCTGGGGCAGGGGGCTCATCGGGGCTCGTCGGAGCGTCAAGGGACGTCGCAAATGAAGAACGCCGGCCCGCAAGGTGGCCGGCGTTCGGCGTTCAGGGTGCCGGTGGTCAGCTTGCTGCCACCGCCCGCCCTGCCAGCACCGGGATCAGCGCGGCACGGTATTCGGCCGAGCCGTGCAGGTCGTTGTTCAGGCCGTCGGCGCTGACCGTTGCGCCGGCCAGCGCTGCGGCTGACCAGTCGGCGGCCAGCTTCGTCTCGAGCCCTGATTCGCGGTAGACCACCGCGCCGGCCCCGGTGACGGCCACGCGCACGCCGCCCGCGCCATGGCTGACGAACACGCCGACCAGCGAGAAGCGGCTGGCCGGCTGTTTGAACTTCTGCCACGCGGCCTTGGCAGGGATCGGGAAGCTGACCGCCGTGATGATCTCGCCCTCGGCCAGCGCCGTGGTGTACAGGCCGAGGAAGAAGTCGTCGGCAGCAATCGTGCGGCTGTTGGTGTGCACGGTGGCGCCCAGGCCCAGCACGGCAGCCGGGTAGCAGGCGGCGGGGTCGTTGTTGGCCAGGCTGCCGCCGATCGTGCCGCGGTTGCGCACCTGCCGGTCGCCAATGCGGCCGGCCAGGTCGGCCAGCGCCGGGATGGCCGCTTGCACCTCGGCCGAGGCGGCGACGGCGGCATGCGTGGTGGCCGCGCCGATGGTCACGGTGCCACTGGCGACCGTGATGCCCTTGAGCGCAGCGATGCCACCCAGGTCGACCAGCGCCGAGGGCGCAGAGAGCCCCAGCTTCATCGACGGGATCAGGCTCTGGCCGCCGGCCAGCAGACGGGCGTCGGCGGTCATGCCGGCGGCGGCGGCGTCGGCCACGCTGGAGGGGGTGTGGTAAGCGAAGGCTTGCATGGTGTGTGTTCTCCGGTGCGGGTTCAGGCAGCGCTGCGGGCAGCCTGCCAGACGACGTGCGGGGTGGCGGGCATCGACAGGTTCTTGATGCCCAGCGCGTGGCAGATGGCGTTGATGACGGCCGGCGGGCTGCCGATCGCCCCGGCCTCGCCGCAGCCCTTCACACCCAGCGGGTTGTGCGTGCAGGGCGTGCCCTTGGCGGTCTCGACGGTGAAGTGCGGAATGTCGTCGGCGCGCGGCATTGTGTAGTCCATGTAGCTGCCGCTGATCAGCTGGCCCTCGTCGTCGTAGACGCCGTGTTCGAGCATCGCCTGCCCGATGCCCTGCGCCAGACCGCCGTGCACCTGGCCCTCGACGATCATCGGGTTGATCACGTTGCCGAAGTCGTCCACCGCGGTGAAGCGCTCGATGCGCGTGACGCCGGTGGCCGGGTCGACCTCGACCTCGCAGACATAGCTGCCGGCAGGGTAGGTGAAGTTGCTCGGGTCGTAGAAGGCGTTCTCGTTCAGCCCGGGCTCGAGCTTGTCGTGCGGGAAGTTGTGCGGCACGTAGGCGGTCAGCGAGACCTGCGCGAAGGGCACGCTCTTGTCGGTGCCGGCCACCTTGAACAGGCCGTTCTCGAACACCACGTCGGTATCGGCGGCCTCCATCAGGTGGGCGGCGATCTTCTTGCCCTTGGCGATCACCTTGTCCAGCGCCTTGACGATGGCGGTGCCGCCCACGGCCAGCGAGCGGCTGCCGTAGGTGCCCATGCCGAACAGCACCTTGCCGGTGTCGCCATGCTCGATGTTGATGTCCTCCATCGGGATGCCCAGCTTGTCGGCCACCACCTGCGCAAAGGTGGTCTCGTGGCCCTGGCCGTGGCTGTGGCTGCCGGTGAAGACGGTCACCTTGCCCGTGGGATGCACGCGCACCTCGCCGGCCTCGAACAGGCCGGCACGCGCGCCGAGCGCGCCCGCCACCGCCGACGGCGCAATGCCGCAGGCCTCGATGTAGCAGCTGTAGCCCAGACCACGCTTCATGCCCTGCTCCGCACTGGCTGCCTTGCGCGCGGCGAAGCCGGCCACATCGGCGAGTTCGAGCGCGCGCGTCAGCGTGGCGTTGTAGTCGCCGGTGTCGTAGGTCAGGCCCACCGGCGTGGCGTAGGGAAAGGTGGTGATGAAGTTGCGCCGGCGCAGTTCAGCCGGGTCGATGCCCAGTTCGTGCGCTGCCGTCTCCACCGTGCGCTCCACCGTGTAGGTGGCCTCGGGCCGGCCGGCGCCGCGGTAGGCGTCCACCGGGGCGGTGTTGGTGAACACCGCGTCCACCGTGACGCAGATCTTCGGCGTGCTGTACTGCCCGGCCATCAGCGTGGCGTACAGGATCGTCGGCACGGCCGTCGAGAAGGTCGACAGGTAGGCGCCCAGGTTGGCCTGGGTGTGCACACGCATGGCGAGGAATTTGCCGTCCTTGTCGAGCGCGAGTTCGCTCGTCGTCAGGTGATCGCGGCCATGGGCGTCGGAGAGGAAGCTCTCGCTGCGCTCGGCCGTCCACTTGATCGGCCGGCCGACCTGCTTGCTGGCCCAGACCAGCGCCGTCTCTTCGCCGTAGAGGAAGATCTTGCTGCCGAAGCCGCCGCCGACATCGGGTGCGACGACGCGCATCTTGTGCTCGGGGATGCCGAGCACGAAGGCGCACATCAGCAGCCGCTCGACGTGCGGGTTCTGGTTGGCCACGTACAGCGTGTACTCCTCGCTGCTCGGGTTGTAGGCCGCGTTGGCGGCGCGCGGCTCGATCGCGTTGGGTACCAGCCGGTTGTTGCGAAAGGTCAGCGTGGTGACGTGGGCCGCGGTCTTAAAGGCCTCGTCCGTGCCGTCCTTGTCGCCGATGCTCCACAGGTAGCAGCGGTTGTCCGGTGATTCGTCGTGCAGCGCCGGCGCGCCGGCCGCCTTGGCCACATCCGACACCGCGCCGAGCACCTCGTAGTCCACCTCGATCAGCGCCACGGCAGCCTTGGCCTGGTCGATGCTGTCGGCCACCACCAGGGCCACGCGGTCGCCCACGTAGCGCACCTTGCCGTCGGCCAGGATGGGGTGGCGCGGCTCTTTCATCGGCGTGCCGTCGATGTTGTTGATCAGCCAGCCGCAGGGCAGGCCGCCGACGGCCTTGAAGTGTTCGCCGGTGTAGATGGCGACCACCCCGTCGGCCGCCTCGGCAGCGGTGGTGGAGATCGAGGTGATGCGCGCGTGCGCATGCGGGCTGCGCAGGAAGACCCCGTAGGCCTGCTGCGGCAGCACGATGTCGTCGGTGTACTGCCCGCGGCCGGTGAGGAAGCGCCCGTCCTCGCGGCGAAGGACGCTCTGGCCGATGAAATTCTGGCGTGCATTCATGTTGAAGGCTCCTGTGGGCGGGCTCAGGCCGTGGCGGCCTGTTGCACCGCGCGGACGATGTTCTGGTAGCCGGTGCAGCGGCAGAAGTTGCCTTCCAGCCCTTCGCGGATCTGCGTCTCGGTAGCGTGCGGGTGGTGCTTGACCAGGTCGATCGCGCTCATCACCATGCCCGGGGTGCAGAAGCCGCACTGCAGGCCGTGGCAGGCGTTGAAGGCGGCCTGCATCGGGTGCATCGTGCCGTCGGCGCCGGCCAGGCCCTCGATGGTGGTCAGCGCCATGCCCTCGGCCTGCACGGCCAGCATGTTGCAGGCCTTCACCGCATGGCCATCCAGGTGCACGGTGCAGGCGCCGCACTGGGCGGTGTCGCAGCCGACATGGGTGCCGGTCAGGCGAAGGTGTTCGCGGATGAAATCCGTCAGCAGCGTCTGCGGCGATACCTCGCGTTTGACGCGCTTGCCGTTGACGGTCAGGGTGAGCATGGACATGACAGCGTCTCCTCGTTCTGGGTTCTTGGGTTCTGGGGCAGTGAGTGTTTTACCCCACGGTGCGCTTGCGTTCCATGACGGAACGTTGACGACGCTGCTGCGCACCGCCGCGTGAAGACGCGGATGGCAGCACCGGCCCTGGGGATCCAGCAGGCAGCATAGGGGCTGGCCGCCCCCGCGCATCAGGGAAAGCGCCTAGGCGCACCCCCACGGTCGGCAAGACCGAGGCAGCGGGCGTGGCGGGCGCGGGTGCCCGCGCGGCGTCGCTACTCGTTGCTGACCGCGCGCACTTCGGCGATCGCGGTGGCGCCGGAGAGCACCTTCTCGATGCCGTCCTGGCGCAGCGTGCGCATGCCTTCGGCCATCGCCGCGTGCTGCAGTTGTTCGGCGCGCGCGCCGGTCTGGATCAGGTGGCGCAGATCGCGCGATCCGCACATCAGTTCGTGCACCGCGGCGCGGCCGCGAAAGCCGGTGCCGTCGCAGTGTGTGCACCCCGGGCCATGGAAGTGGCGCAGCTTGCCGTTCTGGCCGAAGCGGGCCACCCAGTCGGCCAGCACGGCGTCGCGCGTGGGCGCGTTCTCGACCCGGTTGAAGCCGTGCATGTAGTCGGCCAGCAGTTCGTCGGTCTGCTCGGCGCTGGCGTCAGTGGCCACCACGCAGTGCTTGCAGATGCGCCGCACCAGCCGCTGCGCGAGCACGGCCAGCAGCGCGTCGGCGAAGTTGAACGGGTCCATGCCCATGTCGAGCAGGCGCGTCACGGTCTCGGGTGCGCTGTTGGTGTGCAACGTGGACAGCACCAGGTGGCCGGTGAGCGAGGCCTCGACGGCGATCTGCGCTGTTTCGCGGTCGCGGATCTCGCCGACCATGATGACGTCCGGGTCGGCACGCAGGAAGGCGCGCAGCGCGCCGGCAAAGGTCCAGCCGATCCTCGCGTTGACCTGCACCTGGCGCAGCCCGGTCTGGGTGATCTCGATCGGGTCTTCGGCGGTCCAGATCTTGCGCTCGGGGGTGTTGATGTAGCCCATCGCCGAGTGCAGCGTGGTCGTCTTGCCCGAGCCGGTGGGGCCGACGCAGAGCATCATGCCGTAGGGCCGCGCGACGGCCGATTTGACGCGCTGCAGGTTCGGCGGGCTGAGGTTCAGGCTGTCCAGCGGCAGCGGCTTGGCGGAAGCCAGCAGCCGCATGACCACGTCCTCCAGCCCGCCCTGCGTGGGAATGGTCGCCACGCGCAGTTCGAGCTTGGTGCCCGGCGCGAAGCGGGCAAAGTTGATCTTGCCGTCCTGCGGCTTGCGGCGCTCGGAGATGTCGAGATCGCACATGATCTTGATGCGCGCGATCACCGGGTTGCGGTAGGTGTAAGGCAGCTCCAGATAGGGCTTGAGGATGCCATCGCGCCTGAAGCGGATGCGCACCTTGTCCTTGCCCGGCTGGCACTCGATGTGGATGTCCGACACGCCCTGGCCCTTGGCTTCCAGGATCATGCTGTTGATCAGCCGCACGAGCGAGTTGTCGGACTGCTCGATCGGGCGTGCTTCGTCGGCCAGCCCGCGTTCGTCGGCGTTCTGCTCCAGCGTGGCCAGCAGTTCGCTGGCGTCCACCTGGTTGGCGTCGGCCGCCTCGCCGCCGGAGTCCTGGAACTCCAGCTGCGACATCGCGCCTTCGGCGCCGATCTTCTCGTAGGCGCGGTCGATGGCGCCCTTGAGGTCACGCGCCAGCGCCAGCACCGGCATCACCTTGCGCTGCACCAGGAACTCGATCTCGTCGATGGCCTCGCCGCGGCTCGGGTCCTCCAGCGCCACCACCAGTCGGCCCTCGCGCGCCATCAGCGGCAGGGCCAGCAGCCGCTTGGCGATGGCGAAGGGCAGACGCGCCAGTGCCGCGGTATCGACCGGGAACTGCTTGACGTCGACCATCGGGTAGCCCATCTTGCGCGATAGCGCAGACTGCAGATCCTCGCGCGAGATCAGGCCCTTGCGCAGCAGCAGTTCGCCCAGCGGCACGCCGCGTTCCTGGCGCTGCTGCGAGAGGGCGTCGTCGAGCTGCGCCGCCGTGACGTAGCCGAGCGCAGTCAGCGCCTCGCCGATGCGCACCATCGGCATGCGCGCCTGGTTCTCCAGCGCCTCGCCCAGCTGTTCCGGGGTGACGATCTGCCGGCCCAGCAGCACATCGCCGATCTTCTTGGCGCGGATGTCGCGCTGCTCCTGCACCACGCGCTCAACCTGCGCGGCGGTGGCGGCGTTGCCGGCCACCAGCACCTCGCCGATGCGCCCGCCGATCTCGACGCTGTCGTACACGCCGCGCGGCAGGAAGCTTCGGCGCACCGTGCCCACGGTATCCACCGGTTCGAAGAGGAAGAGTCCGTAATCGTTTTCGCGGTATCCCACGGTGCGGCCGGTCAGCGGCTCGCGGCCCTTGAGCAGCACGCGGAAGGGCACGTGGTCGGGCCGCGGCGGCGGGATGTTGGCAGGCGTGGGCAGCGGCGCCAGAGGCAGCAGCAGCAGCAGCCGGCGAAACTGCGCGAAGCGCACCGGCACCGCGTTGCGCGAAGGCGGAACCTGCACACGCACCATCAGCGCGTCGAGGTCGAAGTCGATCAGCCGGCCGTGCAGCACCTTGCCGTTGGTGCCCTCGATCTCGCACGGTTCCGGTTCGATAGCGCAGGTGGGTGCCGGATAGAAGGAAAACGGGGGAGTCGGCCAGGCGAAGGGCTCCCGGTGGGGGGCGGCCAGCGGCGACGCCCCCGTCTGCAACGGCATCGGCTCGGTCTGGCTGCTCTCTTCGCCCTCGATCGGCACCAGCGAAAACGGAAGATTGGACAGGTCAGACATGGCGGCGCGAATCCGGCAGTTGCAACCGATCCTAGAGCCGGGCGCGCCATGGGCATGCCCTGAACTGGCCGGTCTGCCGGGGCCAGATGTGCCCGCAGCGCCCTATCGCATCTGCGCGGGCAGGAAAGTGACGATCTGCGGAAAGACGTAGATCAGCCCGATGGCTGCCGCCAGCAGGAAGAAGAAGGGCAGCGTCACCTTGGCGATCCAGCCGATGTTGCGCTGCGTCATGCCTTGCAGCACGAACAGGTTGAATCCGATCGGCGGCGTGATCTGCGCCATCTCGACCACCAGCACGATGAAGATGCCGAACCACAGCGGGTCGATGCCCGCTTTCTGGATGGTGGGCAGGATCACGCCCATGGTCAGCACCACCATGCTGATGCCGTCGAGGAAGCAGCCGAGCACGATGAAGAACACCATCAGCATCAGCAGCAACTGGAACTGGCTCAGGCCCAGTGTGGCGATCCACTCGGCCAGATGGCGCGGCAGCCCGATGTAGCCCATGCTCAGCGTGAGAAAGGCGGCGCCGGCCAGGATCAGCGCAATCATGCAGTACAGCCGGGTGCCGCCGACCAGCGAATCGACGAAGGTACGCCATGACAGCGCGCCCTGCACCGCCGAGATGACCAGCGCGCCCACCACGCCCAGTGCCGCCGCCTCGGTGGCGGTGGCCACACCGGTGTAGATGCTGCCAAGCACGGCGGCCACCAGCAGCAGCACCGGGATCAGGTGGCGCGACTCGCGGATCTTCTCCGCCAGCGTGGGCTGAGAATCCGCCGGCGGCACCAGTTCCGGGTGGCGCAGTGCCCAGAACACCACGTAGCCGGAGAACAGCATCGCCAGCATGATGCCGGGCAGGACGCCGGCAATGAACAGCTGCGCGATGGAGACCTCGGCGCTGACGCCGTAGACGATCATGATGATCGAAGGCGGGATCAGCAGCCCCAGCGTGCCGGCGCCGGCCAGCGATCCGATCGAGATGCCGTCGGGGTAGCCGCGGCGCTTGAGCTCGGGCAGGCTCATCTTGCCGATGGTGGCGCAGGTGGCGGCGCTCGAGCCCGAGACGGCAGCGAAGATCGCGCAGCCGACCACGTTCACGTGCAGCAGGCGTCCGGGCAGCGACTGCATCCAAGGCGCCAGGCCGCGGAACATGTCCTGGCTCAGGCGGGTGCGAAAGAGGATCTCGCCCATCCAGACGAAGAGGGGCAGCGCGGTCAGCGTCCAGCTCGAGGCGCTGCCCCAGATGGTGATCGCCATCGCGTCGCCGGCCGGGCGCGCGCTGAACAGCTGCATGCCGATCCAGGCCACGCCGGCCAGCGTGAGACCGATCCAGACGCCGCTGGCCAGGATCAGGAACAGCGCGCCGATCAACAGCAGCGAGATGCCGATATCGCTCATTCGTTAAGTGACGCTTCTTCGCTCACCCTCTGCACGCGGCGCCCCTGCAACTCGAGCACCAGCTCGTCGACGAAAGCGATCAACAGGATCAGCATGCCCAGCGCCATGCTGATCTGTGGAATCCACAGCGGCGTGGCGTCGTTGCCGGTGGAGATGTCCTTGAACTGATGCGACTGCCAGGCCAGACGGATGCTGTAGAACGCGAACAGCGCCGACAGCGCGCAGGCCGCCAGCAGCGACCAGAGCTCCATCACGCGGCGCAGGCCGCCCGACAGCGCTCCCAGCAGGATCGTCACGCGGATGTGCTCGCCGCGCTTGAGCGTGTGCGCCAGCGCCAGAAAGCCGGCGCCGGCCATCAGATAGCCCGCGTAAGCATCGGTGCCCGGCACGTGGAAGTGCAACTGCCGCCCGAGGATGCCCAGCAGCACCATCACCAGCAGCCCGACCATGAAAACCCCGGCCAGCCAGGACGCGCTGTCGTACACGCCGTCAAGCAGGCGGCGCATCGTTGCGGCGGGCCGGGGGTGTGGGAGTGGTGCAGGGACGATGCGCGCCGGCGGGCCTTCAGCTCACCTCTGGAAGGCGTCCACCAGTTGCTTGCCCTCGGCGCCGGACTTCTCCAGCCATTCCTTGAGCAGCGTGTCGCCGACCTTCTTCAAGTCGGCCGTCAGTGCCGCCGGGGGCGGCAGGATCTGCATGCCGCCGGCCCTCAGCTTGTCCAGGCTGTCGGTATTGGCGCGCCGGCTGGCCGCCCAGCCGCGTGTCTCGGCGTCAGCGCCGGCCTTCATCACCGCATCCTGCGTCGGCTTGTCCAGTGCGTTGAAGGCCGCACGATTGACGAGCACGACGTTCTTCGGCAGCCAGGCCTGGGTGTCGTACCAGAACTTGACATGCTCGTGCAGCTTGGCGTCCCAGCCGGTCGAGCCCGAGCTGATCATGCTTTCGACGACGCCCGTCGCAAAGGCCTGGCTGACCTCGGCCGCCTGAACGGTAACGGGCTGTGCGCCGACCAGTTCGCCGATGCGCGCGGTGGCCGGGCTGTAGGCGCGCCACTTGATGCCGCGCAGATCGGCCGCGTTGGCGAGCGGCTTCTTGCTGTACACGCCCTGCGGCGGCCACGGCACCGAATACAGCACCATCATGCCCTGCTCGGCCAGCTTCCTTTCCAGCATCGGCTTCTGCAGGCGCCACAGCTTGGCCGCCTCGTCGTAGCTGTCGGCCAGGAAGGGCAGGCCGTCGGCGCCGAAGATCTGCCACTCGTTCTGGAAATTCACGAGCAGGATCTCGCCGGCCTGCGCCTGCCCGCCTTGCACGGCGCGCTTGATCTCTGGCGCCTTGAACAGCGACGCGCCCGCGTGCACGGTGATCTTGAGCTTGCCGCCCGAGGCGCGGTCGACATCATTGGCGAAGGCGACCAGGTTCTCGGTGTGGAAGTTGGTCGCCGGGTAGGCGGACGGCAGATCCCATTTGATCTGGGCGTGTGCGGCGGCGGCGGCCA
>Ga0105048_10002839_pt1 | contig 28291 bp, 30 predicted proteins | sample MAT05_FD_78382 | JGI IMG/M metagenome (GOLD analysis project Ga0105048, IMG submission 78382) | Freshwater microbial communities from Lake Fryxell liftoff mats and glacier meltwater in Antarctica - MAT-05 | ecosystem: Environmental > Aquatic > Freshwater > Ice > Liftoff microbial mat | place...
AGCGCGGTAGTGGGTGGTCAATTCGATCCTCTTACAATGGCTGAAGGAACGTACACCTATTCGGTCGCTGCCAACGCACCTTGTGTTTCTGCAAGTGCGTCCATCCAAGTTTCCATTGAGGTTGCTGGAGATGCCGGATCGAATGCTGCGCTCACCGCATGTGCAGGTTCTGCACCTGTCGATCTGTTTGAACTGTTGGGGGGACAACCTACCTCCGGCGGTAGCTGGTCAGGTCCTTCTGGAGCCGATGATGGCACTCTCGATCCGGGTTCCGATCCGGCCGGGAACTATACTTACTCGATCAACGGTAGCGTTTGCGCTATTGCGTCCTCAACAGTGGTCGTTGCGCTTGTTGCCGGTCCCGATGCAGGCGCCGACGGTATTATCCCGTTGTGTTCATCATCCACGGCCATCGCTCTTTCATCCGTGTTGACCGGAACGCCGGATGCTGGTGGGGTCTGGACGGATGCAAGTGGTGCAACCATTCCGTCGCTCTTCGATCCAGCGCTTGCGAGCGGCGGTGCCTTCACGTACTCCGTCAGCGGTAATACCAACTGCCCGCAGGATCAAGCGACCGCAACGGTCACCGTCAATGCTGCACCGCAAGCCGGGATGAATGGCAGCCTTACAGCATGTGCGTCATCACCGACGAGTTCGTTGTTCGATGGGCTGGTCGGTACGCTTGATGTTGGCGGCATATGGACACGACCGGATGGGTCCCCACATGGCACTGTGCTCGATCCCACTAGCGACGCATCGGGCATCTATACCTATACGGTCCTGGGGACAGCGCCGTGCCTTAATGCTTCGGCAACGGTAGCCGTGCTTGTTGCACCCGTGCCCAATGCCGGTAGCGATGGAGTGGGCCAGTTCTGTTCGGACCATTCACCCATCGGGCTTCAAACCTTGCTTGGTGGAACACCACAACCCAACGGCATTTGGACAGACCCTTCGGGTGATCCCGTGGCTGCAACCATCGCACCAGCGACTTCCGAGGTCGGTGCGTACACCTACACCGTTACCGGTATCACACCGTGCGGAAGCGATGCGGCCTTGGTCACGATCGGCATCAGTCCAGCGGTGAGCGCAGGTTCCAATGGCTCGCTCACTTTGTGCGAGAACAATGACACCACGGCCGCATTGATCGACGTGTTGAACGGAACACCTTCTTTGCCTGGCACTTGGACCGACGTGAATGGGCTTGCTTTCAACGGCTCATTCACTTCCGGAGAGGATGTGCCAGGGGCGTATGTCTATACTGTGCAAGCTGCTGCACCGTGCCTTAGTGCATCATCCGAGGTCGTTGTCGTGGTCTTCCCTGCTCCGGTTGCGCAGATCGATGTGACCGGCAATGAAGGTTGCGCACCCGCCGAAGTGACGCTGACGAGCACCTCCGCGGGGATCGGATCATGTACGTGGATCTTGTGGGACGGGGAGGTGGTGGAGGATTGTGCGCCAATAACGCGCTTGATCGATGACGGAGGAACGTATGGCGCGACGCTGGTGATCGATGCGGGGAACGGGTGTGGTGCGGACACCCTTCGGGCCATCGACCTGATCACCGTCTACGAGGAACCGGTGGCTGGATTCTATTTTCTGCCCGAATCCGTGAACACACTCGATCCGGTCGTCCAATTCAACAACACATCGACCGGTGCTGTTCAGTTCGTTTGGGATATTGGCGGGTCGGCCTTTTCAACGGACATCAATACAAGCTATCGGTTCGCACTCGACCTCGGGGCCGAATACACCGTTTGTCTGGTAGCTACTGCTTCCGAGAATTGCACCGACACGATCTGCGAGACCTTTACCATCGAGGATGGACCGGAGGTATACGTACCGAATACATTCACCCCGGACGGTAGTGGCCTCAACGATGCTTTCAAACCCATCGTGCTCGGCCTCGACCCACGTTTCTATCGCTTCGACATTTTCGATCGCTGGGGCCAGCCACTTTACAGCACCGAGGATCCGAATGCGGAATGGAACGGGAACTTCAGCGATGGCACGGAGGTGCCCATCGGTGTGTATGTATGGAAACTGCGCGCTAAGGATGCCTTTTCAGGTGCTCGTGTGGAGCACATCGGCCACGTGACCCTGTTGCGCTGACCGCTGTTCCCGGCGGTCTATCTTTGGGCCTCGAAATTCCGGCCCTTGCACGAGCGACTGGTCATTATCCCCACCTACGACGAGAAGGAGAACATCCGGGATATCCTGGAGCATGTCCTCCGCTTGGCCCCTGCATTCGATGTGCTGGTGGTGGATGATAATTCGCCGGATGGAACGGCGTCCATTGTCCAAGGCATGCAGGCCGAACATCCCGGCCGCGTGCATCTGTTGCAACGTTCCGGTAAGCTTGGCCTCGGCACTGCATACATCGCCGGTTTCAAATGGGCCATTGCGAACGGGTACGCATTCGTGTTCGAGATGGATGCTGACTTCTCGCATAGTCCGGACGACCTTCTTCGGCTTTACGCCGCTTGCGCAGATGGCGGCGCCGATATGAGCGTGGGTTCCCGTTATGTGAAAGGTGGTCACGTGAAGGATTGGTCGTGGGACCGGATCCTGATGAGCTTCACGGCCTCGCTGTATGTGCGCACCGTGCTTTGGCTGGGTGTACGCGATACCACGGCGGGTTTCGTCTGTTACAAGCGCGCGGTCCTTGAAGCGTTGCCGTTGGACGAGATCAAGTTCGTGGGCTATGCGTTCCAGATCGAAATGAAGTACCGTGTACGGCTCGCCGGTTTCAAGATCAGCGAAGTGCCGATCACATTCGTGGACCGGTTGAAGGGCAAGAGCAAGATGAACTCCAGCATTTTCAAGGAGGCGTTCATCGGTGTGTTGCAAATGCGCGCACGGATACGCCGACCATGAACAATTGGCTCATCCGCAACGCGCTTGTTGCCGACGATGGTCGCACCTTCCTCGCCGATGTCCTGCTGCGTACCGGGATCATTGAACGCGTTGCCACGGAAGGCATCGGCAGTGCGCGTGGTGTGCAGGAGTTCGATGCCAAGGAGCGTCTGCTGCTTCCCGGCGTGATCGATGATCAGGTCCATTTCCGGGAACCGGGCCTGACGCACAAGGATGACATCGCGACGGCCACTACGGCGGCGGCGGCGGGTGGCGTCACGAGTTTCATGGAGATGCCGAACACGCAGCCCCAGACCCTTACGCAGGAACTGCTCGCAGCGAAGTATGCGCTCGGTGCCAAGCACTCCCGTGTGAACTACTCGTTCTATATGGGGGTGAGCAACGACAACCTCGATGAGGCGTTGCGCACCGATCCTGCGACCGTTTGTGGATTGAAAGCCTTCCTCGGTTCCAGTACCGGCAACATGCTGGTCGATGATCCCGGTACATTGGACCGATTGTTCCGCAACGCCCATATGTTGCTTGCTATTCATGCGGAGGACGAGACCACGATCCGCAGGAACATGGAGGTAGCTGCTGCGCGATGGGGCGATGCCATACCGATGGCTGAGCATCCACATATCCGGAGTGCGGAAGCGTGTTACAAGAGCAGCAGCAATGCCGTAGCGCTCGCCAAGGAGCATGGTACACGTTTGCACGTTCTTCACATCAGCACCGCGCAGGAAGTTCCATTGTTCGATGCCGGTCCGTTGGACAAGAAGCGCATCACAGCAGAGGCCTGTTTGCATCACCTCTGGTTCTCTGATGCGGACTACGCAACCAAAGGCGCGTTGTTGAAATGGAACCCGGCCGTACGATCGGCAGAGGACCGCGCCGCTATCCGGCAAGCCGTGATCGATGGTCGCATCGATGTGGTGGCTACCGATCACGCACCGCATACGTTGGAAGAGAAGGCTTTGCCGTATGCCAAGTGTCCTTCCGGTGGCCCGTTGATCCAGCATTCGCTCGTCGCCATGCTCGAACTTGAACGCGAGGGCGTTTTCACTCTGGCGCAAGTGGTGGAGAAGCTCTGTCATGCACCGGCGAGGATGTTCGCTATCGACCGACGTGGCTACATCCGCGAAGGCTACTACGCCGATCTTGTGCTGGTGGACCGCAATGCTACGTGGATCGTGGATCGCACCAACCTGCTTTACAAATGCGGATGGTCACCGTTCGAAGGCCAGCGCTTTTCTTCCAAAGTGACGTGTACTTGGGTCAACGGCCGATCGGTCTATGCCGATGGCCGGGTGAATTCTGATGTACGCGGCGAACGCTTGCTCTTCAACCGATGAGGAACTTGTCTGCTTTCATCGTTCTTGTGCTGCTCTCCGCATGCTCCTCCGATCGCAACAACATCCCCGAAGGTCTTTTGGACCGCGAGCAGTTCAAACAGGCCTTGTTGGAAGCGCAGCTCATCGAAGCGCGCATGAACCATGAGCTGGTCATCACCCATGCGGCGGGCCTACCGGCAGAAGAGTACTACGCCGAAATGTTCAAGGCGCAAGGCGTCACGAAGGAACAATTCCAGAAAACCTTCACCTACTACAGCGAACGTCCTCTGGAGATGAAGGTGATCTACGAAGAGATCTTCGCAGAGCTGAGCCGGCGCAAGGACGAGCAGCCTCAGTGACCTTGCTGCCCTAAGAACAACGCCACGTTCTTCACCGCTTCTTCCGCTGTGCGGAAACGATGACCCAAGAAGGTCTGCACCTTGGCCGCACTATAGCCACGCTGTGCGATGGAACTGTGCGCCGTGGCTTCCGTGATAAATGGTTTCGAGCCGGTCAGTAGCGTTCTCAGTCTTTCCACCCGCCAACCTAGTTCTAGCATCCACGGCTGCAATGCTGTCTTTGGAGATGGCCGTCCGAAGGTGCGGGCCAGATGATCGAACAAAGTGCGGTAGGAGAGGTTCTCACCCACGAGCACGTAGCGCTCGCCGGAACCACCGCGCTCCACCAACTTCACCATGCACTCCGCTACATCGCGCGCGTCCACTACCGCATTCGATCCGGGCGGATAGAAGCGTGTGCCCTTCCGAACACGTTCGACCAAAGTCATCGAACTGCGGCCCGAAATTCCCGGTCCGATGATGATGCACGGGTTCACGATCACCGCATCCAACCCTTCAGCGATGCCGCGCTGCACCTCCAGCTCCGCTTCGTATTTGCCGATCGCATAGGCGGAGGTCTTCTTCTCTGCTTCCCAAAGCAGGTCCTCATCGCGTAGCACACCCGCCGGTGCATGACCGATGGCAGCAGTTGAACTGGCATGGCAAAGCCGTTGCACACCTTGGGCAAGCGCGGCGTTCACCACGTTGGTCGTTCCACCCACGTTAGTGCGCTGCATGGTGTTCGCGTCACGCGGATCGAAGGAGACCACCGCCGCTGTGTGGAACACATGCCGTACGCCCACCATGGCGTCGTTCAGGGCATCCACTTCCAGAAGATCGGCTTCTACCCATTCGATACGTTGAAGTAGCGCATCAGCATCCGTCCGGTAGTGGCGGAACACGCGCTCCACGATCGACCTGTCGCTCCCTTTTCTGTATATGGAACGCACTGGTCCGCGCGATGTCAGCTCCACCAACAGGTGCGAGCCCACGATACCGGTGGCGCCGGTGACCAGATCCATGTTCTTCTCCAAGGGCAGTTGCTGCGGTGGCGCAAGGTAGCCGCGTCCGCGATCGTCCCGGTTATCTTTGGCCGCCTTTCAAGGGCGATAACGCTGTGGCCCAATGCCACGGCGATAGGGACATGGCGAACGGATTCATCGCGGAATTACGCTGGCGCGGCCTGCTGCAGGACAGCATGCCAGGGGTGGAAGAACACCTCGATTCCGGTGTGCGGAACGGCTATATCGGCTTCGATCCCACAGCGGATTCGTTGCACGTAGGGAACCTGGTGCAGATCATGATGCTGGTCCATTTCCAGCGCAGCGGTCATCGACCGATCGCGCTGGTCGGCGGGGCAACGGGTATGGTGGGCGATCCCAGTGGGAAGAAGGCCGAACGCAACCTCTTGGACGAGGATGCACTGCGCCACAACCAAGCCTGCATCAAGGCACAGTTGGAGCGGTTCCTGGATTTCAATGATCCGAAGAACCCTGCCGAGCTCGTCAACAACTACGACTGGTTCAAGGATATGGGGTTCCTGCGCTTCATCCGCGAAGTGGGCAAGCATATCACGGTGAACTACATGATGGCGAAGGACAGTGTGAAGAACCGTTTGGAAAGCGGCCTCAGCTTCACAGAGTTCAGTTACCAGTTGGTGCAGGGCTACGATTTCGTCTGGCTGAACCAGAACAAAGGGTGCAGCCTTCAAATGGGTGGCAGCGATCAGTGGGGGAACATCACCACGGGCACGGAGTTGATCCGCCGAATGGGTGGAGCCGAGGCCTATGCGATCACTACACCCTTGATCACAAAAGCGGATGGGACCAAGTTCGGAAAAAGTGAGAGTGGAAATGTGTGGTTGGATGCAGCGCGCACCTCTCCGTTCAAATTCTACCAGTTCTGGCTCAATACAAGTGATGTTGACGCATCGCGCTACCTCTACATTTTCACAACGTTGGAGAAAGAAGTCCTTGATGGATCGATAGGCGAACATCAAAAGAACCCAGAACAAAGAACGCTTCAGAAGAGTCTTGCATTTGAGATCACATCCAGGGTGCATGGCAATGAAGAGGCCATTAGCGCGCGAGATGAGTCGGAACGGATATTTGATGGGATACGGAGTGGTGGGTTCCGAGCTTGGACAATTGATACATGGGATAGCGCTGGTGCTAGTCTGCCGGGCATGCATTTTGTGGATCCCCTTCCACAGGGCTTGCTCGCGATCGATCTTGTTTCCACGCTTACATGCCATGATATTTATACCTCCAGGGGAGAGGCGAAACGGGCGATCCAAAGCGGTGCTGTCAAGGTGAATGGTGAGAAGGTCCTCGAGGACACGATCATCGAACAGAAGGACCTACTTCAGGGCCACTTTGTCCTGGTTCAAAAGGGGAAGAAGAACCCCTTTATCATCAGTTTCACGCGTCGTGCGAATAGCTACTGAGCCGGTGTCGAGGAACCGCACTCCTCCAAGTTCCGAAGATCCGCCATCAAACGGTATCGTCGCGTTCGGTCGTCCATTTCATTCCCACCGCCTCAGTAGTTCTGTCCATAGATTGATCGGATCCCCCATCAAGGGGCTCGGCGTGTTTGTAATTTCACCGCTCATAGAGCAGCACCTCGTATTCAGGCCGCAACCGCGCGAAGGTCTTGTCCGCAGTGATGAGTGGAATGCCGCGATGGATCGCTGTGGCGGCAATGATCGCATCCGGGATCTTCAGTTTGTAGGTCTTGCGTAGAACAACGGTCAGGTCCTGTATCGAACGGTGGATCTCCTCCAGTTCACAGCGATCCAGGAACTTTTGCACCTGTTCAAGATGGATGGTGTCCTTACCATGATAGACCAAGGCTTCCATCCGAACCATGGCGCTGGCCACAACATCGCGACCTTGAAGGATGGCATTCGGTTGCTTGTCACCATCCAATATGTAGAGCAGGATATTGGTGTCGATCACGATGCGCTCATTCTTCATCGCGGAGCCTGCGCTGGAATTTCACGGGATCGGCATGCAATGGGGGCCGTGCCCAAAAGGTCGCTGAAATCAACACCCTTCTTCTTGCGCGAACGTTTGGTCGCCTGTTTCAGGATGGCGTTCACTTTCCGTTTGCTCGTGCGTTTCGTGACGGTATGTACCATGATGGATGGTGTTATTCAAAGATAGGGAACTTGGTCAGGTGAAAGCGTTACACTTCCATCAACAGATTGCACCCCCGCAGATCGCTGTGGTCGAAGCGCCCCAATACCTCGAAGGATCCATCGGCATTCCTGCGACCCAGATCTTGCGTTGCGATGAACGGGCAACTCGCGATGTTCGCCAGATCAATGATATTCAGACCGCCGGTGCGACCATCGGGCAGCATGCTGAACGGATCGTTCACATCGCGCACAACCACGTGCATCCAAGACGGACAGCGGTACAGGCCATCGCCCACTGACCACGCCTGGCTCAATAGTTCGGTCATGCCGTATTCACTGTGGATCCTCGGTACGCCGAAGGAGTTCTTCAAGATGCGATGCAACTCCTCCCGCACGATCTCCGGCCGACGACCCTTCATGCCACCGGTTTCCATGATCACTGTGTTCGGCAATGACTGGGGGAATTGTTCTGCAAGATCCAGCAGTGCGAACGTGACGCCGATCAGTAGCGTCTTGGGCCCTTCGGATCCGGACCTGCGTAGTATATCGGCCAGATCAGCATATTTGGAGAGGTAGGTGTCGCTGAGCAGATCACCGGTAGCCGCGATCAACTTGTGCGCCATATACACCAGCGAGCTGCCTTCGCGTTCGAGGTAAGCGGGCAACAAGGCCAGGATCCGCCATTCCGCAGGGTCGCCGTAGACCGTCCTGAAGGAGGTCATGAACGAACGCTCGTAAAGTTCAGGCCAAGGCACATGGTGGTGGCTTGTCAGCGTGCCCGTGGTCCCGCTGCTCGTGAAGAAAGATCGGGGATCAAGACCTTCTAGCAGTACACGGTGGTTGCGGAAAACGCCGATCGGCAGGAAAGGGATCCGCTCAAGGCGGTCGACGGACAGTGGATCTACGCCAAGGCCTTGAAGGAATCCACGATAAACAGGATTGTGTGCGGCGTGCAAACGAAATAGGTCCAGCGCCAACGCGTTGAACGCTTCGGGTCCATCCACTTGGAACGGCCGCTCCAAGAGCCTGGGATAGGTGAGAACAGGAGCGGTGGGCATGAGTGGAGGGCCTGCTTACCTTTGGACCGATGCATGGTAGCAACAATGGCGTGGCAAAAGTAGCCTTGGTGATGGCGCTGATAGGCATCAGTGCCAGCGGCTGCCTGAAGACGGAGAAGTTCCCCGTTGAGCCCACCGTCGCTTTCAAATCCTTCGAGTTCTTCGGTGATTCGGCTTCGCTGACCATCACCTTCACCGATGGTGACGGTGATATCGGCTTGGACCCGACGGACACCTCGACGCCTTTCGATACCGGGTCCACTTACTATTTCAACTTGTTCCTTGAGCAGGAGGAGTTGGTGGATGGCGAATGGAACGAGGTGGGCTTCTTCGAACCACAGTATTACCGTATTCCGCGAATTACGCCTACGGGTCAGAACAAGGCCCTTGAAGGAGAGATCGCCGTGGCAGTGGATCCGTTCCCGCTTTTCATCACGGGCAACGCGGATACCGTGCGTTACAGCATCGAGTTGGTGGACCGCGCTTTGCACCGGAGCAACCGGATCTCTACCGGCAACATCATCGTGCCTTAGACCTCCCCGGCCAGCGCCTCGGAGACGTTGATCACGTGATCACCTACCTTCTCGCAGCTTGAGAAGAGGTCGTTGTATACCAACCCGCTGCGTACGTTGTAATCACCGGCCTCGATGCTCTTCAGGTGCGCACGGCGAAGTTGGTCGCGTTTTTGGTTGATGAGTTGTTCCGCTTCCACGGCCTCATCGATCGAAACCAGACCATCCTCAGCATCCAGGTTCTTCTGCATCACGCCGAAGGCGATGTCCAACAGGCCCAATAATTCCTGGAGGTTCGCACGTTGTTCCGGGGTGAACCACAGCCGTTCCTCGTGCTTGCGTGCCAGCAGTCGCGACATCTGGAAGAAGATATCGCCCACGCGCTCCAGATCGCTGATTATGGCCAGCATTCCCCGGATCCGCTCGCTCATCTCCTCGTCCTTCGCTTCGGCGCTTGTGCGCGTGAGGTACTTGCTGATCTCCACTTCGATACGGTCCGTTATCTCCTCGTACCGCGCGATCCTGTTCAGCAGCGCGGCACGTTCCGTTTCGTTGGTGGAGACCAGCAGCTGGTTCAACATGCCCGACATGCTCGCCGCCAAGCGTCCGAATTTGGAGATCTCCTTGCGCGCTTCGATCAATGAAAGTTCAGGGGATAGGGCCATCACCGGGTCATCGATGTATTCCAAGCGGTATTCCTCGTCCGCTTCGGTACGCGTGGGCACCATGCGCGTGACGAGCTTCTCCAGTTGCGGCACGAAGCCTATCAGGAGCAGCGTGTTCATCAGGTTGAAGGAGATGTGCAGATAGGTGAGCGCCCATACCAAGGCGTTCGGATCGGTGAAGGGTGATGTGCCATGGATGCTCGTCACATAGAGGTCGATCACCTTGAGATAGGGCGTGAACAGCAACAAGGCCCAAACCACACCGATCGCCTTGATCATGAAGTGCGCACGAGCGGCCCGGCGTGCCCAAACGTTCGCCACCAACGCCGCGAGGTTGGCTGTGACCGTGGTGCCCACGTTCATGCCCAGCACCGTGGCGGCGGCCATTTCAAACCCGATGATGCCGTGCTGGCAAAGCACCATCGTCGCAGCCAAGGCCACGCTGCTGGATTGCACCACCATCGCGAACAACATGCCCAGCGCGGTGAACAACAGCACGGAAAGGAGGCCTTTGTCGGTCATACTGCCAAGGACGGACATGCCGTCGGCCGTGGGTATTGGCATCACATTCTTCAGGAACTCCAAGCCGAGGAACAGGATCGCGAAGCCCACCATGAACTCGCCGATCGCTTTGGTCTGCTTACCCTTGAAGAACAGCATCGGAAAGGCCAAGCCGATGATGGGCAACGCGAACAAATGGATGTCCACGGCCGCAAATCCCAACCAACTGAACAGGATCGCCTTCACAGTGGTCCCGATGTTCGCGCCCATCAACATGCTGATGGATTGCCGCAACGAGATCAGGCCGGCGTTCACGAAGCTCACCACCATCACCGAGGTCACGGAAGAGAGTTGGATCAGCACCGTGGTGATGAAGCCTGTGAAGACACCGAGCAACCGGTTGGCCGTCATCACCTTCAACACATTGCGCATCCTGCTTCCGGCCACTTTCTGCAAGCCCTCGCTCATCGCCTTCATCCCGTAGATGAAGAGGCCGAGCGAACCTGCCAACGTGAGGAATTCGATGATGCCGAAGCGCATGGTGTACCCCCTTGGGATAATCGCGCGAATCTACCGGTGCAATGTTTCGTGTAGGTTAAATCGGCAGGAAACCCACGTTCGGCAAGGGTTGTGGAGCGCCGAACCCCTGTGCCGGACTATCTTCGGCGACCGGTCGACGGCCGGCTTCCAACGTATGCCTGCCATGGGCCAGCTTTCTCCCCGCCACGTAGCCCTTCTTGCCGCTCTTGTTGTGGCAGTGGCCGCTGGAGTGCTTTGCTCGCTCGCTTACGGTCTGGTTCCGACACCTCTGTTGTATTGGTGCATTCTCATTGCTTTTCTGGTGGTGTTCGGAGCAGCGTACGGTGCATTCTCCTTCGGGATCGAACGGTTCATTCATAGCCGGATCAAGGTGCTCTACCGCACCGTACACGATATGAAACGGAGCCGGAAGGATGCCGACCGTATCGAGATGCAGGGCGATGTCCTGAGCAAGGTGAACGCCGAGGTAAGCGCATGGGCCACGGAGCGGCGGACGGAGATCCGTGAATTGCATGAACGGGAGGAATTCCGACGCGAGTTCATCGGCAATCTGGCGCACGAACTGAAGACACCCATCTTCAACATCCAAGGTTATATCCTCACGTTGTTGGAAGGTGGATTGGAGGACCAGAAGGTGAACCGCGATTTCCTGAACCGCGCATCCAATGGCGTGGACCGGTTGATGAAGATCGTGGAGGACCTTGATCTGATAACCAAGTTGGAGAGCGGCGTCATGGACCTGCGCATCGCGCGCATGGACCTGAGCGAACTGGTGGACGATGCCATCGAGAACATGGAGATCATCGCCGGAGAGAAGAAGGTGAAGCTGGTCAATGAATTGCCTCCCGGCCTGTTCGTCATGGCCGATCGCAATCGGCTTACACAGGTCTTCACCAACCTCTTCAACAATGCCATCAATTATGGTAAGGCAGGTGGTCGTTGTATCGTGCGCAGCTATCCGTTGGACGATCAGGTCCTTGTCGAGGTCAGCGATGATGGCATCGGGATCAGCAAGGAACACTTGCCGCGACTGTTCGAGCGCTTCTACCGAGTGGGGAAGAGCAGGGCACGCAACGAGGGCGGCTCGGGTCTCGGCCTCGCGATCGTGAAGCACATCATCGATGTACACGGCGGCACCATCACGGTGAAGAGCGCTGAGGGCGAAGGGGCCACGTTCAGCTTTACACTGAAGCGACCGGTATAGGAGATGTCACTTCGGAGCGGCGATGGCATCCTGGTACAGCACTACCTCCTTTTCGTTGTTGATGCTGATCCGCGGGATCTCATCGAACATGGTGATCTTCCCTGTTACGCAGATCTTCTTGTGCAATAACCACTTTTCCGGATCGTAGCTGAAGTTGACACCGTTGTTCTGCCAGATCGTAGCATAGAAATCCTCGTTCGGGCTCATCGTGTCGAAGTTCAAGTAGATCGCCTTCGCCTTCACCGTCGTGCGCGAACTGACGACTGTGCCGCAGATCGTGGCTGTGCTGCCGATATGGTACTTGGCCTGCGCGCTGTTGAACATTCCTTTCGGAAGCGGGGCCTTGATGGGCGGCACCTCACCAGCGTTGGGATCTCCCTCCGAGTACCAGCTTGAGGTGCCGGACATGCTCTCGATCCTGGCCTCCAACGCATCATCCAATGCAGGGAAGAAGTCGTAGCCCGTCATCTTCTCTACGCTGTCCACAGGCACTGCGTAGCTGATCACCGGTGAGTCCTGTTTAGCATTGCTCATTACGAAAGCGATCGCTTTCGGTTCGTCGCTGTCCAGGTCCGCGATCACCTTCCAGAAGTACTCGGGGATGCTCACTTCGTTCTTCCGATCGGCCTTTTGCATTGTTGGCAATCCATCGCGCAAAACAGGTCCGGTGACTATGAAGAGGCGCTTCTTGCTGTAGTACACATAGCGACGGCCCCAGTCCTCCAGATCGGCCCATTTACCACGGTTCAGATCCGCCACTTGTGGGCTGATGTTCGAATAGTAATACGTCCCTAGCAGCGCATCGTACGTCCAACGCATATCCGCGCTCGGTACCATGTGGCCGCGATCATAGCCGCTGTACCAATAGTCCGCCGTCACGGCACTTCCGGTCTTCACCAGCGGGTCGGGCAGGAAAGAATCGATGCGCGCGAGGTTCCCGGTGATCAGGTCCGGCGACGCGATGTGCGCCGTCCACTTCGGCTGCTCATGCTTCTCGTTGTAAACGAGCATGTGCCCGGGATGCACGACCACTTCTTCGCCGGCTTCCAGTTTCGGAAGACCAATGCGCTGCAGTTCCTTACGGATGATCGCGAGCTTCACACTATCGACCCGTGCAGTGAGCCGTATGCCTTGTTCCGCAACAGCCGAACGTTGATCTTCCAAGTAGTGCAGCTTGTCCGATAGGTCGGTCTGCGCGATCAGCGGCAGAGTGATGGACACGAAAAGGAACGGGGTCAAGAGGCGTGGAGCGATCATCGTTCGATAAATGTAGCAGCCTCCCATTAGCGGAGCAGGGCGGCGAGCTCATCCAAAGCCCGTTCCAAGTGTGCGTTGCCCGTGGTCGGGGCTGGTACTGAACAGTTTCGGATAGAAGTCAAGGCCGCTGCAACGTTCAAATTTTCCTGCGGCTGAACGAGGAAACGACCGGTCCGAGCATGCAACCGGCCCAAGTATTCCTGCTCTGCCTGACCGGGGGTGGGTACTACCAAAGCACTTTTCCCCAGTGCGTCAAGGTCCATCAACGTGGTGTATCCACTGCGCGAAACGACCAGTTCAGCGTTGGTCAGGAAGGAGGAGAGCTCGTCGCCGTTCGTGTGGGGAATGCATGTCAACCGGCCATAGCGTTGTGCCGTGTTCTCTTTCGGTAGACCGCGTACCAGAAGATGATGGCCAGGTATGCATTGTAACTGTTCGGTCAATGCGGCGTCCAACATGGACCGTTGCGGTTCGGGTCCGCTGATCACCGCAACGATCCTGTAACGCTGTGGAGTGCTCGAACCCGATCCGGGCGCCATCCTGCTTATCGTGCCGATATACCGCGCATTCGATGGGAGGGTGCGGCCATGCGAAAGTTCACCGGCCAGTCCCGGTTCGTCCGGTTCGTCCATGATCCAACAACGATCGAACCGCGCCATATGGTGCAGGTTTACTCTGCGCAATGCACCTTGTGCGATGGGGGTGAATGGGAACACTTGGTGGGTGATCAATACACTGGGCACATCCGGCGATCGAAGTCCGAAGCGCTGATCGCTGATCACCGCATCGAGTTGCCTTTCCACGCGGATCCGATCGAACGCTGCACGTTCACTGCGCACGATGCGCACCATTTCCGGGAACTGCCTTGCCATGCTCCACAGCTGGCTGTTGCCTCTTGAATAGCGCACGTGTACTCCCGGGATCCGCACATGTTCCAGATCCGGGAACTCTTTGGTCAGGAGTGCAAGTGGACCGGCATCCGCGCCAATGATCGGCGTGGCACCACGGTGCAACAACCTTCTGATGATGGGGATACAGCGCGTGCTGTGGCCCAAACCCCAATCCAAGGGGGCCACTAGGATCCGTGCGCCGTGGAACATCACCGGCAAATGTCGACACGCTCGGCGCTTTCTCCTGTTAAGTCGCGGCTAAGCTCTTTTCCCGAGTTCAGGCGACCAGCGCCCTATTTTCGCTGCCCGTTCGACCACCATGGGCAAGAACAAACTCAGCCGCTTCGCCGATAACGCTACCTACGTGCACGTAGTGCAGCCCACGTTCACCGAGTTGCAGGCCGCCGACCTCACGTTCAAAGGCCAGTGGAACAACGACTTCTTCAAGCGCGATGCGCAGTTGGTGCTCGAACTCGGTTGTGGTGGAGGTGAATACACTGTAGGTCTAGCGCAACTGCAACCGGAGAAGAACTACATCGGCGTAGATATCAAAGGCGCGCGCATCTGGCGCGGTGCCAAGACCGCGAAGGAACTTGGACTGAACAACGTCGGTTTCGTGCGCACCCATGTGGATCACATTCTGCGTTGCTTCGGTACGCACGAGGTCAGCGAGATCTGGCTCACCTTCAGTGATCCACAGATCGGCAAAGCCCGAAAACGGTTGACCAGCCCGCTCTTTCTTGCGCGCTACAAGGAGATATTGAAGCCCGGTGGCATCATCCATCTGAAGACCGACAGCCCGTTGCTGTACGAGTATACGTTGGAGCAGATCAGCGAGTACGCGTTGCCGGTCCACGAGCGGAGTGCTGAGGTGTATGCCGAACTCGTCCCTCGTGTTTCCCCCGCAGAACAGGCTGTGCTCAACATCCGCACGTTCTACGAGCAGAGGTGGCTGGAGGAAGGGCGCACGATCCACTATGTCCGGTTCGGGATCGATCCGTTCCCTATGAAGAGCGGGAATTGATCGCGGTATATTCAGCGTCCATGGCCAAGCGTACTGTCATCAACGAAGCCGTTCAGGAGCGCGATTTCTTCGCCGACGTGATGGCCGTGGTGCAGCAGATACCCAAGGGCCGCGTGACCAGCTATGGTGCCATCGCGAAGTACCTCGGTGCGGCGCGCAGTTCGCGCATCGTGGGTTATTGCATGAACAACGCCCACTCCGTGAAACCGGCAGTCCCCGCCCATCGTGTGGTGAACCGGAATGGGATGCTCACTGGCAAGCACCATTTCGCAACGGGATCACGGATGGAGGAATTGCTCAAGAAAGAAGGCGTGAATGTCCAGAAGGACGTGGTCGTGGACTTTGCGAAACGCTTCTGGGACCCAGCTGCTGAGTTGGAACTCTGACCGGCAACGCGCGCCTCAATTCACTCAGCACTGGCATTTCCAGCGCTTTTGCACGATCTTTGAAGGAGGTCGGAGACTCTGCCTTTGAAATGGAAATCATACGGAACGATGATCTGGTGAGTATCGAAGTGGATACCGCACTCTCCATGGTGACCACCGAATGGAAAGGCTACGTCCCCAGCCCGGACTATCGCGCCATTCTTATGCAGTTGCTCGATGTCGTTACCAGCAGCGACCTGCGCGTGTGGCTGTCCATTTCGACACACATGGGCATCATCCTGCGAAGCGACGAACGGTGGTCCGTAGAGATCTTCACCCCCATGCTGATGCAAGCAGGCCTTTGCCGTGTGGCCGTCGTGCGCAGTGCTGATTTCTTCAGCCAGACGGCCTCGGAGCGCATGGTGGATGCCACTGCCGCCTACGTGCCCTATAAAGTGGAGTTCTTCAATTCCATTGAGAAGGCGGATGGTTGGCTGATGCAGGAATTGAGGACCTTGGCGAAGTAGGTGCGATCGGCCTCTGACGTATCCGTCAAGTTTGTTGTGCAAGGCAATACCTGTTTGTTGCAAGATTTCCGTCCGAACGCTGGCTTTTCGTCCTTGATCGAGCGATCTTTGGGTAGAGGGCGCTGCCCAAGCCCTTGAAGCATGAGGAAGATCCGTAATGATGCATTGGTCCGCATCGAGGTGGATGTGGAGCAAAGCCTGCTCATCAGCCAGTGGAATGGCTACGTACCCAGTGAGGAATACCGCACCGCGCTCTGGCAGATCCTTGATGAAGTTCGTGTACATAAGCTCTGCTTGTGGCTGTCCGACACGCGTGAGATGGGTATCATCCTCCGTGCCGACGAGAAATGGTCCATGGAGGTATTCGTTCCCGAACTCATGAAGCATGGCTTGCGTCGCGTGGGCCTTGTGCAAAGCCAAGACTACTTTACCCAGACCGTTACTGAGCGACTTGCCGAGGCCACCGTTGCCGTTGCTCCCTTTAAGGTGGGGATGTTCAGCAGTCCGGAGACAGCGCTGGTCTGGCTGGTCAAGGAGTTGGAGGCGCTGGTGTAAACCGGGTCCACCGCCGCGGCGTTCCGGAGCTACTTTTGTGCCCCATGCCCATCACAGAAGAAGCCATACACGCCGCGCTCAGCCGTATCATCGAACCCGACCTGAAAAAGGATATCGTGGAACTCGATCTCGTGCGTGACATCACCGTGGACGAGAACACGGTGCACGTGCATGTGGAAGTGAGCAACCCCGCGATGCACAGCCGCAAGCGCATGGAGGAGGCGGTGGTCTTCAACCTCCAGCAGGCTTTGGGCAAGGATGTGAATGTGGTGGTGAACGTAACGCCTCTGAGCGGGGAACGTGGAACGCTGCGCAAAGTGCTTCCGCATGTGAAGTACATTGTTGCTGTCGCCAGCGGAAAGGGCGGGGTGGGGAAAAGCACCGTCACTGCGAACCTTGCTGTAGGCCTCGCGAAACGTGGCTGGAAGGTGGGTTTGGTAGATGCCGACATCCACGGACCCAGCATGCCGATGATGTTCGATGTGCTGCGTGATCGCCCTACCACCACCGAGGTGAACGGTAAACACTGGATCGTTCCTGTGGAAAGCCACGGTGTGAAACTGCTCAGCATCGGCTTTTTCGCCGATCCCGGACAAGCGATCGCATGGCGCGGTCCCATGGCGAGCAAAGCGTTGGAACAGTTGTTCAAGGATGCAGACTGGGGCGAGCTGGATATCATGTTGGTGGATCTTCCGCCGGGTACGAGCGACATCCATTTAAGCTTGGTGCAGGCCGTGCCGCTCTCCGGAGCCATCATTGTCAGCACGCCGCAGCCGGTGGCTCTTGCCGATGCGCGCAAGGGCGTGGGTTTCTTCCAGCTCCCCAGTGTGAACGTTCCGGTGCTAGGTATCGTGGAGAACATGGCTTGGTTCACACCTGAAGACCCCGACTCGGGGGTCGGGGTGACAGGTGTGCGGCACTACATTTTCGGACAAGGCGGCGCACGTGTGTTGGCAGAGGAACTCGGGGTCCCGCTTTTGGGTGAAGTGCCTTTGATACAGAGCATACGCGAGGCCGGTGATGTTGGCCGTCCGGCGGTATTGCAGGAGAAAACGGTCGCAGCCCGCGCCTTTGACGATCTTTGCAGTGCTTTACAAGTCCGACTTGCGGAATTGGACGCCGTGAAAGCGGCCGGCACCGTTCGAGCAGAACAGACCACGACCAATGCCTGACCCGATGGATCTTCACGAACTCGCGCTCTGTGAACAACGCGTGCGCGAGGCGTTAACGGATATCCGCCCCTTCTTGGAAGCCGATGGTGGTGACATCACCTTGGATGAAGTGACGCCCGAAGGGGTCGCCCGTGTCCGCCTGCATGGCGCGTGCAGCAGTTGCAGCATGAGCCCTATGACCATGAAGGCCGGTGTTGAGGAGGCGATCAAGCGCGTGGCACCATCCATCGTTCGGGTGGAGGCCGTGAACATGACTGTAACAGTTTAGCTGAAGTTCCATCGCGATGCTCGACGCGATGACTGCCTTGCGGATCCTCTTTTATAGTGCGTCTGTGCTTTTGGCCATGAATGGCTGTGGACAGAGCCTCGGGGCAGTCGTGGATGATCTTCACGGTAGACACCGTTCGGCTTATGAGGATGCGAAGAGTGCAAAGCGTTTACAACTCGAACTATCGGATTATTCAACTGAAGGTGGAGCGGCTGTTGGGTATTTCCGTGAGTCTGGGGAGTTGATCCTATTTGACGTACGTCTCTTCGGCGAGATGGTACGTTCGGAGTATTCGTGCCTCTGGCATGATACGGGCTGCTTCATCTTCGTCGAACGGGTCTTCAAGTACAACAGGCCTTTCTACCTGAATGAGGAGGAAGCAAAGCGGGTTGGTGACACAGAGGCTTTTGATCCAAAGAAGACTGTCGTACTTCAACGCTTTGCCTTTTTTGATGAAGCAAAGGAGGTATACGCGGAATGCGAACCGGCGACCGATCTTACGCAGTTCATCGGACCAGCGGATCTTGCCGCAATGATGGATTAGATCCAGACACGGCTATACGCTTTGTACGATGGCCCGAAAACCCTTCCACTCGTGGAAGTGCCCGGGCCGATCGAACTTACGCTCCCTGCAACACCTGCGCGGATGGATACCGCCTTGGTCGGGGTTGCGCTCAATGATGGGACGTCCGCTGTTAAGGTGCTCGGCACGATGCCTGATGTGGAAATTGTGGGGACCGAACGACACCCAATGCCGCATGTCAGTTATTCGAAACCGAACAAAGCAGCTTTTGTCACGTTCAGCCGGCATTATGGAGCCGGTGTGGATGAGTATGCGGAAATGCAATTGAGCCGTGCAGAACCTGATACGCTCTTTGGTGTTCTTCAGCAGGGCGTGATCCGCAGCAGTTTGGGGATCCAACTCGGAATGAGCAAAGAAGAGGTCCAGGCGACCCTTGGGCCTGTGATGGCTGTGGGGAGTACAGCAATGGAAACACGTTATGGCGCTATCGTGTAGAAGACATTGTAGGCACTGGTATGCTTAGGGGCTACGGTTATCCGATTTACTACATCAGCGCGGAGTTCATTGAGACCGGATCGTTGGAATATCGATTCGGGTTCGAGTATCCATAGTTCAAGGAGCGCTTTCGTGTCACACCCTCTTTCGGATACGGATCGTGCGTTGACGAACGGTTGTAATAGCGTCCGGGATTCGTGCGCATGCAAGCCGAACAACATTACCACTCTTGACGATTTATCGCGCGGTCTCGTGCCATGAAGTCGCATGAGGATAACCCCGCGGTGCGGCTGGTTGTGCAAGAAGGCGAGTTCCCCAAAATCCTTGTCGTCTGTCAAAAGGACCTCGCCCCGTTCAAATGCCAGACCGAGTACATCAGTATCCTTGATACCGGGTGTTGTGTCAGCAATGTCATATACCTGACGGCCTGCAGCGCGCAGAGCATTTACGATGAACGCTTCGACGCTTTCGTCCGCGACCAACCGCATAGGTCACCGATCAATCAGCGTAGGTGATATCGTTCCGAACGGAATCCACGGCATAGAGCAGTGCCGCTCGAATGCTCTCGTTGGTCAATCGCGGATAGCCTTGAAGGATCTCCGCCTCGACCTCACCATAAGCCAGTTTCTCCAAGATCGGATCAACGGGGATCCTTGTGCCTTTGAAGCACGGTTTGCCCAACATTATCTGTGGATCTGAGGTGATGTGTTGTCGCCAGTCGATCATGGCCAGTCGCGTGTTGTTCCTTCAAATGTACAGTACCGAGTGATCCTTCCCGGACATCTACGACGCTGCGGCCTTCCTCGGACGGACCACCATCGAGTAACTTCGCGCCTCTTTCATGGCTACGACCATTCAGAAACCCAAGCTGGTAGAGTCCCGCGAGAACGTGGTGATCCTCTTTGCTGGCGATAGCGGCGACGGCATCCAGCTGACCGGCAGCCAGTTCACCGATACCAACGCGTTGTTCGGCAACGACGTTAGCACCTTCCCGAATTTCCCGGCGGAGATCCGTGCGCCGCAAGGCACGCTCGCCGGTGTGAGCGGCTACCAATTGCACTTCGGCAGCGTGGAGATCTTCACGCCCGGCGATCAGGCCGATGTACTCGTGGTGATGAACGCCGCTGCACTGAAGGCCAACTTGGGCAAATTGAAAACGGGCGGCACCATCATCGCCAACACCGACGGTTTCGACAAGAAGAACCTGCGCCTTTCCGGCCAACCGGAAGATGTGGACCCGCTCACGGACGGCTCGCTGGCGCAGTACCAGTTGCATAGCGTGGATGTGACCAAGTTGACGCGTAATGCGCTGGAGGGCACCACCCTCGGCATGAAGGAGAAGGACCGCTGCAAGAACATGTTCGTGCTCGGTTTCATCAACTGGATGTACAGCCGTGAGAATGCGCTGACGGAAGGATTCCTGCAACGGAAATTCAGCAAGAAGCCCGATATTCTCGAGGCCAACATGAAGGCGTTGGTGGCAGGCTACAACTACGGCGAGACCAGCGAGACGTTCACTACCCGCTTCGAGGTGAAGGCCGCGCCGATGCCGAAGGGCACGTACCGCAGCATCACCGGTAACCAAGGCACTGCGCTCGGTTTGATCGCCGGAGCACAGAAAGCGAAGCTCGATCTCTTCTACGGCAGTTATCCGATCACACCGGCGAGCGACATCCTGCACGAGCTCAGCCGTCACAAGAATTTCGGCGTGATCACCTTTCAGGCGGAAGACGAGATCGCAGCGATCGGCTCGGCCATTGGTGCCAGCTATGGTGGCGCGATCGGGATCACAGCGAGCAGCGGCCCCGGTATTGCGCTGAAGACCGAAGCGATGGGCTTGGCCTTCATGTTGGAGATCCCGCTGGTGATCGTTAACGTGCAACGCGGGGGACCCAGCACGGGACTTCCGACCCGCACCGAGCAGGCGGATCTTTGGCAGGCCGTATTCGGCCGCAATGGAGAAGCGCCGATCCCCGTGATCGCCGCCAGTACGCCGATCGATTGTTTCGAGATGGCCTTCGAGGCCGTGCAGATCGCGGTGGAACACATGACACCTGTGATCCTGCTCACAGATGGCTACATCGCGAACGGTTCCGAGCCGTGGCGCTTTCCCGCATCGAAAAACTTGGCGGAGATCAATCCACCGTACATCAAAGGCCCGAACGACGGCGACAAGTTCCTGCCATACCTGCGTGATGAACGCGGTGTGCGTCCCTGGGCCTTGCCCGGTCAACCCGGGTTGCAGCATCGCATCGGTGGGATCGAGAAGCAGGACAGGACCGGCAACATCAGCTATGATCCACTGAACCACGAGAAGATGGTGCGCTTGCGGGCGGAGAAGGTGGCCAAGATCGCTGATCGATACAAGCCCATTCGACTCGATAGCGGACCGACCGAAGGTGAATTGCTGGTCGTAGGATGGGGTTCCACATACGGTGCGATCCGCACGGCTGCACTTCAGTTGCAGCAAGAGGGACACAGCGTTGCGCATGTTCACGTCCGTCACCTGTTCCCGTTCAACAAAGGATTGGGACCGATGCTGAAGAAGTACAAGAAGGTGCTGATCCCCGAAATGAACAGTGGACAACTGCGCCAGATGCTGCGGGCGGAATTCCTCGTTGACGCACAAGGCTTGAATAAGATCCAGGGCATGCCGTTCACGAGCGAAGAGATCCGAACCGGTGTGCTGAACCTATTGTCTCCTACGCCGAAGGTTTCGGCGACTTCGGAATGAGCACGACGAACGGAACGACCGTCCCTGCGGAGAAGATCGACTTCAGTAGCGATCAAGAAGTGCGCTGGTGTCCCGGTTGCGGCGACTACAGCATCCTGAAGCAAGTGCAGACCTTGCTGGAGCAGAGCGGTAAGAAAAAGGAGGAAGTGGTCTTCATCAGCGGCATCGGCTGCTCGTCCCGCTTCCCATATTACATGGACACCTACGGACTGCACAGCATCCACGGCCGTGCTCCGGCGTTGGTGAGCGGCTTGCGCAGCGTGCGTCCTGAGTTGAGCGTCTGGATGATCACCGGTGATGGCGATGCGCTGAGCATCGGCGGCAACCACATCATCCACCTTCTGCGCCGCAACCTCGATGTGAACGTGCTGCTCTTCAACAACGAGATCTACGGCCTTACGAAAGGACAGTACTCGCCCACATCACCGGAAGGTGCAGTCACGCGCAGTACGCCGATGGGGAGCATTGACCATCCGTTCAATCCGCTGGCCTTGGTGAAGGGCGCCGATGGCACCTTCATTGCCCGCAGCATGGACCGCGACCCCAAGCACATGCGCGAAATTCTCGCCCGTGCTGATGCGCATCGGGGTACTTCGTTGATCGAGATCTACCAGAATTGCAACGTGTTCAACGACGGTGCCTTCGAGGTCTTCACGGAGAAGGCCAACAAGCCCTTGAACGCCTTGTTCGTGGAGCATGGCAAGCCGCTCACCTTCGCCAACGGCACACGCGGGATCAAGCTCAACGGGATGACGCCAGTTGTCGTGGACACCTACGCCGGCGGCACAAGCCTTGAAGATCTATGGATCCACGACGAACGCGACTCGTTCAAGGCTAGCATCCTGGTCCGCCTTTTCGATGATCCCCGTTTGGAAGGCGCCATGCCACGACCCTTCGGTGTGTTCTACGTGAACGACCGCGCCACGCACGAAGCCAAGCTGGGTGCACAGGTCGCATTGGCGAAGGAGCGAAAAGGCCCCGGCGATCTGGATGCTTTGCTCAAGGGGGAGCATACGTGGACGATCGGGTAGCTTCACGCCACCGTGCAGTTATGCGCTACTCATCAACGCTGTCATTAACGTTGGTCTGTTGGCGCTTGCCTCTTCACAGCTTTGGTCGAAAGGGGATGAAGGCTTGGGCACGTGGACGATCTGTGCGTGCATCGCTAGTGCATCCGTGGTGCTCCACTTGATCTTCGCCGTGGCACGCATGGTCTTTCTGTGGCGCAAGGGCAGGAGGGAAGAGGGCCGGTGGGGTCTTGTCGCACTGGCAATTATTCCGGTCGGGGCATACTTCCTATGGGCCGGCTATTTCTTGGCGCTCATCGTAGTCTCCGGTCCGAAGGGTGATCCGCTTTGATCGGCCTTGCTCCTGTGGAACAGCGATATCACTTCAACTGGATCATGGTTTCCACGGTGGTTCCGGGCCGCATCTTCACGAATTTCACCTCGCGGAAGTATTGCAACCGCTGAGGCTTTCCGCTGCGTATGGCCGGGTCCCACTTGGGCATGGTGCGGAAGATCTCCAATGCACGCTTATCACATGATGGGTACAGCAGCCGCGAGAGCTTTGGATCATGCACCGTTCCATCTTCGAGCACCCAGAATTGCACCTCCACGCGCCCTTCGATGTAGCGCGTGAGGGGATCGTCGGCGTTGCGCAAGGAAACCGTGAGCAGTTCATCAAGAGCGTCTTCTCCCGCCGGGTAACGCGCGGTCCGGTCCAGCACTGCCGCTCTTCTATCTGCCGTTTCGCCTTCCGGTGTGCTGCAAGGGAACACGACAGGGAGCAACTGGTTACGCAGTACGGCGAGTGCGGTGGTCTTCGCTTGGCGATCGCGATCCAAACCCAGCCAAACCGCGTAACGTGATTCTTCTGCCAAGCCTTTGGATACCGATGCATCTTGTCGTGCGAGAAGATCCTCCAATCGCGAATCGTCCATGGGCTCCAAGGCCAAGCGTTCTTCCAAACTGCTTGGTGCAACCGAACGCAGTGCCCCGAATCGTTCAGTACCACGACGTCCAAGGCAGACCACATCATAAGTGAATGCCTTGTTCGTGCTCTCGCTGAAGCGATGCCCACCATCCTTCATGCGCTGGTAGCTGCTGATCTCCTTCGGCACGAGGTAGACCATCACATCCTCGTAGCTCTTGCGCTCCACTACCTCCACGGTGAAGGGTGCGTATTGGATCGTTGCGACTTTTCCGGTGCGCTCATCGCTCCACGAACCGGTTTTGCGGTCGGCGGTCATCACATACAAGGCGCGGTCCAAATTCCACCAGCCAGCATTGGGGATGAGCACTTCGTAGACGAGGATCGGTGGCTCCCGTGTAGGCCCGAGCTTCTTGATACCCAGTTGGCGGCAGGCCTCGGCGAGGTTCGCCGTGTATTCGCGTTCGAAGCGCACCAGGTCCTGTTCCAACCTTTGCTGCGCCTGTTTGTTCTGTCGCAGCTGTCCTACATCGTCCAGTCGTTGTTGTTCGCTCCAGAAGGCTTCTTGTGTTTTGCGAACGGCCTCGGCTGCTGCCCGGCTCCATTCACGATAGGTGCGTGCAAGTCGATCGGCGGATCCCGCGGGAAGGTCCACTCGACCATCCTTTCGTTCGGCAAGAACATTGAACTCCGGATGGCCCATCCGCGCAGAAAGCGCATCGATCGCGCCGAGGTCCTGGTCCAGGTTGTTCACATACAGATCGAGTACGGCGTTGTCACATGTGCCATGGATGGCGCGCATGCGTTCCTCGAATTCGCGTGTTGCGAGGTTGGTGTTGTTGAAGCCTGCATTCCAAATGGCTCTGACCTTGGAAGGGTCGATGCCCATGTGTGGTTCTATTGCCGTATAGCCAGTCCGAGAGGATGCAACGGTGGTATCTGCAAATGATCGCTCAACCTCCTCTATGCTGATCCATCTGCTCTTTCCAGGTCCAGTGATCTGAGCGAACATGTCCCCGCTAAACGAATAGTATAAACTATCCATGAACACCTTATCCATCACATCCTGTCCCAATGCAGCGAGCTTGGCCTCGTAGCCCGGCGGGTAGAAGTTGAGCGTGGTAATGTCCACCGGCACCAACGACTTCTTCAACGGTCGTGGGTTGCGCCAGTCGATCGTTCCATCCTCCAGCTTCACACCTTGGTAGAGTTGCATGTCCGCTTGTCCCGGCTTCGCGGGCACCATCGCCACGATCGGTCTCGCGGGGTCTATCCGCACCGCTTTTCCGTTCGCTTGTGCATCGAAGTAGAACATGCCACCCGTCTCCAAGAGCGTGTCGCCGCTCATGGTGCTCAGTCCTGCTTTCATGATATCCAGCGGCTCCAAGGCTTCGAGCATGGTCACACGAACTGCGGTCGTGATCGTGTTGCCATGGTCGTCCATGAACGCCCCGTAGGGAATGTCCAACACGATGCCGCTGGGGGTGAGCAGGGTGGTGTCCTGCTTCGGGTCGATGGTCATCACCAAGGGGTTCAGATGCGAGCCAATGGTGTCGTCGAGAAAACGTTCGAGCATTGGTTCCTGCTCGTTCGTGTTTTCCGTTGAACTTCCGGACACTTGCGATCGCCACAGCGACAACGTAGCAACGGCCACGATCGCAACGATCAATGCACCTCCCGCCCACGGCATTGCTTTACCGAAGCGGTAAGCGCGATACGCTTTCGCTGCTGCTGCCCGCACCGGTGCGCGTGCCACGCCTTCGCGCAGCACACGCTGGTCGGCGATCAATTGCCGCAGTTCCACATTGCCGTTCGCTCGAACTTCGAAAGCCGTGCGTTCCTCCCCGCTCATGGACCCATCGAGGTAGCGGTCCACCAATTCCATCAGGTGTAGTTCGTCGCGCATGGGTCAAGGGTGTTGCATTGTGGCGACGGTCGTTCCCATCATGTTCCGATAGCGCTTGCGCGCTTCTTCCAGGCACTTGTACTTGCGGGTCTTCGCGGCACCTTCACCGGAGAAGCCCAAGGACTTGGCGATCTGCGCGAGCGGCTCGTGTTTCACATAGAATCGCGTGAGCACATCCACACATTTCGCACCGAGCGACTTCAGCGCCTTCTCCGCCTGTTTGAATTCTCCTTCGCGAGCAAGCAGCGCGGTAAGGTCTGCCGGTTCGTCGGCTTCTGTTTCCAACTTCCATTCGCCCAACGACTTGTTCCGGCGCCGCAGTTCATCGCGCCATAGGTTGCGGCACACGGCGAAAAGGAAGGTGCCAATGCTGCTGGTCAACGCGAACTCTTCGCTGCGCACACGCCGGTGGAATATGATGAGGGCATCTTGGAAGATGTCCTTGGCATCCCCCCTGCGGCCGCTGTTCTGGCGAACAAGGTGCTCCACCTTGGGCAGGTAGGCATAAAGCGCCTTGAAGGCTTCGTGGTCCTTGCCTTGGTGTATGAGTCCGATGATGCGCTGATCGTCCATGTTTGACCGTCTTCACCCTTGATGGAAGGAACGAAGAAAGGTGACCCCATCCATATACCAACGTCTCTAAACCCGGTATCCACGATCATCGTGACCGATGATGGGAAAAGTTGGCTTTGGACGACCTGCCTGGCGCTCTCTCTGCCGGGTTAACCACTGTACGCCCGATCCTTCGGCCTCGAACAGTACGATCAGCTCGTTCGGCCCCGGCTACGGGTGCATGCGCGGTGGACACCACAGGTAGCGTTCAGCAACGTACCTAGTACGTTCGAGGATCGAAATACCAGTGGCGTCTTCACCATTCCTGTCCATAAGAAATGGACCGCTGGGGTGGAGTTGGATACGACCAGCAGATCACCTAAAGAACTCTTGACGAACAGCCTCTGTGTGCGGGCTACAGAGGTGATGCTCAATGCACGCTTCGGCAGCCGCGAGTTGCGATCGAACGATGATCCGCGCTTGCTGCATACGGTCCCGGCGGGGCTTTGAGCATCAGCCTTACGCACAAGTACCGGATCCTGTTCTGCAGCGTGAACGTGAACGGGAGCGAAGAAGTCCGCACCTTCGATCGCGCGGTGCCTCGGTTCAGCGGCGTTATCGGGAAAATGCAGATCAAGGGTGTGCGAAGGCGGTTGTGCTATGGGGTCACGGCCACGGTAAGCGATGGGCTTAACTTGCCCATACCCTATGTTGGTGGCACAGGGCCCATGGGCGATCGCTGGAGTTTCCACTATGTGCTGCCCTTGCAACTGGCTATTGGCTACAAGGCGGGCAAACGCACCCGCTTGTTGGCTGGCGTGGGTGCCGATGGTTTCCGCAGTGGCTTTGCCCAAGCCGATGATCGGGTGAACATACATTACTCCGCCTTGCGTGGGTTCATCCATTTCGCCACAAGCTGTCCAAGACCATTCAGCTACGCGCCGAAGTGACCGGGTTGCCAGCACACGGCCTTATACCATTTGGACATGGAAAACGATCCGATCCCGTAAAGCGGGACAGGTCCGCTTTGTTCTTTGCTTGTGTTGCGAGAAGCCGAAGCATCCGCATTACTTCTCCGAATGGATCGTCCCGTCCGCCGTCCAGCGGACGCAACGACCCATTGAGATCGTCTGTGAAAAAAATACGGCGCATGTTTAGACTGTTTTCGATGTCCAAATGGTACTAGGTTGCCCGGCATTATTGGTATGCTGCAACGATCGCCGCCCGATCCAGAAGTGAGCGTGATGGCGGGCATGAACATCTTTTTCGGCGAAAGCACATTGGAACGGTTGTTGGGCGAGGTGCTGCGGTAGGCATTGCCGAGGCGGCAGGAAAAAGCGTACTGTTCGGGTTGGAGAGCGCAAGGGTGAGAGAGACCGAACGCGCCCACCCTCGCACCCTCGCACTCTTCCACCCATGTGCGAAATGATCGGTTCGCGTGCGCATCTTTCTCACAGACCCAGTAATACCATTTGGAAGTAGAAATGCGTCCGAAGATGCGAAGCTATTTTTTGGCCAAGCGATTCAAAAAACCGTTGCATAGCCTTAGCTACGGAACTATTTTTTGAAGAAGCCTGGGCGGAAAAGAGCGAGCAGATCGGACGTATTTCTGCTTCCAAATGGTATAATGTGGCGCGCGGGCTCGCGGCCTTATTCTATGAAGGGCGTGTAGGTCACCGTGGCGGTCTTACCTGTCTTGTCATCCGTGTTACTCATGCCCGTGCGATCAATGGTAGCCTGGGTAGTTGAACTATCAGCGTTACACCAGCCGGTATTGGTCGCAGGAACCACCTATGCTGAGCGGTGCATCCAGCGGCGTTCCGGTCCAAGTTGTTCGTGGACCATGACCATGGGCCAAGTTCAAAAAAGGTATCCGAATTGCAATCCGCCACTAACACAGAGCGGCGATGTTCGGCTGAAGAAGGCATGGGAATACGAGTAATCTCG
>Ga0105048_10002840_pt1 | contig 28286 bp, 21 predicted proteins | sample MAT05_FD_78382 | JGI IMG/M metagenome (GOLD analysis project Ga0105048, IMG submission 78382) | Freshwater microbial communities from Lake Fryxell liftoff mats and glacier meltwater in Antarctica - MAT-05 | ecosystem: Environmental > Aquatic > Freshwater > Ice > Liftoff microbial mat | place...
AACTGCCGGTGAAGAGATGGCTTCAACATCTCAGGATATTGCCAGCAACTGTAATTCTGCAGCAGAAAGCTCACGTCATGCAAACCAGCTGGCTACAAGTGGTGCATCTATTGTACAGGGCACTGTTGATGGTATGGCACGGATTGCCGCGCGCGTCCGGGCAACAGCTGAGAATGTGGAAAATCTTGGCAGTCGCTCCAATGAAATTGGTGCCATTGTCGGCACAATTGAAGATATTGCGGATCAGACCAATCTGTTGGCTTTGAATGCTGCCATTGAAGCAGCCCGTGCCGGTGAGCAGGGCAGAGGTTTTGCTGTTGTAGCAGATGAAGTCCGGGCACTGGCAGAGCGGACAACTCGCGCAACCAAAGAGATCGGCAGCATGATCAAAGCAATCCAGGCAGAGACCAAACAGGCTGTGGCATCAATGGAGATCGGGGTAAGTGAAGTGGAAAGAGGAACTGAAGATGCATCCAAGTCAGGCGGGGCGCTCCAGGAAATACTTTCGCAGATCAACGAAGTAACAAACCAGATCAATCAGATAGCTACAGCAGCAGAAGAGCAAAGCTCAACCAGTCGCGAAATTAGCAATAATATGCATATGATTACCCAGGTTGTGCAGGAAACAGCTGTTGGAACCCATGCTACAGCACACTCGGCTGATCAACTTGCATCACTAGCCACAGACCTGAAAAATCTTGTCGGTCAGTTCAAGCTGTAATTTTTAATTATTGTGGTAAAGTTGAGAGTAGTCAGCTTCTAATTCCTTTTCATTTGTTCTGGAGATGTAAAAAAGGATCATATTATTTCTACTCTTGCAAAAACATACCTGCTGGTAATTGACGACGATGTTCCTATCCGCCGGATTATTACGGAGTTTTTCGAGTTCCGTGGATTTACGGTGCTTTCTGCCGCCGATGGCAGGCTGGGTATGGAAATTATTCGCAGTCAACGTCCAGATATTATCATTACAGATTTAAGTATGCCCAATATGAACGGTCTGGAAGTTGTTGAGGCAGTCAGGGCATTGGATAAGAATCTTCCGATAGTCATGCTCTCCGGCAACGGGATGCTGGACGATGCAATGGAGGCTATTAGACTCGGCGCTTGGGATTATATCTCCAAACCGGTCAGGGATCTTTTCGAGCTTGAAATGATCGTAAATCGCTGTCTGGAGCGAGCCAGACTTTTAAGTGAAAACAAATCCTACCAGACAAATCTTGAGCAGCTTGTCACACAGAGAACCGCTCAGCTTGCAAAACTTTTCAAAGCGGTCGAGCAGAGTGCCAACAGTGTTATTATTACTGATATCAATGGTGCTATCGAATATGTAAATCCCAAATTTAGTCAGGTAACCGGATATTCGCAGGATGAAGTCCTTGGGAAAAATCCACGTATTCTGAAATCAGGCAGGCATCCGGAGCAGTATTACCGAGAGCTGTGGAAGACGATCAGTGCCGGCAAAGAGTGGCGTGGGGAGTTTTCCAACCTGACAAAGGATGGAAAACTTTTCTGGGAATTGTGCAGTATCGCACCTATCAGGGATGAAACCGGTAATATTACCAGTTATGTTGCTATCAAAGAAGACATAACCGATCGAAAGGCTTACGAAGAGCGTCTTTTGTATCAGGCCCACCACGATGAGTTGACTGGAGTTTTTAACCGCTACTATCTGCAGTCTTATTTGGAACTGCAGATGGAAATCATGAATCGAAACAACCAGTATCTTACAGTGATGCTGCTTGATATTGATAATCTCAAGTTTATCAATGATACTTTCGGACATGAATTTGGCGATCAATTGCTCAAAGAGGTTGCAAATCGTCTTAAAAAAGTCTGTGGTAACACATATATCGTCTCACGCTTTGTCGCAGATGAGTTTATTGTGGTCCCTCCATTGTCGGAAAATGCCGATGAACCACGCTCCCAGGCAGAGACCATTCGTAGCGCCCTGAACAACGTCTTTGTCATCAATGGGACCGAAGTTGTTGCGACAGCCAGCATTGGTGTTGTTGGATATCCGGAGGACGGCGAATGTGTGGAAACATTGTTGAAACACGCAGAAGCCACGATGTTCCAGGCTAAGAAAAACGGGCGGAATTCGATTGCCTATTACACTCGTGAACTCAGTAACAGTTTGCAGTATCGCTTTGAATTGGCAACCCGCCTTCATCATGCGCTTGAAAGAAATGAGTTCATGCTGAATTACCAGCCACAGATAAATATGGAAACCGGTCAAATATCCGGTATGGAAGTCCTGTTGCGCTGGCAGCCGGAAAATGGTAAGTCAATTCCACCGGATATTTTCATTTCTTTGCTTGAGGAAAATGGACACATAGTTCCAGTGGGAGAATGGGTGCTGTGGCATGCCTGTTCCCAATGCGTGGAATGGGAAAAACAGGGGCTACCTCCGTTACGCCTGTCTGTAAACATTTCCGCAATTCAGTTTATTCGCAGCGACCTGGATGAAACTGTTCAACGAGTGTTAAGGACAACAGGGTTCAAGCCGACTCAACTCTGCCTGGAGCTGACCGAAAGTATTCTCATGCTTGACAGCGCTAAAACTATCGCAAGAATGCAAACATTGACTAGTATGGGGATTACGTTGTCTCTGGATGATTTCGGCACCGGTTATTCTTCGCTGGAGTATCTTGGGCGGCTACCGATCAAGGAGCTTAAAATTGATCGTGCCTTTATCAATAGAATGTTGACAACCGACAATGACTCCGCACTGGTAAATACGATTATTGCCATGGGGCATGGGCTGAATATGGAGTTGGTGGCAGAAGGTGTTGAAACCGCTGAGCAGCTTGCCTACTTGATTGATAAAAAGTGTTTTACCATTCAAGGATTTCTGATCAGCAGGCCGATGCCGGCTGAAGAATTCAAGCAGTTTATGGATCAATGGACTCCACAGTCAGCAGGTGGATATTTGATTAAAAATTGAATATAGCCTGGTTTGTTAGCTTCAGGTATTATTTAACAGTTCACCTGGCGCAGATTGATAGAAAAACGCTGATTATTTGACTGGATGTTTGAAACTGTCAGTACATATAAAGGGTTTGATCAAAAATAGGGGGACTGGAAAAGTCCCCCTATTTTTATTAGTAATTTAGATATTGTTTTCTGCGATTTACTGGCATAAATAACTTCGATAACGCACTAATCCTATTTATCAAGTCTAGGTAAATATCATAACAGCTGATAGAATTCAGTGTTTTTTACTGAAATCCTTAAATGAACCTTTAGCTGGCTTAATTACAGGCTGGGTCTGATTTGCCCAAACCAGTTTTGAAAGCTCCCGTTCAATGGGGGCCAGGAAAAGTGCTAGTAGAAACATAAGTAAAAATACCAGGAAAAATGCTCCTAACATTGTGAATGTAACCACAAAAAACTCTATGTATGGTGGCATTTTTTGGCCTCCTTAACCTTAATCGTCTCAATTTTATTCTTGAATTTAGTATACATGAAAGTGTTTAAATAATCAGCTACAGAATCATTGTAGCGAAGTTAGTCTGTATTAAACAGGAAAAATGTGAAATAGATGAAACTATCAAATGTATTTTTAAATATGCCCAACGATAATCAGTCGGAAATATTTGAAACCATTGCCGATTTAAAAAATGTCAGGATAGAGAGAATTATCTCAAGTGGCCAGGCTACTCCAGCAGGTCAGTGGTATGATCAGGCGCAGGATGAATGGGTTATTCTTCTGGCTGGTAGTGCGGAAATCTCTCTGGAAGAGCAGCAGGAAACATTTAAACTTGTTGCAGGTGACTATCTGTTGATTCCGTCCCATTGCAGACACCGTGTAGAATGTACCGACCAGACACAGCAGACGACCTGGCTGGCAGTCCATGTCGGAGAGGTGTCTGAGTGAATGATTTGAATGTCAAACCGAGTCAAGGCAGAATTTATTTTTTCCTGATATTGACTACGTTCTTTTGGGGGGGCAGTTTTCTTTTCAGTAAAATAGGTTTACGTGAAGTACCTCCGTTATTATTTGTTTTAAGCCGTTTTGTACTGGCAACAACAATCATGCTGATTTTGTTCGGCAGGCGGCTCAAAACAATTAATATGGGCACGGTCCGTCGTGGCGTCACTGTCGGATTCGCTTTGGGTATAACAAATATCACATTTGTATTCGGGATCAGTGGTACCAGTATCTCCAGGGCTGGAGTGCTTAATAATCTGTTTATTCTGTTTATACCTTTGATTGCGAAACTGATCTGGAAAGATCGCATCGGCAAAGTCAATATCGCCGGAATTTTCGTTGCCGTTATCGGTATCTGGCTACTGGCAACCGGAGGCGGTGCCGGATTAAACCATGGTGATCTGATTTCCATGTTGTGTGCATTTTTCATTGCCTGCCACATTATAGCTGTTTCAAAAGTTCTTAAGGATGATGATGTCTATCTGGTTTCCATGGTCCAGTTTGCAACTGTTGCAGTAATGGCCGGTGTGGCAACGCTTCTAACTAAAGTCACGATTGTACCGGTTTCGTCCACAGCCCTGACGGCAATCCTTTTCTGTGCAGTTTTCCCTACGATCGTCTGCTTTACGATTCAGAACAGCTATCAGCGCTATGTTACACCTACCCGTGCCGGGCTGATTTATACGCTTGATCCTGTCTGGAGTCTGATTGCCGGTTTTTTTGTTTTGGGGGAAAGCTTAAGTCCTGTAGAGTGGCTAGGTTGTGGCATAATATTTATGGCGGTACTGCTGCCACTGGTGGTTCGTTTCTGTGTGGAAAGTGATTTGATAAGAAAATACTTAGCAAAAAAAGCATAATATCAGGAGGATACCAAAATGTTAGAAGACAAAAAACTTGATGAAGCCATTGAAGATGAAAGCGAAAGTTTTGCAGAAATGTTTGAACAGAGTATGAAGAGTAAGCAGAGTGGTCGACTTGAACCTGGACAGAAAGTTGCCGGCAAAGTGCTGAAGGTTAGTTCTGAATGGATTTTTATTGATACTGCCCAGAAGGGTGAAGGCATCATAGATATCAAGGAGTTTCTTGATCTGGACGGCAATGTAACAGTGAAGGAAGGCGACTCCGTCTCTGCCTATTTCCTCTCCTCCAATCGGGGAGAAATGCGCTTTTCTACCAAAGTCGGCGGTGGTTCATCCGGCAGTTCACAATTGGAAGATGCCTGGCAGGCCGGTGTGCCGGTTGAAGGTCTGGTAGAAAAAGAGATCAAGGGTGGTTATGAGATTAAGCTTGGTGGCACCGTTCGTGCCTTCTGCCCATATTCACAGATGTCTTTGCGCCGCGTAGAGAATCCTGAATCAATGATTGGAATACGACTGTCATTTCAAATTACTGACTACAAAGAAAACGGTCGCAATATTGTTGTCTCCAGAAGAAACCTGCTGGAAGACGAACAGCGCCGCCTCAGGGATGAAGCCCAGGCCGGAATTAATGTGGGGATGACCGTCACAGGCACCATTACCTCCTTACAGGATTTTGGTGCTTTTATTGATATCGGTGGTCTGGAAGGTTTGATTCCGATCTCCGAAATCGGTTGGAGTCGAGTTAAAAACGTCAGTGACGTACTGAGTGTGGGACAGCAGGTACAGGCTGTTATCAAGGTTATTGATCAGGAAAAACAGCGGATCTCTCTGAGTATTAAGGACACGCTTGGCAACCCGTGGGATCAGGCTGTGACAAAATATGCCGAAGGCTCATTTCATCCCGGTACCGTATCCAAGCTGATGGATTTTGGTGCCTTTGTCACACTGGGTGACGGGATAGAAGGATTGATTCATATTTCAAAGCTTGGTTCCGGTAAACGAATTAATCACCCAAGAGAAGTATTGAAAGAGGGTGAAGCCGTTGAGGTAAAAGTGGAGAGCGTGGATAAGGCTGCCAGGAGGATTTCACTTGCTCTGGCCGGTGCCGCACGCGCCGCAGACGACGAAGAAGCCACACTGGCAGAATTCCGTCGCCAGACGGCAGAGGCGCCAAAGGGCATGGGAACTTTTGCAGAACTGTTTGCGGCCAAGAAAAAGAATAAATAAAGAATAGGATACCTCATGCTTGAAATAGGCAAGTTCAATAGGCTTAAAATTGCCAGAATAACCACAGCAGGCGCATATTTATCAACAGATCAGGGCGATGTCCTGCTGCCAGCCTGGCTTGTCCCGAAAGGGATTGAGCCGGGAACCGAACTGGATGTATTCATCTATCTTGATTCGGAAGATCAGCTGACAGCCACAACCAAGCAGCCCAAGGCGGTGGTCGGAGACTTTGCCATGCTGCGTGTCAAAGACAACGTGACGGTCGGTACGTTTCTGGACTGGGGACTGGGTAAGGACCTGCTTCTTCCTTTTGGTGAGCAGACAGTTCCGTTGCGCAGGGGAGAAAAGGTCCTGGTCAGGGTTTATCTGCACAGCAGCGGGCGGATTGCCGCTTCGGCCCGACTGGAAAAGTTCCTACAGCCGGCTGATTTTTCTTTGTCAGAGGGAGAAGAGGTAGAGCTGTTGATTTATGCCTTTAGCGATCTGGGTGCCAAGGTCATAATTAACGGCACTTATGGAGGTCTGCTTTTCCGCGACGAGCTATATATTAATCCGGTCTGTGGTGACAAGCTGATCGGTTACATCAAAAAAATACGCGAAGATGGTAAAATTGATGTGACACTGCTGAAAGGCGGCGCACGTGATGCAGACGCAGATCGTGAAATTGTTCTTGTTGCTCTGAAAGCTCATAACGGCTTCCTGCCCCTAACTGATAAAAGCTCTCCCGAAGAGATTGCCGACCTGTTGCGCTTGAGTAAAAAAGGATTCAAGAAGGTTATTGGAGGACTTTATAAGGACAGACTGGTCGAGATCGCCGTTGATGGAATCAGATCGCGGGAAAGCTAATCATTTTTGTGACTTGAAAAGATCGGTTTGATACTCGATTAGAGTGGTTAAGAAGTGGTTCATGTAAGAAATTAGAAATAAATTTGAATTTTTGAGTGGGCTGGCTGAAAAGTCAGCCCATTTTTTGTTTGAACTCTAAACCGGCAGTAAGCCTAATCCTTGAAATAGGAAACAGCAGGCTTGATAGCCAGTGCTATGACTGCCAGCACAAAGTACCAGACATATTCCCTGACAAATTCATTCAGATACGCAGAAATAATAATTCCGAACAAAGCACAAAAACACTCCAAAAGTCCTATGTCAACCCAACTCCAGACTTTTGACAGTCATAGTATCATGCCATTATACTGATGGAATAAGATTTAATTCCTGAGCAATATCATTGCCATCAATCAGAATATTTTTGCCTTTGCCTTCATAACGAACCAACCCCGCTTCAACCCATTTTAGAATTTCTGATGGAGAAATACCAAACTTTGAGGCAGCTTCATCTACCGTATACCAGCTTTTAGTCAGTGACATGTTGTGCTCCTTTCTAAAGGATTATATTTTAATTTTACCACACTTATACAAAATGACACTGAACGGAAATTTTAGTTTTTTTATGGGAATACTCACAGTGCAGAGGTGAAATGGTTTTATGATTGAGACAAACGGAAATTACAAAGTCAAAACCGAAACTGGTAAATTCGGGGGTTTGGATTAGCTTGAACAGTGACTATTTTAATCATTAGCTGTCTGCTCTAACTTACCAAAATCATGATTAAAAGTAATTGCCTTTAATAAAGTCGCATGATAGAAAAAGTCATCTGATTTTATGTAGCTATTTTTGGGACAGGCTTATGTAAAAGTACATTTTTAAACAGAGTTGGCGGATTGGGCTGACGTTTCTACGCAATCAGGGTCTGCGGCACCTGTATCATGTGAGGGCAACTGTATGACCAATAGTGAACTTGTACGGGTGGCTGTTTTTGAAGGAAAACATATTCGTAAGATCATTCATGCAGATGAATGGTGGTTCTCGATAATTGACATTGTTGAAGTGCTTACCGGCAGCAGTATTTCAAAACACTACTGGAGCGATCTTAAAAGAAAGCTCGCCAAGGAAGGCTATTATGAGTTGTACGAAAAAATCGTACAACTGAAATTTTCAGCCGCCGATGGAAAGTTTTACTCTACTGACTGCGCAAATACCGAGACCATGTTTCGTATTATCCAGTCAATTCCTTCTCCGAAAGGCGAATCTTGGAAAACTATTCCTCAAGGAAATTCAGATTGCCCTGAAGAGGATCATGATCTTTCCAGAATCCTGTACGTTCATAGCGTCTGGCATCAGGCGCTGCATGACAAGAAGGTTCCCGTATATGCTCGTCTACGGAGTTAAAGACAGAACCATTATAATTGTCGCAGTAGCCCACATGCACCGTGAGCCGATGTCTTGGCTCGGAAGATAGCTGAACTGGAATTTCCCCCTACTTTCGATCTACATTAACTATTGGTAGCTCGTGAGGCATTTTACTTAATCGTGTCTCATCTGGATGTTCGAGTATAGCAATAACGGCTGTCACGCCAGTCTTTCTAATACGTTTCTGCATCAAACAGCTTACCTTAAATCATCCTCACTTGAAATTCGGGTCACAATGGGGTATCGTACTTCCCTGCTTACGGAGAGATGTCCGAGTGGTCGATGGTGCCTGACTCGAAATCAGGTGTTCTGAAAGGAACCTAGGGTTCGAATCCCTATCTCTCCGCCATTAATTATGTAGTGAAATTAAATAGTTGTGCTGTTTATAGTCCCCGGCTTTCACCGAAACTTTCACCAAAGTTATCGTTGATAATCACGCCGGGGGCTTTATTTGTGGGCATTGCAGCATGTTTCGACTTGCACCTGGAGTACCTCCCGCATTCTGTCGGTAAGTGGCAGCTTGCACACTCGATAGACTGTTTTTAGTGTATCGCACAGAACGTCACGTACTATTGAGTGCTGGACCATGATATGGTTTGACCTTATGTCTGTGCGTTGTAACCCTGCTATTTCTGACTGAATCATGCCGGTCAGCATCATGAATTCAACCATCGGCTTGTGCCAAGGATCGATATACGTCAGCACCAGTTGCCATTCGTTTTGGAGGTTTTTTTTCACCCAGGAGAAATCCTGAAAGATGAACTTATAGAAATAAATATGACCGCTAACGCATTTGCCCAGGCATTGCATGTTCCGGCTAACCGTATATCATCCATCTTGAACGGCAGCAGGTCAATTACTGCTGATACAGCACTACGTATTTCATGCTTTTTCGGCACAACTCCGGAATTCTGGTTGAACCTGCAAACTGCTTATGACCTTAAACTTGTCAAGCAATCAGTGGGTAGTAGAGTTGAGAAAGAAGTCAGATCGTTTATGCCTTCTATACTTCATCCGTCACACGCATAGTCTACACGCTAAAAATCACAAACTTCCCAGGCAAACTGAGTGTCCACATTTATGGTTCTGCGCCCTGAGGGCACTCCCATCGCCTGGGTAAACTGGTCACCACTGTTCCAAGCTCTGGAGATTCTTTGGCTGGGATTGCTGGATCCAAAAAAGGAAAAACTGGATCCACTTTTATTGTCATCAGAGTACAGGCGCTTGGCAATTGCCATACGGCCATTACTCAGTGAGGCTGGATGGGGAATGTATCTGCGGAACGAGACCGCTTACCTGGGTGTGGATTATGGTACCGTATTTGTAGAGGATATTATGTCTATACTTGAACGTCTTCATCATAATTAAAACTCAAAAAAGCTTCGACAATTTAGTGTCAAACGAATCCCTATCTCTGCGCCACTGAAAAAATAAGAGTTACGGCTTAATGCTGTAACTCTTTTTTTGTTTGTGCTGAATAGTGTGAACATCAGTGATTTGTGAAAATGTTAACAGTCGATTGTTAAAATAGAAAAATGATATAAAATCTACTGATAATAATAAAATTTGCTTCGGGGCAGTTGTGGGAGTTATTTTAAAAGATACCAGGTCCAAATTATGAGAATTGAAATTTATCAAGGTTGTGAGAGAGTTTCAATAGATCCCGGTGAATACTATTCCACAAACAAGCCTAGCGTAATATCCACCCTGCTTGGTTCCTGTGTTGCTGCCTGTCTGTATGATCCTAAAAAACAGCTGATCGGCATGAATCATTTCATGCTCAGTAATACACGCTACTCTCGCGATATGCCGATGCATATTTCCGAGGCTGGTCGTTACGGCATCCATGCCATGGAACTGCTGATCAACGATATGATGGGTAAGGGCACCAACCGGAAGAGGTTACGGGCCAAGGTCTTTGGTGGTGCAACAATTTCATACAAGGAAACGGAATTCAGTAATTTTATGTGCGTCGGACAGGTCAACAGTAAATTCATCCGAGAGTATCTGACCGGCGAAGGGATTCCGGTCGATGCGGAAGACCTGGAGGGGAGTTTCGGTCGAGTCATTCATTTTTCTAATGGTGATTTTGCGGTTCATCGTAGAAAGATCAACCCGGGCAGTAGCAAAAAACTGGCACTGCGTGATCGTGATTGCTGGCAGCAGTCAATTGAGAGACAGCAACAGGCCTTGCCGTCTATTGATTTGTGGTAGTTTTAACCCTTTATGCGGCCTACGCCGCCGAAGAAGGTCGTAAAGTGCAGTAACCTAAATCCAGTCTTGACAAGCTGTAGTTGCTTATATATCGTCGCCTAATGAAAAAAATACTGGATGAGATTATTCTGTTAATTGGCCGGAATCGGGATGACGACCTCTCGCAGTATAATACGGCCTTTTTGTTGAGGACAATCGAAACACGAATGTCCGTAACCGGTATTTCCAGAGCTAAAGAGTACTGTTCTTTCCTGTCAGATAACAATCCTGAAATAGATCTTTTGTTTCAATCCCTTCAAATCTCCTACAGCGAATATATTGGAAACACCAAAGACGGCGGCAGTATCGGTATTCAAAGAGTGCAGATGATGGAGCACTTAAAACAGTATCAGCACGTTTGCCCACAATAATGAAGACCAGTTTTACAAAGACGTCCAAAAAAAATCAGGAGTTGTCAGTCAAGGTGCAAGAAGTGCTGGGTAGTTGTGAATAGCTGACAATCCGTAAAAGAACACAATAATCCTTAAAAAAGCAGTTAACCGCCGATAAAGGCGGATGCACGCCGATAAATCAACAGCTTGGAAGTACTCATGGTTTAACCTGAAAGGTGAATCAGCTTTTTACTATAATGCCTGGTTTTCTCGGCGTTCATCGCTTAGAGGTCGAAATGAAAAAACTGTTGATGCAACTGCTGGTGTTTTTTGTTTATCTAACTTTCTGTTCAGACTGTTTTGCAGCGGATTCAAAGCTGAAGATCGTCAAAATAGGCGCTTTCAATTTATATCCGGCTATTTTTCAGGCAAAGGACGGTTCTGTTCAGGGTTTTTATGTTGATTTTCTGAAAGAGATCGCCAAGCGTGAGGGATGGCAAATTGAGTATGTTTACGGCAGCTGGGCAGAAGGTTTGTCCAGGATTAAGAGCGGAGAAGTCGATGTGCTGACCAATGTTGCCTTCACTGCAGAAAGGGCAGCTTACCTGGATTATGGCAAAGAACCGCTGCTGACGGTCTGGGCTGAATTGTATGTACCCAGTAAGTCCGATATTGACAGCATCATCAAGGTAAAAGAAAAAAAAATCGCTGTCATGAAAGGCGATTTTAACGCGGCAAATTTTAAGAACCTGGTTGCTAAGTTTAAAATACCATGTGAAATCATAGAGTTTGGTGACTTTGAGGAAGTTTTCGCGGCGGTGTCATCCCTGAAGGTTGACGGAGGGATCGTCAATAACACTTTCGGTGCTGCCAAACAACACGAATATGATATCAAATCCTCCGGCGTCATCTTTAATCCATTTGACATCTTCTTTGCTGTTTCCAAGGATAAAAACCGGAATATCATAACAGCCCTTGACCACTATCTTACCGAATGGCGTAAGGAAGAATCCTCACCCTATCATCAGGCCCGTGAAAAGTGGGCTCATGGCAGTGCCTCAACTATTAAGGTCATTCCGGCATGGCTAAGTCGATCACTTGCTTTGCTCATCATATCATCTGGTGTTGCGGTGGTTTTTATTCTTCTGCTTCGTATTCAAGTCAAAAGGAAAACTTCAGATTTAAAGACAGAGATAGATGAGCACATCAAAACTGTTAAAGAGTTGCACCTGACGACAGAACAGCTTGAAGAAGAGTTGGCCGAACGCCTGTCTATCCAGGAAACGCTGCAGGAACAGACAGTTCTACTGGAGGAGGAAGTTGATGATCACATGCGGACCGAAGTTGAACTACAGGTAATATCCCAGAGGCTTCAGCTGGCAGTCAGTTCTACAAAAATGGGCGTCTGGGACTGGAATGTAAAAGACAATATCATGGTTTGGAATGACCGTATGTTCGAGCTGTACGGAATTACCCGGGAAACGTTCCCCGCTTGCATAGATGCCTGGCTGAACGGGCTTCACCCTGACGACAGCCAAAGGGCTCAGTCGGAGTGCCAGGCCGCGCTCAAGGGAGAATCAGTTTACAACACCGAGTTCCGTGTGACTCACCCGGATGGAACAATTAAGCATCTGAAAGCCGATGCCATTGTGCAAATGGGAGCAGGTGGCACTGCAATAAGGATGATCGGTGTAAACAGCGATATAACCGGCCGCAAACATCTGGAAGAACAGCTCCGTCAATCCCAGAAGATGGAGGCCATCGGTCAACTTGCCGGTGGAGTCGCCCATGACTTCAACAATATCCTGACCGTTATATTGGGCTATTGCAGTCTGCTTAAGGTCGAAGACAACCTTGACCCGGATCAGAAGGATGCAGTAGAACAGGTCATCGCCTCATCGGAAAAAGCTGCCCGGCTTACCAAGGGGCTATTGGCCTTCAGCCGCAAGCAGGTGCTTGATATCAGAATAAACGATCTCAATGATATTGTTAAACATGTCGAGACATTCCTAGTTAGGATCATCGGTGAAGATATCCAGTTTAAGTCAATCTATCACGGGAATAAACTGCCGGTTAATGTCGATAGCAGCCAGATTGAACAAGTCTTGATCAATCTGGCAACAAATGCCCGCGATGCCATGACAACTGGTGGAATGCTGACAGTGGAAACAGGTTTCCAGAAACTGGATGAGACTTTTAAACATGCCCACGGTTATGCCGAGTCGGGTTTGTATGCTTTTATTGCGGTTTCCGATAACGGTATCGGAATGGACGAACAGACCTGCGCCAGGCTCTTCGAACCGTTCTTCACCACCAAGGAGGTCGGCAAAGGCACCGGCCTCGGTATGGCTATCGTGTATGGCATTGTTCAACAGCATAAAGGCATTATCAATATCTATAGCGAACCGGGCACAGGTACCGTCTTCAGGATTTACCTCCCCCTTGTCGAAACAGAACAGGCTGAACACTTGCGAGAAATGTTTCCTTCAGAACCTCAGGGCGGGACGGAGACCATAATGGTGGCTGAGGATGATATCAGTGTACGCAAGCTTGTGACTACCTTGCTTACCAAATTCGGTTACGAAGTAATTCAGGCCGTAGATGGTCAGGAAGCTGTAGAAAAGTTTGCTGAAAACTGCGACAGGATTAGCCTGATTCTGATGGATATGATCATGCCGAAAAAAAACGGCAAAGAGGCTTATGAAGAGATCAATCGTATCAGTCCTGGCGTAAAGGTGCTTTATTCCAGCGGCTATACAGCTGACTTTATCCAGAATAGAGGGGTTTCAGAGGCAGGAATAGAGCTGATAATGAAGCCGGTGAAACCGGTAGAGCTTCTGCTGAAAATAAGAGCGATACTGGATCGTTAGCAGATTTACTGTGCAAAAGTTGGACACGGTTTTAAGCAAAGGATGAATGGGCGTGATCTTTCAAATATACTCATGTCTCATTACCCGAATATTAAAAGACTTTTCATGTCCGGCTATACTTCAGATGTAATTACAAACCGCGGTATACTGGATAGCGGTGTCAGTTTTATACAGAAACCGTTCTCCTTCAAAAAACTGACCGATAAAGTAAGTGAAGTACTGGATGGGAACTGATTTCTGTTTGTTGGGCAAGGGAGATGCAAGTTGAAAAAAACTGTAAATTTATCCCACAATACCTCTAAAATACTGATTGTTGATGATGATCCCACCAACCTGCTTCTGATTACCCACTATCTGAAAGAAAATAACTATTTGGTCTGCACAGCAGAAAATGGAGCAATTGGCCTTGATGTGGCTCGTCAACAACATCCGGACTTGATACTGCTGGATATCCAGATGCCTGTAATGGATGGTTTTGCCGTCTGTAATGCACTTAAATCCGCGGATGATACAACCCATATTCCGGTAATTTTTATGACCGCATTATCGGGGCAGGAAAACAGAATCAAGGGTTTTGAGCTGGGTGCTGTTGACTATGTTATCAAGCCGGTTATCAAACAAGAACTTCTGGCCAGAATCAATGTTCACCTGCAGATGAGAAGGCTGACGCAAGATCTGCAAAGCGCCAATGCTTCCATGGAGACACTTGTACAACTGAGAACAGAGGAACTGGAACGGGTGAATTCGAAGCTACACAAAACCGCTGTTTTTAACCAGCAGATTGTTGACAGCATCGATGAAAGCGTCGTGATTTTTGGGCCTGATCTCAAGTATAGGTTCTTTAATACATTTATGGAGCGAATTAGCGGTTTCAGTGCCAGTGAGGCTGTCGGTAGGAGTATTTTTGATATTTTTCCTCAGGAAAGAGGAACTGTAATAGAGGAAAATCTGCTCAAGGCTTTGGATGGACAGAAAACACCTGCGTTTGACTTTTACATAGGCTACAGCTGTACCTGGCTTTCGGTTAAATATTCACCGATTTTCAATGCTGAAGGAGAGGTGATCGGTGTTCTGTGCATCGGTACTGACATAACAGGCCGAAAGTGCTTTGAGGATCACTTGCGCAAACTGTCCATGATTGTGGAGCAGATACCGGAAACAATTGTGATTACGGACACTGCCGGTACTATTGAATATGTGAATTCCAGTTTCAGTGAGCTGACCGGTTACACTTGTAAAGAGGTGATCGGTCAGAATCCGCGCATATTCAAGGCGGAAGATACCCCGGAATGGGTGCACCGGGATTTGTGGGATACAATTTCTTCCGGACTGATCTGGAAGGGGGAACTGCATAACAGGAAAAAAAATGGCGAGCTTTTCTGGGAACAGGCCACAATAGCTCCATTTAGAAACACTGATGGCAGTCTGAAAGGTTATATCGCCATCAAAGAAGATATTACGGCCCGGAAAGAGTTGCAGCGACAACTGGAACAGTCCCAGAAAATGGAGGCTATCGGTCTTTTAGCCGGAGGAATAGCCCATGATTTCAACAATATACTGACGGTAATTCATGGTTTTTGCACCATCATGCAGATGGATCTGGATAAGGATGATCCAAATCAGGAAAATCTGCATGAAGTCGTCACCGCGGCGGAAAGGGCGGGAGAGCTGACGAACAGTCTGCTGGCCTTCAGTCGCAAGCAGGTTATGAACATTCACAAGGTGGAAATAAAATCGGTCATAACTGATGTTGGAAAACTGCTCCGCCGAATAATCGGTGAGGACATAAAACTTGATATAGTCTTCAAAGGTGAACAGCTGTATGTGGATATAGACATTTCCAGGATCAGTCAGGTCCTGATCAATCTGGCTACCAATGCCCGCGATGCCATGCCGCGTGGTGGGCGAATAGTTATTGAGGTAGAGTCGGTTGAGTTCGGTGGATCTGATCTTTATAATCAGAATCTGTGTGCCCCACGGGATTTTATCCTGCTGAAAGTAACCGATACCGGCAACGGGATTGCGGAAGATATTCAGGACAAGATCTTTGAGCCTTTTTATACTTCAAAACATGCCGATAAGGGAACCGGGCTTGGTCTTTCAATAGTTTACGGAATTGTCATGCAGCACAATGGCTATATTACTGTCAATAGCAGTCTTGGTAGTGGAACTACTTTTAATATTTATCTTCCAATCAGTAAGGGGGACAGTGTTGAAAAACAGCTCCCTCCACAGATGGAGCCCTATCGCAAGGGGAACGAGACCATCCTTGTGGCGGATGACGAGCCAGCCACCAGAGGTTTCCTGTATAAATTGCTTAGTAAGTATGGCTATCGGGTTATTCTGGCTGAAGATGGTCTGGATGCGGTTGAAAAGTATGATGTTGGCAAAAATGACATAGCAATGGTTATTCTTGACGTTATGATGCCCGGTATCAGCGGAAAAGAGGCGCTGGATCGAATGTGTGTAATTACCCCGGATCTGAAAGCGCTGTTTTTGAGCGGCTATGAGGCAGACCTGCTGCAGAAAAAATATGACATGCAGGAAAATTACGAGTTACTTAACAAACCGGTTTTTGCTGTTACACTGTTGGATAAGGTCCGGGAAATTCTGGATAGGTGAAATAAATTCCTAAAGTTCGAATCTGTTACTAAAGCCTAATAAACAGTTCCCTCTCCCTGAGGGAGAGGGTCAGGGTGAGGGGGAATAGGGCTTGTTGTCTGGGACTGCTGACCCCTCATCCGGCCTTTGGCCACCTTCTCCCTCAGGGAGAAGGGTTTAGCGGCTTATCAGAATGATTCAGAAATAAATTCCATTTAAGGCGGTACCTGTGGACCTGAATTGCCTTGTTATTGATGACGAAGACTCCATACAGAGAACCATCAGTGCTTTTCTCAAGCGCGAAGGCATTGCCGTAAACTGTGTTTCAGACTATCAGCAGGCTGAAAAACTGATCAGGAAAAATCATTATCATCTGATTTTTCTGGATGTTTTCCTCGGGGAAAGCAGCGGCATCGATCTGCTCAGAGACATCAGATCATATAATCAGGAATCCATGATCGTCATGATTACCGGTCAACCCGATATGGATTCAATTACGGAATCCCTGCGTCTGGGTGCCCTGGATTTTCTGACCAAACCTTTTTCCTATCAGCAGATTCTGGCAATTGTTCACCGTGCGTTAAGAAACAGGTTGATCGAAATTGAAAAAGAACAGAAACAGGCTAACCTGGATGCAATTTTTCGCAGTGCAACGGATGCCATTATTCTGGTTGATCAGGAAAACCGCCTGCTGCAGTCCAATGAAGCCGCTCTCAGGTTGTGCGGTTATAATGCTGACCATCTTGGTCTGGCCATGTGTGACATAGATTCCGGCTGTTCCGGCAAATGCCGGGAAATGCTGGCAGAAGTGGTCCGTGATGGATCGATCATTCAGGCCAGGCGTTTCGAATGTTTCTGTACTGGAGGAACAAGAAAATACTTCAGCTTCAGCGCTTCACCTGTCACCGATCATAAAGGCGCAATCAGCGGAGCTGTTGGTATTATGAGGGATGAAACTCATCTGGTTTTTCTGGAAAAACAGTTGAACCAGCAGAACGGTTATGCCGGTATTGTGGGTAAAAGCAGTTCCATGCAGAAGCTGTATAGCCTGATAGAATCTCTGACAGATGTGCAGACAACCGTATTGATAAACGGCGAAAGCGGGACCGGTAAAGAGCTTGTGGCAGCAGCGCTTCATTATCAGGGGGCCAGAAAGGCCAAGCCTTTTGTGAAGGTTAACTGCTCGGCGCTTTCAGAACACCTACTGGAAAGCGAGCTGTTCGGTCATGTGCGCGGTGCTTTTACCGGTGCCATCAGCAACAAGATCGGACGCTTCAAGATGGCCGATGGTGGAACCATCTTTCTGGACGAGGTTGGAGATATCTCCTTGTCCATGCAGGTCAAGCTGTTAAGGGTTCTTCAGGAGCAGGAGTTTGAACAGGTTGGTGATTCGCATCCGATCAAGGTTGATGTCAGGGTTGTCGCAGCAACTCATCAGGACCTGGCCGAGAAGGTCAGGCAGGGAACCTTTCGGCATGACCTGTTTTATCGTCTGAATGTGGTGCGCCTGGTGCTGCCGCCGCTCAGGGAACGTCTGGATGATGTCCCGCTGCTGGTTGAGTATTTTGTCAAAAAGTTTAACCAGAAATTCGAACGTTTAATATCCGGTGTATCCGGTGATGTGATGGAGTTTTTGTTGACACATCCCTGGCCCGGAAATGTCAGGGAGTTGGAACATACCATTGAACATGCTGCAATAATGTGTAAACAGAGCATCATTACACCTGATTATCTGCCAAATGATCTGATTTTGCTTTCAAAGGTCTCAAGGCTGAATCAGATTGCCCCGCCCCAGTCCTTCCCGGAAACAGAGCTTACTCTAGATGAAGCCATGCAAAAAGCCGGCGGTAACAAGGCCAAGGCTGCCAGACTTTTGGGCATCAGTCGACGCACGCTTTATAACAGGCTTGGTTGTTAAGCAGGCCGTTTTTACTCCTTCGGCGTATAGCTAACCGGGCATCAGCACTAATTTAAGTTAAATGAGCTATGTTTTGCTCCCTCCCTTTCAAGGGGAGGGTTGGGGAGGGGATGGGGTAGATACTGCAAATTTGACAAGAAACCCAAAAACAACCCATCCCCATCCTAGCCTTCCCCTTGAAGGGGAAGGAACTTAAATTCAAAGTTAGCGCTTATGCTCTAGCCGTGTAGTGCTGATATTCTTTTCCCCGCAACCCCAAAAACTCACAAGCTTGAAATTAAGCCAATGAATGATATCGTTTAACTATTGCGGGATTGATCCCCCGCGATGGCAGTAAAACAATTTACCTAGATGATCAGGGTTAGGTAACGGCGCTGAATCAACTGCAACCAAGCTGTTTAACCTTAAAAAAGCAGTTAACTGCCGATAAAGGCGGATGCACGCCGATAAATCAAAAGCTTGGAAGTACTCATGGTTTAACCTGAAAGGTGTATTAGTTTTTTACTATAAAGCCCGGTTTTCTCGGCGTTCATCGCTTAGAAGTGCCTACTTTTGGCGGCGTATTCGGCGGTTCAAATGCCGTTTGTAGGTTTAATAACCTCACAGAAAGGAAGCATTATGAGTACGGAACAGATACTGGCCGCACGTATACGTTTGATGGAATATTCACTGAAGCATGCGCTGAATGACCTGCTGCGTAAAACACTGGATGAGGCGGAAGATCTGACAGGCAGCTTTATCGGTTTCTATCATTTAATGGATACGGATCAACAGATGCTGACCCTGCAGGCCTGGTCCACCAGGACAACAACCCTGTTTTGTAAGGCCGAAGAGGTTAAAAGCCATTATGGTGTTTCCCGGGCTGGAGTTTTGGCTGATTGTATCAGCGAACAGCGCCCGGTAATTCATAATGACTATGCTTCGCTGCCGAACCGGAAAGGGCTTCCTGAAGGGCATGCCGCTGTTGTTCGTGAACTGGTTGTGCCTGTTTTCCGTAATGGGGGAATTGTGGCTATCATCGGTGTTGGCAATAAACCTGTAGACTATGATCAACAGGATGTGGAGGGAATAACGCTTCTGGCCGATCTGGCATATGATATTGCCGAACAGAAAATGGCTCTGGAAACATTACGTGAAAGTGAAGAACGTTATCACACGTTTTACGACACCTCGCCGGATGCTATTTTGATAACTGTTCCGGATGGCAGAATTCTTGCCGCCAATCCAGCCGCCTGCAGAATGTTTCAACGGACTGAGGAGGAGATCAGGCAGATTGGAAGGAATGGAGTCATGGATGCCGCCGACGAGAGACTTGCTGTGGCTCTTGAAGAACGCATAACGACTGGAAAAATGAGCGCTGAACTTACTTGTATTCGCAAGGATGGCGAACGTTTTCCGGTAGAGCTGAATTCGTCTGTTTTCAAAGATCTAAATGGAAATGACAGAACCAGTATCGTCATTCGCGAGATCTCAGATCGTAAAATGGCTGAGGCGGAAAAAGCGGCATTGGAAAAACAGTTTCAACAGAGCCAAAAACTGGAAAGCCTTGGTCTGCTGGCCGGAGGAATCGCTCATGACTTCAACAACATACTGTCGATAATTATCGGAAACTGTTGTCTGGCAAAGATGCATCCGGAAAAAGCGTCAAAATATATCGCACCCATTGAAAAAGCCGCTGAACGTGCGGCTGAACTCTGCCGCCAGATGCTGGCCTATGCCGGGAAAACCACCTATGTCCTGAGTAGATTCAATCTGCGGGAACTTGTCGAAGAGATGGTCAAGATGTTGAAGGCGACCACCAGTCCCAATGTATTGATAAAAGAGAACCTTTCGGCTGATCTGCCAGTAATAAAAGCTGACGCCAGCCAGCTTCGGCAGGTAGTCATGAATCTGATTATCAATGCCGCCGAAGCTATCGGTGAAGAACAGGGCAAGATTGATATTACAATGAATAGATCCGTGATTGATCCGGCTCAGGCACAAAGAGATCATCTTGGTACACCGATAACTGCAGGTGAATATATCTGTCTTGAAGTAACAGATAACGGTTGCGGTATGGACGAGGAGACAAAACTCCGTATTTTTGAACCGTTTTTTACAACTAAATTCACCGGCCGCGGGCTTGGCATGTCGTCTGTCCTCGGAATTATTGCAGCGCACAAAGGTTCGATTCAGTTTGAGAGCAGTCCCGGGCAGGGAACCAGTTTCAGAGTATATCTGCCGGTGCAGCTTGATGTTGCCATGGAGGGTGTTTTGCCTGAAAGTGTTCCGTCTCCGCCTTGGCAGGGTCACGGAATGGTACTGCTGGCAGAAGATGAGGATGCACTCAGGTTTATAGTAAAGTCCATGTTGAAGAGGTTGGGATTTGCTGTTCTTGAAGCTTCGGATGGACTGGAAGCCCTGAAGCTTTATCAAGAGCACGCAACAGCTATTTCACTGGTTCTGACAGATATCGGCATGCCGGTCATGAATGGTTATCAGCTGGTCACTGAACTGAAAAAGTTGAATCCGGAGTTGCCGATTGTTGTATCCAGCGGTTTTGGAGATACGGTAATTGAAGAACGGGTTGAGAATAATGAACTGGCCGGACTGATCAGCAAACCGTACCGGTTCGATCAGTTGAAAGAAGTATTGAAGCGTGTACATGAGGATATAAATAATCTTAAATAGAACCAATCTTCCGCCAGAGAGAAACAGTTCCCTCTCCCTTGAGGGAGAGGGCTAGGGTGAGGGGGAAAAGGTTGGATATATTCGCATTGTTGTCCCCTCATCCGGCCTTCGGCCACCTTCTCCCTCATGGAGAAGGGTTCAGCGGAAGATCAGTGCTATTCAGGTTAATAATTGAATTTATTGAGTAGTTCGAATCTGCCCCCTCCCTAACCCTCCCCCCTCCCAACCTCCCTCCGCTGGGTGGAGGAGTTACTTGTATTGGAACCGTATAATTAACCAAACAAAAATACCCCTCATTTTTGCGCACTTTTGTAAAAACATACTTCACAAAAGTGTAAACATGTACACCCCACATGCATACCAAGCCCGGTATTTTATTTCCCGTCTATAAATTTAACCCTCCGTAATTAAACGAATTTAAACATTTTCTGTCTGAAAATCATGTTTGGCATGCAACGTGTAAATATATCTTCGCTTGGTTATTTTAGTACAGCGGGGGAATTACATGGGCGGAGACAACACAAGAAGATCTTGCCGGTTTGCCAATCCACCTTTGAACGTCTGTAACTGTTTTGATGAAAAAGAACACGGGGTGGAATTCAGAAAAGTACAATGCGCCGACAATCCGCAGATTTGTGAACGATATGAAACGTTCAGCAGGATACTGGAGAGCCTTGACAGGAAGAAAACCCGGATCCCAACCAGATATCAAAGCCTCTGTACTGTTTGCTGAAAAGGATAAAAAATCGTGCTGACTACATCGGATAAATATTCAGAGCAGGAAACCGCCAGATTGGTGGATGATCTTAAAAGCTGGCAGAAGAATATCAACGGTTCCATAAATACGATCAAAACCATATCCGTGACAACTGAGGATGAATTTCTGGCAGTTGGCTCAAAGCTGCAGGAATTCTATTACAGATCCAATGATATTAACTCCATATCCACCCGGCTTTTTGAGGCTATTTCCGGTGAAAATTCGCAACAGATCATAGAGAGACTGCAGTCGGTTCTGTCCGAAATGGATCAGTATATTTCTCATATCAACAGCAAAACCCAGGGGAGTTGCACTGTTCTTAGTGATGTCCTGCTGCTGCTGGACAAGATTTCCCAGCCTCTGGAAGGCTTCCAGAAAATGTATAAAACCCTGCGCATGCTCGGTATCTCAACAAAAATCGAGAGTTCCAGACTCGGTGAACTGGGAGCTGGTTTTCTGACACTTGCCCAGGACGTGGAGAGGTTATCGCTGCTGGTAAATGAAAAATCCTCCAATATCCTGAGCAGAAGCGGGATGCTGTCCGCAATGATCACTCACAATATCAAGCATGTAAATACCATTGCCCTTGCCCAGATCGGCGAACTGGTCAGTAAACTTAAGAATACGGAAGATAACCTGAAAGAACTGGTCGGTGCCTACTTTAATTTTTCACAATTGGGCGAACAATTGGCTGATTTGTCCGTTGCCGCATCGCAGGATATCGGGAATATCGTTTCTTCCCTGCAGTCCCATGATATTACCCGGCAGCAGTTGGAACATGTTGTTGAGGCGCTGGAAAAATTTGAGCACGATATCAATATGGATGCCAACCCCGGAAATGTTATCAGGCTCGTTGTTGAGTCCGGTGATGTGTGTGAACTTCAGTCGGCCATGATGGGTTTTGCCTCTTCCGAGCTGTACAACTCTGTTGCTGCAACTATGGACAGCCTGAATCACCTTTCACAAAACCAGAAAATGATGACCGAACAAACCTCAATGGTCATGTCAAGCGGCTCAGGCAGCGGTAACTCATTTATTGAAAATATCAGTGCCGGCATGTCCAGTGTTATGGGTGTACTGGACAAGTGTGTTCAGGCTGAACTGGAACTGTCGGAAACCATGACTCAGATTCTTTCCACCATCGGCGACGTTTCCGGTTTTGTAACAGACATAGAAGAAATCGGAAGTGAAATCGACCTGATAGCTCTGAATTCGCAAATAATGGCTGCTCATACCGGTGCGGAAGGGGCTGCGCTGGGTGTACTGGCTGAAGCCATAAAAAGGCTTTCACTGGAAGCGTTTACCCAGACCGAAGTTGTTGCCGGAACATTATCTCAAATCAACGGTATCACCGGACATATTCTGGAAGATATCGATAAAAAACAGAGTGAGGAAGATGCCAAAGTTGTTTCCAAGATGACGTCTGATTTTAAAGAAGTGATCCGCGATCTGAATTTGATGAACAGTGAGTCTTCTGAGCTTTTAAGTTCACTTTACAAAAATGTGAACAATCTGACTCAGGATATTGAACAGACGGCTGGCAGCATAACAGCCCATGAAAAATCCAGAACCATGTCAGAGAAAGTACTTTCCGAGCTGAACAGGATTGTTGAGCAGTCGCGACGCCTTGAACCGGCCAGCCCCGAGTTTCTGAAAAACCTCAAACACATGGAAGACCGGTACACGATGAACAGCGAAAGACAGATCCATGAAGCGGTAGCCAGAAGACACAACAAGCATGCCTCCATCACACCGGTCAAGTCCGCAAAAAAAGCTGCACCAAAAGAGGATAGTGAGTTTGGGGATAATATAGATTTGTTTTAAGGGAGTGTTTATACAAAACCCTTCTCCCTGAGGGAGAAGGTGGCCGAAGGCCGGATGAGGGGTCAGCAGTGCAATGCAAATCAGTTCTGCCCCCTCACCCTAGCCCTCTCCCTCAGGGAGAAGGAACTTGAAAAAGCTTTTCAGGGGAGTCGCAGATGGAAGAGTCATATATCGAATTTGAAGCAGCAACTGATGCAACATCACCCTCAACCATAAGGGTTGTGGGGCCGGTAACAATTCTGACTGTGGAGTCGTTACAGAAAGGATTTTTGTCCGCATTTGAGACGACAAAAAACGTGATTATTGATATTTCAGCAGTTACGGAACTGGATCTGGCCGGTATGCAGCTGCTCTGTTCGGCTCATCGAAGTTCCTATTCACATGGCATGGAATTCAACGTAGTCGGGCATAACCAGCTTATCTTGGAAATGGCAGCAGCTTCCGGTCACCTCAGGCATAAGGGGTGTGAGCAGGACAGCAAAAACACATGTATCTGGAACAAGGGGAACTATTAGCTATGAAAACTATATTAACTGCAGACGACTCTTCAAGTGTACGCCAAATGGTTGCCTTTACACTGAAACAGGCCGGTTATCAGGTTGTGGAGGCCATTGACGGCAAGGATGCGTTACAGAAACTGCCGAATCAGAAGGTTGATATGATTATCACAGACCTGAATATGCCCAATCTGGATGGACTGGGTCTGATTCGCGGAGCCAGGGCCATGCCGGCCTGCAAGTTCATACCGATTGTCATGCTGACCACCGAATCACAGGACTCTAAAAAACAGGAAGGCAAGTCTGCCGGCGCCACAGGATGGATTGTAAAACCATTTAAACCGGAACAACTGTTAGCGGTTGTTAAAAAGGTACTGGGATGAGCGATCAACACAAAGAGGTCTTCCGGGAAGAGGCTTACGAGCATCTTGCCGATCTGGAAAATTCGCTGCTGGAATTGGAAGAAAATCCTGAGGATATGGAACTGATCGGGCGTGTATTCCGTTCCATGCACACCATCAAGGGTTCTGGCTCCATGTTCGGTTTTGATACCCTGGCTGCATTTACCCATGAAGTCGAGACCGTACTTGATTTTGTCAGGAATGGCAAACTACCGGTCAGCAAGAAGCTGATCAGCCTTTGTCTAGCCGCCCGGGATTGCATCAAATCCATACTGGATGGCGATGACCATGATCCGGATGTTGCCGCCTCCAAGAAGCTGGTTGCTGATTTCAGGGCACTGGCCGGGACCGAAACTAAGGCAAAAACCGGTCTAGAGATTGCCAGCTCACAGGTAGCCAAGAAAGAGGAACCGGAAGTTACCTACCGGATCAGATTCAAGCCCTTTTTGGAGATTTTTCAAAACGGTACTAACCCGGTCGCACTGCTGAATGAGCTGCGCGAGCTGGGCAAATGCGACATTGTTTCCCAAATGGACAATTTGCCTCCGCTGGAGGGGCTAAACCCTGAAAGCTGTTACCTGTTTTGGGATGTGATCCTGACCACCAGGCGCGGCAGGGATGCCATAATGGATGTCTTCATCTTTGTTGAGGATGATTGTGAATTGAAGATTGACGTTATTGATGACAGCGATTCGGAAGGGGATGCCAACTATAAAAAGCTGGGCGATATTCTGGTTGAGCGTGGTGATTTGTCTGCTGAAGAGCTGAATAATGTTCTGAAATCCCAGAAGCGTTTTGGCGAACTGCTGGTGGAAAAGGGCATAGTTACGCCGGAAAAGGTCCAGTCGGCCCTGGTTGAACAACAGCATGTCAAGGGAGTTCGTAAGGAACGCAGCGAAGCTCCACCGCCGCAGGAGGCTGCCGCCAGTATTCGTGTCCCTGCTGAACGTCTGGACCAGTTGATCAATCTGGTCGGTGAAATGGTCACGGTGCAGGCCCGACTTTCACAGGTTTCTCTGCTTGGTGGTGATCCAATATTTATCGCCATTTCGGAAGAGGTTGAAAGACTGACTAACGAACTGCGCAATACCGCCCTTAATATCCGCATGCTGCCCATCGGCAGTACCTTCAGCAAGTTCAAACGACTGGTGCGCGACCTGTCCCAGGAATTGGGCAAAGAGATTGAGATGGAAACCTTCGGTGCTGAAACCGAACTTGATAAAACCGTCATCGAAAAGCTGAATGATCCTCTTGTGCACATCATCCGCAACAGTATCGATCATGGCATTGAAATGCCGGATGCCAGAAGGGCCGCTGGCAAATCATCTTTGGGAAAAGTTTTGCTGGGTGCCGAACACTCAGGGGATTCAGTTCTGATTACCATTCAGGACGACGGTGGCGGTCTGGATCGTGACACTATTCGCGTTAAGGCCATTGAACGTGGCCTGCTGCCAGCCCACACCGAAGCAACTGACCGTGAAATCTACTCAATGATCTTTGCCCCCGGTTTTTCTACCGCAGCCAAGGTGACCAGTGTTTCCGGGCGCGGGGTTGGTATGGATGTTGTCAAGCGCGGTATCGATGGGCTGCGCGGCTCGATCAGTGTGGACAGTGTGCGTGGCAAAGGCACGACCATTACACTTAAAATCCCGCTGACTTTGGCGATTATTGACAGCCTGCTGGTCAAGATCGGTAAGGATCACTTCGTGCTACCGCTGTCAACGGTTGAGGAATGCATCGAATTGACCCGCGAGGATGTAAAGAATTTTCATGGTCGTAATCTGGCCAACGTACGCGGTGCAATTATCCCATATATACCACTGCGTGATTGTTTCCGTATCACCGATAACCAGCCGGAAATCGAGCAGATCGTGATTGCTGATATCCATGGCAAAAAGGTTGGTTTTGTGGTCGATCATGTGGTGGGTGAGCATCAGACGGTCATCAAGTCATTGGGTAAGATGTATCGCGATGTGCAGGGTGTGTCAGGGGCGACAATTCTGGGCGACGGAACTGTGGCTTTGATACTGGATATGGGAGCTTTGCTGAAGGTGGCTGAATTACTGGAAGTCTCTCAAGCTGCCTGAGAATCTGTTTTTAACATTTTCAACAGTTGTAAAACTGTCTTGAATAACTGAATTAAGGGGAGGCACACATGGCTGAAGAATTACAGACAACCCAGTATCTGACTTTTACATTAGCAGAAGAAGTTTTTGCTGTCGACGTGGACAGGGTTAGGGAAATTCTGGAGATAACAAACATTACCAAAGTCCCCCAGGTTCCCGATTTCATGCGTGGTGTTATCAATCTGCGTGGTTGCGTGGTTCCGGTGCTGGACCTGCGGCTGAAGTTCGGCATGGCAGAAACCGCCCAGACAGTCAACACCTGCATCATTGTTGTTGAAGTGGAAATGGACGGGGAAAAAATTGTCCTCGGTGCGCTGGCAGACAGTGTGCAGGAGGTAATTGAGATGGAATCGTCCCAGATCGAAGCCGCCCCACATATCGGAACACATCTTAAAACCGATTTCCTGAAAGGGATGGGCAAACACGACAACCGTTTTGTCATGATCCTGGATATAGACAAGGTCTTTTCAGGTTCTGAACTTAGCGCAGTTTCAGGGCAGGAAAGCTGATTAACAAAAATACATGATTTTAAAATACGGGAGGTTACATTATGCAGTGGTTTAATAATCTCAAAATAGGAACAAAGCTGATTTCCTCGTTTATCATTGTTGCCCTGATCGCAGGTGTCATCGGCTTGATCGGCATTCTGAAGATCTATCAGATCGAAGAGGCCGACAAGAAGATGTATGAGAAAATCACCGTACCTCTAGGTGATGCCGGTGAAATAGCCACGAACTTTCAGCGGGTGCGTGTTAATTCGCGCGATTTAATAACCGCCGCCACCATGGAGGATAAACAGCGCTTTGCCAACCGCATCAAGGAACTGAGGGAGTTAAATAATAAAAACGTCACTGATTTTGAAAAAACAATATTTACCGACGAAGGACGCAAGTTATTTGAAGAGTATAAAGTCTTGCGAACTGCCTACGGAGCCGAGTTGGACAAAGTGGTGGCGATGGCCCTGCAGAACAAGAATGCCGAGGCCCAGGCGCACCTGCAGGGGCCGGCAGGTAAAGCATCCCGCGACCTGCAGAACCAGATAGAAAAAATGGTTGAAGCCAAGCTCAAGCAGGGCAAGCTGATTGCCGAAGATAACATGGCTGTCGCCAAGATGGCGGCACGCTTGATGACAGGCTTGGCGGTCGGCGGAGCTTTGATTGCGATCGCTCTGGGAATCTTTATTACCCGCAGCATTACCCGTCCGATCAACGAGGCCGTCAACGTTGCCAACGCCCTGGCCAGGGGGGATCTGACTATTATGGTAGAATCCAAGTCCAAGGATGAAACCGGCCTGATGATGCTGGCCATCAGCCAGATGGTAGAGAAGTTGAAAAGCGTTGTCGGTGATGTCATGACCGCTGCCGACAATGTTTCTTCCGGCAGCCAGGAGCTTTCCTCCACCGCCCAGCAGATGTCACAGGGTGCAACTGAACAGGCTGCCAGTGCGGAAGAAATCTCATCCAGCATGGAAGAAATGGCCTCCAGTATCCGTCAGAACACCGACAACGCCATGCAGACTGAAAAAATCTCCATCAAGAGTTCTGTTGACGCCAAAGATGGTGGTAAGGCCGTTTCTGAAACCGTTGCCGCCATGAAGGAGATCGCATCCAAGATTTCCATCATCGAAGAAATATCCCGCCAAACCAATTTGCTGGCACTGAATGCCGCAATTGAAGCTGCCCGTGCCGGCGAGCATGGCAAGGGTTTCGCTGTAGTTGCTTCGGAAGTGCGCAAGCTGGCCGAGCGGAGTCAGTCGGCTGCCGGT
>Ga0105048_10002841_pt1 | contig 28284 bp, 26 predicted proteins | sample MAT05_FD_78382 | JGI IMG/M metagenome (GOLD analysis project Ga0105048, IMG submission 78382) | Freshwater microbial communities from Lake Fryxell liftoff mats and glacier meltwater in Antarctica - MAT-05 | ecosystem: Environmental > Aquatic > Freshwater > Ice > Liftoff microbial mat | place...
CAGAACACTAGTAGTCTGTCAATTATTAATTGACGGGTAGCTGAAAGCTGGGAGGTTAGTTGGAGTTGAATTTTGAGGGTCTTCGACCCCTCAAAATTTTCTTAATAGAACACTAGGTTCCTGTGCCTGCTGGTGCAAGCTGATAGAAATACAGCGCCTTGCAAGTCTATTAGGTACATCGAATTTCGCTATTGAAGGCGAGGGGTTCTATATTTTGTGCGGCACTGATCTGCAAAGTGCTGTAATTTAGCAGCATTCAAAACTCAAAACTCAAAACTGTTTCCCTAACTGGTTAGAAACTTCTGCCAAGTTGCACTGGTCGTTCACTACGTGTCGGCACTGTTCACCATAGATTCTCGATTGGGAATGGCCGATTTTTCTGGTACAAAATTCTTGTTCTCTGTCAACGTAGCCATAGACAGAGAGTCCAAAGCAGGAAATACTGGTAAAACTAATCGTGGAGATAGGAACTAGTTTCTAGGATAAGCAGTCTGAAAAATCTAGTTTCCTCAACTGGCTACCCAAAAATGCCGGAATCTATTAGATTCAGTGTTCTATGAAACAGTCCATATCTCACGCATTCTTGGCATTAAGTGCTACTTTAGCTTTGATGCATCAGGGGCTTGCGGGTAGTGACTTAAATGAAACATTCTGGGGGTAACCTAGATTAGTTGTGACGGTTTTTTATGCGGTAGCAAATGGCATGAGGAATGGCAACGCTCCAGAGCCACAGCGTCCGGTTAGGCTGTGCATCATTACGCAGTTTTATCCACCCGACTATGCAGCAACAGGGCAGTTAATTGAAGAATTAGTGACGCATTTGGCAAGCCAAGACCTGCATGTGCAGATTTTTACAGGCCAGCCCGGTTATGCATTTCAAAAAAACTCAGCTCCAGTTATTGAGCGATCGGAGCAAGTACTCATTAGACGATCGCGCACCTCTCGGCTTTGGCCCCAACGAATTCGTGGCAAAGCCCTGAATGGTCTCCTATTTTGCATTCGTTCTGGGTTGCATCTCTTAAGAATATCTTTCAACAAAGATATTCTACTTCTGACCACAGCCCCACCCTATCTCCCGATTTTGGGATACTTAGCCAGTCTGGTGTTTGGGCTGCCTTATGTTTGCCTGCTATACGACCTGTATCCTGATGTAGCGGTGGAACTGAATGTGGTGCCTGCTAAGCATTGGTTGACTCAGGTCTGGGACACGTTAAATTATTTTGCCTGGAAAAATGCCAAGGCAATCATTGTCCTTAGCTCAACCATGAAAGACAGAATTACTGCAAAATGTCCCGATGTTGAAGATAAGATTTCAGTGATTCATAGCTGGGCCAATCCCAGTTGGATTGTGCCCTTAGCCAAGCAAGATAACTGGTTTGCCCAAGAGCATGATCTGGTCGAGAAATTTACGGTTCTCTATTCGGGGAATATGGGCCGTTGCCACGATGTGGAGACGATTTTGGATGCAGCCTGCCACCTCCAAAAGCAACCCATTCAATTTGTGTTCATTGGGGGCGGGGCAAAACGGCAAGACTGTATCGATCGCGCCAATGAATTAGGGTTAACCAATTGCTTGTTTTTACCCTATCAGGACAAAAAGGTTTTACCCTACTCTCTCACTGCCTGCGATTTGTCCTTGGTCAGCATTGCCTCAGGCATGGAAGGGCTGATTGCTCCCAGCAAATTCTATGGCAGCTTGGCGGCAGGGCGACCCGTTGTGGTCATTTGTGAGCCGCATTCCTATCTGCGTCAGATTGTGTTTGAGGCAGGGTGTGGTGCAGCATTTAACTTAGGCGAAGGGGCGGCTTTGGCTGAGTTCATCGCCCATTTAGCTACAGATCCTAAGTTAGTAACCCAAATGGGCGATCGGGGCCGCCGTTATCTGGAAGCTAACTTCACGCCTGAGATTATCGCGAAGCAATACTCGCAGGTGTTGAGTGCCACAGCCCGATCGCAACCCCACCGCGTCAATAACACTACAAAATCCAGCCCAATTACGCGATCGTCATAAGCATCTCTAGGGAGTATGTCAATCCCAGAAAATTTTCAACCAGGGGTGAATTGTCGCTTTACACACCCATTGGTTCCCCCATATCCCTTAAACCTTGTCATTACCAACATCTTTGAGAAGCCTGCTATTTCCCAAAGATGTTGGTAAGGTTCAGCCTTTTGGGAGAGGGGTGTAGCTTGTTTCCCGAAGGGTGGGCGGTTCGGGAAAGTTGCACATCACCTAATTTTGGATCTGCAACCTGATTTGCTGAAGAATAGAAAAGGATTTGCAGTTATATTTTAAGTTACATGATGGATTTAAACCATTCATGCCCTAGGCACAAGGTCAGAGCAAACTATACCTACACCCGTTGATTTAAGAAGGTAGAAATGTGAGATTATCTCGTACCCATCCGAACCCCCTCACCCTAGCCCTCTCCCGAAGGAGAGGGAACAGAACCTAGATCGGCTCCCCTCTCCCAGAGGGCGAGGGGTTGAGGGCTTCGACGTGAGCGCTCAGCCGAACGGTGAGGGGCTGAGATAATCTCAGGCGATTACCTTTAAGAATATAGGTGAAATATATGGAAAATAGATGTGTAAGAGCGTGTCTGTCGCATCAAATTTCCCTATTCTCCTAGCAAGAGGGTGGCTCTGAGGTTAGAGTCTCTTTCAAATAGGTGGTGGAAATCTGACAGTTAAGATGCGTTAAGAGTAATCTTCAAACCCTTCTCTTTTACAAACCAATTAGTCTATAGCAACCTTGAGTGGAGCCGATCGGAGTAAGTCCATTAATCGTGATTTTCAAATTACTCTCTTAAGGCCTTATCTTTACTTGATGCAACTTCATATCAGTTAGCCTCAGTTTATTTGGAGTACATCCACATCAATTGTTTGTCGTCTACTAGATTGGACAGTCTCCAGTGTTGAAGAAGATTCATCTACAAGTTCCTACCGATTCTAGGGTTTCAGACCAGGTATTATCTTGGTTTGAAGAACTGAACCAGCCGCCCATAACTAACAGCAAGATTTGGTGGCAATGTCAGACAGTCTTGAAGGAAGGGTTTGATAATGCGGTGGAACATGCCCACAGAGCGCTTCCTAGGGAAACCCCGATCGAACTGGAGGCAATTCGCTATGAGGGGGCGATCGAAATTCGGATTTGGGATTGCGGCACTCCCTTCGACCTGCTGCGAAAAATCAAAGAAACCCCAGCCCTTGAGGACAATATCGGTGAGCATGGGCGGGGGCTGAAAATCATGGAAAAAATTGCCGATGATCTGCGGTACGATCGCCTCCATGATGCCCGTAATTGTCTGTTGATTGTGAAATATTACTGATTGGCAGGGGCTTGGTAAGCGATCGTTTGAATTTGATCCAGTTTGCTAGCGATTTGGCTGAGCAATGCGTCAGTGTTGGCGAGTTGTTGCTGGATGGACTCTGTTTCTAAGGTGCTTGCTAGTTCGTAGATGGGTTTAATCCCTAGATTGGCGCTGGCTCCTTTAATTTGGTGAGCCACGGCCGCTAAGGTGGGGAAATTGGCGGTGACGATCGCCTGCCTTGCTGTTTCCACCGTGGTTTGATGATCCTGCACAAATAGCCGCAACAATTCCCAGGCAAACTCCTCATCTCCCTCAGCCACATTTCGTAGATAGACCCAATCAATTAAGGTTGGTTGAGGGGAAGCTGGGGTTGGCAAGGTTCCAGTATCCCGATTTAGGTTAGACGATCGCGGGGGAATTTCTCTCGGCGCCACGGACACGTCGGTCGGTGTGACAGGAGCCTGAAGCACTCGGCTCCAATGCAGCAACTTTTCGGCTAAGTCTGATTTACGAATCGGCTTACTTAGGTAGTCATCCATGCCCACACTCAAACATTTATCTCGGTCTGACTGCATGGCATTGGCGGTCATGGCAATGATGATCGTATGCGTCTGTGCATCTTCCAAGTGGCGAAGGCTACGGGTTGTTTCGTAGCCATCCAACACGGGCATCTGGCAGTCCATCAAAACAATGTGGTATTGAATCCGCGCCATTAGCTCCAGAGCTTCTTTCCCGTTGCCCACTGCATCTGCCTCGTAGCCTAGGGACTGCAATTGCTTCAAAACCACCTTTTGGTTCACCGCATTGTCTTCAACTAAAAGCAGTTTTAACTTGCCCTTAGAGATTGTAATGGGGGGGAGCATCTTGGTTGGATGATCTGTCATTCCAGGGTTGGCAGCAATGGAGGGGGAGGGCTGAAAGTCGATCGCGGCCAACAAGCAACTGAGCAGACGGGCTTGGCGCATTGGCTTCACCAAATGGGCCGCAAAGCCTAGGTTAGGCAAGCGATGGGAGAGCCGATGCTGATTCACCGCTGTCATCATAATCAGCTTAGTTTGGGACAAGGCTGGTTCTGCGGCAATTTGGCGGCCCAACTGCTCGCCGTCCATATCCGAGAGATGCATATCGACAATGGCGATGTGGTAGGGCCTTGCCTGGGCTACGGACTCATACAGCATATGCAACGCAACAGTAGCAGTGTCGGCTTCCTCGACAAGCATTCCCCAGGCAGAAGCGGGGTAGGACACAGACTTGCGGTTGGTGGCATGGCTATTCACGATCAGGAGCCGCAGTCCGCTCAATTTGTGTTGTGGGAGGAGCGGTGGCGCTGGGGTCACCACTGCCTGTTTAGTAAAGGTGAGGGTAAACCAAAACTTGGCCCCTTGACCTTCGTTACTTTCTACCCCGATCGTGCCTCCCATTAGCTCAACCAATTGCTTACTAATTGCCAGCCCTAATCCTGTACCCCCATAGCGGCGTGTTGTGGAAGCATCGACCTGCGAGAAGGGCTGGAACAATTTGTATTGAGCATCTGGAGCAATGCCAATGCCGGTGTCGGCAACAGAAAAGGCGATCGTCGCTGTAGTAGGCGTTTCTGATTGCAGGACGGCTCTGATCACCACCTCTCCCGCACTCGTAAATTTAATGGCATTGTTCACCAGATTCAGCAGCACTTGGCGTAGGCGGCTCACATCTCCCCGCAGAGAGGTCGGCACGCCCCGATAGATGAGGGTAGCCAGTTCTAGGTTTTTGATGTGGGCACTGGCAGCCATGAGATCGGCGACTTCCTCCAAGGACACCGTTAAATCGAAGTCCACTTCCTCTAGGTCTATTTCCCCCACCTCAATTTTAGAAAAGTCTAAAACATTGTTAATCAATGCCAACAAGCTGTCACTGCCAATCCGAATCGTCTCCACAAAATCTCGTTGTTCATGGTTTAAGTCGGTTTCTAGCAACAAGCTGGTCATACCCACCACGGCATTCATGGGAGTGCGAATCTCGTGGCTCATGGTTGCTAGAAAGGTACTCTTCATCTGAGAAGCCGACTCCGCCGCTTCCCGAGCCGTTTCGAGGTGAACATTTTGCTCAGCTAGGAGTTCTCGCTGTTCCTTTTCTTGCGCTAATAGGCGGGCTTGGTCTAGTCCAAGGACAACCTGATCGGCCAATTGTTTGAGTAAATCTACCTCAAATTCTTGCCAAATGCGGGCGCTGGCACATTGATGGGCAATGAGCAATCCCCAAGGCTGCCCCCCAGACAAAATGGGCACAACCAAGTTGGCTTTTACCTGAAACTGGGCTAACAAGGCTTTATAGCAAGGGCTGAGGTCTAATTTCTCCAAGTCATGAATGGCGGTGATGCGACCGTCTTGGAGTTCTTGCCAGCGTCCATTCATGAAGCAGGTGTCTTGAATGTTGGTGCCGAGGGCAGGGGTCCAATTCGGCCGCACTGATTCCACCGCGACGTTGCCGCTCCAGTCGGGGTTGAAGCGATAGATGAGGACGCGATCGGCTTGCAAAAACTGCTGCACTTCAGCCACAGTCGTGTGGAGAATGTCATCTAAATCTAATGACTGGCGAATTTGCAAAATCATCTGGGCAAACAAGCGCACTCGCTGATTCTGCCGCTTTAAGCCTTCTTCAGCGTGCTTCCATTTAATAAATTGTCCAATTTGGCGGCCAATGGCAGTGAGCAGACTGAGGGTTTCGGCTTCAAAGGTCTCTATCTGGCGACTAACGAAGGTCATGATCCCCAACAGTTCCTGGTGGTGCTGAACGGGAAATCCGCAGACTCCATGGATGCCTGCTTCAGTGGCGATCGTCCCCCCTGCTGCCCCGGACTCCCACAGATCACTCCTATCTCCTGCCAAATCTACGATCCAAACTGATTCGCCGCTCGCCCAGATCCGATCGGACAACTGCTGACAAACCGCCCGTTCATCCTGACTCAACGCATTTTGTTGACTTACGATCGTTGGCAAACTATGAGCATCGACGCAACGAAGTGGCTGAAGGGAGCATCTCACTTTTGCAACCCTCACCCTAAATCCCTCTCCCAGATGGGCAGAGGGACCTGGATCTTGCTCCCCTTCTCCCAAGAGGGGAGAAGGGGCTGGGGGATGAGGGGGTTTTGGCGTATCCTCTACAAAACCGAGATGCTCCCGTGGCTGCGTCGGTGACTCAATCTGCCAGAACTCGCCCCCATCCCAATTTAAGTTTTCACAGATAACCTGAAGAATTTTGGGTAATACTTCTAGAAAGCTATTGGCTTCTGTTAAGACTTGGGTAATGGTGGCTTGCAGCGATTGTTTGACCGCCATCCGGTATAAATTCTGAGCGGTCTGCTGGAGTTCCAAGACCGCCTTTACGTGGCGGCTCAACCCCTGCAATAGCGAAATTTGCCCAGGGCTGAGGTGACACGATGTGGTATCCATCACACAAAAGATGCCTAAGACGGAACCCTTAGCGCTGATGATGGGAACGCTGGCATAGGCACGAATGGGAGGCACCCCTGGGACGAGACCCATGACGAGGGGAGTTGTTGCGAAGCGATCGTCAACCCCACAATCTGGCACCACTAGAGGTTCCTCTTGCAGACTGGGGTCAAGGCAGAAATTGCAGCCATGGAATGAATCGATCGCACCCAGCCCCACCTGTGCGATGATGTGATGCCGATCGCCCTCAATGAGACTGATGAGCGCGATCGCCATGCCACAGCTTTCAGCCGCTAGTTGGGCTAAATCCTGTAATCTTTCATAGCCTGACATATCAAAAGGGGCAGTCATCGGATGGGCAGGAAAGGATCTTAACTGTTGCATCTCCTTTCCTGCCTCGTCACCTGCTAGAAAAGCTTCCATCACTTATGGATTTATAGAGAAAGTTTTAGACACTTTACTTAAAGGTAGGCTGATTGATGCGATCGTGCCGCCGTACCATTGCGGTCACTTTTAATTTTCGCCCGATCGCTTTAGCACTTCCTCGGAAATTTGACCCTCCTGAATTCTGGTTAATAGGTGTTGCTGATCGACCAGAAATCTCTGGGTAGAAACGTGAGGTTTCACATCACCTAGTGTTCTGTCAAGAAAATTTTGAGGGGTCGAAGACCCTCAAAATTTAACTCCAACTAACCTCCCAGCTTTCAGATACCCGTCAATTAATGATTGACAGGCTACTAGAGATGGAAATATATAAGGATGGAAATTAAATCGGTTTCAGACAGAACACCCGTTATACAACCTTCTCCATATCGAGGCAGCGAATAAGCCGGAGTACCATTGGAGGTTTCAGACAGAACACCCGTTATGCAACCTTCTCCATAGCCAGTTTGCGTCTGTCCTTAATCCAGCTTGAGGGCACTAGCTGGAACCTCATCCCAAGAATTTACCGTCCGCAGCCTAGCCACCCACCCCGACTGCTTCTGCACCTCCGTCAAATTCCGCTCAAAGGACTCATGACAAGCCTTAGCGTGGTCTTCACTACACGACGCAATACACGAATAGAGAATCCCAGACGGATCAATTTGTTCGTTAACCCAAATAATCATAATTCTTTCATTAGTCCTTAACTTTCGCCCTCCTACTCTCCTACTCTCCTACTCTCCTACCCTCCTGCCCTCCTACTCTCCTACCCTCCTGCCCTCCTACCCTCTCACCCTCTTACTCCCCCACCCTCTCACTCCTCATTGCCAAATGCTCCAACGCATCTCCCGTCAGGCGACAAATGCGCCAATCTGGGAGAACTGAGACCCCTAAATGTTGGTAGAAGGCGATCGTCGGCTCATTCCAATCCAATACACTCCATTCCATCCGCCCGCAGCCACGGGACACGGCTAATTGAGCGAGATGAATTAGTAATGCCTTCCCAATTCCCTGCCCTCGGTACTCTGGCAACACAAATAAGTCTTCCAGATAAATTCCTGGCTTTGTTAAAAACGTAGAATAATTATAGAAAAACAAGGCAAATCCCACCCCCTGCCCAGCTTGCTCCGCGAGAATCGCTTCTACATAAGGACGCGAACCAAACAAGTGAGCCTCTAAATCTACGGCATTCCCCACCACTGCATGGGAGAGTTTTTCGTACTCCGCCAAGGCTTGAATCAGTTTAAATAGGAGAGGTACATCCTGAGGCGTTGCAGTACGAAGCAAAATATCAGCGGACATAGCAGCGAGTTGATTGACAACAAATACTTCCCCTAGCCTATCCCATGGGTTGTCTGCATTAGCGGGGCTGGGAAACTTTCCGCTCCATCCCACTCCAGACATTGAACTAATTTAATTCCCTACAAATTCACCTCAACCCCTCCTATGGCAAACCCCATCCGAATCTTGATGCAGACTACCATTCCTGCCATTAAAGATGATTGGCATATTGGACGCTTTTCCCTGTTGCAGGCACATCTTGCCTCACTGAAAGATGATTTGGGAAATCCGCTTTACCACGTTACAGCCCGCGATCGGGCAACTGGCGCCAGTGAAAATGACCCTGTTTTGAGTACCCTCGATCGCACCCACTTTGACGAACTTTGGCTATTTGCTGTGGATGTGGGCAATGGCTTAACCTCCGACGAGTGTCAGGCGATCGAAACCTTTCAGCAACACGGGGGTGGAGTACTGGCGGCACGGGATCACCAAGATTTAGGCTCATCTCTGTGTCACATAGCCGGACTGGGAGCAGTCAACTTTTTTCACTCCCGTAACCCCGACCCCGACCCAACCCGCTGCTGCATTGATGATGTCTATACAACCAATATCTCCTGGCCCAACTACCACTCTGGGCGCAATGGCGACTCCCAAGTCATTACCCCGACTCAGCCCCTGCATGACCTGCTGCAAAACCCCGATGCCCCATCGGGACGCATTGAATTTTTCCCAGCCCATCCCCACGAAGGGGGCATTGGCATTGCCCTTGGCGAACCCCACGCTCAAGTGATTGCCACGGGTAAAAGTATCATTTCAGGACGATCGTTTAACTTGGCCATTGCCTTCGATCGCTCCTCAGAAACTGACAAGCGGGGACGGGCCGTCGCTGCATCCACCTTCCACCACTTCTGCGACTACAATTGGAACCCTAGTTTAGGCTGTCCTAGCTTTGTCTCCGAATTGCCAGGAAATGGCATCGCTGAAGCACCCCGTGTGCTACAAGATATTCACACCTACATTCGCAACTTGTCCCTTTGGTTAGCCCCTATCTAAGCCCTGTTGCTGCCGCCTCAAAATCACTTCTGTAGGATGATGAATCCACCAAATCGAGTGAGGACGATCGTCTACAGTCGCTCCTTTTCATCCCCATCTTGGCACTCACCCAAAACTCGGTTTGAAGCCGTCTGCGAAGGAGACTCCCATGTTCAATGCCACGGAAATTCTCATCAACCACTTTGTCTCACAGCTTAGAGCAGCCTATCGGCAAACCTATGGCAGTTGGAAAGCTGATTATGCAGATATCATTTCCTGGGCTGGCAGCACGGCCTTGGAGAATATTGCCAACAGTGATGCCCTTTACCACAATGTAGAACACACCATTCTAGTAACCCTAGTAGGGCAAGAAATCCTGCGAGGTAAGCACATTCGGGAAGGGGCTGTTTCTGCTGAGGATTGGTTGCATTTCCTCGTCTCCCTAGTGTGCCATGACATTGGCTACGTCAAGGGAGTCTGTTTGCAAGACCGGGGCAACCTGTGTGCCACCGGCATTGATGATACCCTGGTTGCCCTGCCTTCCGGAGCAACGGATGCCGGTCTCACGCCCTACCATGTCGATCGCGGCAAACTATTCGTCGAAGAGCGCTTTGGCGGCCACAGATTGCTGGATGCCAGCATCATTCAGCGCAACATGGAGCTAACTCGTTTCCCTGTTCCCGCTGCCAAAGACCACCAAGACACCACCCATTATCCCGGTTTGCTTCGCGCCGCAGACTTAATCGGGCAACTTAGCGACCCACGCTACCTCCAAAAAATTAACGCTTTATTCTATGAATTTGAGGAAACAGGGGTCAATAAAGCGTTGGGTTACCGCAACCCTAACGACCTGCGGAAAAACTATCCCAAGTTCTATTGGCACGGCGTTTACCCCTATGTCAAGGATGCCTTGAGCTATTTAAACCTGACTCAGCAAGGGCAGCAGGTTGCCGCCAACCTCTACTCAAACGTGTTTGTGATCGAGCATGAAGCGCTGCTCGAAGGCAATTCCCTCCACTAAAAAACCCGGAGAGTCCTGAGGGCTAAGGTATGATGAGGAAGCTTTGAGGTAATCTTTTGAAATCCAGCGTTTGAGTTGCTTATGGCTCGCTATACATGCTTATTTACCGTTGCAGTTCCGCTCCAGAGTCTCCAGCGATTACTGACTGAGATCCTGGAATCCTGCAACTTGGATGTTATCTACGACACAGGAGATTACATGATGGCGCGGGAAGTGCCAGGTAATATCTCTTTTGCAAAATTGGTAACCGTAGAAGTTTTAATTGATAAATCCACAGCTTCTGATGAAGAAATTCGCATGAACTTCGTGATCAAGAACGAGGAACTACCCTTACAAGTTAATAATCACTGCCGCAGTATATTTGACCTCGTGAGTCAAGCTGTAGTGAAAAATAATCAGTGGCGATTAATTGAAAGCGTAGCAGGCTAAATTACTTAAGTGGCTAATGAAGAGATACAGATAAAGTCTCTTCATTGAGGTTATAGTTCTTTTCTCTGACTAACCTTCCTGCGCCATCCAAATGAGAAAGCTCAAGATTTGTTCAACGAGAGGCAGAGGATATTCAGCCAAGTCGATCGTGTCCGTTTGATTTGTGAGCTTGAGAAACTTCCAGGCTGTCCCACTACTCACTGAGCCGTGGGTTGTAGAAGCTAGCTGGCTCTTGGCTGCATTAAACGTTTGGACTGCAACCACTTCAGCTAGGCACTGACCCAATCCACCATTCAGGTTTTCCTTCTTTGCTTCAAGGATCACGATCGCAGGTGCCTCGATTTTAAGCTGCGTGGGCGATCGGCTAATCAAAAAGTCCAAATCCCATTGAGTCCCAAAGCTGGATCAACCGTAAAGTCTTCCCCAGAAAACAAGCTGACTTGGTGGTTGAGCAACCGCCGCACTGTGGTCAACATGGGGTTGATAACACACTCAGAACGGGACTTCTCGCTCCCCCGCGCTAGCACTAGTAGTCTGTCAATCATTAATTGACGGGTAGCTGAAAGATGGGAGGTTAGTTGGAGTTAAATTTTGAGGGTCTTCGACCCCTCAAGACTTTCTTGACAGAACACTAGGGGTAAGCCTTCTGCCAGTTCCTGCTGTAGCAATGCATCAGCGGCGATCGTCTTCACGTCTGGCAGAAACCGTCCACCTTCTGCGATGGAAATCCCTAACTCTTGACGCGCCTTACGCAGGGTAAACTCGCTATAAGCCATAGATGAACGCTCCTCCACAGCTTCACAGTCAGTCTAATTGTTTGGCGATCGACGATGCAGCTATTAGTAGACTACTGAATCATCTAAATCATCCTCATCCTCATCCTCCTCGCCTGAGTCTTCGGGATCACCCACCATACTGGGGCTAATCAGGGTGATGTCAAATTCATCGGGTGGAATTGTCGAGATTGGATCTTGGTTGAAGAGGTAATAAATTGCCCTCACCTGCGGCCCGAAGACAACCTCATCTTCATCTTGAAGATTATGGGCTTGTAACTTGCGCCCATTGATTAAAAGTCCGTTGGCACTGGGTTTGCCCTTGAGATTCCCATCAACAATTCGGTAATAGTGGGTTGTGCCGATCCCGTCTTCATGGGGAAGCTGAACCAAAGTTGCGTGTCGGCGAGAAACAAATTGTGACACCAAACGAATATCACATTTAGGGTCTCTGCCAATAGAATAAACGGGGTTGTTGAGTGTAAACTCTCGCCGACCTTTATCGTCTTCTATGATTAATCGGTGATGAGGATGAAGTTCTGGTGGCATGGACAAATAACTATAACTATTAATAAGTCGCTTCACTAAAGGCTAGGGCTGAGCTTTAACTCACGTCTCACCATAAACCTAGACGTTTAAGCATGATCCTGATAGATTCAAACTCTCAAATTCAACACCATGGGTTGAACTTGTCTATATTAAGAACTTAATGGAAAAACCGTCAACATATTTAGCTCATTGATTTATTGCTTAGGATAAAAACTTGCCCTTTGGGTGAGTTTAAAGTGAGAGAGTTGCAAATCACAACCGTATTGCATAAGTCTGGTGGTCTGCCAAGTGGAAAATACGCCTAGATGCTCTACGGTCACCGGGCTTGCGATCGGGTAAACCATTGATTTTTCATCCAACCTTTTCATCCGATCTCTCCGATCTCACAGGTACAGATAGGCACCGATCGAGACACCGAGCAACATCTGATAATGGAGGATCAGCTTCCGTTGGATGGTTAGCCTAGTGTTCTGTCAAGAAAATTTTGAAGGGTCGAAGACCCTCAAAATTTAACTCCAACTAACCCCCGGCTTTCAACTACCCGTCAATTAATGATTGACAGACTACTAGGAAACTGAGTGCTTTGGGCGTTCGCCAAAGTTGGATTTTGCACTTAATGCTTCGGAACTAAATCTTGAAGCATTAACGTCAACTCTCGGTTTTGGTAAAAATACGCCGTAGTAGCAGTGAGTTAACGACAACACTAACGGAACTGAAGGCCATCATAGCTCCAGCGGCCGCAGGACTCAGGACAATCTGCAAGGGTAATAAAACACCAGCAGCTAGAGGAATTCCTAAAATATTGTACGCAAAGGCCCAGAACAAATTTTGCTTGATTTTCTGAAAGGTGATGCGACTAAGGCGAATAGATTCTACAACGTCCAGAAGCCGATCGCGCATCAGTACAATCCCAGCAAATTCGATCGCCAAGTCAGTGCCTGAGTGAAGAGAAATACCGACATCGGCTTGAGCCAGGGCAGGTGCATCGTTAATGCCATCGCCGACCATTGCGACACAGTGACCCTGGGCTTGCAATTGGGCAATCTGCGCTGCCTTCCCATCGGGACGCACCTCCGCTAAGGTATCCACGGGTTGTAATCCGATCGCTTGAGCAATGGCTTGGGCAGATTCCAGGCGATCCCCAGTCAGCATTAAGACTCGTAGCCCCATCTGCTGCAACGTGGCTACCGTAGCCTGAGCATCAGGTCTGAGGCTATCCGTCACGGCAATGAATCCCATCAACACACCAGCTACAGCCACGCAAACAACCGTTTTACCTCCAGCAGCCAGGGAGTGTACCTGAGCTTGGGCGCGATCGGTTACCAAAATACCCTGTTGCCCCAGCCAATCCTCAGTTCCTAGCACGACTAGTTTTCCCCCTACCAAGGCAGAAACTCCCAGCCCTGGATGGGTTTGAAAGTCTTGAGCGGGCAAAAGGGGCAAGGCCCGCTGCTGGGCCTGCTGCAAAATTGCCTCTGCTAACGGATGTCGAGTGCCACTCTCGACAGTTGCCGCCAGTTGGAGCAATGCATCAGGGGTGAGGGATGGATCAGGGATGGCATCGGGTTCCTGAAAGCAAAGGATATCTGTTACCACGGGGTGTCCTGTGGTCAAGGTACCTGTTTTGTCGAACACGATCGTATCAAGTTGATGCACTTTTTCCAGAACGTCCCCACCGCGAATCAGCAGCCCGTGTTCTGCCCCGATGCCAGAGCCAACCAAAATCGCCGTGGGAGTGGCAAGGCCCAAAGCACACGGACAGGCAACCACAAGCACCGCGATCGTCAGCTTGAGGCTAATCAGCAAGGGGGAGCTATGGGTCGTCATCCCTGCCATGGTGTGACCGACACCATGGTGCATCAGCGGCACGACAGCGTTTACTGTCCAGAATTGGGTGCCAATGAAGTACCAGAAGCCAAAGGTGAGGGCAGCCACGGTCATCACTGCGTAGGTAAAGTACCCTGCTACCCGATCGGCTAACTGCTGGATGGGAGCTTTGCGAGTTTGCGCTGTTTCAACCAAGGCAATGATTTGTGCCAGGGTTGTGTCGTTGCCTGTGCGGGAAGCCCGGAGGACGATCGCCCCGGATTGGTTCAGCGTTCCCCCCGTTACCGCATCTCCAGGCTGCTTCAAAATCGGTAAAGACTCACCCGTCAGCATCGACTCATCCACAGTTGTCTGCCCAACTAGCACCTCGCCATCCACAGGTATTTTCTCCCCTGGCAAGACCTGTAATCGTTGACCCACCTGCACTTGTTCTACAGGGATTGACAGAGGTAGATTTTGCTCCCCTGCTCCTCCCTCTTTGATTAAATGGGCAACTTTAGGCTGTAATGCAGCTAGGGTTCGCAAGGCAGCCGTGGCTCGATTTCTCGCCTGTTGCTCCAGAGTTCTTCCCAAAAGGATAAATCCCACCAGCATGACTGGCTCATCGAAAAAGCACTCCCACCCTAGCTGGGGGAACACGAGGGCAACCACGCTAGCGGTGTAGGCCGTGAGCGTTCCCAAGCCCACTAGCGTATTCATGTTGGGGGCATTGCGGCGGATTCCTCGCCAGCCATCGACAACGATCGATCGCCCAGGGATCAGGAGCGCTAGCGTGGCCAAACCCCAATGAAACCAAATGTTGCTTAAACCGGGGATTGTGAGTAAGCCCCACTGTCCCAAGTGCCCTAAGCCAGACATAAAGAGCAACACTCCCGCGATCGAAACCTGCCAGAGTTGGTGACGAGTTGCCGCTTGTTGTCGCTGTTCTAGAGAACTTCCTTCTTCTAAGGAGGTACTCGCTAGCCGAGGCTGGGACGGAAAGCCAACATCGGTTAGATCCTTGGCTAGGTGGATCGGATCGAGGCTCCCCAACTGATATTGCACAGTGGCCACTTCAGTGACCAGATTTACGGAAGCATTCAGCACGCCTGGATGAGCAGTCAACTGGTCTTCCACTGCTTTGACACAGCCAGCACACTTCATCCCACTCACATCCAATGTGATGGTTTCCAAGGGGACGATCGGCGCAGGAGCCACTAGGGATGGGTTCATCATCTACTCACACAGATTATGGTTCGCACAGTATTGCTAAGTAACGTGCAACTTAAAATCCGCTCTCATCCCCCATCCCCTTTTCTTAGTGAGAGAAGGAGAGCCGATCCAAATCTTAGCCCCTCTCCCCTTCTGGGAGAGGGGTTGGGGTGAGGGCGGTTCGGAAAAGTTGCACATCGTCTATTACTCTAAAATTATTGCCTACAGAATTGCCTTGATCGCAGCTTGCGCGTCTTGACGTAACCCAGAAGCAATACGAAACAACTCTCGCCCTGTGTGCAAGTAGTAGTCATCGTAATTAAGAGTAAACCGTTCCAGTTCTTCAATGCCATCGCCAACATGGTTCAAGCAGTGGTAAAGAGAGGCGGCGACTCCCGCGATCGTCGATGGATTGGGCAAGGAATGAAAGATAACCTGAGCCTGAGTTAGAGAGCTTCGGCAGTCTTGGAGATACGCCTGAAACTCCTCCATTAAGTCGTCATCAAAAGGGTCGGCAGACAGTTGGTCTAATTCGGCATTTAGGGGCGCTAGAATTTGCCAAAGTTTACGATCGACAGGCGTATAGACTTGACGGAGCCACTGGTGCAAATGTTGATCTGCGTCCCGTCCCCGGCGCTTCGGTTTCCGCAACGGCTCATTTTTGACAGGTGGGCTGGCCCTGCGACTTGGGGGGCTGACTTTTAGGGTGCGGTTGTATATTTGCCGGCGATCGGGATCACCCAAAACCTCATAGGCAGCATTGATCCGAGTCACCTGCTCATGATCAGCCGTATCTTGGTTACTGTCAGGGTGAAACAGCTTGACCAAGCGACGGTAAGACTGCTTGATCTCTGCTTGGGTCGCAGCGGGCTGCACGTTTAAGATCTCGTAATGATTGGAATCTGCCATGCTCCTATTTTAAGGCACAAGCTAGAGCGGACGCTGCATCACTCGCTCTAACTTGGGCCCTAACTTGGCAACATTGCCAGGCTCGGTTCTAAGTCTTGGAATAAAGGAGTACTTAAATATCGTTCCCCAAAGCTGGGTTGCACCATCACAATCAGTCGTCCTGCATTTTCGGGGCGCTTACCCACTTGAATAGCCGCTGATAAAGCTGCTCCTGTAGAAATTCCTGAAAGCAACCCCTCCTCCCGGGCCAGTCGGCGACCATAGACGATCGCCTGGTCATCCGGCACGGCAATCACTTCATCAATCAGGTCTACCCGTAGCACTTGGGGGACAAAACCTGCCCCAATTCCTTGAATTTTGTGGGCACCGGGTTTGCCTCCCGATAGCACCGGACTGTTACTCGGTTCCACAGCGATCGCTTGGAACTCTGGTTTCCGTTGCTTTAGGACTTCGGCCACGCCAGTAATGGTGCCGCCTGTCCCCACCCCTGCCACCAAGATGTCGATCTGTCCATCCGTATCTGCCCACAGCTCCTCAGCCGTTGTCTCCCGATGAATTCGGGGATTCGCCGGATTCCGGAACTGCTGCAACATGTATGCCTGGGGCAAGCTATCCGTAATTTGCTGCGCCCGCCGAATGCAGCCCCCCATGCCCTCAATTCCTGGAGTCAGTTCCAAGTCTGCGCCGTAGGCCCTGAGCATCGCTCGGCGCTCAGAACTCATGGTGTCAGGCATCGTCAAAATCAACCGATATCCCTTAGCCGCCGCCACCATTGCCAGCGCGATCCCCGTATTACCAGAGGTCGGCTCCACTAAAATAGTTTTTCCTGGAGCAATTAAGCCTTCCTGCTCAGCAGCATGGATCATACTGACACCAATGCGATCCTTCACAGAAGCGGCGGGATTCATGCCCTCCAGCTTCACTAAAATTTGCGCTAAACAACCTTCCGCTTGGGGGATTCGATTCAAGCGCACTAGGGGCGTGCGACCAACCAATTCTGTTACATCGTGGGCAATTCGCATGGCTTTATTAAAATTTTTCAAATATAATACATGATGTCCAACTGTTTTCTGGAGTCCCGCTTTTCCACTAAGTCATGCAAGGTATAGCGTTGTAAAACGGAGTCGGCTGCTCGTCCTGCTTCCTGCCAAATCTCCCACACCACAGCACTCTCAACCGTTTTAGGCACAGACCCTTTTTCAGATGCTTGAGCATCCATGCCTTCAATGCAACTCACGGCTTCAAACAGCGTAATCTTGCGTGGCTCACGGGCTAACAGATATCCACCCTTGGCCCCGCGCTGACTACGGACTAAACCACAGCGCCTCAATGTTGCGAGTAGTTGCTCTAGGTAGCGATCGGGAATATTTTGTTGGACGGCAATCTGACGAATTTGTAGCGGCTCACCCTTGTTGTAATGAACAGCCAGTTCGAGTAATGCCAGCAGGGTATATTCACTCTTACAAGAAAGTTCCACAGAATCACTAAAGATAAATATCATGGCTCATCAGCCTCTTCAGTATACCCCGGTTGTCCGGTGGGGTTTGCATGTTTAAGTGATTTTTGCTGAAGCAGCTCCGTGCTACTCAAATTCCCCCAACTTCTTTTCCGTGCTTACCTGTAAAGCGCTGAGATTTCTAGGAAAGAGGATCGCTGTAGGGGCGAAGCATACCCTGCGGAAAGCAAGCTACGGCGGATAAACCTGTGAATTGACCAGAAAGTCATCGCTCGAATGCTAAGTGCAAAGCACACGCTGCGCGAACGCCCTTCCGTTGCCTGGTATGACCTTTTCTGAAAATCTCCTAGGTTAACCCAATCACTTTCCTGATGAATTCAGAGCGTAACTGGTGAATCCTAGCTGACACATTTATGATTAGACAGGGAAACAATGTCAAATCATTTCAGGAGTGGGTTTATTAAATGCGAGTTGCGATCGTCGGGGGCGGATTAGCCGGTTTATCCTGTGCCAAGTATTTAGTCGATGCGGGGCATACGCCGATCGTCTTGGAAAGTCGGGATGTCTTGGGGGGCTTGGTCGCTGCTTGGAAAGATGAAGACGGCGACTGGTATGAAACCGGACTCCATGCCTTTTTTGGGGCGTACCCAAATATGTTGCAACTGATGGGAGAGTTGAACATTCTTGATCGGCTCCAGTGGAAGGAACACGCGCTGATTTTTAACCAGGCTGAAAAACCAGAAACCTATTCCTACTTCAGCGTGCCGAATATTCCCGCCCCGTTCAACGTGATTATGTCGATTCTGAAGAATAATGACATGCTCACCTGGGAGCAAAAAATTCGCTTTGCGATCGGGCTGTGGCCTGGTGTCTTGCGCGGTCAAAAATACGTGGAAGACATGGACAAATACAGCCTGATGGAGTGGTTGCGGCGGCAAGGCGTGGGAGAGCGCGTTAGTTCTGACGTGTTTATTGCGGCATCGAAGGCACTGACCTTTCTCAACCCTGAAGATGTGTCGGCAACGATTATTTTGACGGCGCTGAATAAGTTTTTGCAGGAGCGCTACGGTTCCAAGATTGCCTTTTTGGATGGTGCGCCGCCGGAGCGACTGTGCCAACCGATCGTCGATCACATTGTGGCAGGGGGCGGCGAAGTTCACCTGAAAAAGCCCCTCAAACAGATTTTATTGCATCCAGACAACACCGTGAAAGGGTTCCTGATTCGGGGTATGGATGGCGCACCAGATGAGGTGATCACCGCCGATCGCTACGTCTCTGCCCTGCCGGTGGATGTGATGAAAGTCCTAATGCCCCCGCCTTGGAAAGATATGCCCTTCTTTCAAAAACTAAACGGCTTAGAAGGCGTGCCAGTGATTAATTTGCACCTGTGGTTCGATCGCAAGCTCACCGACATTGACCATTTGCTGTTCTCGCGATCGGATATGCTCAGCGTCTATGCAGACATGAGCAATACGTGCAAAACCTACGCCGATCCCGATCGTTCTATGCTAGAAATTGTGCTTGCTCCCGCCAAGGATTGGATTGATCAATCTGACGAAGCCATCATTGCCGCCACCATGCAAGAGCTAGAACGGTTGTTCCCCCAGCATTTGACGGGCGAAAATCCTGCCAAACTGCGGAAATATAAAGTCGTGAAAACTCCCCGATCGACCTATCTGGCTTCCCCAGGGAGACAGGCTTGTCGCCCTGCCCAAGAAACACCCATTGAGAATTTCTATCTTTCAGCGGCTTATACAATGCAGCAATATTTAGGGAGTATGGAAGGGGCGGTACTTTCTGGTAAGCTGACAGCGCAGGCGATCGTCAACCGTCAACCGTCGGAAGTCAACAGCCAGCCGTCAGCAGCCAGTGATTATTCCTTGATAGGCAGTGGAAGCAGACAACAGGCATGAGATCCCAGACAATAATAACGGAGGCTCAAGAGCCACTGACTGCATCTGCCCAACCTGCCAACTTTTTTAGCCTGCAATGAATGCTGCAACTGCCTGAATCCCCGCCCATGAGAACTCTCACCTCTCTGGAGGATGCTTATGAACGCTGTCGTCAGCTCACAGCAAAGTACTCCACAACCTTTTACCTGGGTACGCTGCTGATGCCGATAGCGAAGCGACGGGCGATCTGGGCGATTTACGTCTGGTGTCGTCGCACTGATGAACTGGTAGATGGTCCAGGGGCCAATTTGACGACCCATGAAACCTTGGAAGAGTGGGAGCGACACCTGGAGTCAGTCTTTGCTGGACATCCCTTGGATGATTTGGATGTGGCCCTAGTGGACACCCTGCAACGCTTCCCGATGGAGATTCAGCCCTTTCGGGATATGATCGCGGGTCAGTGCATGGACTTGTACCGATCGCGCTACGAGACTTTTGAGGAGCTAAATCTTTACTGCTACCGCGTGGCGGGCACCGTGGGGCTGATGTCCACCGCTGTCATGGGCTTTGATACCACGACCAGTTCTGCTCCGTGGGATGTGCCTCGGCTGCAAGATGCCCATGAAGCTAAGGACAATGAAGACAGGTTTGTTTGCAGCCCTTACACCGAAGCTGTTGCGTTGGGAATTGCCAACCAATTGACGAACATTTTGCGGGATGTGGGGGAAGATGCCCGCCGGGGGCGAATTTATATTCCTCTAGAAGAATTGGCGTTGTTCAATTACACCGAACAGGATTTGATGAATGGTGTAGTGGACGATCGCTGGCGTGGGTTGATGAAGTTTCAAATTCAACGGGCGCGCAAGTACTACAACAGTGCCACAACGGGAATTCGGGCCCTGAGCCAAGATGCCCGCCTACCGGTTTGGGCTGCCCTGATGCACTACAGCCAAATTCTGAATGTGATTGAGCAAAATCGCTACGATGTATTCCGTCAGCGAGCCTATGTGTCTAACGCCCGGAAGCTGTTATCGTTACCTGTCGCGTTACTCAGGGCGCAGGTTCTGTGATTTGTTCGGGCATTTTTCGCTTGCCTATCTTTCTGATCTCCACACCTCGTACCTCACTGCCGCTGTGTCCTAGCGAGGACAACGAGATGTTGCACAACGATGCTATGGCGTTGCAGAGTTTGCATGGCTGCCATAGCAGTTGCTCCAGTGGTATAAATATCGTCCAGCACAATTACCGGTTGGGTAGGAGGCTTGCGACAAAAGGCTTTCCCCAGAACGAAGGCTCCCGCCACGTTCTGTTCTCGATCGGCTGAGGATAACCCAAATTGTGCCTCGGTAGCGCGGATTCGCTCTAAGCCTTGGGGTTCTAACGTGAGTCCACTTAACTGGCAGAAGCTTTGAGCCAGCAAATCTGCCTGGTTGAAGCCGCGCTGCTGGCGTTTGGTGCTGTGAATAGGAATGGGAACAACGATCGCAGAATCTAGGTTTTGCCCCGATCGCAACCAAGATTGCGCCATCCAATGCCCCAGAGGGCGGGCGAGGTGGGGCTGGTTGTTGTACTTGAGGGCAGCGATCGATCGCTTCAGGGCCCCGCCGTAAGCTCCCCAAGCAAACAAAGGTAACAAATCTATCTGAAACTGTTCCAATGCAGGGAGTTGGCACCGCTGAATTTGGCGCTGACAGTCTTGGCAAAAGGGGTGGGGAGTCGATCGCTGGCACAGGGGACAGGGCGACTCAAACAGAAAATCCAACCAGCCCTTAAATGCTTGCGTCCAATTCTTCATAGTCCGTTAGCCTATCTGGTTGTTTATCGACGAAAACTTATAGACAGAACATTAAGCTTGATTCAGCCAGGACGACCCATTCCCCCTTAAGATCGGTAAGTGAATCTCTCGCTTACAGGAAATTTTCCCATGTCTCTATCTGTTGGTACAACTGCCCCCAATTTCAGTGTCAAAGACACCAATGGTAAGACCATCAATCTGTCTGACTATGCAGGACAGCCTGTAGTTTTGTATTTCTACCCCAAAGATGATACGCCTGGATGCACCAAGGAAGCTTGTAGTTTCCGCGATTCCTATGCTGAATATCAAGGTAAGGCGATTCATGTTTTTGGAGTCAGCATGGACGATGAAGTGTCTCACAAGAGCTTCACGGAGAAATTCAGCCTGCCATTTCCCTTACTAGCCGATACCGATGGCGCGATTACCAAAGCTTACGACGTGGATGGCGGTGGCTATTCCAAGCGGGTCACCTACGTGATTGATGGTACGGGCAAAATTAGCCAAGTTTACACGACGGTTAAAACTGATACACACGCGGCAGATATTCTGGCTGACCTGAAGATGTAGAGGTTGGTGTCAGAGATTTATAGAAAAACTTGGGCAAGCAGGAGGATCAAGCCTCTTGCTTGCTGAAAGGGACTGCTGGAAGTTGGTTGGTGTCAAAAGATTAAACTTTGCCACTGAAGACACGATCGGCTGGGCCAGTCATGTAGACGCGCTGGTCTGCCTCTGACCATTCGATCTCTAGGCAACCACCCGGAAGCTCGACGGTGGCGCGCCGATCGCACTTTTCTGCCAAGACTCCCGCTACCAAAACTGCACAGGCTCCGGTGCCACAGGCGAGGGTCATGCCACTGCCCCGTTCCCACACTCGCATCTTTAAGTAGTTAGGGCGGACAACTTCCACAAACTCAGTGTTCGTGCGTTGGGGAAAGGCCGTGTGGTGTTCAAACTGGGGGCCGATCGCACTCAAGTCGATCGCCGCTATGTCATCGACAAACATGATGCAGTGGGGATTGCCCATGCTGACACAGGTCACGAGCCAGGATTGCCCCGCCACTTCTAGGGGATGGTTCAAGACTTTCTCGTCTGCCGCCACTAGGGTTGTGGGAATATCGGCGGCAAGCAGGTGGGGCTGTCCCATGTTGACGGTGACCAATCCATTTTCCTCTAGCCTTGGGCTAATCATCCCGGCCGCAGTATGGATGCGAAAGGTACTGACAGGTTCCACTTCCGGCGGACGACCTGTAACTGCTGCGAGTTCATCGGCATCCTGGGCTTCTAGATCGGCGATAAACTTGGACAGGCAGCGAATCCCGTTGCCACACATCTCCGGTTCTGAGCCATCGGCGTTAAAAATCCGCATGGTGTAATTGGTGCCTGCCTGTCCTGGGAGGGCAAAGATGATGCCATCGGCACCAATCCCAAGGTGACGATCGCACAGTTTTACAGCCTCCTCTGGAGTTAAAAGCGGCTCTGGATGGTGGCGATTATCAATCAAGATAAAATCGTTTCCCAATCCTTGATACTTTGTGAATTCGATCGCCATAGCATTGCACTCCATCGATCTGATAGACGTATCTGGATAACCTAGTCTAGATAGCCTAGTGAATTCAAACTATTTTAGCCTTGTGTAGTCAGACGAACGCATGTTTGGAAAAATCAAAGATTTATGTGATGGGAACGCTCCTGACGACTGTAAGCTTAACCTGTAGACTTTTTGGATATTCCTGATACTTAAGGTTATGGCTAGTGAACTAGAAACTGGGCTACCCAGCATTCGTCAAATTCAAGGACTGATTAAAGATGCCAAGGAAACAACTTTCAAGTTGATTTCAGGCGAGGAACTGGTGGGCACAGTCATGTGGATTGATCCTAATTGCGTCTGTCTAAAGGATAAGCAGGGTGAAAGTTTATTGCTCTGGTTGCAAGCGATCGCCTACATTAAGCCCAAGCCATAGAAAGCGCAAGTCAAAGATGGGTAAGCTGTAGATGCGCCATTAGGTGTCTTCCTTGACCTCCACTTTGACGGACACAAGCACTGCTACAGTCGGTAACTCAACAGGTAATTCAACGGGCAACTCACTCCTAGGGGTGACCCAGCGAACTATCTGAGACAGGGCATCTGGGTTGCCACATAGGAGGAGCCGATCGCCCATTTGGACATCGGTCGTTCCCTCAGGAAGGCCAATAAACTTACCTTCTCGGCGAATGGCTTGCACTCTCACGGCATATTGCCGATACACATCTAGCTCAGCCAGGGTTTTACCCGCGATCGGGCTAGCACTCGGCACCATTAGCCACTGACAAGACGACCCCTGCTTTGGCACAGCCGCTTCTCCCTTGGCTAGCTCATCAAATGCCGCCAGTTCCTCAGCTTCCCCCACCACGAGGCACCGATCGCCCTCCTCCAGCGTCGTGCTGCCATCAGGATAATCCACTTCCTCACCGCCGGCCCGCCGAATCGCCACCAAACTGACCCCAGTCAACTGCCGCAGGTCTGTCTCCTCCAAGGTCATTCCAGCCAGAGGTGAGCTTTCTGGCAAGGGATACCAGCGGCTATTCATGTCTTGAGCAGCGGCTTGCAAGTCTCGCGATACCTCATCAGGAGGACGATGGGGACGAAATTCCAGGTAATGGGAACTGCGAATTTCGCTGACTTCCTGCTGCACTACCGCCAGAGATAACCCCATACCTACAAGTAAATGGGTGGAAAGTTCTAGACTCGCTTCAAATTCGGGTTGCACAACTTCCCGCGCTCCTAGCTGATAGAGCAGTTCAATATCCTTGTCGTTGTTCGCCCGGACTACCACATCTAAATCGGGCGCTAGTTCCAGGGAACGCTTGACACAGAGCCTCGTACTCATGGGATCAGGGAGGGCGATCGCCATCCCCTGCGCCCGAATCACCCCCGCTTTCTCCAACACAGGTAAGCTCGCCGCATTGCCATAGACGTAGGGAATTTGGGCATCGCGCAACTCCTGAATCGCTTGTTCTGACTGCTCAATGACTAAGACGGCGTGCTGGTGATCTTGCAGCACTCGCACAATGTTGTGCCCCACTCGCCCATAGCCACAGACCACGACATGATCCTGGATGGGCAAGTTCTGGGACACCTCCAAGGGCATATCTGTTTTGTCTAGATACGCTTTTAACCAGGGCCAGCCCTCTGCCCAATTGAACAACTGAGGCACCAGACGCAGGACAAAGGGAGTCAGGATCAGCGTCACGGCGGTGGTGCCCAGGATCAGCAGGTAAACTTGTCGGGATACTAAGCCGAGGGTTTGCCCGGCACTAGCCAGGACAAAGGAAAATTCGCCAATCTGGGCCAATCCCAACCCCGCAATCAGGGCAGTTTTGAGGGGATAGCCAAAGAGGCGAACCAGGGGGGTAATGATTAAAAATTTCCCAGCAAAAACCAGGGCTACTAGACCTAAAATTACTTCCAAGTTTTGCCAAAGGAAACCGGGATCGATCAACATGCCGATCGCCGCAAAGAACAAGCTAGAGAAAATATTGCGTAGGGGTTCGACATAATCCAAGGTCTGGTCAGCATACTCGACCTCAGAAATCATCAGCCCCGCCACAAATGCCCCCATTTCAATGGACAGCCCAAAATGCTCTGTCAGCAGGGCAATACTAAAACAAAGGACAACCACTGCCAGGAGAAATAGTTCCCGGCTCTCAGTCCGCGCAATAAAACGCAGGAAAGGCGGAATCAGCCAGATCCCAGCCGCAATCGCCCCCGCTGCCAATAACCCAATGCGGAGAAGCGCCCCACCCACCGCCAAACCAATCTCTCCGATCGGCTGATCCAACGCAGGCAGCACCGCCAACATCAGTCCCAGTGCCAAGTCTTGCACCACTAGGATGCCCAACATCACCTGTCCATGGGAACTCTCATTCTCATGGCGTTCCGTCAAACACTTAAGGACAACGGCTGTGGAGGATAGGGAGAGAATTGCGCCCAAAAAAATGCCCTGAGCCGGAGAGGTAACCCACCCAACTCCTAGCGACACCAAAGTGGTGACTAAAATCGTGAGGGTAATTTGCAGCAACCCGCCACCGAGGGCGATCGCCTGCACCTTTTTCAGTTCAGCGATCGAGAACTCCACACCCAAGGCAAACAGCAAAAATGCCACCCCTAACTGAGCCAGGGTTTCGACTTGAATTAATTCTTTAATGAGTCCCAGTCCTGCCGGACCAACGACCATCCCCCCAATGAGGTAGCCCACTAGGACAGGCTGCTTCAGGAGGGTTGCAATCAATCCCCCCGCTGCCGCAGCAGCCAGCACGGACACGAGATCAACGATTAGTCTAAAATCTTCTGGCACAGGTTATCAAAGAAGAATAATGGGAAAATGAGAAGCTATATTAAGGTATTTAAACTTTACTGTAATGCACTTTCCCTTGGCACCGCATTCTTCACACAAGAGAGCCGATCTAACCCAAGCAGGTGCGGCTAGCTGAACAGCATCCCTAAATTTTCAAGTGCCCGTTTAATTTGTCCTGGATTTCTGTCCTGAATTGTAACTACTCAGGCTGCTAGCTCAATGTCGAGCCTGCCCTCATCCCCAGCCCCTTCTCCCAGTGGGAGAAGGGGAGTCGGATTGAAGTCCCTCTCCCCAGGGAGAGGGATTTAGGGTGAGGGTAGGCTGAGTAGTTACCCTGGATTAATGAATTGGGGATGGAAATAAGGAAGCGAGAGCGCTACTGTTAATTGAATAATCTTGAGATCATTGCTTCCTAAATTAGGTCAAAGATCGCCCAAACCATGACCTTTTAAGGTGGCTTCGCCAACGCTAAATGTCCCTATGAACACTAGAATCGCCAACCTGATTTCTGCCCTGACTCGCCGATCGCAAATCTTGATCATGACAGTCCTGGCTACAGGAGTCGCTCTAGGAATTGTGACCCTAGCCGTCCCCAGCTATGCAACACAGGTGCAGATTACGCCCAAGAATCCCCAACTGGGGGATACGCTGTCGATCGTTGTCCAAGCGGATGCCGCAGCTTCCGCGCCTACGGTCACTGTGGCCCAAAAAATCTATCCAATGTTTGCGATCGGCTCTGGCAATGCCGATCGTTCTACATACCGCGCCCTTGTGCCCACCACTCCCCTCAATCGCCCTGGCACCTTACCCATTCAAGTCAACTCTGGTCAGATCCAAAATCTATCTGTCACGCTCAAACCTCGATCGTTTCCCACCCAAAGGATTTGGCTTCCCCCAGGCAAAGACAGCGATATTAGTGATGCCGAATACAATCGGGTCAGTGCGTTTAAGAAGGTAGTTTCCCCTGAAAAACTTTGGCGTGGCCCATTTTTGCGTCCCAACAAGGGCGAAATTACGTCAGTCTACGGAGTGCGTCGCTACTACAACGGTGTGTTTGCTAAGGATTATTACCATAGAGGAGTGGACTACGGAGGAGGTACAGGTTCCCCAGTGATTGCTCCCGCAGCGGGACGCGTTGCCCTAGTAGGACGAGAATCCCAGGGATTTTTGATCAATGGCAACATTATTGGTATTGACCACGGACAGGGTGTCACCAGTGCCTATTTGCACTTGAGCCGGATCGATGTGCGAGAAGGGGACTTCGTTAAACCAGGACAGGTCATTGGAGCAGTCGGTGCGACAGGTGCAGTCACCGGACCTCATTTACACTGGGGTCTCTACGTGTCTGGGCTTTCAGTTGATCCCGCTCCGTGGCGAAATAAAGGAATTGAGTAAGGGCAACCTCAGTTGATAATGAAGTTAGCCAGTTCTTTAGGTGGCTTATAGCCTAGCGGAAGTTCGATGGGTGGGTTAGCTTCAACTGTTTTCATTAACCAGGCGATGTGCAACTTTCCCAAACTGCCCTCACCGCTGCTGGAAGAGGGGCTAAGACCCAGATCGGCTCCCCTTCTCCCACAGGAAAAAGGGGCTGGGGGATGAGGGCAGACTTTAAGTTGCACATCACCTTTAACCCTCAATCCATTTTGAATTTGAACGGTAGACTTTGTATGAAGGCTAATTTAAGTTGAAACTGCTTTCCATTCGTTACGAGTGCATAGATAAACAACTTGCCTGAACCTCAGTTCACCTGAACGAGCGTTTAAGCTAGTTAAGTTGGGGTGATTTGCAGATGCATCATCTTTGCTTGTGATCTAAGGTAGTCTCGCAAAGATAGAGTCTGAAGTAGAATATTGACTTCAGATAAGCAAGTCCAGACAAAGGTTAAACTTTGCTCGTGTTTAAGTGGGAAAAGTGGGAAAAATAAACGCAGAATCGCTGATTTTAAGCATAGCGACCTTAAACGTAGAGGCATTATGACAATAGAGAAGATTGTGGAACAAGCTCTCCAGGATGGCTACCTAACGCCAGCGATGGAGGCAGAGGTCGGCCGGATTTGCGATACAGCATCTGAGCTTTCGATCGAAGAGTATATGGCTCTCGATCGACTGATGGGAGCGTTGCTAACGGGTGAAGTCGTCGCCGTTCCTCGCAAGCAGTTTATCAATGTGATGGAAGAATTGGTATTGACAGAGGCGATTTCCAGAGTGGCAGAGATTGAGGCAACGAGCGATTGCACGCTGGATCTGGGGGACATCGCCGCCTACGCTTTGAATCGCCTCCCGCCGCTATATGCTACGACGGAAGAAGGGGCAACCTACCAGCGCCACCGCGCCAAGGATGATTTGCAAAAGCTCATCGCTCAACAGGTGGGAGAGGCGATCTCTCGCAACCTCGACCAACCCGATCTTCATCCTGAGCGCCAAATTATCGGCAAAAACAACGGAGATGAAGTACTACCCCAGATCACTAGCTTGCTACAAGCCTATGCATCTAAGTTGGAGCAAAAAGAATAAGTTGAGTCGGATCAGTTCCATGTGTAATGTTGTATGACGCTTCAAGGAATCAAGTCCTCGCGTACCGCAAAACGGCGCTATGGAGATTTACCTATTAGACGGGAAGGCTCGCGCTGTACC
>Ga0105048_10002843_pt1 | contig 28281 bp, 31 predicted proteins | sample MAT05_FD_78382 | JGI IMG/M metagenome (GOLD analysis project Ga0105048, IMG submission 78382) | Freshwater microbial communities from Lake Fryxell liftoff mats and glacier meltwater in Antarctica - MAT-05 | ecosystem: Environmental > Aquatic > Freshwater > Ice > Liftoff microbial mat | place...
AAACCTTCGGGACGGTTTCAACTGAAATGAAACACACCCAAATCATTTTGGCTGAACTTACATCCATCACAAATTCGGGGTAAATCAATTTGGGGTTGAAGTAGCAGGCGTAGGTCTGAAAAGATAGGATGGCAAGAATGATGACTTGTAAAATATTGATCCAGACGGGGATTTTTGTTTTCATTTTATTTCCTTTTTATTGAGTCCAGCCTGCTAAAAGGGTAAGCCATTGGTCGGTAACAAAGACAGGTTGTGCGGCGTCGGCATCAGTGATGGCGGTGTGGATGCGATCGAGTCCGGCGGTGTAGGCGGCATCACTCAACATGGCAAGTTGGGAAGAGCCTTGCTTTTGGGTAAAGGGATTGTCCAAAACCGTCCGTCCCACAAATTCCTGATGGATATGTTCCGCGACGCGCCACTCCGTGCGCGAAAAACCGGCAGCGAGCATCCAATCGAGCAGCGTGCCGCTGGCGGGGAAGCGTTGCAGGTCGGCGGCTTGCACACCCTCAAAATAATCGTAGAGATACCATCGGTCGCGCCCGATGTGCGGATCTAAATTGACAATAGCCAGCACGCCGCCCACTCGCAGCAAACGCCGCGCCTCGCTGATAAAGGCGCGTTGATCGGCGTAGTGTTGCAGAGCGTTGACCGACAAAACCAAATCAAAACTTGCGGAGGGAAAAGGCAAGTGGTTGGCGTCGCCGCCCACCAACAACAATTCGCTGTCCTGTGCGTGGGCTTGTTGCAACATTCCAAATGAAAAATCAAGACCGACAATGCGCCGGACAAGCGAGTGAAGTTCAATGACCCAACGCCCGGTGCCGCTGCCTACTTCCAACACATCACGCGCTCCGCTCTGCGCCGCCAATGCGTGCAATTCGCGGGACACTCCGGCGAGCGGATTTTGAGCATAGCGGGCGTTGTAATTCGGCGCAACCGCATCGTAGTTGATGGGAGTAATCATTTAGTTTTCATCCTTTCAAATCGTGAAGGTTCACGCACATTCCTATTCTGGCTTTTTTTACTAGGGTTGTTCCGACAAACCCTGTGGAGCCTATGATCGCTATTTTCATTTTTTTCCTGTAAATAAAAATTGACAGTCGCTTCAACAGGGACTGTCAAAAAAACGCTTTGAAATGCCAGTCAATTAGTGCTTGTCTCTCTCACCGACAATCTTGAACATGGTGACGATTACAAATACTTCAGCCGCAAATATCACCATCGATACAATCGTGCCGACGCCGAAATTGCCTGAGACAATGCTAATGATCGAATCCTGTAATTCCACCAATGCCCTGACGATGGTCATAATGGCAACGGTCTCAGGAACGCCCACGTTGGCAACGATGAGCAGCGCCAGCCCGATTGCCAAATTGCGCGCTGCAAATTGATAGCTTGCAAATCTGGCGGCTTCTCCAGCTAAATCAACCTCCGCGCTGCTATTTTGGAACAACGCAGAAGCGCCGAAGTAATTGGATACGCCAAAGGCGATGTTGGCAAGCGCCAGTAAGCCTACAAAAATCCGTACCCATTTTGGAACAAGTTTAGCGGCGTCACTCATGATGAATCTCCTTTTAGAAAGTTGGATATATTTTTGTTGAATTAAAGAACGTTCAGGGCTACAGTATTTTATGGAAGAATTCCATGCGCATGGAACTGAAGTCTATTGCTGAGGCATACCTTTTTAAACTCTCAGGACGTTCTTGTTTCAACACAGCCAAAAAGGCTTCCATGTTATTCTGGCTGTCAAAGCGCAGGATAACAACCCATTCGTTGTTTTCGGCTTTGAAAAGTTCCCGGCCGAGATAGCCTCTGGTTGATTTTATTTCGCCACTGCGAACTTCCAGTTCTGCTTCAAGAAACTGCTCATCACTAAAACCCGGATTAAGTTTGAACTTGGCAATCTCAATGTATTCTGTTTTTTCTTCCATTTTTTCACCAGGCGGCAATGTAAGGTCTTATTAAAGTTCGATGATCTCAAAATGCTGCATGGACATTTTGCTCATGTCGAGCATTCCCATCAATGCACCTGCTGCGGGATGGCTGCCGCCTGCGGCGCTGGACGCCTTTGAGGCGGCTTCACTTTCCCATTCATTGACCACCACCCAGCTGCCATCACTGGCTTTGCCGAGTTTGCGTGAGCGCAAGCCAGGCTGTGCCTTCATGAAATTCACTTCAAAATTGCGGTTGCCTTCGATGAAATCCTCGGCAGTGACATCGCTTTTAATGTTGATATTAATAATTTCGAGATACATGGTTTTTCTCCTTTGGTTTTATAGTTGAAAATATCAACAAGAGCATCCTGTATCCAAACGGACATAGGATGCTCTTGCCTTTGAAGAATTATCCCTGCAACTGCTTGATGGCGGTTGACCAGTCTTCGAGGTGGTGAACTGCAACGACTTTTCCGTTCTGGATCGTGTGAATATCAATCGTCATGGTCTTGAACGACTTACTGCCGTTCGTTTCCACGCCCATGAAATTTCCGTTCGGCGTGCCGGAAGCCAGACTGCGGACGACCACCTGATTGCCTTCCTGAATCATTTCCTGGATTTCCCATTTCAAATCGGGGATGAGTTTCCAGAAGAATTGAACCTGCCCGATCAGTTGATCCTTGCCTTTCGCATCCGTCGAACCTTTGGACTGGAAGCCGTCTGCGAGGATTTTTCCCATCGCCTCAGCGACGTTGGTTTCAGAGTTCACGGTCAGGCACTTGGTGTAGAAGGGAGTAACAATATCTTTCAAGTTTTCCATTTTTATGCTCCTTGAGTTTTCAAGATGAACTGGATTCTCTACTTGCTGCCAGTAAAGTTCTGTTGCTCGAATCTCTGCATCGTCATAGTATTTTCATCAAGCAATTTCCATTTTGTCTCTCCTTGAGTTATAATAGAATTTAGGTGACTAATCACCTAAATTCTATTATATGTGCGTGAGCACGCATTTGTCAAGAGCGAAAAGGAGATTCCCATGGGAAACGGATTTACAGAAATAGAGCAAAATGCCTGGGGCGGGTTTCTCGGCACCTATGCCAAGATGAACCGCATGATCGAAGAAGACCTACAATCTCATTCGCACATCACTCATGTGGAGTTTGAGATCTTGTTGCGGCTTTCATGGAACGAGAATCATCGAATAAGAATTCAAGACTTAGCCGCGCAAAGCGTCCTGACGCGCAGTGGAGTCAGCCGCGTGGTGGAGCGGCTTGAAAAGGCGGGTCTGGTCACACGCGAAGAAGCCAGCGAAGACCGCCGCGGCGCGTACGCAGTCCTCACCGAGCAAGGCGCAATCCGCTTCCAAACAGCAATTCAAAAGCATGTAGCTTTTGTCCAAAAAAAATTCCTCTCGCGGTTCAGCGAAGAGGAACTCATCCAAATGGCGGGCTTTTGGAAACGGTTGGAGTAGACTGCGTTTGCTCAGAATCACAAAACGCCGATTGATAACCTCTATACTGGGCGCGGGCATAAATTGAGGTTTTAAGAACACGCAGAAAAAAGGTTTGGTAAGATAGAGGGATGACCATTCGACTTGAATTTACGCCAGAACTCATTGCAGAAATACGATATCAACGCTTTAACCATCTTGTACCAATAGTACAGCGTTGAATGGAAACGCTCTTGTTGAAAGCGCATGGCTTAACTCATGAGAAAATTGAAGAAATCGTAGGTGTGACGGGAACACGATCCGTGAATATTTTGATCTGTATGAACAAGGCGGCATAGAGAAGTTGCAGGAAATCAACTATAACAAACCCGAAGGCGAACTGGTCAAACACATTGTATCGCTGGAGTCGTATTTTCGAGAAAATCCGCCAGCCAGTATCAAGGAAGCACAAAAAGAGATTGAAGAAATCACAGGCGTAAAACGTAGTGAAACCCAAGTGCGCAAGTTTTTGAAAAAAAACTTAATTTTCATTGCCGAAAAGTAGGGATGCTACCCGCGAAAGCGGATCCAGATCAGCAGAAAGAATATTTGGAACAAGAAATCCAACCTCGCTTAGATGAAGCGCAGGCAGGAAAACGGATAGTTCTCTTTGTCGATGCCGCACATTTTGTCTTAGCACCATTTCTTGGTTTTCTTTGGCCGGTTGCACGTATTTTTACGCGTAGCGAAGCGCCATGTGGTCGTCAGCGTTTGGCACAGCCCCCCTGTGGGCAATGTCTTGGGCGCACTCAACGCCATAACCCACGAACTGATCACCAACACCAACGACGCCTACATTACCGCTAAGAGTGTCTGTGCGTTATTAGAGAAGATTGCCAGCTATTATGTGGGTCTCCCGGTCTCCATTTTTCTGGATAATGCACGTTATATCAAAAATGTGCCTTGGTCATGGAAAAAGCAAAAAGCCTTAATATTGAATTATGCTTCCTGCCAACCTACTCGCCTAGTCTCAATTTGATTGAAACGCGAAGCGTGTGGAAGTTCGTGAAAAAGAAATGCTTATATTCCAAGTACTATGAAAAGTTCCCTACCTTCAAAGCGACAAATTCAAAGTGTTTGGAGGAAACTATGACAACTCACAAATCCGACCTCGATTCTTTGCTTACCTTGCGCTTTCAACTCTTTGAAAAAGCGCAATTTATGACTGCGTGAGGTATATCTCTGCGGAAGCGGAGTCCACGGCTGGGGCGGAGTCAGCGGGGCAAACGGACGGAATGTGGTGAGGGTGTTGAAACAGAATCAAAAACATATATCAGTAAAATGATCTGACAATGCATGGATATATTCGAACCTTTTGTGTATAATCCTATTCATCGCCCCGATAGTTCAATGGATAGAACAAAGCACTCCTAAGGCTTAGATGTAGGTCCGATTCCTACTCGGGGCACTATTTTTTGTAAAAACATTAATAAACTTTTAATATTAAAACTCTTGCACGAAAAGACACGTTATAGTAATATTGACCTTGATGACAGCAAGGGTGCCCCCCTCACCCTTGCTGTCATCATTTTAATCACCATCTGAAATATAAAAAACGCCTGTCTAAACAACAGGCGTTTTTTGTTAAGTAAATCTATTTCTTTTCTTTGATGGTTTGTCTTGCAATTTGCAACAGCTCGTGCGCCGAGCGTAATGTGCCTTCACCCACTTCACCAAGCATTTGCGAAAGTTCAAGTAAACGCGAATCAGCATCCAATAGTTCAACACGAGTCAACGTGCGTCCATTATCAATAAGTTTTTGCACCTGATAATGCTGGTCACCAAAGACCGCGAGTTGGGGCAGATGTGTCACACAAAAAACCTGATGCGTGCGCGAAAGATTCCACAGTTTGTGTCCCACTACCATGCCCACACGTCCGCCGATGCCTTGATCAATTTCATCAAAAATAAGAGAAGGTACCTGATCAGCGCGCGCCAATACATTTTTCAAACCCAGCATCAAACGCGAAGTTTCACCGCCAGAGGCGATTTTTGCCAGCGGCTTGAGTCCTTCGCCAGGATTAGGTGCGATCAAGAATTCAACACGGTCAAAACCGTTTTGATCAAATGCAATCCGGGTACCATCAGAAAGCGGCGCGCCATTTACATCAGGCTTGGTTTGAAAATCCACGCCGAATTGCGCAGATGCCATTTTTAGATCATCCAGTTCAGCTTCAATTCCCTTGCTCATGGTAATTGCAGCCGACTTGCGTTTCTCAGACAACTTGCCGCCCTGCTTTGCAATTTTTTCCAACAGCTTGGCTTCCTGCATTTCCAATTCATTGATACGATCTACTGCGCCGGTAATGGTTTCAAGCTGCTTGCGGGTATCTGCGCCGTAAGCGATCACAGCCGAAATATTTCCGCCATATTTACGAGTTAACGAATGGACCACATCCAAACGTTCTTCCACATCTTCAAGCCGCTTGGGATTGAATTCTATTTCTTCGAGATAATCACGCAAACCATGAATCACGTCTGAGATCGTATCCAATAAAAGCTCAGCCTGATTTGCCAGCTCAGACTGGCCTGCATCTATTTTTGCAAGAGTGGCCAGCGCCTGCGCGGCTTGCCCGATCAGGTCCGTCGCAGCGGGGGTTTCGGGTGAGCCTTCATCCAAAACAGCCAGAGCTTCCTGTGCATTTTGCGCGAGGGATTCGGCATTGGCTAAACGATCGCGCTCTTTGCGTAGATCTTCATCTTCACCGGCTTTCAGCCCAGCCGACTCAATTTCCTCGGCTTGATACGTGAGCATCTCAATGCGGCGGTCTGCATCCGATTGAGACTTGCGCAGGTCATTCAACTCACGGCGCAAATTTTGCAGCGCATGATAGGTCTGGCGGTAATCGCTGAGGGGCTGAGTCACTTCTGCGTAGCGATCGAGCAGGCCCAGGTGTGCGCGCGGATCGAGCAGCGAAAGATGTTCCGCCTGCCCGTGGATGTCGATCAGCAGCGCGCCCAATTCCTTCAATAATCCAACATTCACTGTGCGGCCATTAATGCGCGCCACGCTGCGTCCCTCTTTGCGAACTTCGCGCATCAGCACCACATAATTAAGATCATCCATTAAGTCTTCACGGTTGAGGATGAAATGCACCGCTTCCTTTTCTGGACCGTTGAGCTGGAACACCGCTTCAACAAATGCGGCGTCTGAATCAGAACGCACGAAAGTGGTATCCGCTTTGCCGCCGAGGAGCATGACGACCGCATCAAGGATGATGGATTTACCCGCGCCTGTTTCACCGGTCAGGATGATCAGGCCTGCGTCAAAACGCAGATCGAGTTTATCTATAATTGCAAAGTTTTGGATGTGAAGTTCAGTCAGCATAATTATCGAAAGAGTTGAATTCCAGAGAGTCGGGTATAGATGAGCGGCACAGCGATTACGAGATAAATAACTTGAAAGATAATTCCAAAGATGTTCATGGTTAATACTTGAGCCGCAGCGATAGGCAATGCGCCAAGCGCCACGCCAACAGCAACTGCAATAAAAAGCGGCCGTGAACGGCGGCGGCGAGTGACAAAACGCACGCTCTCAGCAATTGCAGTTGCGGCAATCGGCGAGCCGCCCGCAATGAGAAACCAGCCAAAGAAACCGATCCCGCCAACTAAAGAGACCAGAAATGAGGCCGCTACCGAAAGGATGCCCGCCGTAATAAACCCCAAAATATAATCGTACCATTCAGCAGTATCGAAGGATTTTTGATGTGCTTTGACACAATCCTTGCAGACATATCCGGTTGGAGTGCGAACCGAACAGGATGCGCACATATAACGCTCGCAGCGTTTACAGCGCAGGCTGGTTTCGCGGGCGGGATGGGCGTAACAATAAGTTGCGGTTGAAATGGTTTCTGTCTCTGTCATCGCGGAAATCCTAAAGAGTTTTCATTCATGTGGGCTGTGATGTTGCGATAAAAATAACCCGGGTCTCCAAAACGGACAAATTGCGCAGTAACATCTGCGGCAGTTACTTTTACCTGATCATCTTCCATCAACGGTGTTGGCGGTTGACCATCGACACTGAGCACTGAATTTTCACTTTTTACAACAATACTAACCGAAGAGCCTTCTGATAAAACCACTGCACGGTCTACAGAGAGATGCGGCGCAATGGGCACCAGCAAAATATTGCGTAACTCCGGCGGCAGAATGGGGCCGCCGGCGGCGAGTGCATAAGCTGTTGAGCCTGTGGCCGTGGCGGCAATCAGACCATCTGCAACATAGCTGGTCAGGTGACGACCATCCACTGAAGCGGTCAGCCGCACGGGGCGCAGATTTTGTCCGCGTGCGACAACTGCTTCATTCAACGCGTTGGAACTGCCAAGACTCTCACCAGCACGGATATGTTCAGCACGCAGCATCATGCGGTTTTCGATCCATGCTTCGCCATTAAATAATTTTTCAAAGTACTCGCGCCATTCCTTGCGGTCGATCTGAATCAGAAAGCCAAGCCTGCCAAGATTAACACCCAGGATCGGCACACCGCTGGGCGCACACAAATGGCCTGCCCGCAAGACACTCCCATCACCGCCGACGGCAATGAGCATATCAAACTCACCTTTTTTTACACGCTTACGAAGTTCTTCATCATATAAAGAACCACAGGCGGCATCCATGCCTTTTTCTTTAAGGAAGGCAGCCATCGCCTCAGCCTCGGCAAAGGCTTCAGGCATTTTGGGATAGGCCGTAACGACAGGATGTTTAGGTAGGAAAGGTTCAGGCATAGTGAGCCAATTATAAGAGCAAAGGATGAAGAATGGTCGAAAGTCAAAGATCGAAGGTTTTTTGGCTTTTAACCTTTAACTGCAACCTTCCTCACACCAGACTCTGATCACAATGATTTCTAAATCCGCATTTGGCACAGCGCCCAGCTTGTTCATGCGAACGGGCAACATCCTTCTTTAGTTCATCACGTTTCATCTCTACAAGTAAATCGATCAGGGCTTCCTCCAATTCACGAGTGTAATCTATGGCAAAGTCGCGGTTTTCATAATGGATAATCCCGTACGGCGGACGTGTTCCATATGTTTTCTCGACCAGCAAGCAATAGGATGCAAGTTGATAAATATGTGAATCATACGGAGTCTGCGGCGCGCGGCCTGATTTGACTTCCACAGGAATGATCTTCCCGTTTTGCTGGGTCAGATAATCAGGCTTACCCGTCAACTCTAATGCTGCGTAAAAAAGTGGCTTCTCCACTTTTCCCCAGCCGTGGGTATCTGTGTAGATAATACGTCCGCTGGGCAAGCCAGCTTCTTTCCGCTGGCTATTGGAACGCCAGAAAAAGAGGAGAGCAAAGAGAAGTAGGGTGAGGGCAAGATAGAGCATTGTAGGAGTATGAGAAATCGGATTAAAGTTTTTCAGCTATTCTTATTATTTTCTTGATGCGGGTGAAATCAGAGCCAGAAAGAGCATCCATTCTTTTTCCCAGCGTTTTGATGAATTCCATGCTGTTGTTATCATGTACGGCAGGCAATATTCTTTCTGCGTGTTCCGGTACTTCCTTGTGGTGACAGGTTAATAAATGCTGCATCAAATAAGGAAAAATGGCTCTGCTGTACTCTTCACTTGCAGCGGCAGTGTATGCCAGCGCAGAAATGGATTTATCCACAGAGATGCTGTCGGGGCCGGTTTCTTTGACCTTTTTGATCTCATCCAAATGCTTAAATGTGAAATCGGGGTTTACTTTGGCAATTTCGGCAAGTGCAGTGATCGCGCCGCGCACCATATTATGGTGTTTACTTTTCAGGAATTTAATAAAGGCATCGGCATATTGCGTAACAAGATTTGGATCAATAATGGCGATTTCGTACATGACGTTCATGCAGTCGCCATGAATATTCTTATTATCATTCTGCATATTCTCAGCGATCTCGCGCAAACCCGTCATATCATCACGCGCGACAAGGTCACGCGCCAGGTCCAGATTGGGCGTTCGGTCGCGGCGGGTTTGCAAATAGCCAAGGCGGTTTAACAGATCAGACATATTTCTCCAGGAAACTTCAGTGATTCACAGTTGTGCAGTGCAGTAGGCTACCAGTGTAAGAATGGCCGCCAGCAACAGAATCATGCCCAAGGTCCGCAATAGAAGCGCGGATAGGGTCTTTCGTCCATGCTGATGGTGGAGTTCAGTCCCTGCGGCCAGCTCGGCTTTGTTTTCCGATTCGACGCCATCCTTGCGATAACGCCAGGCTCGACGACAATATAAATAACTTCCAATGTCAGAAGCGCGGATAATTGACATGGGCAAAGTATAGCACAAATTTTCTATGGAAATATTCTTCTGTAACCCGCCAGTAATAAAGTGAAAAGTACTGTGTCATTCGCATGGGTGTTCAATAAGTTATGATAAACTTCACGCGCAAAACCATTTTCCCGCGGAGGAAATTTATGACCCATCGTCAGGTACATTCCATTGAGATCGCAGGCATACAGCGTGACCTGCCTTTGTTTGAGATTAAGCCCGGTTTGAAGATCGCAATTTTGAATATTTTAGGCGATACCGAGTTGGTGCAGGCTTGCGCCAGAGAACTTGGTAAAAAGCTGAATGCTGTTGACTATGATATTCTCGTCACTGCCGAAGCCAAGTCTATTCCGCTGGCTTATGCGGTTTCAGTTGAGACAAAGAAACCCTACGTGGTTTTGCGAAAAACATACAAACCTTATATGGGTGATGCGCTCAAAGCGGAAACGCTTTCGATCACCACTGGCCAACCGCAAGTTTTGATTTTAGATGAAAAAGACCGCCAGTTGATACAAGGCAAAAAAGTCGTCATTCTGGATGATGTCATTAGCACCGGCTCCACGCTGCAAGGTATGCGCATGATTTTAGATAAAGCCAGCGCAAGCATTGCCGCTGAAGCCGCCATCCTGACAGAAGGTGACCGCGCCCAATGGATGCATATTATATCTTTGGGACATTTGCCGTTGTTCACAGAGTAGCATGAACTATAAACGGATTAAAAAAAGACCCCCGAGAAGATTTCTCGGGGTCTTTTTTTTCGATAGGCTTGTCTATTATTTAGGTACTGCCTGTATATCCTTCGGCCAATTTACTTTTCTGAGTGCGCTTCATTTTTTTAATCGCAAGTTCACGCTTCATGGCATCGGTTCGAGTGGATAAAGTTTCCAGATACACCAATTTCACAGGCCGGCGTGTACTGGTGTATTTTGCGCCAGTGCCTTTGTTGTGTTGCGTTACCCTGCGCTGCGGGTCTGTCGTCCAGCCTGTATAAAAAGTGCCATCGACACATTCGAGGATGTAACAGTAACAATCCATTTCCTATTTCTTTGAGCGGCCGCCCAAAAGACCGCTGAATAATCTTTCGCTTAACGATGTTGTTTTTTGTGCTGCGCCAGGCAAACCTTCCCAATTGGCAGAACTGCGTTCATTCATCCAAATTTCGCGGCTATCATACGCGGTTTGCAAATGATCCTTCACCGCTTCATCATCGCCCTGTTCAATATCATCACGTAGCCCGCGCAATGAAGCGATCATCACATCCAATGAGCGGATCACGTTTTCGCGATTATGCAGAGATAACATCCGCAAAGAATCAGGGTCGTCTTGAGCTACAAGCGCTGAGGTTGCAGCAACATAAGCGCGCCCGGCCAGTTTACGTCCTTCCTGCCAGCCAGGTTGATCTACCGTGGCATTCAACAGCGCGGCAGAAACCAATTGAGGCAAAAGATGCACCGATGCCATCAATCCATCTGATTCCACAATATCGGTCAACATGGCAGTTGCGCCTAATAATTTAACAAGGTCGATTACCAGTTGTACAGCTTCACCCGTTGCGCCGGTGGGAGCATCCAGCATGAAAATGCTTTTCGAAAACAGGTCCGCTTTGGCTGAGTCCAGACCCGTTTCTATGTCGTGTAAAAAATCAGAGCCGATTGTCGGAACCAATCCAACATAGTAACACCCGTCGGGTAAAATTTCCCGTACCCATTTTGTCACTCCGCATTTGATGGGCGATGTATCCACCACAATCGCACCTTGCATCAGATCTGGCGCAATAAATTCCAAAGTTTCGCGCACCTGATGCACAGGCAGCGCAAGGATAATTATTTGCGCATGTTGCACGGCTTTAGGAAGGTTATGTTCGGTTTTTTCAACTGCGCCTTTTTTCTGCGCGGCACGCTCAACCGCAGTTTCTTTATCATGCCCTACTACAGAAATTTTATCTTTATAGGAAGCCAACGCCAGGCCGATCGAGCCGCCTACCTGCCCAAGACCAATGATCGTAATTTTTACAGACATGCTGCCCTCGCAAGAGTTTGATGACGCGATTATACTGCCACTGTCTGTACTTAAACGCCGAGATCCGCGGACGCCGACCGCGGATCTCTTTGAAAGGAGGAGAAGAGAAATCACCTTACAGCGCTAAATTTATCATGGTTGTCTGAATAGTACTTGACGCTAGCCCTACGCTTACCCTACGATTGTCGGACAATTAACAAGAATGCAAATTCTTTTATAACAAGGATGACAAAATGACATTCTCTTCTCTCAAAATTTATCTTGGTGAATTAAATCATACGCCGCTTGGAGATTTACGCATCGCGGCCTCCGCCCTGGGCCTGCTCGCCGTTAAGTGGGCACACTCTCAGCCCGAGCTGGATTCCTACTTATTCCGCCTGAAAACAACGGTTGAAAGAAATCAAAAGATGATTCAACCCTACGCAAAAGAATTGGACGAATACCTAAAAGGCAAACGCCGCAACTTCACCTTTGCAATTGACTGGTCTGCCTTAAAACCTTTTCAACTAAAAGCATTGAAAGCGGTCTACGCCATTCCGTATGGAAAAACTCAAACCTACGCAGATATCGCCATGCAGATCGGGCATCCGAATGCCTACCGCGCCGTTGGCAGCGCCAACGCCAGCAACCCCATGCCGCTGGTAATTCCCTGTCACCGTGTGATCGGCGCCGATGGCAAACTCCACGGCTACGGCGGCGGAGATGGATTGCCTACCAAGGAATGGTTGTTGAAATTAGAGCACGTCAAACCGTAACATGATAGACTTAAAACTGTGAACATTCTCCTCACACTTTTCTGGACCTTCCTCAAAATCAACCTGCTGAGCACCTCAGGTTCAGCATCCACAGGGCTGCTTTATAACGAAGCCGTGGGGCATTTTTTAACCGAGAATCAATTTGTGCAGGCCGTGGGACTCGCCACACTGTTGCCCGGCAGTGACGCGCTTCAACTCGCCATGTTCGTTGGCTATACGGTGGCAGGCATCCCTGGCGGATTTGTATCCTTGTTCGCCGCCATTCTGCCGCCGACTGTCATCATGTTGGGCGTGGTCACACTGCTGCATCGAATCAAACGCGAGGCATGGGTCAGCCGCTTTGTAGAAGGCTTAACTCCCGCCGTGGCGATTCTCATTTTGACTGTGGCCTGGAAAATATTCAGGGGCAGCGGAGATGATGTCATTGGCTGGCAATCTCTCGCGTTGGGCGGCGCGGGTCTCATCGCATTGTTGTTTGAAATACCCGCTCCACTTGTACTTCTCACTTGCGGAATTGCGGGGACATTTTTATTCAAATGAATACGCCACACCTTCCCCCCAATGAAGAAAGCCCTAAAGTTAAAGCGCCGTCCACATTAAAAATTGACATGCGTTTATTTTGGATCTTTCTTAAAGTGAATCTGCTCACCACCGCCGGCCCTACTTCTGTAGGTTTGTTATACAAGGAAACGGTTGGAACGATTCTGACCGAAGCTCAATTTGTTGAAGCCGTTGGTTTTTCAAACCTGGTTCCCGGAAGTGAAGCGCTCAAACTGGCCATGTTTATTGGCTATGCCTCCGGCGGAATTCCAGGTCTGATCGCAGCGCTGCTCGGCGCAATTATTCCACCCACCGTCATCATGCTAACCGTGGCTTCCATCCTTGTGCGTTTTCAAGGACAGGATTGGATGAAACACTTTATCAAAGGTATGAGTCCGGCGGTGGGCGTGCTGCTAGCTCTTGTATCGTGGCAGTTATTTCGAACTGGCAGCCAAAAGTTTATTAAGTGGCGGACGTTGTTGATTGCCGCATTGAGCATTATTGCTCTGGTCATATTTAAGATCCCGCCGCAATATGTTTTGATCGGCGCGGGTATTTTTGGATTATTTCTCTTTCGGTAAAAAAAAATGAAACCTGACATACTAATCACAACCAATGGATTTGAGGGAACCTGGCCTGGAATCGAATATGGCACATGGCTCGCAGCGACGCTTGAAAAAAAGATCACGCTGCTGGGCGTGACCGAGAACCTGAATCCTGCTGCGATAGATGACCACCATCCTTTGGAGGATGTCTTCACCCGCGCCGTTGAGTTGTTTCAAAAAAATGGGATTGAATACACCCTTGAAGTACAGAATGGAAATGCGGAAGATGTCATTCCGCGCAAAGCAAAGCAGGGCGACTACATCATTGTATTGGGTCGGTTGGGACGCCCGCAATTTCGTCGTATTTTAACGGGGCGGTCAATTCGTCATCTGATGGAAGAGATTGAACAGCCAATCCTGTATGTACCTGAGGCAAAACTGCCTTTGAAAAAAATTCTAATCTGTATCGGCGGGCTTGGCTATGAGGTCACCGCTGAACATATTGCGATGCAAATGGCAATGAAAAGCCGGGCCGAAGTGACCCTGCTTCACATCATTCCTCCTTTTGATCTGGATTATCCCACCGCACGCACCGTTAATAAAAACTGGCAAAATCTGACAGAGACGGATACGCCCGTAGGACAAAGTTTGCGGCAGGCATTGGAAATCGCGAAGAACGATGGATTAACTGCAAACGTCAAATCACGACAGGGCAATATTGTGGAAGAGATCATGGCTGAGGTCAAAGAAGGAAAGTATGATCTGCTGTGCATGGGCTCGATCTATAGCACAAATGCTTTGCGTCAACTCTATGCGCCAAATGTGACGGCGGAAATCGCAGAAAGTGGATTATGCCCGGTGCTCTTTGCTAGATATAAGAGAGGATAATAATTGACCACAAACAGCAGACGGCAGTTTGTGGTCAATTAAGTACTCACCTTACGCAGTTCAACCCCGAAGGGCTGAAAGGATTTCAGAAAATAGTGAGCAAGAGAACAAAATCCCGAAGGCGGTGTGTTGACGGTTCGTCTCTCGCTCACCGTGTCAAAACAGATGGCAGGGATTTTACAGCCTATGACACGCCTGCGGGGTTGGGTATTAATCGCCTCTAAAAACTATAATCATTTGACTCTTTCAGGGTCGAAAAACAATTTTGTGTAAGGTGAGTTCAGTAAAAAATGTTGTATGGTGGAAATTTATAATTTGGGTGTGTATTTATCTTCCCACTCGGCGATGGCGGCGCGAATGGCGGCTCTTATCGTTTCATCGGGGACTTCATCCACCGAGTTGAATTTGTTGAGACCTACATAAACTTCCACTTCACCCTGGGGTGAATCCTGCATGCGAATCCCTCTTTTGTCCAAAACAGTATTTGCTAAACGCGCCTGCAAAACAGTATCAATTTGACTTACGATACTGAGCGCCGCGATATTTTTTTCAGGTTCAGTTTTTTTGAGGAGGGGCGGCAAAGGTTGAGTAGAGGACTGCAAAGGGACATATACAACCGCTTGCGCAGGATCAGGCACGGGCGCAGTTTTAATCGGCGCGGCAGGTTGAGGCGCAGCTGCTTGAGACTGTCCACCTTCCAACCAGGGACGAAGCACGGTGACCAGTTCGATCAAGCGCTTTTTCTTATCAGGAAATAAAACATCGCCAACCAGCGCGCCGTCTATTTCAAGTTTGAATCGCGCACCCTCTTTTTTGAGGCGCAGAAGACCCGCGTCATCTTGTTGAGTCTGGAAATTTTGTTGAACTTGCGCAATCTTAATCTCTGCGTCCTTGATGACCGTTTCAGACTTAAGTTCGGCGGCTTTTATTTTTTGCGCGGTACGAATATTGGAATCAAGGAATCCAATAAACCACCCAATAAGAAATGCGATAATAATATATAAGACTGTCATAACTCACCTCAAGCGCTGACAATTTGGACAAATATGTGTGCCGCGCTGACCAACCGTAAATTTTTGGATCGTGGCGCCACAGACAACGCACGGGCTGCCATCGCGGCCATAGACACGAAAATAATTTTGAAACTCGCCGCCACGATAGACCCAGTCTATGCTGGCGCCGTTGCGGCGAATCCCTTCTTTCAGAACTACGCGAATGGCTTTATGCAATGCCGCAGCTTGTTCCTGTGTAACATTATTGGAAGCCGCCATCGGATGCAATTGCGCGATGTGTAAACATTCATCTGTATAAATATTACCAAGACCGGCCAGGAAGGTTTGGTCCAGCAGCAATGGTTTTAAATATCGTTTGCGTGCCTGCAAATTCTCAAAGAGCCATTGGGCAGTGAAATCTTTTTCGAGCGGCTCCGGGCCAAGTTTACCAAGAATTGTTTCTGGTTGGTCTGTTAACCATACCCGTCCAAATTTGCGCGTATCGTTGAAGGCCAGGTAATGATGATCTGAAAGATGCAGCAGCAGGCGGTCGTGTTTTTCAGGCTTAATTTTACCTGCTCTTATCACCAAATCTCCGCTCATGCGTAAATGTACAAGGAAGTTGTAAGTTTTCAGATGGATGACGACATATTTTGCACGGCGGGAAACATCTAGAATTTCCTGCCCGACAATTTGTTTCTTAAATTGCGCGGCGGAAGGAATGGCAAGCGTGCGCGCCCAGCGCAAGTCTGTAGAGAGAATGGTTCGGCCAACCAGTTCTGGTTTGATGGCACGGGCGATGGTTTCTACTTCAGGGAGTTCAGGCATAAGGGGGCAGGTTTCAGGTTAGTGACGTGACACAGCATTTACTCATTGAACATTTCGCCAACTGAGCGGCCTTCATGGGCGCGCCTGATGACTTCGCCTAACAACGGTGCGACTGAAATCACGGTAATACGGCCTTCGAGAACTTTCTTTTTTTCAGGAGAAAGCGGCGCAGAATCTGTAGTGATAATCTGCTTGATAGGCAGGGAAGCCAGACGCTCCGCGCCATTGCGTGAAAGAATGGCATGTACAAATACCAAATAAACATCGCGCGCGCCGTTCTCCTTGACGAGCTTAACAGCCTGCGCGATGGAACCGCCGGTATCCACTTCATCATCCACAATGATTACATCACGATCGTTGACATCGCCAATCAAGGTTAATGCTTCAGCTTTTGCTTCATTTCCCAAACGGCGTTTCTCAATGAACGCAATCGGCATATCCATATCGGCTGCGTAGTTACGTCCTTTTTTTGCAAAGCCCAGATCAACCGAAACCACCACGGGGTCTTTCATATCAGCGCGGAGATTTTTATTGATATGACCCACCAATAAGTGTGACGCGGTTAACACATCACCCGGGATGGAGAAAAAACCCTGCACTTGGCCGGCGTGCGGGTCAAGCGTCATATAACGATCCGCACCGGCCACTTCAATCATATCTGCAACCAGCCGCGCAGTGATCGGCACACGCGGCTGATCTTTTTTATCGGAGCGGCCATAACACATGTACGGAATCACCGCCGTGATACGCGCCGCTGAATCCAAACGCAAAGTTTGGATCATGATTAAGAGTTCCATCAAGTTACGATGCACCGGCGCAGAAGTGGTTTGAATCACATACACATCCTGCCCGCGCACGCTCCCGCCTAATTTTATAAAAAGGTTTTCATTTGGAAACTCGATCATCTCACGTTCACTCACTGGCTGGTCGAGATAATCAGCAATTTTTTGTCCAAGATCCGGCGAGCCGGAACCTGCAAATAATTTTATTCCGCCGTATACCTTTAAGTCACGATGGGTATGCTGCATTTATTTCTCCTTAATTTCAAAATACTCATCTCGGCCTGCCATTCATTAATAATTTCACCGCTTCTGCAGGAGATAGTTCTCTTTGGCTGATTTTCTCAAGTATGGTTTCATATTGTTTTTGTGAGACGTCTCGACGAAAACGACTGACCAGTTCTTCATGGATCAACGCATCCAACTCGACTTCGAGCCTGGCACGCTCACGAACAGTCCAATCTCCGCTGTGAGTTAAGTGCGCCACGTGCCGCGCAATAGACTCTGCCAATTCTACGATGCCTTTGCCTTCTATTGAAACTGTCCGTTGAATAGGTGGAATCCATAACGGCGCAGAAGATGAATCTTGTTTGGGAGCAACCGTCCGCATGGATGAGCCGTGATGTTGAAAAATCCGCTCGCTGGGGTGCGCCAATTCCAGCATCGACTTTAATGCCTTCTCTGTATTTTCCACGCCGGGGCGATCCGCTTTATTCACGACCAGAATATCTGCAACTTCCAAAATGCCGGCTTTGATGGCTTGAATATCATCGCCCAGACCGGGCGCTTCGACCACCAAAGTAGTATGCGCGAGGCGGGCAACATCCACTTCGCTTTGGCCCGCGCCGACTGTTTCAATGATGATGATGTCAAAGCCAGCTGCGTCAAAGACCTGCGCCATATTTGCCGTGGATTTTGCCAACCCGCCAAGTGAGCCGCGCGTTGCCATCGAGCGGATGAATACGCCAGTATCACCGGAAAGATCGCGCATCCGCACGCGGTCACCCAAAACTGCGCCGCCCGTAAATGGGCTGGATGGATCGACTGCGATAATTGCCACGCGTTTATTTTCTGTCTTGCGATAATACAAAGCCAGTTGATTGACCAGTGAAGATTTGCCCGTGCCCGGCGCGCCCGTTACGCCGATCAGATGCGCGTGGCCGGTGTGCGGAAATAATTCTATTAACGCGGCGCGGCCATCCGGCACATCATTTTCCACCTGTGTTAATAGGCGGGACAATGCGAGTCGGTCACCATTAAGAATTGCTTGAGAATAGGTCATAAATAATTTTGACTTAACAACAAAACACAGAGTATCTTAAACTCTGTGTTTTGATTTAATCATGATCCTTGTACGGCCAGTCTGACATCACGAATAATATCTTCGGTGGATGCGCCGGGGCCGTAGACGCCGGTCACGCCCATTTCTTTTAATCGTTGCAGGTCTTCATCGGGAATGATGCCGCCGATAAATATTTTGACATGTGATTGACCATTGTTTTTTAGCAGATCCAAAAGACGCGGAGTTAACGCCATATGCGCGCCTGAAAGAATGGAAAGACCAACGATATCCACATCTTCTTGAAGCGCGGCTTCGGCGATCATTTCAGGAGTCTGGCGCAAGCCGGTGTAGATCACCTCCATGCCGGCATCGCGCAAAGCACGCGCAACAACTTTTGCACCGCGGTCATGTCCATCGAGGCCGGGCTTGGCAACCAATACACGTATTTTTTTTTCAGTCATGGGAACTCCATTCATGGTTTGTTAACAAGATTATACTATGCATCACAAGCGCGCCATTTAATAAAAATGAAAGGATTGCGGTCAGGCAATCCTTTCATTTTTTACATCCCATCATCTTTGGGCGGCGCGGTTTGTCCGTAATCCAACACTGGGCGCAGTTGTGTGCCGCCTTCGGGCGGGCCGACAATCTTTTTATCTTCCATCATATCCACCATGCGGGAAGCGCGGGTATAGCCGATGCGTAATCTTCTTTGCAGCATCGAAACAGAAGCGCGGCCTTCTTTACGAATCAGTTCAACCGCATCATCAAAAAGCGGATCGTTATCCGATTTTTTACCTTCATCCCAAAGCTGTGTTTGCTTAAGCGGAAGATTGGTCGGCACGGAATTGGCTGGGGTATCTGCTGATTCAGCAGAGCTTGGTGTTGTGCCACCGCCGGCTTGTATGCGCCAATATTCCACCAGATTTTGGATTTCGTGATCTGAAACGAACACACCCTGTAAACGTGCGGCGGCCGGGGCATCCGGCGCTTGATAGAGCATGTCGCCGCGCCCAAGCAATCTTTCAGCGCCAGGTTGATCGAGAATTACGCGGCTGTCTGTATTGGAGGCCACTGCAAACGCAATACGCGCGGGGAAGTTGGCTTTGATCAAACCAGTCACCACATCTACAGACGGGCGCTGGGTGGCGAGGATTAAGTGAATGCCAGTGGCGCGTGAGAGTTGCGCGAGGCGTGTGATGGTTTTTTCAGTTTCATCGGGCGCGATCATCATCAGGTCGGCTAACTCGTCAATGATGACTACCAGATACGGCAGTTTCTTTTGGCCTTTCAGTTTCAGCTTCGCGTTGTAATCAATGATATTACGTGAGCCGATCTGAGCAAACAGATGATAGCGCTTGTCCATTTCACGCGTCATCCATTGCAGAGCGCCGATCACCTTGTCCATTTCAACGACCACCGGGCCGAGTAAATGCGGGATGCCGTTGTAGCCTGTCAACTCTACGCGTTTGGGGTCAACCAAAACAAGGCGCAGATCATCGGGTGTGTTGTAAAGCAATAAACAAGTCAGAATGGAATTGACACATACCGATTTACCAGAACCTGTAGTGCCCGCGATCAACATATGCGGCATACTTTCCACGCTGGCGATGACGGGAAGCCCGGCCACATCGCGGCCGAGGCCAAAGTTCAAAGGTTTGGTATTGCGCTTAAAGGTATCGCTTTCCAAAATGTCGCGCAGGGCTACCATGGCCATCTCTTCGTTTGGAACTTCGATACCCACATAGTTATGTCCGGGCACAGGCGCTTGAATACGGATGCGTGGCGCGGATAATGCGAGCGCGAGGTCATCAGATAAGGATGAGATCTTGCTGACGCGGACTTTGGTGCGGACTCCGCCTCGGGTCTCAAGAAATAGCGGTTCCACTCCGAATTGCGTGATCGACGGTCCGCGGCTGATCGCAACTACTTGAGCAGGCGCGCCAAAGGATGCGAGTGTCTCTTCGATCAAACGTGCGCGCTGTTGAATGAACTCTTCATTGATGGATGGCGCGTCGCCTGAAACAAGAATGTCACTGACTTGAGGCAGTGTCCAGTGGATGACGGCGGGGCCGCTGACTGTACGTGTGGGTTGGACGCTTCGCGTGTCACCTGTTGCGGCGGCAAGCGGCGCAGCGGAGGGGTCTAACGGGGTGAAATCTTCTGTCGAAATAGAAACAGGATTCAGGTCGGTTTGAGGCGTGATGGGTTTGCTCAGCCATTTCTTAATCCAATTAAATAAGGGGGCGAGCCAGAAGAATAAATCCTTCACAGGTTTATCGAGCAGTACTGCGATGCCGATAATTAACCAGGCCGCCAATGCCACAAAAGAGCCGCCGCTGCCGAGGCCAAACCCTAACATGCGCTGGAAGAGACCGCCAAGTGCGCCGCCGCCCCTGCCGGTTAGCGCGATCATTTCAGCGGTTTCAGCGGTGGCAACCGATGAATGCAAAACGGTCAGCAGCCATAAAAAGAGAATGCCGCTGCCAATAATGCGTTCAATGGAAAGCGGGGGAATGCGCTCGATCTTACGAAAGACCAACCACAAACCGAAGAAGAGTAAGCCAAGCGGCAGGACATACACCCCCCAGCCAAAAATTTGTGAAATGAAAAAAATTGCACCGCCAATAAGAGCGGAGCGGTTGGCAGAGACCAGCCCTAAAATAATAATGACGCCCAAAAACGCAAGGACAATGCCCACCGCATCCAGTTTACGCTCGGCGGATAATTGATCCCAAAAAGTAAGCGCGCGCGCTGGAGGGGCGGGCGGCACATATGGCTGCGGTTGATTTTTGGGCGCAGGTTTGCTGTGTGAGGCGCTTCCTTTTTTAGAGGGGAACGTTTTGCCTGCCGGCGCCGTATTTTTTTTGGGTGGGGTGGATGGTTTTAGAAGGGGCATGAATTAAATTATGAATTATGAAGGATGAATGTAAGGGAGGGATTGTTTTCTTGACTTATGTACCTGTATATTTTTTTATCAGGCATATGTTTTTGTACTATAATTTCAAAAAAGATTATAGCACAAATGGTCTGTTTTCTTTAAGGTACAATTGCAAAGCGTTTGTTTTGGAAGCAGCACTTCCAAACGCCGTTTAAAAATTTGCATTCCATTGTTACTTATCGTAAGGAATTAAACTTTGTTCGAAATACTTTTTCTTGGCACATCTGCATCGGCACCTTCTGCAAAGCGCGGGCTTGCAGGGCAGGTCGTTTCTCATAACGAATATCGCTTCCTTATCGATTGCGGTGAAGGCACACAAAGGCAAATCCTTCAATCTGGGATTGGCTTCAAACGCCTGACGCGGATTCTCTTAACGCATGGGCATCTTGACCACATCCTCGGGTTGGGCGGTTTGCTTTCGACACTTCTGCGCTGGGAATCGATTGATGAACTTAATATTTTCGGCGGGCGCAGTACACTTGAACGCGTGCGCGTACTTCTATACGATGTGGTTCTGCGCGGTAATCAACCTCCGATGCCGTTGATGTTGAATGAGATCAAGCCTGGCCTGATCTTTGAAGCGGATGATTTCACCGTGACCGCTTTTGCGGTGTCACATCGCGGGCCTGATTGTCTTGGATTTGTTTTTGAAGAGAAGGCACGCCGTCCTTTTCTTTCACAAAAGGCGGATGAACTTGGCGTGCCGTTCGGACCTGAACGCCGTGACCTGGTAGCTGGTAAGGAAATTACCCTGCCCGACGGCCGCCGTATCACTCCCGACGAGGTGCTGGGCGCGTGGGAAAAGGGTAGTAAACTTGTCGTGGTAGGGGATGCCAGTAGGACAGACAACCTGCTTGAGGTATGTAAAGATGCGGATGGTCTTGTCATCGAATCCACATATCTAGATGAAGAAGCTGATATGGCCAGGCAGTTTTCGCACCTGACAGCCCGCATGGGAGCGGAACTTGCCATAAAAGCAGGGGTTAAGAAACTAATTCTCACTCATATTTCGCGCCGTTATCGTGAAAAGGATGTGATTGCGGAAGCGCAATCCATTTTCCCAAAAGCGGTGGTGGCACGCGATTTTGACACATATCAAATTAAGAAAGAAATGGAAGATGGCAAATAAATTTACAATAGGGTTACTTAGCTCCGGGGGCGATGCTCCCGGTATGAATGCGGCCATTCGTGCCGTAGTGCGCACTGCGTTAACAAATGACGTAAACGTGATCGGTATTAATCATGGCTATGAAGGTTTGATCAATGGCGAATTTCATGCCATGGATGCGCGATCTGTCGGCGGCATTTTACAGCGCGGCGGAACGATTCTGCTCACCAGCCGCAGTAAACGTTTTATGGAACCCACCGGCCAACGGGACGCGATCCGTAAGATGAACGAAGCAGGCATAGACGCGCTGGTTGTGATCGGTGGTGAAGGCTCGATGAATGGCGCGTACGCGCTTTCACAACAAGGGATCAAAGTGATCGGTATCCCGGGCAGTATCGATAACGACATCTGGGGCACGAACATTGCCATTGGCACGGATACGGCCATGAATACCATCATGGAAGCTGTGGATAAATTACGTGATACGGCTTCCTCACATCAACGCGCATTCCTGGTCGAAACCATGGGACGCAATAGCGGCTATCTGGCTGTGATGGCGGGCATTGTCTGCGGCGCAGAAGTGGTGTTAATTCCCGAAGTGCCTACGACTACAGATGAAGTCGCATTGGCCGTGGAAGAAGCTTACAAGCGCGGCAAGACTCACGCCATTATTATTAACGCAGAAGGTTCGGGTATCCGCACAACGGATCTGGCGGCACGCATTGACGATCTGGATGTGGGCTTCAAAACACGTATGACGATTCTCGGTCACATTCAACGCGGCGGCTCGCCGACTGCGTATGACCGTTTGTTGGCATCGCGCATGGGTGTGAAGGCCGTGGAAGCGCTCATAGACGATAAGCATGGCGTGATGACGGGTCTTAAAGGCAAAGGCGTGGAGTTCATTCCGCTTTTGGATGTGATCAGTAACAAGCGCCAGGTAAACATGGAATACTATCGCATGGCGAAAGTATTGGCGAGATAAAGTTTAAGCAAAATGAAAAAAGCCGCCGAGATAATTCTCGGCGGCTTTTTTGTTATCTATTCAGCAACAGGAGCGCGGACTGAAGTCCGCAATCCAAAACAACTTTATCTGGATACCCACAACATGAGCGGAGCGAAGACGCACAAACTAAAATCCACGATGATCAAAACAATCCATGTGATGATTTGTCCGCGGGCTTTCTGTTCCAGAAATGCTTCGGCTGGATTCTGCGGGTTGTAGAATACTTTTACAAATGCGCCCACAGGATACTTCGCAGCAGTCTTTGCCGCACCAATACCGCCCACCTCCCCGCCCGGTGCAATGCGACTGCCTTGATACGGTTGTCCGCCTGCCTGATACGAATAATGCACAATAGGATAATTCGCGCCGCCATCCCCCGAAGAACGAAATTCAACCGCCGACTTCGTTACCGTTCCCATGACATAAGGCCATTCTGCAACTGCCTTCATTTTTCGCTGAGTAAAGTAGAGAATGCCAAGAAAAACAGCGTTGATAATGATGAAAACAAAACCAAGCGCAGCCAAAATTATTATATTTTCAACCACAGAGTCCGCATTCATTTTTTTCTCCTTACCAATAAAGTATTCTCCGCTACTTTTCGCAAACAAAGAAAAGGACAGGGACAAGCCCTGTCCCTACTGGATCGTCACCTGTATCACGGCTGTATCCACAACTTGATCTGACCTTACCACTAATAATTTCACAGCGTACAAACCGCTTAATCCTTTTGTATCCCATTCAGCCAGCACGCCGCTTTCAACGGGAGTGATCACATCATTTCCCAATTGAATCCACTCGATTGGATTTAATCCCTGGCCGACCTGCACACGATAATAATCAAAATTATCACCCGAAGCCGTGCCGATGATCTTCACTATATCACTCACTTCTGCGAACAATTTCGGCGCGCTGATGTTTGAGGTTGGGTTTACAGACGGAGGTTGAATGGCATCATAGGATGTCGGCGGAATTTCCAGGCCGGCGTTCAACGCCCAATCACGCGCGGTTTCAGGCACAAGCAGATACACACGATTCTCAATTAATTCAGGCGGCGTGAAGACTGTGGCCAGCAAACCCGTTTCACGATTGACTCCAAACTCACGATACAAATTATCCGCTTGAATCGGCTCACTGCCATTTAGAAAAACTTCACTCACCAAATTCGGGCATTCGCGTGTGGGCAGCATACCCGATGGATCGCACACTGTAATGCTAGATACGCCTTGCGGCGCAGTCCAACCATCGGCGGGCGCGCTGCCAGAAGCAAGCTGCATCAATGCGTTCCACAACACCGCTGGGAATTTCGGCGAAACGCTTTCATTCTCGCCATGCACGCCCGTCCACGTCACGACCACATGCGAAGGCGTATACCCCACAACCCACGCATCCAGGCCGTCGATGGTTTGTCCCATTTTTACACCCGCGGGCCTGCCGATCTCCAATGTGTTTGATCTGCCCAATGCAGGCCAACGCGCAGTTTCATCACTCAAGACATGCGTCATCAAATACGCGAGCGCGGGCGTCAACACGGGTTTCGCCTGCGGCAGAGTCCAATCTAACAGCACCGAATGGTCGGCACTTTCCACGCGCAGTACGGCGGCGGGCGAAAACTCGTCATCAATATTCTGTCCGAAATAAATTCCCTGATTGCCAAAGACGCCATACGCGCCCGCGAGTTTCAACATGGAAACATCTGTATTCAGATCAATCCCAAACGATGACGTAATGTTGGTCACGTTTTCGATTCCCATTTGCGCCTTCAACATTTCGACAGGCACTTGATAATCATTCGCCAGCGCAATTCGCAAACGCAACGGGCCGTGAAATTTACCGTCAAAGTTTTGGACAATTCCAAGCCCGGGAATATCCCACGTTAACGAAGCTGGACTCAAGCCGCGTGTGAATCCTGTCAAATAGACAAACGCATCCAAACTGGAACCGGGCCTGTGTGCGGTCACGAGCGGCGTTTCCTGCGCCTGAACCGTTTCACCAACCAGCGCCAGCACCTGTCCACGATTCGGGTCGAGGATCAACGCGCTCGCGGATGAATCGACGAGGGTGACAGCGGGCGGCAAGGAGGGCAGCAATCTTGCAGACTCGCAATCGTTTTCTGAGTCAGCCGAGCCAGCCATGCGCGCCGCGTATGTTTCGGTGATACAGGCCGCTTGTATTTGCAGGTCATAATCAAGCGTGGTGATAATGTTCAAACCGCCAAGTTCGAGTCTGTCGCGCGGAATTTGCGACTCTGTTTGGGATAAGACCATGTTGACGAAAGCAGGAGCAGGATTCGGCGGAGAAAGAGGCGCAGACTGAATCTGCGGAGTCTCCGCCAGGGCGGTCACTGTGTCTTCATCATTTACCACGCCAAGCCCGTTCAAAATATAAATTACTTCACGTCCGCGTTGTAATGCCACTTGCGGCGCATCCAGCGGATTCAAGGCGGGGGTTTCGCTGGTTGCCGCAAGAATCGCGGACTCAGCCAGCGTGAGCTGTTCGGCGGCTTTGCCAAAATAAAGCTGCGCGGCGGCTTCCACGCCGAAGGCATAATTTCCAAAATGCGCGCTGTTGAGATACCACTCCATGATCTGCGTGCGCCCAAATTGCGCGGTGATTTGCGCCGCGAGAATGCGCTCACGAATAACCCGCCGCGTGGACGGTTCTTCTTGATAAAGAATTAATTGGCTGACCAGTTTTTGCGCGATGGTCGGGTGTGATTGAGGGTTGTCGTAGCCTTGAAGCGCATATCCCGCATGAGACCAAAACTGCGGGTCGGCCACAGCCACCACGGCTTCAATTAAATTGGCGGGGATATGCTGCGGGTTTTGTTCGTTGATCGGAATGTAGCGGCGCGGTGTATTTTGTTCGGGCGCAAAGGTAAACAGTAACTGCAAACCCGTACGATCATAAATACGCGTAGGCTCCAGCAAGAGTCCGTTTGGCGGATTTAACAACCGCGGCAGAATTTCAACCGAGGGCAGTTCGCGCGTGACATCGGCATAGGCAAACGCGCCCAAAATAATAACCGCCGCCAGCGCCAACGAAAAGATAGTCCCCGCGCCGATTAACGCACCGCGCGCGCGATTGGACGAAGTACGTTGTTTTGCGAGCCGCCGTTCACGGCGCGAGCGGAGGATGGGAAGGAATTTCTGCATACGCCTATTTTACTCTGGGGCAAGAAATAAGACATCCGATTTCTTGGAGAAATCGGATGTCTACGTTTTAAATTGCGCGACTCGCCCGCGTAGCGGGCGAGAAACGGGGAGCAAACCCAAGCGCAAAGTTGAACTAAAGACCAACCCGCTTCAGAAAAACAGAACTCGCTTCGCTCGCAGAAAACAGAATTACAGAACTAAGGAAGTGAGCGGGCACAACGAAAGCCGAGCTTGTTGTTCGTATACGACGGACCGTACCTGTTACGGTTGGCAGAACGCGCGTTGACATCGTCGAGGTAGTCCCACGAGCCGCCCCGCAACACTCGGTATGGACCTGAATCAGGTCCCAAAGGATTTTCGGAAGGCGAGGTTTGGTAATAGGTGTCTGAGTACCAATCTGCCGTCCATTCCCAAACATTGCCTGCCAAATCGTAAATACCGTAGGGGCTTTTTCCGCTTGCGTAGCTGCCGACCTTGGAAGTATCGCCAACGCAGCTTCCGTTGTAATTGGCTTTGTTACAATCAATGTCTTCACCCCACGGGTATGTTCTTCCGTCCGTTCCTCTTGCGGCTTTTTCCCATTGAGCTTCGGTGGGCAAGTGAGCCTGTCCTGAGCTTGTCGAAGGACCGCGCCATTCGCAGTAAGTTTTGGCTTGGTTCCAGTCCACATAAATGACGGGGTAGTCATCGAATTCTGAATTACCGTAATAACTGGAGCGGGTGTAAGACTTTGTTTGTTGCGGCGAAGTACAGCCGCCTGCATCCACGCAGATTTTGTAGAGGGCGTTGGTCACTTCGTATTTGTCCATGTAAAAGTCAGCGAGATAAACAGGGTGAACGGGCGTTTCATCGCTTGTGCCGTTTGTACTGCCCATTTCAAATTCGCCCGCAGGCACAAGGCGCATGGGTATGCCGTTGTCGGTGATTTCATCGGGGAAAGCAGTGGCGGCGGGCGTAAAAACTTTCGTGGGTGTTTTACTCGGTGCAGGCGTTTTTGTTTCTGTCGGGGTGAAAAACAGGGTTGTTGTCGGCTCAGGCGTGCGCGAGAATAACCCTTGCAACATGGGCGAGCTGATGAGTGCAACGCAAATTATTCCCGCCAGCCCAATCAAGACAACAATAATAGCAGTGTTCGATTTGGCTTTCTTTGGCTGGCTTGCTTTCGCGGCTTTTTGCCTTTCCAACTCTTCGGCTTCAAGTCGTGCTTTCGCGGCAGTCTCTTTTTCTGCTCTCTCGCGGGCGGCTTTCGCGTTTACGCGTGCCGCTTCACGGTCTGTTTTCTCTTTCGCAGTTTTCTGCCTTTCCAACTCTTCGGCTTCCAACCGCGCTTTTGCGATGGCGTCTTGTTCCGCTTTTTCACGAGCGACTTTTTCTATCATTTCGCGGTCTGCTTTTATTTTCGCGGCTTTCTGCCTATCCAACTCTTCGGCATCAAAACGCGCTTTCTCAATAGCCTCTTGCTCCGCCTTCTCGCGTGCTAACTTTTCTGCGGATTCGCGGTCTGCTTGCTCTTTGGCAAGCCTTTGCCTTTCCAACTCTTCGGCGTCCAAGCGGGCTTTCTCGATAGCCTCTTGTTCCGCTTTCTCGCGTGCGGCTTCCTGTTCGGCGTTGGTCTTCGGGCGGGATACGGTGGCGCGTCTGTGCTGTTGCAGCGCCGCGCCAATTCTCTCGGCGCGAATGCGCAGGGCAAGAATTAAACGCTGAAAACCATCGCGCTCGAACAAATCCACCCAATGCCATTTGTTCAGGCTATCGAGCGTGTCACATTCCTCCAAACGGGCA
>Ga0105048_10002848_pt1 | contig 28270 bp, 33 predicted proteins | sample MAT05_FD_78382 | JGI IMG/M metagenome (GOLD analysis project Ga0105048, IMG submission 78382) | Freshwater microbial communities from Lake Fryxell liftoff mats and glacier meltwater in Antarctica - MAT-05 | ecosystem: Environmental > Aquatic > Freshwater > Ice > Liftoff microbial mat | place...
ACTGCTGGTAAGCGGTCAACGGTGCTGAACGAGCTTTCAAACCTCCGCAGGGACGCTGTCTCGAACTTGCCGTTCTTGTTCTGATTGAATTTGACTTTCATGGTCCACGCTTTTGCGTAAACGCATTTCAGGTCGAGTCAACGTCTTCGATGCTGCGGGACTTAGCATTGAACACTACCTTCAACCCATGCCCGCCTACTCCACCCTCTCCGAAGCCGTGAACGACCTCCAGAAACGCGGCTACACCGATGATCTTGTACTCGCAGAGGAATGCCTCGTGTGCGATGCGCGCGGCCTAAGCCTAGACCCAGCGCAGTTCGAGATCGACGAGTTCCACCGCTTCGAAGGCAACAGTGATCCCGAGGACCAGAGCATCATCTATGCCATCAGTGCGAAGGACCATCACTTGAAAGGCATCCTTGTGAGTGCATACGGCATGGATGCATCGAGCCTAACTACGGAGATGGTGCGCAAACTGGCGACGCATGCTTCGTAAGCCGTATATCTCCGCAATTGCCTCAGGTCCTCACCCTTTCGATGTGCCCTTCATGAAGAATGACCTAGGCTACATCATCAATACAATTCTTATTCGATTGGAGACGTGTGGATATGGCGACGTCGCCGTAGGCCTGAGAGGCGCTCCTGCGGGCGCAGCAACTGGAACGGAGGGTCTCAAAATGATGCTGACGTATTTCACTGAGATGACCCTGTCAAATCCAAAGAGTATGGACTTGGTTCGTGTCGAGCTTGGAGCATTGATCGTCTATTGTTCTTCCGATGGAATTCTCGTGAATGAAACGCTATCCGGGTTTTCAAAATCCGATTAGTCGACAACTGGGAGTCGAGCCAAACGCCTGAGAAAAACGCCCAACCGAACCTTCCGGAACTTTCCACGTATCTTTGGCCTGTTCGTCTACTTGATGGACAAGCCCCCAGCGCCCAGCTTTCGCTTCACCGCAACTGTCCAGGCGCAATTCCCAGCGGATCATTGCACGCCGGACCCGATAGACGGGGCTTCCACAACACCACTTGAAAAGGTGTGTTCAGGGACAATGGCCTGAACCTACCGCACACAACCCGCGCTGGGGTTATCTAGCGTATGTAGTATGGAACGCAAAACGTTCAACGACCTCGGGCTCATCGAGCCCATTTTGAAAGCCCTCAACGAAGAAGGCTACACCCACCCCACCCCGATCCAGGAACAAGCGATACCGCACCTGATCCAAGGCCGTGACCTGTTGGGTTGCGCACAGACCGGCACCGGCAAGACCGCCGCTTTCGCGATCCCGATCCTGCAGGAACTGACCGCGAAAGCACCGCAGGCCAAACGGGCGATCCGCACACTGATCCTCACTCCTACACGGGAGTTGGCGATCCAGATCGGCGAGAGCTTTGCTGCCTATGGCCGCAACCTGCAGGTGAAACACACCGTGATCTTTGGTGGCGTGGGCCAGAAGCCACAGACCGATGCACTGCACCGTGGTGTGGATATCGTAGTAGCCACGCCAGGCCGTCTGTTGGACCTGATGGGCCAAGGTTTCGTTCACCTGAACGGACTGGAGATCTTCGTCCTCGACGAAGCCGACCGCATGCTGGACATGGGCTTCATCCACGATGTGAAGAAGGTGATCGCCAAGCTGCCCGCGAAGCGCCAGACCTTGTTCTTCAGCGCCACGATGCCGCCGGAGATCGCCAAGCTAGCCAACAGCATCCTCACCAACCCGGTGAAGGTGGAAGTGGCGCCGCAAAGCACCACGGCAGAAACGATCGATCAGCATTTGTACTACGTGGACCGCACCGACAAGAACAAGTTGCTCGTGGAGTTGATGAAGGGCGATACCATCCGCGAAGCGCTCATTTTCACCCGCACGAAGCACGGTGCCAATAAAGTGGTGAAGATCCTGGACCAGGCCGGCATTGGCGCTGAAGCGATCCACGGAAACAAGAGCCAGACCGCCCGCCAGAACGCGTTGAAGAACTTCAAGGAAGGAAAGATCCGCGCACTAGTCGCAACGGACATCGCGGCACGTGGCATCGACATCGATGGCCTTACGCACGTGATCAACTTCGATATTCCGAACATCCCGGAGACCTATGTACACCGGATCGGTCGTACCGGCCGTGCCGGTGCATCGGGTCGTGCCCTCTCCTTCTGCGATCATGAGGAGAAGGAATTCCTGCGTGATATCGTGCGGTTGATCAAGCGCGATATTCCTGTGGTCGCCGAACATCCATTCCTGATGGTGGGTGGCCCAAAGAAGGCTGAACCCGAAGTGCGCGAACCGCGCCAACCCCGCGGCCCCGGCCGTGGACAAGGCCAACGCGGTGGGCAGCGACAGCCACAAGGTCGTGGCGATGGACAACGTAGCAGCACCCCGCGCAGCAACGAGCCGCGCCGTGATGATCGTGCACCACGTGAGCAGCGTGCTGCATCCACTCAACCACAGCCACGTCGCGAAGGTGGTGCTGGTCGTCCGCAAGGCGATCGCACTCCACGCCCACAAGGCGATCGCGCTGCACGGCCGCAACAAGGCAACCGGGCCCAGCGCCCGCGTCCGGAAGGACAACGCGAAGGTCGTCCGCAGCAGCAACGCCAGCCGCGCGAGGGGCAACAGGCACGTCCGCAACAAGGCGAGCGTCGCGAGCAACAGCGTCCTGAGCAGAACCAACAAGCCGACAAGACGGACTACGCAGCACTTACCAAGGAACTTTTCGGCGAAGAGGGAGAGCGCAGCGGCAAGCAAGAGCAGGTTGAGAAGAAGAAGAAAGGTTTCGGCCTAGGTCGTCTCTTCGGTCGCTAGTAGAACACATGCAACAAAAAAGGCCGGGATCGCTCCCGGCCTTTTTTAGTTCATTACGAAGCGATCCTATGCGTGCATCGCGACAGGCTCTTCTTTCGGCACACGACCGAACTGTCCCGTGGCGCGAAGTTCCTCTTGCAATTGGTGACTGGTCTTGCCCGTACCATCATGACGCCAGCCGGGTGGGCCGAAGATGTACATCAGCTTGTCCTTGAACTTGGGCGACTTTTTTACATCACGCCAGATCTCCTGGAACTCGAACAGATTGTGCGTGATGGGATTGTTCGTATCCGGGTCATGACTGATGCCGAACTTGGGTTTGATGCCTTTGATCGGCGCCTGCCAAGTGTTGTAGAGACGGTCCCAGAAGGTGAAGATGCCACCGTGGTTGCGATCTAGGTATTCGGTGTTGCTGCTGTGGTGTACCACGTGGACGTAGGAGGAGTTGAAGATATTCTCGAGCCAGCCGTAGGAGGGCATCAATTGGGAGTGCAGGGTGAACTGGTAGAACGCGTTCACGATCAAGCACGTCGCGATCATGATCGGTTCGAAGCCCAGCAGCGGCATCCACAACCAATAGATCGGTTTCACGAACGTGATGAACCAACCATTGCGGATGCTGATGGTGAGGTTGAACTGGCGACCGCTGTGGTGCGGCAGATGGGCGGCCCACAGCAACCGCACATTATGGGCGAGTCGGTGGTGCCAGTAGAAGTTATGATCGTCGGCAATGGCGCAGATGATCCAGATGTACCAAGCAAAACCAAGGCTGGTATAGCCCAAATACTCCTGCCGAAGGTCGGCCGCCCACCAGAACAGGAACATGTAAAGGGAGATCTCGAACACGTTGGTTACCACACGGATCAACGTGGCCCCAACACCGATGATGAACCCGGAGAGGCTCTCCTTCAGGTCGTACAAGTGCTTCGCGTTGATGTATTCCAGCACGATCAGCCCCAGAAAGATGGGATAGATGTACTTGATGCCGATACCCTCGATCGCCAATGCAGGCAACTGGGCTTTCAGGTCGATCCACGATTGGATAAGGTCGAACGTCATTGCATGTTCCCGTGGTGTTCGGCAGGTTGCCCCAGCGGGTCGGCGAAGGTACCTCTTCGGTGGATTCCATCGCTGTCATGGGACGGTCACCATCTTTGTCCGTCGCCCATGCCATCAGCGGAAGCGGCCCAACATGCGTGCATACTTTCTTCCTTGGTCCTTGCTTCCACTCGCTGCTGTAGCACAGGTCGAGATCAATGGGCCTATGCCGGGCCACATCGACCTGACGGCAGCCACGATCTGGCTGCAATGCCAAGGCCCATGCTCGGAGCAGATCGAGTATTGGCCAACAAGCGACCGCTCGAAAGCCCACATCACGGAACCAATGAACTCGGACCCATCGCGGGCGCATGCCATGGACTTGGTCCTACCGGATCTTTTGCCGGGAACGGAGTATACCTATCGGATCATCGGCTCCGCAGGAACCGGACTGGATCAACAACAGTTCACGTTCCGAACGCAGCCCATCTGGAAGTTCCGCAACGACCCACCGGAATTCACTATGGCCTTGGGTAGCTGCACGTATATCAATGAACCGGCCTTCGATCGGCCCGGTACACCCTACGGTGGTGGCTACGGGATCTTCAATGCCATCGCCGACAAGAAGCCGGACCTGATGCTTTGGATGGGCGACAACATCTACCTGCGCGAATCCGATTGGGGTAGCCGTAGCGGTTATCTGCATCGGTACACGCACACGCGCTCGGCGCAGGAACTCCAGCGCTTGCTGCAGACCACGAAGCACTATGCCATCTGGGACGATCACGATTTCGGCCCGAACGATGCCGACGGCAGTTTCGTGGGAAGTGCCATGGCGCGTGAGATGTTCGATCTCTTCTGGCCGAATCCAACGAACGGCGTGCCGGGTGTGGAAGGCACCACCACCGCATTCAGCCATGTGGACGTGGACTTCTTCCTGATGGACGACCGCACGTTCCGCATTCCCGGTGATATGAGGACGGTAACGCCGCAGCTTTTCGGCAAGGCTCAACAGGACTGGCTGATCCAGGCCTTGAAGTACAGCGATGCACCGTTCAAACTAGTGGCCGTGGGTAGTCAGGTCCTGAACACCGACGCGGTCTACGAGAACTTCTCGACGATGCCTGCCGAGCGCACCGAGCTATTGCGCCGCATCGAGGAAGAAGGCGTTACTGGCGTGGTGTTCCTGACCGGCGACCGGCACTATTCGGAAATGAGCACGCTGAAGCTGAAAGATGGCCGCATGATCCACGACATCACTGTTTCACCGCTCACTTCCGGCACCTATGCCCCGAAAGCTGTGAATGCCCTCGGCGTAGAGGGCACTGTGGTATTGGAGCGCAACTTCGGCACGCTCACATTCAGCGGAAAGAAGGGAGAGCGCGTGATGACGATCCGCATTTTCACCGCCGACGGTAAGCAAGCGTGGGAACGCGCGATCCCGCAAGAGAACAAGCCTTAGGGCTTGAACCGACCGTAGCTCACCAGTTCCGTCAAGGAACGGCGTGCTGTCTTGCGTGCTTCCCGTTCGCGCAACTCCGCTGGGAGCATTTCCGCTTCACCTGGAAAGCCAAGGGCCAAAATGCTCACGAGGTCGAATTCCGCCGGGATGCTGAACGCCGCGCGGGCTAACGGAGCTTGGAAACCGCCAAGCTGATGCAAGCCCATTCCCAAGGCCGTGGCTTGCGCTGTGAACTGCGCCACGGCAAAACCAAGGTCGTGCCGTGCATGTAAATTCTCCTGCCCGTTGCGTGAAAGAGTGCGGTGAGCCATGGTGAGGACCAGGACCGGTGCCTTATCCGCCCAAACTTGGTTGCTGTGGTCCAATGCGGCCAATAGCTCGGCATGGCCCTCACCTCCATTTCGGGTAACGAGGAAGCGCCATGGCTGTTCGTTCATGCTGCTGGGAGCCCACCGGGCCGCCTCCAATACCAGCTCCAATTCCGCATCCAAGACCGGTCGCTCGCCGAAGGAACGCGGGCTATAGCGCTCGTTGAGAACGGGATGCAGCGGTAGATCGCTACGACGGACACGTTCGACGATCATTTGGCGCTAACGTCGAAGGTCAAGGAAACAGTATCAGAGATCGCTTTGTCGCCGATCTCCGGGAAGAAGGTGCCCGAACGGTATTTGATATCGTACTTGGAACGATCGAAGGTCAAGTAGGCTGCAGCGCGCGCGGTAGTGCCATCCATCCAGAACAGGCAATCGAACGTGTTCGGAAGCGTGATGCGCTTTATCGTTAGATCACCGGTAATACGATAGTTCGGTTTGCCGGGCAGCGCATCGGCGATCTTCTCCACGGTGGTGGTGGTGAAGGTGGCCTCAGGGTGCTTCTCCGTTTCGAAGAAATCCGGGCCCTTCAAATGACCCAGCAGTTTGGCGTTGGTCCCGGCATCCTCAATGTCCAACACGGTGAGAACCTCCATATCCAGCGTGATCCGTGCGTTCACGAGGCTCGCTTCGGATAATTCGATCGTCCCGCTCTTCACAGGTACGCCACCGGTATGCTCACCGGTAATTTTGGTAGCGGTCCAGAGCACTTTGCTGGCGGCAGGGTCAATGGTCAACGTCTGGCCAAAGGCCATATTGGTGATGAGGTAGGACGCTGCGAGAAAGAAGGAGGACTTCATGTGCTGTGCGTTTAAATTCAATGGGATGAGGTTGGGAGAACAGTCGGAGCGCATCAATGTTCAGCCGCGCCATGCGTCCAGCAACTTGCTCAGTAGCACGGCATCCTTTGCAGGGAGACGCTCTTCGGTCCCTTGCATGACCGCTCGGCTCTTCGTGTCCATGGTGTGGAGTAGTTCAAGGCCCTTCTCGCTGATTCGCACATAGACCACGCGGCGATCCGCTTCGCAACGTTCGCGTTCCACAAGCCCTTTCGCGATGAGTTTGTCCGTTAGGCGCGTGGCGTTGGGCGCGCGATCGATCATCCGCTCCTTCACGCAGTGCATATTCACACGGTCCTTGGCACCGCGCAGGATCCGCAGGATATTGTACTGCTGAGGGCTGATGCCGTACGGCTTGAAAAGCCCTACTTGCTGGCTCTTGAACCAGTTGGCCGTGAACAGGACGTTCAACATGGCCTTCTGCTGTTCGCTCTCGAAGCGGCTCTTCAATTCCTCGTCGATACCCGGCATGATCGTTCGTTGCACCGCCTTCCGGTAGGGCAATGGGACAAAGGTAAGAGCATAATATTCCCCATGGAGAATTAAGTCAAATCGTTATTGAACGGGTCACGGTCGGACGGTTCAGATAATTTTGGGACCATCAACTACCCATGCGCCACACCACTATCCTCTTTGCTTTCGCGATCCTCACCGGATGCTCGTCGGAAACCGACACCACCACCCCACCTCCTGCAGTTCCGGAAGCCACAGCGCACGAGCATGCTGCTGCGCAAAACACCGCGGCCCGCGACGCGTGGCAGAAACCCCAAGAGGTCTTCAACCTGATGGGGAATGATTTCCATGGGCAGACCATCGCTGACCTTGCGGCCAAGGACGGCTACTTCACCTTCAAGATGATCGAGTCAGGAGCCAACGTGATCGCCATTGATGATGATCCTGTGAATATCGCAGCGTTGGAAGCCCGCAAGAAGGAATTGGGGCTCAGCGACGAAAGGCTGAAGATCCGCCTTGCAAAGGTGGGCGATGCCGGGATCACGCGTGACGAAGTGGATGCCGCGTTCCTCGCACATGGGCTGGTGCGCATCCCGAACAAGAAGGACTACCTGACGAAGGTGTTCGAGGGTACACGGGTACCAAGACCGCTCTACATCGTCGAGTGGTTGAACGGCCAAACACCGCTTGGACCACCCATGACGGATAGGATGTCTTCTGAAGCCATCATGGACGAAGTGGGCTTGGCGGGCTATACGGATGTGGGCGCCTACTCAGCGAAGATCCCGTACCAGGTGTTCTTGTTCGCTTCCTACCAGATCGGAGACCCCGAGGCGATGCCGGAAGGAATGTCGCCCGGCGGACAGGTCATGCAGGTGCCGACGGACTAGGCATTTCCGAGCCTCAGCGTTTCACCCATTTCGGGTCTTCATCGGCTACACGAGCTACGCCCTTGTAATCAATGAACATGGACGCCCAAATGATCTTGGACCAAGCATATATCACCGGTGTAAGAAAAAGGAGACTGCCGAGCACCCAAAAGAGCTTCGTTGTTTCAGTGGCGCTGGGCGCGATCACTCCTGTGGCCACATAGACGGTCACTCCTAACGCCACGGCAGAGCCGTAGGATACATACATGCCGCCATAATAGAAACCGGGCTCGGTCTCGAACTTCCGGTGGCACACGCTGCATCCGTTCAGCAGGTCGCCAGTACGGCTCAGGTCGAAGGGATTGCGGGTCACCATGAACTCTCCCTCATGGCAATGCGGACACTTGCGATGAATGATGCTGTACAACTTGGTCCCCTTCTTCACCATGGGCGCAAAGGTACCCTTGGACCAGCCAGCGGTGCCCGAGAACAACCGGGTGATCATTTCTTCAACTTGTCCGCGAAGACCTTGCGGAACTTGTCAACCTTGGGCCGGATCACCATTTGGCAATACCCTTCATTGCCGTTGAGCGCGTAGTAGTTCTGGTGATGATCCTCGGCAGGGTAGAAAACGGAAGCGGGCGAGATCTGGGTAACGATGGGCCCATGGAAAGCGCCGCTCTTGTCCAGTTCCGCGCGATAAGCCTCGGCGATGCGGCGCTGCTCGTCGGTATGGTAGAAAATGGCCGATCGGTACTGTGTCCCAGAATCCGCGCCTTGGCGGTTCAGCGTGGTGGGGTCGTGGGTCTGCCAGAAGACTTCAAGCAGTTCATCAATGGAAAGTACGTTGGGGTCGTAGATGATGCGCGCCACTTCGGCATGTCCCGTGGTACCGTTGCACACTTCTCGATAGCTGGGGTTCTTCACGATACCGCCCATGTAGCCAGAGGTGACGGAATGCACCCCCCTCAACTCCACGAAGACGGCCTCCACACACCAGAAACAACCGGCTCCGAGGGTGATGGTATCCATTCCTTCCACTGGTGCAGTTGAATTCATCATATCCTGTTGTTGTGGTCGTGCATCGGCCCGTACCTCGCTCCCATTACACGCTGCAAAGGACGCTGCCACCAAGGGAAGACCCAAGAAGTGCAGCAAAGTGGATCGAGCGATGTTGGTCATGTGATAGAGGAACAAGCGATGCATGGTCCTGTTCGTTTGCAGTGCTGGTCGCAGCAGACGAACGTTCCTGACAGTGGGATCACTTCCCGTTGATGGAGATCGCCAATGCGCGCCCGATGCGTTCCACCACCCCAACGACCAGTGCATTGCCCATGAAGAAGGCGCGCCAAGCATCACTGACACCTGCTGTGTGGCCATCGGGGAACATGTTCAAGCGTTCCAGCTCAACGGGTGTGAGACGGCGATAGTGCTTGCCATCGGGGCACACCACGTGTTTAAAGCGGGAGGCAGAACGACCGCCTTCACCGGTGATGATGGTACGCGAAGGGCGATCCAGCGGATCCGGGAATACCATGGCTCCTTCTGAATACGCGTAGCGATGTCCGTTCGCACTGCTGCGTGCCTCGCTCTTGGATCCTTTCAAATAACGCCACTGCGCGAGGTCCTTCCGCAAGATGAAGAAATCCTTGGGTACATCCTTCGTGGGTTGCAGGAGATCACCCAAGCGGGCTGGTCCGCCTTCGTACATCGGTTTGCAGGCGGCCGTGAAAACCATGCCGTCCCTTAAGATCCCGGCGTTCTTGAATGGCGTTCGCCCCTTCTTTTCACCAAAAGACCTGCTCAACTCGTCCAAGCTCTGGGCGATGCTGAAAGGCGCCAACGGCGAGGCCTCCAAGCTGCAGGGGAACGCCTTTGCCAAGGTCCCTTTGACCGTGATCCAATCCATCGGAATGGCCTTGCGCAGCGCTTTGTACTGCGGGGTCCGCTTGTGGTATCCGAGCAGGAACACTCGCCGTCTCCGTTGAGGCATGCCGAATTCCGCTGCGTTGATCACGCGCCACTCCACCGCATATCCCAACTCGTCCAAGGAACGCAGCATCACGGCCAAGTCCCTGCCTCGCTGCCCTACCGGTGAACCGAGCAAGCGATCCACGTTCTCCAGCAACAAGTAAGATGCCGGTGTCTTCTTTTCGCTGAGGATGCGATGGATCTGCCACCAGAGCACACCCTTCTTCCCTTGCAGGCCTTTGCTGTTGCGCAAGGTGCTGGCCACGGAATAATCTTGGCACGGGAAGCCGCCTACGAGCAGGTCGTGGTCTGGGATGTCCTTGGCTTTTACAGAGGCGATGTCAGCATTCAGATGATGCTCGGCACCGAACCGCGCAATGTAGACCTGTGATGCATGCTGGTAGCGCCGGGCGGGCTCCCACTGGTTGCTGAACACGACTTTGAAATTCAGGTCAGCACCGGAAGCGCGCTCCAATCCGAGCCTGAAACCACCGACGCCGGCGAAGAGTTCAGCGACGCGGATGGTGGTGGTCTTCCCGCCTTTTGCCATTCGGGGCCGAACATAGCATGCCGCAGCAAGTGGCATTGTAGAGGAACGGCGGCGGGCGTCAACCATGCAATGTGGATGAACCGGACCCGGATGAAAGAGGCCAGGACGTGTCCGGGCCTTGAGCTGCCGCGCATTGGCATGCTCCGCCGGCTAAGAGCGGGAGACGGGATTCGAACCCGCGACATTCAGCTTGGGAAGCTGATGCTCTACCAACTGAGCTACTCCCGCCTGTTGCGCGAGTGGTCCAGCTGGGGATCCGCCGGACGGCGGACTACCAACTGAGCTACTCCCGCCTGTTGCGCGAGTGGTCCAACTAGGGATCCGCCGGACGGCGGACTACCAACTGAGCTACGTGCGCATTAAGGGCCGAAAATAGTGCTTCCTTCACCATAGCGCAAAAGCCCGTGTGGCAAAGGCCGCGAGGGCCTTAACCTATATTTGACCACACCTTAACACGGCCCTTGCTATATCGGCCAACATTTGCACCCAACGATGGACGATCACATGGCTGGAGCGATAGCGCAGAAGGTATTGTTGGTGGACGATGAACCCGATATCGTGGAACTTCTGCGCTACAATCTGGAGCGGGAAGGCTATTCGGTGCAGACCGCGCTCAATGGCAAAGACGCCCTGAAGGCCGCGAAGAGCAACCACCCGGACCTGATCGTACTGGACATCATGATGCCCGGCATGGATGGTGTTGAAGTGTGCATGCAGTTGCGCCAGTTGCCCGAATTCAAGAACACGGTGATCACCTTCCTTACCGCACGCGGCGAGGATTATTCGCAGATCGCCGGTTTCGAGGCGGGGGCGGATGATTACATCACCAAACCGGTGCGACCTAAAGTGTTCATCAGCAAGGTCAAAGCCTTGTTGAAACGCAGCGGCGGCGAGCGTCCCGAAGGCAAGATCATGGAGTCCAATGGCATTAAGATCGATCTGGAGAAGGTGATGGTGTACCATGCCGACCGCGAACTGCAACTCCCGAAAAAGGAATTCGAGCTACTCGTTCTACTGATGAGCAAGCCCGGCAAGGTGTTCAAGCGGGACGAGATCTACAGCCAGATCTGGGGCAATGAACTGTTCGTGGGCGACCGTACCATCGACGTCCACATCCGCAAGCTGCGCGAGAAGATCGGCGACGAGCGGATCAAGACGATCAAAGGCATCGGGTACAAGTTCGACGCGTAGAGCAAAGGACCGTTCTGCGGCTCTTTCAGGGGGCATTTTCAGTAAGGAGAATGTCATATCTGTCCTTGTTCTGCGGCTATCAGGCGCGGTCAAAGCGACCAGCAGTGGCGCTTATAGTGGCAAGTTTGGACAGGCTGAAGACCAACTGCGAAGCGGCAAGGCATACCCCGAGGCGTCGGCTACTAAGGAGGGTCCGTCATGGGGCGATCCTCCACCAGAAAGCTTGCGCAAGACATACCGCCCAACGTCCCCTACCGTCCGCTCACCGCCGAGCAACGACCGTTCCCCGAAAACGGAGCTTAGACCCATCATTCACAGGCATCCATTGGCCGGTGGGAAGCGTCTTCTATGCGGAACCCATGTCACGCTCCTATAAAATAGCGCTCATCCTAAAGAGCAAAAGCAGCCTTCCGGTCTACCGGGACCTGGCCCAACTGAGCGACCGCGAACGCGACGAACAGGTGCTTGCGATTATCAATCGCATGCGCGCCAACGAGAGTTCCGTGATCGCCCGGATGGTGCTTCGTCAACCGACTTTCAGCTTGAACTGATCGGCTCCGGACTGCATTGCGTTAGCATCTTCCTGCCGAACCATTCCCGCAGGATCACCTATCATTCCTTCCCGATCCTATATTTGCGGCGGACAACCCATTATCATGAGCGACCACCACATCGAAGGTCATTTCCCGGAAGAAGCTGAGCAGAACGAAATTGGCGGACCAGTGCTTTTGGCACTGCTGGTGCTTGCCTTCATCGTACTGTTGATCTGGGCGCTGGGCTGATCGCTCAGTCCTTCTTCAGGTCGCCGGAGCGGCCTAGATACTCGTCCCTGCGGACGAGCATGAACCAGTTCTCCCCGAGTTCCAAGTACCCCTGTTCAAAGCAGAACACGTAGTTGTTGCCTGCCTTGGTCTTGTGCGTATTGGTGTGGTACATGAAGCTATAGCCACGTTCTAGGAGTCTGTCCCGATGGACCTTGGTCTTGCCATCGGCTCCATGGTTCAACTCCGATAAAACCCTTCGATTCCGTTTCAGCGCGTTCACCACGTTGCGCACGTAGTTGATGGGCGCGTTGTTGGCGTGGTAATGATACAGGTTGCGACAGGCGTCCGAACAGAAACGCTTGTCCGTACGACCTGCGATCTTCTCCCCGCATTCCAAGCAGACCTTTTCAGCAATGGCTGGCATAAGCCGAAAGTAATAGCTCTACTCGAATACCAGCGATATCGGTAGAAGGAAGCGGTGGAGCCACTTGCTCGACGATCGATCAATAGCTCTGCGTATTGGCAGGCATGTATCTGGTCCGCCGTGGGTAGTGATCAGATCAACGATCCTGGAACGACCCCGGATGCCGTATTCCCCATGCACACGACCAACCTACCCAAAGTGGACCGACGCATAGGCTCCAAAGCGCCATGGTCCAGTAGGGGCATCACACGACCGACTTGATCATTCCGGATGGTTCAGCCGTAATTTTGGCCGAACAAGAACCACCCATCGAAACATCTACCCTCTCCCCTTCCCGTGTGCGTTGGCGTGCGTTGCGTTACGCGATAACGTTCGTGGTGCCTGCGGGCGCATGGGCCGCGTTCACGCTTCGTGATCCGTGGTACTGGGGTGTTCCCATTTTCGCCTTCGCCGTGATCCCGTTGTTGGAGCTGGTGTGGAAAGGGCACCACCGCAATTTGAGCGAAGCGGAGGAAGAAGCTGTACTTGCGGACCCCTGGTTCGACGCGTTGCTCTATCTCTTCGTACCCATCCAATACATGCTGCTCTACCTGTTCTTATCCCGCATCCAAAACGGTGGAATGAGCACGTTGCAAATGACAGGGATGACCGCAACGATGGGCATCCTTTGCGGAGTCTACGGGATCAATGTGGCGCATGAACTGGGGCATCGCACGAAGCGCTGGGAGCGAGACTTGGCGCGTGCGTTGTTGTTGAGCAGTCTATATATGCACTTCATCATTGAACACAACCGGGGCCACCACCGCCGAGTGGCCACACCGGACGACCCCGCCAGCGCGCGTTACGGGGAAACGCTCTATGCCTTTTGGCTTCGCACGGTGATCTTCAGTTGGCGATCGGCGTGGAGGATCGAAGCGGACCGGTTGCGCAAAGCCAGTAGAGCGCCTTATGGACCCAAGAACGAGATGCTGCACGCGATCGCCTGGCAAGCAGGTCTTTTGTTAGTGATCGCCCTGTTCTTCGGCGCCATGGCGTTGCTGGCCTTCATAGCGGCCGCTGTCATAGGCATACTGTTATTGGAGACGGTGAACTACATCGAGCACTATGGGCTTCGTCGGAAGCGCTTGGAAACAGGCGGCTATGGGCGGGTGCAACACATCCACTCTTGGAACAGTGACCACCGGATCGGGCGCGTAATGCTATTCGAACTCACCCGCCACAGCGACCACCACTGGAAGGCAAGCAAGAAGTACCAAGCCCTGCAAAGTTTAGAAAACGCTCCGCAATTGCCCACGGGCTACCCCGGAATGATGCTGTTGAGCATGGTTCCTCCCTTGTTCTTCGCGGCCGTGCATCCTCGATTGGAACGCATGGCGAGGGCAGATCCTCAGTTGGAATTGGCGGTTGGAGCGAAGTGACCAACGATTCGAACATCCAAGACAGGTGTGGATATTCATCGACAGTTATCGCAATTTGGTCGAAACTTCAATCGGAGAAGTGCGTAATATGGCACCCCATTTCGAGGATCTGTGAAGGACATTGTGCAAGACCGGACGCTAACCCCTGTAGTGCGGGCCATGATCGAAGATCTGGTCAAGCGCTTTGACGAGCGCCGTCTCGACCTACTGGCCCAGCGTGTACTACGGCGCCAAGCCCTATCGCAGGGGGAAGCTGCTCAATTGCCCGAGACCGAGCAGGTGCGGCGATCGGACTGGACCGTTGACCCGATCCCGGAGACCTTGTTGGAACGGCGTGTGGAGCTGATCGGTGGGGCGAACCGCTCGGAACTGATCACCGGCCTCAATGCAGGTGCCAAGAGCTACATCGCCGACCTGTGGAACTTCACGGCGCAAGACACGTGGAGCATCCTTCGGGCGCACAAGAGCCTTGCTGGCGCGGCGCGGCTCGATCTTGCTTTCCTCGATACCCGCGAAGGCCGTGTGCGTGTCAATCCATCCACCATGACACGGTTGATGGTGGCTCCTCGACCGTTGTACGTGCATGAAGGGGCGATGCAAGTGGACGGCAGTCCGGTTTCCGCCGCACTGTTCGACCTCGGCTTGTTCTTGTTGGGTTGTGGGGCCGATCTGTATGCCCGACAGGGTGGCATCTACCTTTACCTGCGCGACGTGCAAGGCCATTTGGAAGCCCGTTTGTGGACCCGCATGATCGCAAGTCTGGAAGAGACACTGTCCTTGCCGCGCGGAGCCGTGCGGGTCACGGTAATGATCGATACGGTGGCCGGTGCGTTGGAGGCCGATGAGATCCTCTTCGAACTGATGCACCATGCGGCGGGTCTCTCACTGGATCCGCAAGGCTATGCCGCCGATCACATCGCCCTATACAACGGCCCAGATCAACAGGTATTACCGGACCGCGAGACCATTGGACTGAACGCCCCCTTTCTGCGGGCGTTGAGCTTGAACACGATCGGCATCTGCCACCGTCGCGGTTGCCATGCCATGGGTGCGCCCTCCTTCGTGTTACCATCCATTGACCGTGACCGGGTGAAGGCCGAATACCTGGATATGCTTGCCGATAAGGAACGCGAAGGCGTTGATGGGCACGATGGAACGTTGGTGGTCCACGAGGACATGGTGAACGCCTCCATGGTCGAGTTCAACAAGAGCATGCCGCGCGCGCACCAGATGAACTATCAGCGCACGGATAAAATCGCGCCGGGTGATCTGGTGAAACGGCCGGAAGGCACGATCACGGTCGAAAGCCTGAAAAGCTGCTTACGGACCGCATTGCGCAGCCTGATGCAGCGCGAAGAAGGCAAAGGCTGGGTGATCCAAGGGGGACGAGTGCATGACCGCTCCTCCATGCAGCTGGCCATGCGCACGTTGTGGCAATGGAACCACAGTAAGCACGGCATCATCACGGCTACGAACTTCCCTGTAACGGGCGACCTGATCAAGTTCATGTTGAAGAAGGAGGCCGACAAGATGTTCGAGGTCGCCGACCCGGTGATCAAGAAACAGGTGGACCGCGCTATGGACTTCATAAGTGAACAAGCCACGGGCGATACCGTGCCGATGATCTAACGGGCGGCGATCAGCATCGCTCCCCGTTATCTTGGCCGCCGATGACCGTATGGATCCCAGTTTCTGAACGCCTGCCCGAAGATGGTCAACGTGTGTTGTGCCACTTGCCGAAGAATGATGTGTACCTGCCGGGAAAGTCCGGTGCCACGGAGCCACGCAATGTCGTTGTGTTGCGTTTCGCCCACGATTTCTTTCTGAAAAGCCCCAGCAAGACAGGATACAGCGGCAGTCCGCACTTTTGGCTGGGCGAAGGCACCAGCAACCGCTACTTCACGGATGTGACGCATTGGATGCCGCTTCCAGAGGTGCCTTGAGCAGCACACAGGCTCTCTTGACAAAGCGAAAGGGTGAGAGAGTGCTGCCACGCTTTCACCCTTTCGCAAACGTTAATTCGACTACTTCACTATACCGAGCAACTCCAACTCGAATAACAGCACGCTGTTGCCGGGGATGCGACCGCCTGGACCGGTGCTTGGGCCATAACCGAGGTCACTTGGAATGTACAGCTTCCACTTGCTGCCCACTGGCATCAATTGGAGCGCTTCCTGCCAACCTTGAACGAAGCCGGTCACAGCGTACTCAATAGGTTCCTTACCGATGGAACTGTCGAAAGGCGTGCCGTCGATGAGGGTGCCAGCATAGTGGACCTTCACCTCATTGGCTGCGGTAGGCTTAGCACCGGTCCCCATGGTGATCACTTCGTACTGCAATCCGCTAGGCGTTGTCACCACACCGGAACGCTTGCCGTTCTCGGCGAGGAACTTCTCACCGGCGATGCGGTTCTCTTCGCCGGCGGCCTGCTCCTCCGCTTGGCGCTTGGCTTGCATCTTCATCATGTAGCCCTGCATAACGGCCTGCAGCTTCTCGGCATCGATCTTCACGGTGCTGTCAAGGCCATCTTGCAGACCAACGGACATCAGATCCACGTTGAGCGAATCCATCTTGGAGCGTTTGAGGTTGGCACCGATATCGGCACCAATGGCGTAGCTCACCGAATCGATGGTGCTCTTCATCTCGGTGTTGCGGGCCTTTTGGCCTTGGGAACAAGCGCTGAGGAAGGTCATCGCCAGCGCGGCGGAAAGGAAACGGACGGTCATGGTTGTTGAATGGGCCGCGAAGGTATACTTCCCGCCCTTGTCGTTGGTGGGCGACCCCGTCTTTGACCTTTCAGCCCAACACACGCTTCAGCAAACGCTGATAGCGTGGGAACCGACCAAGATCGCTATGATACCCTTTGGGGAAGGTGAGCATTTCCCGATGCACGGTGGGCGGCACCAAGGAATAGAGGCGCAAAGCACTGGCATAAGGCACCACATTGTCGCGCTTGCCGTGCATGATATACACCGGGCAGGCAATGCGTTTGATGGCGATATCGTTGCGGAAGGGGTAGCGTAGTAAAAGCCGGTACGGCAGTATGGGCAAGTAATTCGTGGCCACCTCGAACAGGTTGGCGAACGGGGTTTCCAGGATCAGCAGGCGCGGTGTGCGTTGCGCGGCCAACGGTGTAGCCAGCCCGCTTCCGAGGGAGCGACCGAAGATCACGATATCCGTCCCTTTCCAACGCTCCAGAAGTGTGTTGTACCAAGCCTCCGCATCCGCATGCAAGAGGGGTTCGCTCAATTCCCCCCTGCTCTTCCCATAGCCACGCGGATCGGGCATCAGGACGTCGTACCCAAGTCTGTTCAAACGTTGCGCGTATTTGCCCCAGCGACGTACGCTTCCCGTATTGCCGTGGAAATAGATCACTACACCGCGTGGGGCCTCTGCCTTGAAATACAACGCATGCAGCTCGGCACCATCGGGCCGTTGCAGAAAACGCTCTTCGAACGGTGCTTGGAATTTGTACTTGTAGTTACGCGAAGTACGGAAGCGGATGAAGATGAACCGCTCCTGGAAGAGGGCATAGAACAAGCAGAGGCCGGTATACCCCAGCACCAACACGACCAAGAAGACCAAGAGCCACCGCATCACACGGCAAAGGTACCGGGGACAATGGGGCCGAAGATGCATCTTTGGCCGTGCGGATCCCGGGACACCTCCTCCTACTCGCCTGCCTGCTACAGCTCTCAGGAGCTCTGGCCCAAGCCGTGGAGCGCAAGCACTTGATGATGACGGTAGGCGGCGGCCTTGGCGTGTTGAATATGAGCAGTGATCGTGCCGACCTGACCGATCGGACCATTACCAGCGGTGCGCTGCGGTTCGCCTTCGGTTACGCAATCGCACCACGTTGGTCGCTCGGCGTCCATTACGACCGGATCGGCACGGCCTTCCACGATGGCATCCTGGAACAGCTGCATGTGACCACGTACATGCTGGAAGGCTCATACAGACCATGGACCGGCCAGCATGCAACGGTTGAATTCGTGTTGGGGCTAGGTGTTTCTGCAGGTGCGTTGTTCCCTTACGGAGAGCGCCTTCCCTATACATCCGCTGGAACGGTCGCCAACATCGGTGTCCGATACCTGCACATGGTCGGTCATACATTGGGTTTCTTCGGTGCGATGGACCATGCTGCGAGCAGCAGCGATGAGATCGTTGTGAACGGTGGTACAGTGAACCCCGATGGATCCAAGACGCGCGTACAATGGAACAGCCAGCGCATCACGGCAGGGCTGCTCATCCGGTTCTGAAGCGTTCTAACGTGCGGCAGCGCGCCGGCCCCGGATCGTGAAATGCGGGTCCGGTTGCAGGAATACCCATTCGTCAGCGGTGCTGTCCTCGCGAGAATAGCGGTAGCCATCATCATCGTAAGCTTTCAGTGCTTCAACATCCATCAACCGATGCTTGATGATGTGGCGTGCCATGGCACCGCGTTGGTGTTTCGCGAGGACCATCACCACCTTATAAGCGTTGCCCTGCTTCATCTTGAAGACCGGCGTCATCATCCGAGCACCAAGCAGGTTCGGTCGCACGGCTTTGAAGTACTCCGATGAGGCAAGGTTGACCACCACATCACTTCCGGTAGTGACAAGATCCTTCTTTAGCTCTTCGCTGATCCTGTTACCCCAAAAAGCGTAGAGGTCTTTCGCGCGGCCTACCGAGAACTTGGTGCCCATCATCAAGCGGTAATCCTGCATCAGGTCCAACGGGCGCAGGATGCCATACAAACCCGAGAGGATGCGCAGATGCTGCTGTGCCCAATGGAGATCGGCGGCATCCAAGGTCCGTGCGCCCAGTCCATGGTACACTTCACCGTTGAACGTGAAAGCAGCGGGGCGAGCGTTCTTTGTTGTGAAGGGCAGGCTCCAAGCATGATTGCGTTGCTGGTTCAGCTCGGCAAGCTTTGGGCTCAGGTCCATGAGCGCACCGAGCTGTTTGGTCGACAACGTGCGCAGCTTGGTGATGATGGGCACGCACTCGTTCAGCAGCGCAGGTTGTGTGGTGCCCTTGATATTCGGTGGTACTTCGGCGGACAGATCCTTGGCGGGCGAGAGCAGGATGAGCATGCGCGAATATCGCTCTCGGAGGACTTCGTTGTCCTTTGCTCTTACTTCATTCCGCGTTTCCGCTGAACGGTCTCGTAGGCTTCCTGCACCTTCTTGAACTTCTCTCCTGCCGCCTTCTGCACCTCCTCGCCGAGCTGTGCCACCTTGTCCGGATGGAACTTCATGGCCATGCGGCGATAGGCTTTCTTCACTTCCTCATCCGTTGCGGTCTCGCTGATCTCCAGGATCTGGTATGCACTGGAAGGATCGGCGGTGCGGAACATGGCGCTGAGGGAGCCTAGGTCCTTGTCATTGATGCCCAGGTCATGGGCCATGCGTTTGAGCAGTTCGAACTCCGAGCGATCCACGGCACCATCGGCGTGGGCCAGACCGATGAGGTAATGCATCAGTTGCAGACGCACCGGATGCGGCATGTTGTGCCGGATCTGTTCGCACACCTGCTGGATGGGGATGTCGCGCTTAAGAACATCGCGCAAAACGATGAGCAATTGCTGGGCTTGTACGGTTCCGAACTGGCGAAGGAAGAAGCGGCGTACGCTTTCGAGTTCGCCCTGTGTGACCTTTCCATCGGCCTTCATCAACGCGGCGATGAGCACAACGAGGCTCATGGTAAGATCACCGCCGGTCGTGGTGCCCCCACTGCCGTGAACGCGTCGTTGCTGTTCAACAGGAGGGTCTTCTTGCGCGCCCTTCATCTGATCCAACATGGCACCAACAGCGAAGCCGACGATACCACCGATAGGTCCACCGAAAGCCCATCCTAGGCCACCACCGATCCATTTGGAGAAAGACACGTGTGTTGTGTTTGTGTGGTTTGTTGGGGCTAGGGACCTGTTGCGATGGAGGGATCAGGATGCAATGGGCAGCGGGCAGTTCGCAGTGGGTAGTTCGCGGTTTGCCATGGACCGAATTCCGAGTTCGGCACGTTGGGGAATAGCTGGAGCGACCACGACCTTACTGCCCACTGCGTAATGCCTATTGGCAAGAGAGCGCTCGCGCAGCAGAGCAGAACACGACCGTTCAAACGCCGCCCACTCATCACCAGCTACCACCTGCACCACCACCACCAAAACTGCCACCGCCGAAGCCGCCGAAGCCACCGCCGCCGCCGAAACCTCCTCCGCCTCCACCGAAGCCACCGCCACCACTGTTCCAACGGCCGCTGTGGCGTTGGTCCATTTGGTTCAGCAGCCACATGGCGGTCCAGAAGTCCACGTGATTGGTAAGTGCATAGCGGCGCACACGGCCGCGCCACGAGAGCGCAACAGCACCAATGAAGATCAAAGCGATGAAGAGCACAGGCCAGGGGAATCCCTTCTTGCCGTAGCTCTTCTCGTTGAACTCACCTTTGGCCATGGCCATGAGCATGTCCGTCGCATCATCGAGCCCGCCGTAGAAGTTTCCTTGCTTGAAATTGGGGATCACCGTGCCGTCGATCACTTGCTTGGCGCGGAGGTCGGGAATGGCCCCTTCCAATCCGTAGCCGGTGGCGATGTAGGTCTTGCGCTCTCCGGGTGTTCCATTGGGCTTTATGAGGAACACGATGCCATTGTCGAACCCCGCTTTGCCGATGCCCCATTTCTCACCGATGTCGAAGGCGAGATCGGATTCCGGCAGGCCGCAGAGCGTGTCCACCACGATCACCAAGATCCTGTTACTGGTTTCGCGAGCGAACTGGACGAGCTTGGCATTGAGCTGTTGCTCTTCGGAAGCGGAGAGGAATTCCGTGTACTGCCAGACGAGGCGGTCCTGCTGTTCTTTCGGTGGCGGTGTAAGAGCGCAATCGAAGTGTGCCGCGGACAAGGCACCGGCGAACAGCAGTGCGGGAAGTAATGCAAGCGGTCTCATGATCGGCGGTAGCTGACCTCGTTGGACAACTCGTCGCGATCATCGCTCTTAAGCGGGAAATCGCGCACCAACTTCTCTCCCACCAAATGCACGGCTTCACACAATCCATCGGCATGGCGGCCGGCGGCGAGGTGCAGTTTGAGCACGCCCACCACATCGGCCCAGAAGCCATCGGGTACCACGGAGTTGATCCCGGCATCACCGACCACGGCCACTTTGCGATCCGCGACGGAGAGGTAGATCAGCACGCCGTTGCGATCGCGGGTGCGGTGCATACCGAGTTCCTCGAAGACGAAGGCCGCATGGTCCAATACGTCGTCCTCGATATGGTCCTCCAGATGAACGCGGATCTCTCCGGACGTGCGCTTCTCGGCCAAGCCGATAGCACCCTGCACGCGCTGGCGGTCAGCGGCGGTCAGGAAATCCTCTGCCGTGAGAACGTCCACTAGAACTTGATGTCAGGCGCGTTCTCGGTTCCTTCTTGTGCCTCGAAGTAGCCCTTCACGGTGAAACCGAAAACGCCAGCGAGCATGTTGCCGGGGAAGCGCTTGATACGGGTGTTGAATTCGCGCGCCACATCGTTGTACTTGCGACGCTCCACTCCGATGCGGTTCTCCATGCCTTCATACTGCACTTGAAAATCCTGGAAGCCTTTCACGGCCTTCAGTTCAGGGTACCGCTCCACGGTCACCATCAGGCGGGACAATGCACCGCTGAACTGGTCCTGCGCAGCTTGGAACTCCTTGATCTTCTCCGGCGTGAGGTTGGTCGGGTCAATGGTGACGCTCGTTGCTTTGGCCCGCGCCTCGATCACTCCGGTCAACGTCTCCTTCTCGAAGTTGGCCGCCCCTTTCACTATCTCGACCAGATTCTTGGTCTTATCGGCCCGAAGCTGATAGGCGTTCTCCACGTTGCTCCACTGCCGGGTAACATCCTCGTTCATGCCGATGGAACCGTTGTAGAAGCTCATAGCCCACATGGCGATTATGGCGATGGCACCGAGGAGAACGAGAGGAACGAGGTATTTTCTCATGGGGAAGGAGGTGGTTTGATGGCCGCGCGAAGGTAAGTCGGCAGCGGTGACCGCACTCGATCAAGCGACGTGCCAAGTGGCAAGGGCTGTCAGGCTGGCAGCAATATTGAAGTCCGCACCTTCGCACCAAGTTTGCTTCGGCCTTCATTCCATGCCCATTCTCGACCAGCACGCGTATTTGACACCGGCCACTGTGCGATTGCTGCATGCCGTATCCAAAGTGCCGATCCGGTTGCTGGTGGAGTGTAAGGTGTATCCCGCACGGCGCAACTGGCTTCTTTTTCCGTGGTATACGCAGCGCAGCGGTGGTGGTGCGATCGCCGTTGTGGATAGGATCCATGCGAGCAACAGGTTCTTTGATCGAAATAGCTCCGACACCGCCTTCCTCTTGCTGCTAGCGCATGAAGTGGGACATCTCCTGCATGCCGAGCACTACCCTGCTTCAGGTCTGGGACGGACTCGCTTCGTTCTATGGGCGACCGGGCATTATGCGCGGTCCTTTATGCGCAACGGCAAGCAGTGGCACCGTGGATCGCGCATTGAACAAGAAGCTGAGCGCGGCCGCTGGGTTTTGCGCCAACTGCTGGCGACCAGTGGAAGTGCGGCCGTAAGGGTCCTATTGGACCACGTCCATGCCAACAACACCGTAGCCGTAAGCGATTGGCTCGCGCAGAACGCGACCCTGATAGAGCGCCTGCACGCCAACTATCCCGGCTGGCACTAGATTATCGTACGATCAGCGGACTGCTCCACGGCCGTGCTGCACCCGACAGCTGCACAGTGTACGAGCCAACAGCAAAGCCGCTCAGGTCTAGGCGGTGCAACGCTCCCTTCTGCACATTCGAGGCACGCGAAATCTCCCGCCCGGAAGCATCGATCACCACGATCGTCCCGCCGAGATCGCTTGGCAGATCCACGTACGCCTCATTGGACGATGGGTTGGGGTACAAGGCTGGAGAAATTGTTGCGCTCGTAGCAGCTACACCCGTAGTGACTTCCTCGGGCTCGTAGAAGAAACGTGCTACGGTAGGCACACCGCCCAGCGTGGTCACTTGCAATACGGGCGCATCCATACCCTGTGCGATCCACTTGTACTCCACGGTCTCCGGCTCTGGTAGGCGGAAGCCAAAACCCAGCTGATCGATGAAGATCGAATCCGTGCGCTCCAGGATCGACTTCACCCGCAACACCTGAAAGGTATCCGCAGGCAGGTAAAGGATACCCCAACCGTCAACGATGTTATGGCGCAGTTGGTCCTGCCCGAAGTACAACAACGTTGGAACGGTGACACTGAACGCGCTGAAGGAGGAGTCTTCATCCCCGAAGTTCATGGGGAACTGGTGGATGATATCGATGGGCTCGCGGCGCACACTGGTCGGCACGCTGTTCACCGAGGCACCGAAACCGACGTTCCGGAAACCGCTGGCATCCACGCGGTAGTAGTCGTACAGATCCTCTAGGCTCAGCTGCTGGAAACCGAGGCTCGCCCCCTTCATTGCGTAATCAGCCACGTAGTCCGGGTAGAAGAACACGTTGTTGAAGAAGAGCTGATAGAGGAAGGGCGTGGACCCAACGCTCACCGCTGTATCGGCTGCTTCTGCTTGCGGCGTAAGGTCGCCGAAGTCCCAAACGTGGTCGGCACCGGTCAATTCCACGGGGATCCCTGCACCATCGGCACCTCTGTAGCGCATGGTATCGCCCTGGATGGGCATGTCATCGGGTCCGATGGTGATCTGGGCGGAAATACCACCGGTAATGGCGAGACCTATAAAGAGTAGGGATGTGCGCATGGAGCAGGAGTTGTGCACAAAGCTATTCGACGGGCGGACAACGGTCAATGGACTTGGATGCCCGACCCCATGGCACGGCGCTTAGTGACCAGACCCGTCGTTTAACACCACTTAACCGCAAACGTTGAAGGCATGGTAGGCATCCCTCTAACTTTGTTCCCATGCGCATCGCCGTACTGACCGTTCTCCTGTTCACGCTCGTGACTTCTGCCCTAGCACAGCCGGGGAAGCCTCCTGCCTTGGTCCAATTCAGCGGGGTGGTGGTCACGGACAGTTTGATGCCCGTGCCGTTCACCCGGATCATTGTGCGCCACACCTACCGTGGCACGATGAGCGACGTTTATGGGTTCTTCAGTTTCGTAGCACAGGAAGGAGATACCCTGTTGTTCAACGCAGTGGGATTCAAACGCTCGCAGTATGTGATCCCCTTCGATCTGGGCGACCAGAAGTATTCCATGATCCACGTGATGAACGAGGACACCGTGATGCTGGGGGAAATGGCGGTCTATCCGTGGCCCTCGCGCGAGCAATTCCGGGATGCCTTCTTGAACCTTCGTTTGCCGGATGATGATTACCAATTGGCGATGAAGAACCTCTCACCCGCAGAGATGGTGCAACGGATGGAGAACCTGCCACCCGACGCGTACCAGAGCTTCAGCTACGCGATGGCCATGGACCGCACCAAGCTGTACAATGCCGGTGGCACCCCCACGATCAACCTGTTCAACCCCATCGCCTGGGCCCAATTCGTGCAGGCCTGGCAGAACGGCGCCTACAAGAAGAAGAAGAAGCCCTAATGGTCACCTCGCGCAGTGTCCGGTAGATTCGCGGCAGACATGAACGACGGCGATTATAGGATGGTGGCCCAGACCCTTCATGGGCTGGAGGAAGTATTGCGGGTGGAGCTACTGAAGCTGGGCGCACGCGATCTCGAGCGCCATAACCGGGCCGTCAGTTTCACCGGCGATCAGGGCTTCATGTACAAGGCCAACCTCTGCCTGCGCACGGCCCTGCGCGTGTTGGTTCCAGTGGATTCCTTCGAATTGCGAAGCACCGACGAGCTTTACCATGCGATCAAGAAGATCCATTGGGAGGAGTTCATGGATGTGAAGGACACCTTCATGTTCAAGGTAACGCTGAACACGAGTTATTTTGATCACGCACAATTCGCCGCGCAAAAAGCGAAAGATGCCGTGGCCGACCGCTTCCGCGAGAAATTCGGTGTACGGCCATCCGTGGATACGGAGGAACCCACCTTGCGGATCCACCTGCACATCAACCAAGAGCGTTGCACTGTATCGCTGGACAGCTCCGGCGGATCGTTGCACCAACGCGGCTATCGCGGAGAGACCAATGCAGCACCGTTGAACGAAGTGCTGGCCGCCGGTATGGTGCTGTTGAGCGGTTGGGACAAACGCAGCGCTTTGGTGGATCCCATGTGCGGATCGGGCACCATCCCCATCGAGGCGGCGTTGCTCGCTGCGAACATCCCGCCTGGCTACTACCGCAAGCAATTCGGTTTCCAGCGCTGGAACGACTACAACGCCGAGCTGTGGGAGAAGATCTACACGTCCACGGTCGACAAGATCACGGGCGACCTGCCGATCATCCTTGGTGCCGATGGTAACCGGATCACCACGCGCAAAGCCAAGGACACGGTGCGCGAAGCGAAGTTGGATGATGCCGTGAAGATCCAAGGCACGCTCTTCGAGGACCTGATACCGCCTGCCGGACGCGGCATGCTGATCCTGAACCCGCCCTACGGCGAACGCATGGACCAACGCGGGATCGGTGCGCCCGGTGCCGACGACGACATCAATGCGCTCTACAAGATGATCGGCGATACGCTGAAGCATCGCTGGGCCGGTTGGACGGCATGGATCCTGACCAGCAACATGGAAGCGGCGAAACACATCAAGTTGACGCCGAAGCCGAAGATCCAACTTTTCAATGGCGCATTGGATTGCCGGTTCCTGCGGTACGAGATGTATGCGGGGTCGCGGCGCCTGACACCACCGCTGCCAACCGTGGACGCATAGCCAACGGCACAGTTCTGAAGCTATCCACCCTGCGGATGGGGTCTTTATCCGATGGATCATTTACTTGGGATGGTGGATCATCGAAAGCAGGCCCGACCACCGGCATATCCTGTATCGCCTCTCGCTCAGCGCCTTCACTGTCCGCCTACGGCGCTGGTGGAACGAGAGGCATAGGGCGTATCCTTCCACACGGTATTGAACGCATCGCTGCGAGTGGTGTACCGATCGGAAAACAAACCGATCATGCAGTTGCTTTCTCGACTCCTCCTCTCCTTCTCGGCACTGGTCATCGCCGTCACGGCACGCCCGCAAGCCATGGGCAATTTGATGTACGAGACCAACAGTCGCATGTTCTTCCAACAGGCAGAACAGACCGTGAAGGCCACCATACAAGGCAACGTGCTGGTGCTGGAAGTGAACGCGATGATGAACATGAAGGCCGATAGCTACCTAGCGATCTTCAACGTGACACAACTAGGGCAAAGCGCGGAGGAAGCCGATAGCCTGATGAACGAACGTGTTGCGCGATTCACCGGTCGGGTGAAGAAGCAGGGTGTGAAAGAGAGCGATGTGTTCACGGACATGCTCTCGTTCATCCCGGTCTACGAGATCGAGACCACGCGCAAGCTCTTCAGCAAGACCTACCAAGAGGTGCCTGCCGGCTTCGAGATCCAGAAGAACATCCACGTCAAGTTCACCGATGCACGCGTACTGGATAAGCTGGTGACCGCCGCTGCCATGGAAGAGATCTACGACCTGGTGAAAGTGGACTTCTTCGTTGCCAAGCAAAGCAGTTGCTACGATACGCTGCGGATGTTCACCACCAAGCTGCTGCAACAGAAGTTGGAGAACTTCGCGAAGCTCGGCCTGAAGGTGGAAGAAAGCCACCGCACCGCCGCGGAGAAGAATGGCGCCTACTTCCCCCTGGACCGCTATACCGCCTACCAATCGCGCAGCCAAAGCAGTTTGAACAGCCGCCGCAAAGGCCAGTTGGTGAACGATATCCGCAAGACCAATACGCTCTTCTACAACAAGGTCCCGTACGGCAACTTCGACATCGTACTGCATGCCGACATCACCGAGCCCCCGGTGCAGTACACCTACAACCTCACCATGCAATGCCAGCTCCCTGAAGCTTTCCCCAAGAAGGATGTGAAGGAGATCATCAAGTACCTCTGGATCACCGAAAAGGGAGAAGTGAAGGAATTGAACATGGGAAGTTGATCTGCGAGAACCATCCACAGGTTGGGTAGAAGGTGCCCCGTTCCTGAGATAGTGCCATCCACACAGCGCATCGGCGGCTTCCCATGACCGCATCCTGGTGCGCACATCCTTGTATGGCACGGATCTGGGTTTGCGGTGGGCCGTACTTTTAGCCCATTGCCAAGCGAGCCAGCGAATACCCAAGACAAGCCCCTATCGTCGTGGCGTATCGCAGGCCGTAGAGTGCGTCGTGTTCTTCTGCATCTGATCTTCTGGCCGGTGCTGTTGGTGTCGCTAGTCGCGGTGCTGATCTATGTGCCGCCCGTGCAGGACTTTCTGCGTGGCAAGGTGGTCAACTTCCTGAAGGAGAAGACCGGTACCGAAGTACAGTTGTCGCACTTGGCCTTGCGCTTCCCCATCGGCCTGAGCCTTGAAGGATTGTACGTTGAAGATCAACAGGGCGACACACTTCTGTACGCCGGAACGGTAAAGTCGCGCGCTGGGCTTGCCGCATTGTTTGACCAGCGCATCGTGCTGGGCGGTGTGGAGCTGACCGACGTGCGTGCGACCATCCATCAAACCGCGGACAGCACCTTCAACTTCAATTTCATCTTGGATGGGTTCGCAAGCAACGATACCACGAACGCGCCCGCCGATACTACTGGTGGTTGGGAGTTTGCGATCGAGGATGTCTTCTTGCGCAATGTGGTGCTCGACCTCCAATTGCAGCCTTCATCCCTAGGCATGGCCCTCCGCTTGGGCGAACTGTACGTGGACATGGACGTGTTCCAGTTGCATCCAAAGCGCTTCTACGCCGACCATATCGCACTGCGCAACACGCGCGTGGATATGCGCACGGCGAGCGGTCCACCGGAACCGGACACCTACCCTGCTTTGGTGAACCCCTTGGCCGATATCGACATACGTTTCAACGAGCTCTCCTTGGAGAACGTCGCCTTCACCCAGAAAACAACGAACACCGGTGACAGCCTCTGGTTGGCCGCACGCTCCATCACGGCCACGACGGACTCCATGGACCTCACGCGTCAGCGATCGGCCTTGAACCAACTTATGCTGAACGACATTCGGTTCGGGATGCTGACAGCCGACACGGCAACCCCGGCAAAGACC
>Ga0105048_10002849_pt1 | contig 28264 bp, 26 predicted proteins | sample MAT05_FD_78382 | JGI IMG/M metagenome (GOLD analysis project Ga0105048, IMG submission 78382) | Freshwater microbial communities from Lake Fryxell liftoff mats and glacier meltwater in Antarctica - MAT-05 | ecosystem: Environmental > Aquatic > Freshwater > Ice > Liftoff microbial mat | place...
GATGACCATCGGAGCGCAGCGATCGATGACAACGGCTGCCACTGCACGCTGCATTTCCCCCAGGTGCTTTCTTTGCCTACTTTCTTTGCACCAGCAAAGAAAGTAGGTCGGCCGCCGGGCCGACCCCCGGCAGACGTCACCCACCCCACCCACGTCACTCACGCAAAGCCGAGAAAGCAAAACAAGAGCAACCAAGACTCAATGCCCCTCCCCAAGATAAGCCGCCTGCACCACCGCACTCCCCCGCACCGCCTCCGGCGTATCACTCGCCAAAACACTGCCGTTCACCATCACGGTAATCCGATCAGCCACGCGAAACACCGCGTCCATATCGTGCTCCACCAGCAAGATGGCATGGCCCTGCCGAAGCTCAGCCAGCAACGCCAGCATGCGATCGGTTTCCTCAGCGCCCATGCCGGCCAGCGGCTCATCCAGCAGCAGCACCTGCGGGTCGGTCGCCAAGCACATCGCAATTTCCAGCTGCCGCTTCTGGCCATGCGACAAGCTGTCCGCACGTCGCTCCAGCAGATCGCTCAAGCCCGCGCGTGCCGCAGCCGCGCGAGCAGCCTTGTTGCTGGCCTCGCAGCGCGAAGCAGGGCTGAACAGCGCCCAAGGCTTCTGCGTCCGCGCCTGCGCCGTGAGGCGGCAGTTCTCAAGCACGGTGAAGCTTGGAAAGATGGTGGTGCGCTGATAGCTGCGGCCCAGGCCTGCGCGCGCACGGTGCGGCTGCGTCCAGTGCGTGATGTCCTGCCCCATCAACTCCACCGTGCCTTCGGAGGCCGGCAACTCGCCGGAAAGCATGTTGATCAGCGTGCTCTTGCCCGCGCCGTTGGTGCCAATGACTGCATGCACCTCGCCACGCTTCAGTTCGATGGAGACACGGTCCACCGCCACCAGCCCGCCCCAGCGGCGCGTGAGCTCCATCCCGCGCAGCAGAACTTCGCTCACGATGCAGGCTCCTCGGCCGGCACCGCGCGCATGCCCGCCGTGCGCCTGGCCCGACGTTCGCGCCACTGCGCCGGCAGGCCCACCAGCCCGTGCGGCATCAAGGCCACGCACAGGATGATGGTGATGCCCAGGCCCAGATGCCAGTGTTTGGCAAACGCACCGAAGATGGCTTCGCTCTTGAAGAATTCCTGCAGCAGCGCGAATGCGAACGCGCCGACCAGCGCGCCGCGCAAGTGGCCCAGGCCACCGAGGATGATCATGATCAGCACGGCGCCGCTGAAGTGCCAGCTCAGCAGTGCGGGGTTCACGAAACCGTCCTTGATCGCGAACAGGCTGCCCGCAGCGCCGGCAATGCCACCCGAGAGGGTGAAGGCCGCCAGCTTGTACGGATAGGTCGAGAAGCCCGCTGCGCGCAGGCGCTGCTCGTTGACCTTGATGCCGAGCAAAGCGCGCCCGAAGCGGCTGCGCAGCAACAGCGCCAGCAACACGAAGGTGGCGGCCAGGCACAGCCAGATCAGGAAGTACAGCACCAGCGGGTCGCGCAATTCCAGGCCCGGCAGCAGCGAAGGAAAGAGTGTCGGCTTGTCGTCGAGGTAAATGCCGTCGGTGCCGCCGCCCAAGGGCGTGTCGTGCACCACGTAATAGGCCATCTGCGCAAAGGCCAGCGTCACCATGATGAAGTAGACGCCCTGTGTGCGCAGCGAAAGCGCGCCCACCAGCAGCGCATACAGCGCTGCCAGCGCAATGCAGGCCGGCAGCAGCCACCACAGCGAAGCCGGCGCACCGCTGGGCATGAGCAGCAGCGTGGCGTAGGCGCCGATGCCGAAGAACGCCGCCTGCCCGAAACACACGAGGCCGGTGCTGCCCACCAGCAATTCCAGGCTCAGCGCAAAGATCGCGAAGATCATGATCTTCGTCACCAGGTCGACGGTGAAACTGCCGCCCACGAAAGGCACCAGTGCCAGCGCCATGAAGACCAGCGCGGTGAAGACGAACTTGCCTCTTTCGCTGTCCACGACGCTCATGCCGTTCATGCCGTTCATGCCGTTCATGCCGCTCAGCCCGCCTTGAACAAGCCGTTCGGGCGCCACAACAATATCAACGCCATCATCACGTAGACCAGCACCCCCGCGGCCTGCGGCAGCAGTACCTTGCCGAAGGTGTCCACCACGCCGATGAGCAGCGCTGCGGCCAGCGCGCCCTTGATGCTGCCGATGCCGCCGATGACCACCACCACGAAGCACACGATGAGCACGCTGTTGCCCATGCCCGGGTAGACGCTGCTGACCGGCGCGGCCACCATGCCGGCCAGCACCGCGATGGCCACGCCGGCAGCAAACACCACGCGGTACAAGAACTGGATGTTGATGCCCAGGCTTTGCACCATCTCGCGCTGAAAGCTGCCGGTGCTGCCGGCGCGGATCATCATGCCGAGCCGTGTGCGCGTGAACACCAGGTACATGCCGAGGGCGAGCGCAAGGCACACGCCGCTGATGAAGAGGCGGTAGACCGGGTAGGTCATGGTGCTGCCCAGGTTGATGGTGTAGTTCAGCAGCGGCGGGATCGGTACGCCGTGCACGTCGTCGCCCACCAGCAGGCTGCGCACTTCCTCGAACACGAGAATGAGCCCGTACGTCATCAGCACCTGCTGCAGGTGTTCACGTTCGTAGAGGTAGCTGAAGAAGGCCCACTCCAGCACATAGCCCAGCAGCACGGCCAGCACCAGGCCGACGAGCAGCACGCTGAAGAAGCCGCCACCGAAAGCCGCAGCCACCGGCGCGGCCAGCGCGTAGGCCATGTAGGCGCCGATCATGTAGAAGCTGCCGTGTGCCAGGTTGATGACGCCCATGATGCCGAAGATGAGCGTCAGCCCGCTGGCCACCAGAAAGAGCAGCAACCCGTACTGCAGCGCGTTCAGGCACTGGATGAGGAAGGTGGCGAAGTCCATCGGCGCTGGGGCGGGGCGGGGTCGGAACGGGGGCGGCGAAGTCAGCGATGTTGCCGCATGAAGGCCACCACGGCGTCGATCAACGCCTGCGGCTCTTCGCGGTGCGGCGAGTGGCGGCAACCCGCCAGCTCGAGCAGCTGCGTGTGCGGCACGGCTCGGCTGATGCGGCGTATCTGCGCCAGCGTGCCGTACTCATCGTCCACGCCCTGCACGGCCAGCAGCGGCGTGGAAATGGCTGCGATGTCGGCCTCGATGTTCCAAGGGCGGAAAGCCGGGCTCAGCCAGACGTCGTTCCAGCCAAAGAAGGCCGAATCGGGATGGTCGTGGTACTTCGCGAGCCCAGCCTTCAGCAAGCCTTCGGTGTAGGCCACCCGCGCCTGCGCGATGCTGGCCACCGACTCGTCTTCCACGAACAGATGAGGGGCCACCACGACCACGCCGGCCAGCGCGTGCTGGGCTGCATGCTGGGCTGCATGTTGAGCGGCGTACAGCAGCGCGATGCTGCCGCCGTCGCTGTGACCGAACAGCCAGAGCGGCTGCTGTGTGGCCTGGATGCCCAGCGCCTGCAGCAAGGCCGGCAGCACCTCATGCGCCTGACGGTGCATGAAGTCGGGCGCCCAGTGTTCATCGGCCGCGCGCGGTGTGCTGCGGCCGTAGCCAGGGCGGCTGTACACGAGGCCACGCACGCCTGCGGCAACGCACAGCCGCGCTGGAAAATTCTTCCACATCGCCAGCGAGCCCAGGCCTTCGTGCAGAAAGATCATCAGCGGCGCTTCGGCATCGACATCTTCCACGCCGACGAAGGCATGTTCGATGCGCACCGTGCGCCCGCGCCAGGCGACGTCGACGAAGCTTGACGTCATGCTGTGCGAGGGCCGCGTTGCTGCTCGAGATCGCGCGGCCTGAACCGCAGGACATTCGGGGCCGCTGCCGGCAGGCGCGGCCAAGGGCGCATGACCTGCAAAAACGCGACCGGGGCTGGGATGTTCATGCGGGGTCTCCTGTCGCGGCGGGTGGGCCGGTTCATGTGGCGCTGTCTTGCAGCGCCACAAAAGATGCACTATTGTGCGCACACAAACCCTGAAAGTGCCACACCCACATGTCAAGCACTATATTGCATCAAGCGGGTTTGACGGCTGACGGAGCTGCCGCAGCAGAGGCGAAAAACCCCTTCCTCGTGGCCCTGGGCGAGCGCGTGCGCGGTTTGCGTGCCCGCCGCGGCATGACACGCAGAGCCGTGGCACTGGCCGCCGACGTGAGCGAGCGCCACCTCGCCAACCTGGAATACGGCGTGGGCAACGCCAGCATCCTGGTGCTGCTGCAAGTGGCCGGCGCGCTGCAATGCAGCCTGGCCGAACTGACGGGCGACATCACCACTTCCAGCCCCGAATGGCTGCTGCTGCGCGAACTGCTGGAGAGCCGCGACGAAGCCACGCTGCAACGCGTGCGCGTGGCCGTGGCCGAAATGCTGGGCACCGGCAGCGGGCGCGATCGTGGCGCTGCGCACAGCCCGCGCATTGCGCTCGTGGGCCTGCGCGGCGCGGGCAAGAGCACGCTCGGCCAGATGCTGGCCGACGACCTGGGCTTCGCGTTCGTGGAACTCAGCCGCGAGATCGAGAAGTTCGCCGGCTGCAGCATCAACGAGATCCAGTCGCTGTATGGCCAGAACGCCTACCGCCGCTACGAGCGCCGCGCGCTGGAGGAGGCCATCCAGATTCATGCCGAGGCGGTGATCGCCACGCCCGGCGGCATCGTCAGCGACCCCGCCACCTTCAACCTGCTGCTGGCGCACTGCACCACCGTCTGGCTGCAAGCGCAGCCCGAAGACCACATGCAACGTGTCGTCGCCCAGGGCGACCTGCGCCCGATCGCGGCCAGCAAGGAAGCGATGGCAGACCTGAAGGGCATCCTGGCCGGGCGCGCGGCTTTCTATTCCAAGGCCGACTACAAGGTGGACACCAGCGCGCAGCCGCTGGACAGCACTTTCCAGCTGTTGCGCAAGGCGGTGCGACACGCATTGAGCCTCAACGACAAGCAGTAAAGTGCGTTTTTTGGTTGACGCGCAAGAAATACCTGCACTATGATGCGTTGACTGCAGCTCCTTTCGGAGACCGCTCATGAGCACCGCCGCCCCCCGCGTCGACTACCAGACCGAGCCTTCGCGCTACCGCCACTGGAAGCTGAAGTTCGAAGGCCCGGTGGCCACGCTGCTGGCCGACTTCGATGAAAACGGCGGCCTGGCGCCGGGCTACAAGCTCAAGCTGAACAGCTATGACCTGGGCGTGGACATCGAGCTGTACGACGCCGTGCAGCGCATCCGCTTCGAACACCCGGAAGTGCGCACGGTGGTGCTCACCAGCGCAAAAGATCGCGTGTTCTGCAGCGGCGCCAACATTTTCATGCTGGGCGTCAGCAGCCACGCCTGGAAGGTGAACTTCTGCAAGTTCACGAATGAAACCCGCAATGGCCTGGAAGACAGCAGCGCGCACAGCGGGCTGCGTTTTCTGGCGGCCGTGAACGGCGCCTGCGCCGGCGGCGGGTATGAACTGGCGCTGGCCTGCGACGAGATCATCCTCGTGGACGACCGCAGCAGCGCCGTCAGCCTGCCCGAGGTGCCGCTCCTGGGCGTGCTGCCGGGCACCGGCGGCCTGACGCGCATCACCGACAAGCGCCGGGTGCGCCACGACCGGGCCGACATCTTCTGCACCAGCGTGGAAGGTGTGCGCGGCGCCAAGGCCAAGGAATGGCGCCTGGTGGACGACATCGCCAAGCCGCAGGTGTTTGCACAGAAGGTGCAGGAACGTGCGCTGGAACTGGCTGCCTTGAGCGACCGCCCGGCAGGCGCGCAGGGCGTGGAGCTGACGCCGCTCGTCCGCACGATCGAGGCCGACGCGCTGCGCTACACGCATGTGACGGTGGAGATAACTCGCGCGCAACGCACGGCGACGTGGACCGTGAAGGCACCCACCGGAACGCAGCCCACCGACATCAAGGGCATCGAAGCCGCGGGCGCGAACTGGTACCCGCTGGCGATGGCGCGCGAGTTGGAAGACGCCATCCTTTCGATGCGCACCCATGAGCTCGACATCGGCACCTGGCTCATCAAGACGGAAGGCGACGCTGCTGCGGTGCTGGCGATGGACGCGACGCTTCAGGCGCACGCGAACCACTGGCTGGTGCGCGAAACCATCGGCCTGCTGCGGCGCACCTTCAGCCGTCTGGACGTGAGTAGCCGCAGCCTGTTTGCACTGATCGAGCCGGGTTCATGTTTTGCCGGCACGCTGCTGGAACTGGCCTTGGCCTGCGACCGCAGCTACCAATTGATGCTGCCCGACGATGCCGTGATGTCGCCCACCATCACCGCGGGCGAGGCCAACTTCGGTCTCTACCTGATGGTGACCGGACAAAGCCGCCTGGGCCGGCGCTTCTACGACGAAGCCGAGCCGCTGGCCGCCGTCCGTGCGCAGCTGAACCAGCCGCTGGACGCCGATGCCGCGATGGCACTCGGCCTGATCACCGCCAACCCCGACGACATCGACTGGGCCGACGAGTTGCGCATCGCCATCGAAGAGCGCATGGCCATGAGCCCCGATGCGCTGACCGGCCTGGAAGCCAACCTGCGCTTCAACGGCCCGGAGAACATGTTCACACGCGTCTTCGGCCGCCTGACGGCGTGGCAGAACTGGATCTTCCAGCGACCGAACGCCGTGGGCGAAAAAGGTGCGTTGAAGGTCTATGGCACAGGCCAGAAATCTTCTTTCGACTGGAACCGAGTTTGAATCCGAGCCGTATCAGGAGCTAAGCAGGAACATGAGCATGAGCAGCATCAACTACAGCGAGAAGATCCCCAACAACGTGAACCTCAGCGACGACCGCACGCTGCAGCGCGCACTCGAGCAGTGGCAGCCCAACTTCATCAACTGGTGGGACGACATGGGGCCGGAAGGTTCCACCGACATGGACGTCTACCTGCGCACCGCCGTCAGCGTCGACCCGCAGGGCTGGGCGAGCTTCGGCCACGTGAAGATGCGCGACTACCGCTGGGGCATCTTCATGAACCCGGGGGACTCGAACAGGCAGGTGCATTTCGGCGACCACAAGGGCGAGAAGGCCTGGGACAGCGTGCCCGGCGAACACCGCGCCAACCTGCGCCGCATCATCGTGACGCAGGGCGATACCGAGCCGGCCAGTGTCGAGCAGCAGCGCCACCTGGGCCTGACCGCACCCAGCATGTACGACCTGCGCAACCTCTTCCAGATCAACGTCGAAGAAGGCCGCCACCTGTGGGCGATGGTCTACTTGCTGCACAAACATTTCGGCCGCGACGGCCGCGAAGAAGCCGATGCCCTGCTGCAGCGCCGCAGCGGAGACGAGAACAACCCGCGCATCCTGGGTGCCTTCAACGAAGCCACGCCCGACTGGCTGAGCTTCTTCATGTTCACCTACTTCACCGACCGGGACGGCAAGTTCCAGCTGTGTGCGCTGGCCGAAAGTGCCTTCGACCCGCTGGCGCGCACCACCAAGTTCATGCTGACGGAAGAAGCCCACCACATGTTCGTGGGCGAAAGCGGCATCAGCCGAATCATCCAGCGCACGGCGCAGAAGATGAACGAGCTGAAGACCGACGACGTGGGCGCCTTGCGCGCCGCCGGCGTCATCGACCTGCCGACGCTGCAGCGCTACATCAACTTCCACTTCAGCGTCACCATCGACCTCTTCGGCGCGGATGAGTCCAGCAATGCCGCCACCTTCTACAGCAGCGGCTTGAAGGGCCGCTATGAAGAAGGCAAACGCGCCGACGACCATGTGCTGAAGGGCCAGACCTACAAGGTGCTGGAAGCCAAAAACGGATGCCTGGTCGAGAAAGAAGTGCCGATGCTGAACGCGCTGAACGAAGTGCTGCGCGACGACTACATCACCGACAGCGTGGCCGGCGTGAACCGCTGGAACAAGGTGCTGGAAAAGGCCGGCATCCCGACGCGCCTGAGCGTGCCGCACAAGGCCTTCCACCGCAACATCGGTGCGCTGAAGGGCGTGAAGGTGTCGCCCGACGGGCGTGTGGTGAGCGAGGCCGAATGGAAGGCGAATGTGGACCGCTGGCTGCCCAGCAGCAGCGACCGCGCGTTCGTGGCCAGCCTGATGGGCCGCGTGGTGGAGCCGGGCAAGTTCGCGAACTGGATCGCGCCGCCCGTGATGGGCATCAACCGCCAGCCCGTGGATTTCGAGTACGTCAGGTTCGCTTAACCTCACGCCCCGAGCGGCAACGACGAGGGGGCCTGCGGGCCCCCTTCGCACAAGGAGACAGCCGATGGACATGACCGACAGCGCGGTGGTCAAGCAGCACCTGATCGACCCCGAGATCTGCATCCGCTGCAACACCTGCGAAACGATGTGCCCGGTGGGCGCCATCACGCACGACAGCAACAACTACGTCGTCGACGCCAGCATCTGCAACTGGTGCAACGCGTGCATCTCGCCCTGCCCCACCGGCAGCATCGACAACTACCGCAGCATGCCGCGCGTGCGGGTGTACAGCGTGGAAGAACAGCTTGGCTGGGACGAACTGCCGGCTGAGTTGCCAAGTGAACAGCTGCTGGCCGAGATGGGCAGCGGCGACGCAGCGGTGCTGGTGCCCGAACCGATGGCCGCACCCGTGGCCCCGCCAACATTTAGCGATGCCTTCAACAGCGGCGCCTACGGCAGCACGCTGCCACCCTGGTCGGCCGCGCACCCATACACCAACCTCTACGGCCCCAACGCTCGCAACCCCGCCGCAGAAAAGTTCATCACCGCCACCGTGGCCGGCAACGTGCGCGTGACGCAGGTGGGCACCGACTACGACACCCACCACATCGTGATCGACTTCGGCCAGACACCGTTCCCGCTGCTGGAAGGCCAGAGCATCGCCGTCATCCCGCCGGGCACCGATGCGAACGGCAAGCCGCACCACCCGCGCCAATACAGCATCGCCAGCCCGCGCAACGGTGAACGCCCTGGCTACAACAACGCGAGTCTCACCGTGAAGCGTGTGCTGGAAGACCACCACGGCCGGCCCGTGCGCGGCGTGGCCAGCAACTACCTGTGCAACCTGCAGGTGGGCGACCCGGTGCAGGTCATCGGTCCTTTCGGCAGCAGCTTCCTGATGCCCAACCACCCGAAGAGCCACATCGTGATGATCTGCACCGGAACCGGCAGCGCACCGATGCGGGCGATGACGGAATGGCGCCGCCGCCTGCGTGCCAGCGGGAAGTTCGAGGGCGGCAAGCTGCTGCTGTTCTTCGGCGCGCGCACACAGGAAGAACTGCCCTACTTCGGCCCGCTGCAAGGCCTGCCCAAGGACTTCATCGATTGCAACTTCGCCTACAGCCGCACACCCGGCGCGCCCAAGCGCTATGTGCAGGACTTGATGCGCGAACGTGCCGCCGATCTGGCGCCGCTGCTGAGCGACCCCAACGCCTGCTTCTTCGTCTGCGGCCTGAAGGCCATGGAGGAAGGCGTGGTGCTGGCTTTGCGCAGCGTGGCCGAGCAAGCGGGCATGGATTGGGAAACAGTGGCCACCGCGTTGAAACGCGACGCGCGGCTGCACCTGGAAACCTACTGATGGACACGGCGCAGCATACCGGCCTGACGAACAGATCGAGTGGTGCGCCCGTATGCGTGGTGGGCGCCGGCATCATGGGCGCTGGCATCGCGCAGGTGGCTGCACTTGCCGGGCACGCGGTTCGCCTCTTCGACATGCGCGAAGGCGCGGCTGCAGCCGCCAAGATCAGGATGGCCGCCGCGCTGGAAAGTCTGGTCGCCAAGGGCCGCATGGGCGCCGCAGACGTGAAGGCGCTGCTGGCACGCATCACGCCCATCAGCACCTTGGATGAGGCTGCCGGCGTGGCGCTGGTGGTGGAAGCCATCGTCGAGAACCTGGAGGCCAAGCGCGCGCTCTTCCAGCAGTTGGAAGGCATCGTCGGCGCCGAGGCCGTGCTGGCCACCAACACCAGCAGCATCAGCGTCACGGCCATCGCCAGTGGAATGCAGCACCCGGGCCGGCTGGTGGGCATGCACTTCTTCAACCCCGTGCCGCTGATGAAGCTGGTGGAGGTGGTGGCCGGCCTGCAGACCGACGCCTCTGTGGCCGCAGCCATCTTCGAGCTGAGTAGCGCCTGGGGCAAGACGCCGGTGCACGCCAAGAGCACACCGGGCTTCATCGTCAACCGCATTGCGCGGCCCTACTACGCCGAGGCACTGGCGCTGCTGCTGGAGCAGGCCGCCACGCCGGCCGTCATCGACGCCTGCCTGCGTGGCGCCGGCTTCCGCATGGGGCCCTGTGAACTGATCGACCTCATCGGCCACGACACCAACTTGGCGGTGACGAAATCGGTCTTCGAGGCGAACTTCTTTGACAAGCGCTACATGCCCAGCCTGGTGCAGGCCGAGATGGTGGCCGGCGGCTTGCTGGGCCGCAAGAGCGGGCGCGGTTTCTATGCCTATCGCGATGGCAAGCACGAAGGCGCGGCGCTGCCGGTGACCATGCATGAGGCGCCCGCCACGGCGCGTGAGGTGACAGTTCATGGTGTGGGCCCGACTGCGGACCACCTTGAGCAAACCGCCGCCGCCGCGCTGGCCGCGCAAGGTTGGGGCCCTGCGCGTTTGCGCCAAACAGGCTGGACGGGCATGGAAATAGACGGCGCCCGCCTCATGCTGACTGACGGTCGCACCGCCACGGAGTGGGCGGCAGAACTCCGGCGCAACGACGTTGCCGTCTTCGACCGGCCCGTCCAGTTGCCCAGCGCCCCCGGCACCGCGTTGGCCTTCGCCGTGGCTGAAGGCTGCAGCGACGCCTGGCGCGGCCAGTCCGCAGCCTGGCTGGCTGCCCTGGGCTTTGCACCGCTGCCTGTGGCCGACACGCCCGGCCTGGTGGTGGCGCGCACGGTGACCATGCTCATCAACGAAGGCGCCGATGCCGTGCTGCAAGGCGTGTGCACGACGGAAGGCGCCGATGCCGCGATGAAGCTGGGCGTGAACTACCCCGCCGGGCCTTTCGAGTTCCTGGCGCGCTGGGGCGTCGCGGAAGTGACCGCGTTGATCGATACGCTGGACACACACTACCGCGGCGAGCGTTACCGCGTCAGCCCTTGGCTCCGACGCCGCGCTCTCACCCAAAAGGCAGGATGACCATGACGAACGCTTCGAACCAAGCCTACATCTGCGACGCCCAACGCACGCCTTTCGGCCGCTACGGCGGCGCATTGTCTTCCGTGCGCACCGACGACCTGGCGGCGTTGCCGCTGAAGGCGCTGATGGCGCGCAACCCGAAGGCCGACTGGGCGGCGGTGGCCGACGTGCTGTACGGCTGCGCCAACCAGGCCGGCGAAGACAACCGCAACGTCGCCCGCATGGCCGCGCTGCTGGCCGGCCTGCCCATGGCCGTGCCCGGCGCCACCATCAACCGCCTTTGTGGTTCAGGCCTCGATGCCCTGGGCAGTGCGGCGCGCGCCATCAAGGCAGGTGAAGCGCAGCTGATGATGGCCGGCGGCGTCGAAAGCATGAGCCGTGCGCCTTTCGTGATGCCCAAGGCGACGAGTGCCTTCAGCCGCGACAACGCGGTGTTCGACACCACCATCGGCTGGCGCTTCGTCAACAAGCTGATGAAGGAGCAGTACGGCATCGATTCCATGCCCGAGACGGCCGAAAACGTGGCCGCCGAATGGAAGGTCACGCGCGATGCGCAAGACCGCATGGCGCTCGCCTCGCAGTTGAAGGCTGTCGCGGCACAGCAGGCCGGCTTCTTCGACGCCGAGATCTGCCCCGTCACGCTGCCGCAGAAGAAGGGCGAGCCGGTCGTGGTGTCGAAAGACGAACACCCGCGCGAAACCTCGCTCGAAGCGCTGGCCAGGCTCAAGCCCATCGTCAGGCCCGACGGCTCCGTCACCGCCGGCAACGCCAGCGGCGTGAACGACGGCGCCTGCGCACTGCTGTTGGCCAGTGAAAGCGCGGCTGCGAAACACGACCTCACGCCACGGGCGCGCATCGTGGGCATGGCCACCGCCGGCGTCGCGCCGCGCGTGATGGGCATCGGCCCGGCGCCGGCCACGCGCAAGGTGCTGGCATTGACCGGTCTGAGCCTCGCGCAGATGGACGTCATCGAACTCAACGAAGCCTTCGCCGCCCAAGGCCTGGCGGTGCTGCGTGAACTGGGCCTGCAAGACGACGACCCGCGCGTGAACCCCAACGGCGGCGCGATTGCTCTCGGCCACCCGCTGGGCGCAAGCGGCGCGCGCCTGGCCACCACGGCGGTGAACCAGTTGCACGTCATGAACGGCGGCAGAGGTGGCCGCTACGCGCTGTGCACCATGTGCATCGGCGTGGGCCAGGGCATCGCGGTGGTGCTTGAGCGGGTCTAGGCCTGTCTATGCGTGTCTAGGCTTTCCGGTCACCCGGCCAGCGCCGCAGCAGCAGCGCGTTGCTGACGACGAAGACGCTGCTCAGCGCCATCGCGCCACCTGCAATCACCGGGTTCAGCAACCCGGCCGCGGCCAGCGGAATGCCGATGCTGTTGAAGGCGAAGGCCCAGAACAGGTTCTGGCGGATCTTGGCCGTGGTGCGGCGGCTGATGTGGATGGCCTCGGCCACGCCGCCGGGGTCGCCGCGCATCAGCGTGATGCCGGCCGCGTGCATGGCCACGTCGGTGCCCGAGCCCAGGCCGTTGCTCATCGCCAGGCCCACGTCGGCGGCGGCCAGCGCGGGCGCGTCGTTGATGCCGTCGCCCACCATCGCCACCGGGCCGATGCGCTTGAGTTCATTCACGATGCGCGCCTTGTCGGCCGGCAGCACCTCGGCCCGCACGTCGGCAATGCCCACCGCAGCAGCCACGGCCTGGGCACTGGCGCGTTGGTCGCCCGAGATCAGCACCACCTGCAGGCCCATCGCCTTCAACTGCGCCACCGCCGCCGCCGCGCCGGGCTTGGGCGCATCGGCGAAGGCCAGCCAGCCCAGCAGGCGCGGCGTGCCGTCCATCGCGGCCAGGTAGCTGATGGTGTCGCCCAGCGCCTGGCGCGCGGCCACGGCCTCGGCCACGGCGTCCAGTGGCACGGCACTCTCCTGCATCCAGCGTGCGCTGCCCAGCCGCACGGCCAGGCCGCCGTCTTCTTCGCGCTCTTCATCACGCACTTCGCCGGCCACGCCGCGGCCGGGCACGGCGCGCACGCCGCTCATCGTCACCTGCCCTGCGCCTTCGGCCTGCGCCGCCTGCAGCACCGCACGCGCCAGCGGGTGTTCGCTGCCCGCCTGCAGGCCCGCAGCCACCGCCAGCAGCGAAGCGCGGTCGTCATCGGCCGCATCTGCGGCCACCAGACGGGGTTTGCCTTCGGTCAGCGTGCCGGTCTTGTCGAAGGCCACCACGCGCAGGCCGTGCGCGGCTTCCAGCGCCTGCGCGTCCTTGATGAGGATGCCGTGCTGCGCCGCCACGCCCGTGCCGGCCATGATGGCTGCTGGCGTGGCCAGGCCCAGGGCGCAGGGGCAGGCGATGACCAGCACCGCCACCGCGTTGAGCAGCGCCACCGTCCAGTCACCCGCGCCCAGACCCCAACCCAGCAGCGTGGCCAGCGCAATGACCAGCACCACGGGCACGAATACGGCGCTGACCTTGTCCACCAGCCGCTGTATCGGCGCCTTGCCGGCCTGCGCGGCTTCCACCAGCCGCACGATGCGGGACAGCACGGTCTCGGCGCCCACCGCCGTGGTGCGCAGCAGCAGCAGGCCGTTGCCGTTGACGGCACCGCCCGTCACCGCACTGCCGGGGCCACGCGCCACGGGCAGGCTTTCGCCGCTGATCAGCGCTTCATCGAGCTCGCTCTCGCCTTCAAGCACCAGGCCGTCGACCGCCACCCGTTCGCCGGGGCGCACCACCACCAGGTCGCCAGCGCGCACCTGGGCCAGCGGCACGTCGACATCGCCCTCGGGCTTGCGCACGCGTGCGGTGTCGGGCCGCAGCGCTTGCAGCGCGCGTATGGCGGCGGTGGTCTGGCGCCGCGCGCGCGCTTCCAGCCACTTGCCCAGCAGCACGAGCGTGATGACGACGGCCGAGCTTTCGAAGTACAGGTGCGGCATGCCCGTCCAGCCGGCATCGGCCAGCAGCCACAGGCTCAAGCCGAAGGCAGCGCTCGTGCCCAGGGCCACCAGCAGGTCCATGTTGCCGGTGCCAGCGCGCAAAGCGCCCCATCCGGCACGGTAGAAGCGCGCGCCCAGCCAGAACTGCACCGGTGCTGCCAGCAGCAACTGCCACAGCCCGGGAATCATCACGTGCGCGCCAGGGCCCAGGAAAGGCTGGGCCAGCATCGGCAGCACCAGCGGGGCGCTCAACACCGCGGCCAGCGCCACGCGCTGGCCTTCACTGAGGCCGCGCCTGGCTGTGTTCAGTGATGTCTCGGCCGCACCTTCTGCCACGCTTTCGGCGGTTTCGCGCAGCGCGTAGCCGGCATGCTTGACAGCCTGCTGCAGCGCGGTGGCTTCGAAGCCGGGCGCGGTGGCCACGGTCAAACTTTCGGTGGCCAGGTTGACGGCCGCGCTGGCCACGCCCGGCACGGCGAGTGCCACCTTCTCGACGCGGCCCACGCAAGAGGCGCAGCTCATGCCCTCGACGGCGTAGCGATGCTCCTGCAACGCTGGCTGCGCCCCGGTGGCAACAGGCAGGGTGGTGGTGGTGTTCATGTCGCAGGCATCATAGGCAGCTTGAGATGGCACCCGGCTGCCTCCATATCAAGTGCTCGTCAGCGGAGAAGCTCCCATGATCACCTTCCAGATTCCCGCCATGTCCTGCGGCCACTGCGTGCGCAGCATCACCGAAGCCGTGCAGGCCACCGACCCCGCAGCAAAGGTGCAGGCCGACCTGGCCAGCCACAGCGTGCACATCGACAGCAGCACCGCGCCCGACGCCCTGGCCAGCGCGCTGACTGCGGCCGGGTACCCGCCTGCCCCCGCTACAACCTGAGATTCATGGCCGGCATCCACATCACCGACATCGAATCGGCCATCAACTGGTGGCGCGAGCGTTCACCCTCGCCCGACGGCATCAGCGCCTGCGCCGAGGTGCGTGCATTGGCCGAGGTATATGCGCTGATGGTCTATTACCGCGAGAGCCTGTGCGACGAAGCCAGCATGCCGCCCGAGGCCAAGGCGGCGTGGCTGGCCTGGTACGACACCACGCCCGACGCCCCCTGCATCGCCATCTGCAGCACGAGCCAGGGTGACGACATCTGCAAGGGCTGCGGCCGCAGTTTCGACGAAGTGCAGCACTGGCCGGCCTACACCGCGGGCGAGAAGCGCAGCGTCTGGCGCCGCATCACGATGGAAGGCACGGCCTGGCGTTTCAACCGCTATGCAGAACGGGCGCGCCTGGCCACGGGCGCCGACCACCCGCCCGCCGAGGCACTGAGAGGCTGAGAGTCTTTCGATCATGCCCACTCATCACGCCAAAAGACGCCCGCTCGTCGTTGCTAATGCGCGCCATAGCCCGAGCTATGGCTGTGCTTTGCGCTTAGATCGGACGCCTTTTGACGCGCTGCTCGGTCACGCTCGAAAAACCCTCAGCCTCTGAGCTCGCGCGCCGACGCGCCGGCTTCGCCACCGGCCGCTTGACTGCCACTTGACCGACCCTGACCGCCCTTGACCGCCGCTTCCGCCTTCGAAGCTGCCATCACCCCCGCCAGCGATTGGCGGGGCAATGCGCGGCGCATCCTGCCCCTGGCCTGGCCGGTGTTCATCGGGCAGGTGTCGGTGCTGGCCTTCGCCACCATCGACACCCTGCTCGTGGCCCGCACCGGCGCCAGCGACCTGGCCGCGCTGGCGGTGGGCTCGGCCGCGTACATCACCGTCTTCATCGGCTTCATGGGCGTGTTGATGGCGCTGTCGCCCATCGTCGGCCAGCTGCACGGCGCCGGGCGCGACGTCGACGCCGGGCGCCAGGTGCACCAGGCCTTGTGGATCGCCTTCGGCCTGGCACTGCTGGGCAGCACGCTGCTGGTCTTTCCGTATCCTTTTTTGGCCTTGGCGCAAGCCAGCCCCGAAGTCGGCGAGAAGGTGCGCGGCTACCTGCTGGCGCTGGCGTTTTCGCTGCCGGCTTCGCTGCTGTTCACGGTCTACCGCGCCTTCAACACCGCGGTCTCGCGGCCGAAGGCGGTGATGGTGCTGCAGCTCGGCGGGCTGGCGCTGAAGCTGCCGTTGTCCATGGCACTCGTCTTCGGCGTGCCGTCCATCGGGCTGCCGGCATTGGGCGTCACGGGCTGCGGCATCGCCACCTGCGTGGCGATGTGGGCGCAGGTGCTGGCGGCCTGGGTGTTGATTCGCCGCGACCCCTACTACGCGCGCTTTCAGCTCACCGGCGCCGGCCTGCACCGGCCTGAACGTGCCGGCCTGCAGGCACAACTGCGCCTGGGCATCCCCATGGGCACCAGCATCCTGGTGGAGGTGACGGGCTTCGCCTTCATGGCCATCTTCATCTCGCGCCTGGGCACCACGCCGGTGGCCGGGCACCAGATCGTCGTCAACCTCGTTTCACTGCTTTTCATGATGCCGCTGGCCCTGGGCAACGCCACCGGCACGCTGGTGGCGCAGCGGATAGGCGCGGGTGATGCACGCGACGCACGCCGCCTGGGCTGGCACGGCCTGGCGCTGGGTTGTGCGCTGGCCACGGTGATGGGCGGTGGCGTCTACCTCTTGCGCGAGCCGATGCTGCGGATGTACTCACAAGACGCGACCGTGCTGGCCGCAGCGCTGCCGCTGGTGGCCTGGCTGGCCGTTTTTCACGTCGCCGATGCGGCGCAGACCATCGCGGCCTTCGTGCTGCGCGCCTACAAGATCGTCACCGTGCCGGTGCTCATCTATGTGGCGGCTTTGTGGGGCGTGGGTTTGAGCGGCGGCTACCAGCTGGCCTTCAACCTGCCGGGCAATGTGCCGGCCGCGCTGCAGGGCGCACCGGGCTTCTGGGTGGCGTCCACCGCCGGCATGGTGCTGGCGGGCGCTGCACTCAGCGCATTCATGCTGTGGATGATGCGGCGGGAACGCGACGAAGAACGCGACGAACACCGCGCTGCTCCGGCTGGCTGATCAACGCTTCAAGCGCTTGGCAGTTCCAGGACAAAACAACTGCCGCCGCCTTCGCGCGCTTCGCAGCGCACGCGGCCGCCGTGGCGTTCGGCAATCTGCCGCACCAGGCTCAGGCCCAGGCCCACGCCGCCGGCGCGTTCGGCATGGCCGGGCAGACGGAAGAAGGCCTCGAAGATGCGTTCGCGGTAGGCATCCGGCACGCCTGCGCCGCGGTCACTCACGCGCACTTCGGCGCCGCCGTCGGCACGGCGTTGCACCTGGGCCTCGACATCGCCACCGCTCTCGCCACCGCCATAACGCCGCGCGTTTTCCAGCAGGTTGCGCAGCGCGCGCCGCAGCAGGCGTTCATCACCTGGCACGCTGACATCGTCGCCCTGCGCCAGCGCGCCCACGCGGGCGGCTTCTTCGGCGGCCAGGGCCAGCAGACTGACGGGCGCGCGCGCGTTCAGCTGCGCCGTGGCGTCCAGGCGGCTGGCCAGCAGCACTTCTTCCACCAGCGCGTCCAGCTCGGCGATGTTGGTCTCGACTTCCTTGCGCAGCACAGCGCGCTGCGGCGGCGCGGCGTCTTCCATCATCGCCGTGGCCATCTTCAGGCGCGCCAGCGGTGAACGCAGTTCGTGGCTGGCGTTGGCCAGCAGGGTCTGGTGCGAACGCAGCAAGGCTTCGATGCGCCCCGCTGCGCGGTTGAAGCTGGCGCCCACGGCGGCCACCTCGTCGCGGCCGTCTTCGGCCACGCGCTGATGCAGGGCACCGGCGCCGAAGGCCTCGACGCCCTGCTTCAGCGCTTCCAGCCGCCGCGTGAGCCGGCGCACCACGGGCCAGGCGCCGGCGGCCACGGCCAGAAACAGCACCATCAGAAACACGATCAGACCCCAGCCGCTGGTCAGCCCGCGCGGCACCCCGGGCCACGCCTGCTGCACACGGGTTTCGGCGTTGAAGCGCCCCACCGCCGCGGCACGCATCCCGCCCAGGCCGCCCATTCCGCCCAGACGGGGCACCCACAGCGTGCGGCCGTCGTCCAGCAGCAGGGCTTGTGCGCGCGGGCCCAGCGGGCCGGGGCCATCGGCTTCGCGCCGCAGAAAGCTCTCGGATGCCGCGATGCGGCGGCCCTCGGTGTCGTCCAGCGCCATCGGCAGGCGCAGGCGCTGCGACCATTCGGCCAGCGCGGCGGCCTGCTCGGCGCGCGGCGCGGCGGCCGGTGGCAGCGCGCGCTGCAGAAGTTCGCCCCAGGCCTCGGCGCGTTCACGCACGGCGCCTTGCATGAAGATGCGCTGCTCTTCGCGTTCAATGGCCAGGTGGCGCTGCACCACCCAGCCCGAGACGCCGGCAAAGAGGGCCAGCGCGGCCAGCACGGTGAGGTAGATGCGAACGTACAGCGAAGCCATGCCAGGGCGAACGTGTCAGAGGCTGAGAGTTTTTCGAGCGTGACCGAGCAGCGCGTCAAAAGGCGGCCGATCTAGGCGCAAAGCACAGCCATGGCTCGGGCTATGGCGCGCATTTGCAACGACGAGCGGGCGTCTTTTGGCGTGATGAGTGGGCATGATCGGAAAGACTCTCAGCCTCTCAGGCCAGCACGGGGTTCAAGATTCGGCGTCCTGCTTCTTCGCAAAGACATAGCCCGCACCGCGCACCGTCAGCACACGGCGCGGGCTCTTGGGGTCGTCTTCGATGACGGCGCGAATGCGCGAGATGTGCACGTCGATGCTGCGGTCGAAAGCCTCCAATGGGTGGCCCTTCAGCGCGTCCATGATCTGATCGCGGCTCAGCACGCGCCCGGGGCTGCGCGCCAGCACCGTCAGCAGTTCGAACTGGTGGCCGGTCAGGTCGCAGGGCTGGCCGGCCAGGCGTGCCTGGCGCGCGCCCAGGTCCACTTCCAGGCGGCCGAAAGTCAACACTTCGTCGTTGCCGGCATCAGGCGCGGCACGGCGCAAGAGCGCTTTCACGCGAGCGAGCAATTCACGCGGCTCGAAGGGCTTGGGCAGATAGTCGTCGGCGCCCAGTTCCAGGCCGACGATGCGGTCCATGGGCTCGCCGCGTGCTGTCAGCATCAGCAAGGGCAGGCGGCGGGTGCGCGCATCGCTGCGCAGTTCACGCGTGAAGTCGAGCCCGTCGCCATCAGGCAGCATCAGGTCGAGCAGCAGCGCGTCGGGGCTGCCGTGCCTCAGGCGTTCGCGCCCGGCCGCCAGCGAATCGGCCGTCTCGACCTCGTAGCCGTTCTGGCGCAGGTAGCCGCCCACCATGTCGGTGAGGCGCGTGTCGTCGTCGATCAGCAGCAGTCGGCTCATCAGGCTGGAAGTGCGGGCCGGGGCGGTGGGCGCAGCATAGCCGGCCGCCCCTGCGAGCGGCTTCAACGTGCGGGCGCAGTATCCGCAGACAGGCGTTCAGCGCGCTGACGCTCCATCATCGAACGGCGCTGCGTCATGCGCTCGGCCAGCGTCTTGCGCTGCTCGGGCGTCAGCACACGGCTGATGTCCAGCATCGTCTGCAGCTGGCGCTTGCTGGCCTCGTCATGCTGGGCCAGCATCTGCTGGCGCAGGGCCTCGGCGGCGCGTGCGTCCACGGTGGGCTGGGCAAACAGCGCGGCGCTGTCAGCGCGCAGTTGGCGGCCTGCGTCGTACCTTGCCTTCATGTCGGCCCGCGCGGCGTCGGTGATCTGCTTGATCTGCGCACGCTGCTCGGCACTGGCGTTCACGGCATCGAGCATGCGGCCCATCATGCGCGGGTTGCCCGAGCCCATGCCGTGGTCCATGCCGTGGCCCATTCCTTGGCCCATTCCGGGGCCCATTTCTGCGGCGCCGCGCTGGCCGTGGCGGTAGTCGGCGCCACCGCGCATGTCGTTCGGCTGCGCGTTGGCCGTCTGGGCCGCGCTGGCGCCGACGGCCAGCAATACGGCCAGGGACATCATGCGCAACGGAGTGGCGAGGTTGATGGTGGGCAGCAGCTTCGAGGTCTTCATGTCTTCGTCCTGGTGGTTGTCGATGAAGTGAATGCTGAAACCTGCAGGTGCACGCCGTGTGCGCGCACGGTAAAGATGTGTGCACTGCCGGCTTCGAGCCGGTGTCAACCCGGCGTCTCGACGCGCACCAGTCGACGCTGCAGCGAGAAGCTGGCGTTGGCGCTGCGCAGGTCCAGGCGCAGCAGCAGGCCGCTGGCGCGGTCGACGACGATGGCGCCGTCCACCCGCGTCGTGGCGTCGCCGCGCTGCGCGTCGCCGAAGAGTTCCACGACGATGGCGTCGAAACGCCGCCCGGCCACCGTTTGCGGGCCCACCGCCACCACCTGGCCACGCATGCGGGCGCGGGTGAGCGGGTCGCCCACGAGCAACATGTCGCCCGCCGTCACGGCGCCCAGCAGCAACTCACCCCGCAGCAGGCGCGGCCAGCTCAAGGCGCCTTCAGGCGCCTGCGTGATGTTGCCGTTGCGGTCTTGCAGCCACACGCCCGCGGGCGGCGCCTGATTTGCGCCCTTGCCTTCCCCGCGACTGAACTCGACCTCGCCGCGGCGCAGCACCCCGACACGAAGCGCCCATTCGGTGACGGGGCCCTTGGCCTGCGTGCGGTCTTCATAGACCATGCGCTCGCCCACCGCCAGCGGCAGCGCAGCGGCACGCGCGGCCGGCAGCTCGTCGCCGGGCGGCGGGCAGGCCTTGTCGCGCGCGGCGGTCTGCAGGGCCTCGAAGCGGCCCTTCAGGCGCGCGAGGTCGGCATGCTCCAGACCGTCGGGGCGCATTGCCAGCATGGCAGGCCAGAACACCGTGACGCCCACGCCCAGAGCCAGAATGTTGTTGCCCACGCGTTCATCCACAGCCCAGGCCACGTCGGCCGCACGATGCTGCACAACATCGCGCTCTTCGTCGATGCGCGCGCAGTCCCAGGTGGCGAACTCGGCAGCGCTGGCGGGCAGCGGCTTCACGTCGACGGCCCGCGTGGCGCAGCCTGCTGCCAGCAGCGCCGGCGGCAGCATCAGCAGCGCGGCCCGGCACCGGGCACGCAACAAGCACATCGAGCTTCGCATCACGGCCGTGATTGTGCGGCTTGTTCGGTGACTGGCACGAATGCAAACGCCCGCAATGCGGGCGTGCTGGCGGGCTTCAGCCGGTGGCGGAGAGAGAGGGATTCGAACCCTCGGTACTGGAAGACCAGTACGCCGGATTTCGAATCCGGTGCATTCGACCACTCTGCCATCTCTCCGCAGTACTTCAAAGGTGTGGTCTCGCGCTTGGCGAAGCCTCGAATTCTAGCCCAGGCCACCGTGGGCAGATGGCGTGCGCAGACGGCACTTGAGCGTCATCTGAGCGGCAACTGAGCGTCAGGCGCCGCGCATCACTTCCATCCCGCCCAGGTAGGGCCGCAAGGCAGCGGGTATGCGCACCGAACCGTCGGCCTGCTGGTGGTTTTCCAGCACCGCCACCAGCGCGCGACCCACGGCCAGGCCACTGCCATTCAGCGTATGCACGAACTCGGTCTTGCCCTGCGCATTTCGCCAGCGCGCCTGCATGCGGCGAGCCTGGAAATCGCCGCAGTTGCTGCAGCTGCTGATCTCGCGGTAGGTGTTCTGCGCCGGCAGCCACACCTCCAGGTCGTAGGTGCGCACGCTGCCGAAACCCATGTCGCCGGCGCACAGCAGCACCACGCGGTAGGGCAGCTCCAACTGCTGCAGCACGGCCTCGGCGTGGCCCACCATCTGCTTTAGCGCAGCGTCGCTGTCTTCGGGCTTGGTGATCTGCACCATCTCCACCTTGTCGAACTGGTGCTGGCGGATCATGCCGCGGGTGTCGCGCCCGGCGCTGCCCGCTTCGCTGCGAAAACACGGGCTGTGCGCCGTCAGCTTGATGGGCAGCGTGGCGGCGTCCAGGATGCGTTCACGCACTGAATTGGTCAGGCTGATCTCGCTGGTGCTGATGAGGTACTGCTCGGCCTGGGCTTCGTCGCCGCCACGGCTGACCCAGAACATGTCTTCCTTGAATTTGGGCAGCTGCCCCGTGCCTTCCAGCACCTCGCGGTTGACGATGTAGGGCGTGTAGCACTCGGTATAGCCGTGCGCTTCGGTCTGCACATCCAGCATGAACTGCGCCAGCGCCCGGTGGAGCCGCGCGATGGGCCCGCGCAGAAAGGTGAAGCGTGAACCGCTGAGCAGCGCGCCGGTTTCGAAGTCCATGCCCAGGGCAGCGCCGATGTCGACGTGGTCTCTGGGGGTGAAGGCGTACGTGCCGGGTGTGCCCCAGCGGCGCTGCTCGACATTGCCGGTTTCGTCGGGGCCGTCGGGCACGTCGGGCTGCGGCAGGTTGGGCAGGCTCATCAGCATGCCGTGCAGTTCGATCTGCAGTTGCTCCAGCCGTTCGGCGCCAGCCTTCAAGCCGTCGGCAATGCCGTTCACCTCGGCCATCAGCGCGCTGGTGCTGTCTTCTCCACCCAGACCTTTGCCTTTCAGCACGCCGATCTGCTTGCTGGCGGCGTTGCGTCGCGATTGCAGCTGTTCGGTCTCGCCTTGAAGCGCCTTGCGTTCGGCTTCGAGCGCGCTGTAGCGCGGCACGTCCAGGTAGGGCTGGGGGTTCTTGCGGCGCTGCAATTGCGCCACCACCGCGGGCAGGTCGCGGCGAAGCAGGCTGATGTCGAGCATGGTGAGGGTCTTTCGTCTGTGTTCAGGTCAGCAAGCGAAGACAAAAAAAGGCGCCTGGGAAGCAGGCGCCGCGGTCTTCCAGGGATGCGCGCAGGAAAACGCAAAGCCGCGGCTTCAAGATCGGGAACTGCTCACCTCGGCCATGCCGCGGTTGCCCAGGCCACGCGGCAGCGGAAAGTGCACGTCTTCCACCACGCCGTCCATGTTGCGGATGCTGGTGGCGCCGAACTCGCGCAGCCGGTCGATGACGGCCTGCACCAGCACATCCGGCGCACTGGCGCCGGCCGTCAGCCCTACGCGCTGGCGTCCGACGAACCAGGCTTCCTGCAGGTCTTGCGCACCTTCGACCATGTGCGCCTCGGTGCCCAGCCGCTCGGCCAGTTCACGCAGGCGGTTGCTGTTGCTGCTGGTGGGACTGCCCACGACGATGACCACGTCCACCTTGGGTGCCAGCACCTTGACGGCGTCTTGCCGGTTCTGCGTGGCATAGCAGATGTCCTGCTTCTTCGGTTCGCGCACATGCGGGAACAGGCGCTTGACCTCCTTCAGGATCTGCGCGGCATCGTCAACGCTCAGCGTGGTCTGCGTCACCACGGCCAGCCTGGCGCCGCGCGGCTGCACCTTCAGCACGTCGGGCACGTCTTCCACGAGGTAGATGCCTTCGCTCAACTGCCCCATGGTGCCTTCCACCTCGGGGTGGCCCTTGTGGCCGATCATGATGAATTCATAGCCTTCCTTGGCGAGCTTGGCCACCTCCACGTGCACCTTGGTCACCAGCGGGCAGGTGGCATCGAAGACCTGGAAGCCGCGCTGCGCGGCCTCCACGCGCACCGCCTTGCTCACGCCATGGGCGCTGAACACCAGCGTGGCGCCGGGCGGCACGTCGGCCAGGTCTTCGATGAAGATGGCACCCTTGGCTTTCAGATCGTTCACGACATAGGTGTTGTGCACGATCTCGTGGCGCACGTAGATCGGGCGGCCGAACTTCAGCAGCGCACGTTCGACGATCTCGATGGCACGGTCCACGCCCGCGCAGAAGCCGCGCGGTTCGGCCAGCAGCACTTCGCCGTTTTTTTCGATGATCACATCACCCCCAGCAGTTTCACCTCGAAGCGCACGGGTTGTCCGGCGAGCGGGTGGTTGAAATCGAAGAGCAGCCAGTCGCTGCCCAACTCGCGCACCACGCCGGCATAGCTGCCCTGGCCGTCTGGCGTGGGGAACTGCACCACGTCGCCGACGTGGTACTCGGTATCAGGGTCGCCCAGCTCGTGCAGCAGCGCCAGCTTCACGCGCTGCAGCATCTCTGGGTTGCGCGCGCCGAAGGCTGCACCGGCAGGCAGATCGAAGGCCGTCTGCGTGCCCTCGGCCAGGCCGATGAGCTGCTGCTCGATGGCCGGGGCCAGCTGCCCGGTGCCCAGCGACAGCGTGGCCGGCTTGTCGGTGAAGGTGTCGACCACGGCAGCGCCGTCGGGGCCCGACAGGCGGTAGTGCAACGTCAGGAAGGAGCCGGGCTGGACGAGGTTCACGGGTGCGGGCAGAGATCAGACAGAGACGCTGACAGGAATGCAGACAGGGGTGCAGACCTTTGGGGGCATGCCAGGGAGCGAAATGCAAGGGCAGACCCCTCGCATAGACTGACTCACGATTCTAAGAGCGGCCCCGCGAAGTCCATGAAACACCTGCCTGCCGACCAACGACCACGCGAAAAGCTGCTCGCGCACGGCGCCGCGTCGCTGGCCGATGGCGAGCTGCTGGCGCTGCTGCTGCGCACGGGCTACAAGGGCCGCGGCGTGGTGGCCATGGCCGACGACGTGCTCGCGCATTGCAAGGGCTACGCGGGCCTCTTGAACGCCACGCCCGAAGCGTTGAAAGGCGCCAAGGGACTGGGCCCGGCCAAACGCGCGGAGCTGCTGGCCGTGATGGAAATGGCGCGCCGCGCGCTGGCCCAGCAACTGGCTGCCGCGCCTGTGTTCGACAGCCCTGCGCGCGTGAAGGACTATCTGGCACTCAGCCTCGGCGGCCGCACGCAAGAGGTCTTCTCGGTGTTGTTTCTGGACGCCCAGCACCGCCTGCTGCGGCTGGAAGACCTGTTCTTCGGCACGCTGTCGCAAACCAGCGTCTACCCGCGCGAGGTCGTCAAGCGAGCGCTGCAACTGAATGCCGGCGCGGTGGTGCTGGCCCACAACCACCCCTCGGGCGTGGCCGAGCCTTCGCGTGCCGATGAATACCTGACGCAGACGCTGAAAGCCGCACTGCAGCTGGTGGACGTGCGGGTGCTCGACCACGTGGTGGTGGGCCAAGGCCACGTGGTGTCTTTCGCGGAGCGGGGTTTGTTGTGAAGCCGCGCGGCCTGGAAGCGCTGGCCGATGTGCGCAAGGCGCTGCGCGAACGTGAACGCATGGCCGCAGAGCGCGCAGCCCTTGCCGCAGCCGCACGCGCCGCAGCCGAACGGGCCAGGCGGCAGTTTGCCGACGCTGTAGGCCCCGTGACGGCGATGCCGCCGAGCGACCTGGCCGCTCCCAGCGCGGCGCGCCCCACACCCGAGCCACGCCAACGCCTGCTGGATGAGCAAGCGGCGCTGAGAGAGGCGCTGTCGGACGAGGTGGACATCGAAACACTGCTGCTCACCGACGACGGCCTGAGCTTTCGGCGCAACGGCGTCGGTCAGGACGTGGTGACACGGCTGCGGCGCGGCCACTGGGCCATCCAGGCCGAGTTGGACCTGCACGGCTTGCGCCGCGACGAGGCGCGCGACATGCTGGCGGCCTTCGTGCGCGGCGCGGCCCAGCGCGGCCACCGTTGCCTGCGCGTGGTGCACGGCAAGGGCCACGGCTCGCCCGGGCGCGAGCCGGTGCTGAAGGGCAAGGTGCAACGCTGGCTGGGCCAGCGCAACGAGGTCATCGCCTTCGCGCAGGCCAGCGGGCCGCAGGGCGGCGCCGGGGCGCTGATCGTGTTGCTGGCGGGCAGCGCAGGTTGATCAGCGCCGGTTGAACAGCACCGGCTGAATGAGCGCCGGCTGAATCAGCGCCGAAGCTGCCGCGCCAGCGGTGAAATGTCGATCAGGAACGCAACGGCCAGCGTGAAATCGCCCCGCCCAAGCCGACCGCGACGGCGACGACGGCGAACGCGTTGTCGAGAGGGTCCACCGGCGCGCTGCCGCCGATCGCCTGCATCGCGGCGGCGCAACCCAGCAACACGAGGGCCACACCGGCAAACACCAGGCATTGGCGCGACTCCGGCACGCGGTTGTTGCGTGCGTTCATCAAGAAGCCGAGCGAGCTGCCCAGCGAGACGCCGGCCACCAGCGCCACCAAGAGGTAGGCCATCAGAGTCATGCGGGTCTCCTTCGTCGCGAACAAGTGGGTTTCATTCTGATCGCGTCAATTGGATGTGACACTAGGGTTTGTAAGAAGTCTCTGACGCAGGGGTCGTTCGTCTCCGCCCGGAGAGGCCGCAAGGCGGCGGCGCGGCGGCGCTGACCCAGGCGCGCTTTCAGCCCGCAGCGGGCAGTGCCAAGCCGCTGCGCAGGGCAAAAGCCCAATCGGGAAAACCAGCCTGCTGCGCCTTCGCTGCGGCCGTTTCATGGTCGTACGCCACGGCGCGCAAGTCGGCCTTCCAGCCGCTGGGTTCTAGCGTCAACAGCGCATAGCGTGCCTTCGGCGTGTGGTTCTCCACGGTGTGCGGGTGCGGCCAGTCGTGCTCGAAGGCTTGCAAACCCACGCTGCCGGGGTTGACCACCTGCAGCGGCCCGGCGCGCTGTTCACGCGGCATGTGCGAGTGCCCGCACAGCAGCATCTGCGTGCCCGGCGGCGGTTCTGCGATGCGTTGCGCAATTTCGGCAATGGTGGCCGCGCGCCGGCCCGCAGGCCCCACGCTCTCCAGCATGTAGACGAGGTCGCTGCCTGGCGTGCCGTGCACGCACCACAGCCCGTCGGCGGGCACCATCTGTTCGGGCAGTGCGGCCATCCAGGCCCGCTGCGCGGGTTGCAGACGCTCCAGGGCGTAACGGTCGGTCGCACCCATGTGCGCAGGCGGATCGGTCAGCACCTGGCGTTCGTGGTTGCCGGCAATCGTCGGCCAGCCCTGCTGCATCAACCAGGCTGCCGTCTCTGCCGGCCACAGCGGTCCGCTGACGATGTCGCCCAGATTCATCCAGCCCGTCACCGCGCCGGCGTCGGCCACGACCGCCTGCAGAGCCGGCAGGTTGCCGTGAATGTCGGAGACGACGCCGAACTTCATGCCGAGCTTCGCGCCGTACTTCATAGGTGACTCCATGCCGAGGTGGTTTCCTGAGCGCCTGCGTGCATGGCGGGTCAGGCCGCAATGCCCGGCGCGGCTTCGCTGATGGCCACCACGGCCGGGTGCCGGAGGCGCCTTTCGCCCGAGATGGCGTAGGTCTGGTACACCACTTCGTCGGTCTGCCCCACCACTTCCACCTTGAACTGCGCGGCAGTGGCCTCGGCCACGCTGGTGGGCATGGCGAAGACGCCGGCGCCACCGCTGCCGAACGCTTTCATCACGGCGGTGTCGTCGAAGTCGCCCACGATGCGCGGGCGCAGGTTGTTCCGGTCCAGCCAGCGCAGCAGGCGGGGCCGGATCGCAGAGTCGTCACCCGGCAGCAGCATGGGCGCGTTGTCCAGGCTCTGCGGGAAGCCGCGCCTGAGCTTGCGCGCCTGCGCCGCCACCGCCAGGAAGGTGACGCCGCACTCTTCAAGCAGGTGGTTGAAGCCGCGCACGTTCATCGACGTGGGCATCGGGCGGTCAGACAACACGAGGTCCAGCTTGTGCACCGCCAGCAGCGCCAGCAGTTCGCTGAAGCGCCCTTCCCGGCATAGCAAACGGCCCGCCCTGTCGGCCCGGAGCGCCGGCTCGATGAGCTTGTAGGCCACCACCTTGACGACAGCGCCCGAAACGCCGACGCGGAACTGCGCGCCGGCCAGACCCGGGCGGTCGCGCAGCGCGTCCTTCAGCTCCTCGCCGACCGAGAACAGCCGGTCGGCGTAGTCGAACACCATGTGTCCGGTTTCCGTGAGTTCGAGCTTGCGCCCGGCGCGCCGCCAGAGGGACTCTCCGATGGCGTCTTCCAGCAGTTTGACCTGCCCGCTGATCGATTGCGGCGTCACGTGCAGTTGCTCACCGGCCTTGGCCACGCCCCCTGACTTGGTGACGACCCAGAAATAGTGCAGGTGCTTGTAGTTGAGGTTCTGCATGTCAACGGTGTTTGTACCGAAAGCCGACTGTGGATCGAGAAAAACGAATCGAGACAAGCTTGAATGCGACTTTTCCTGACTTTCGACCCCCTCTAACTTTCGCCACCAGCCCGCGGTTCATCTTTCCATTCCAAAACCGGAGACTTACGTGCAACGTCGTTCCTTCATCAACAAAGCCACGGTCGGCGCCGCAGTCGGCACCGTGGCACTTGCAGCCCCCGCCATCGTCAAGGCCCAGCCCGCCATCCGTTGGCGCTGTTCCTCAGGTTTCCCCAAAGCCCTGGACACCATTTACGGCGCTGCCGAAGACGCGGCCAAGCGCATCAGCGAATGCACCAACGGCAAGTTCCAGATCAGCGTCGCCCCTGCCGGTGAGATCGTTCCCATGCCACAGGCTGCCGATGCTGTCGCCGCCGGCACCGTCGAATGCTCGCACACCGCGGCC